>OLQI01000409.1_pt1 | contig 41823 bp, 34 predicted proteins | sample 1672171 | NCBI WGS metagenome assembly OLQI01 (sample SAMEA3136655, study PRJEB25190) | human gut metagenome
CGATAAGATTTCAAAATATACAGGCTATGCTATCGACAAGTTAAAGGAAATTGCAGCGGCAATGGGACAGACACTTGTGTAACATAAGATTTTATAACAAAGGTGTATGAGACATAACTGTTTTATACACCTTTTGACGTAGAAATCCAGCAGCCAACGAAGGCACCTCCCCAAAAGAGCTCGTCTGGTTAAGGTAAGTAAAAAAGATGTCCAGAAATGGATTGATGAGAATTTGTGTGCAATGAAATAAATAGGGAAATATTATTGGGCTAACGCTCCATTCAGCTTGAGAATGTTTCCTAGTAAGAATTGGAAGACATCATTTTATAGTGTATTGAAGTCAGAACCATTCGTTTTTTCGGACCCGTAAAGTCATGTTGATGGCTTTACGGACTTTTTCTTTAAAGCAGATCCAGCTCGCCTTTTCAGGAGATTCTGGTAAGCAAAACCACCCTTACCCCCCTTGAAAGCCAGGAGATTTCTTTGAAGGAGATCAAAAATTATCCCCTGATTCTTCCGGGGTGATCATGACCTATCAATTCTACAGCAGCATCCAATGGGCGTCACTGCCAGGAAACTGAAAAATATGATTGCAGCATAAGATTGCGTCATAAAGGATGCCGCTGCCTCCAAGATATGCGGAAGGGAAAGAAAACAGCTTTTTGGAAACAGCATTCCGAAAAACATCCTTCATGGAGCATTATCCTATATTGCAAAAACAACTTCTTTTCGGAAGTTCTTCCTGCTTCGGCTCATTGGAGCAAAATGTATTCGTATTGTTAAATGATAAGAGCCGTATGAAGGGAGACTTTCACGTACGGTTCCGTGAGAAGTTCGAGGTGAAAGTCCTCCTACTCAATTACACTCAAACCCGCCAGGGTTTTACGATACCTTTTCTAATCGTTTTTCCGGTTTTTTGATTTACGAGAACAGCAGGAAGATTCTCCGGTGCTTTATTTTGTTCTACCCAGTTCATCAATGCCTGTATTCCGGTGCTTTCTGTCATTCCGGGACCGTTGGTGTGACAGTTGCCATGTCCGTCTCCGGGATTTATGTAGAGGCGGCAGAATTGATCAATGAAATTCTGTCCTCCATGGATTTCTCTCATACGATGGTAATAATCAATGGTTCCCTCTACCGGGATGAGCGGGTCGTCAAGTCCGTGGTCAATGATAAGTTTTCCGCCTGCGTCTGCAAAGGAACGCAGATCCGCATTATCGCAGGAAAGCCAGCCAAGTTTCCTGATGCAGGTATCAAAAACTTTTTCAAAATCCCTGATTTTAAGATGGCGAAGATCCTTCTTGGGATCTTCAAAAGCAAGATGGACATATTGTTCAACCAATGAGAAGCATTTCGGTCTTTTTCCAATCAATGGATAGTAGAAGGATCCAATAGGGATGATTTTATTCCAGAAGGTTCCTCCGGGAAGGAAGCCGTACCAGAGGAAATCATTTCCGGTGGTATGAGGCCCCTTCCAGATTTCCTGCATGACAAGACAATCCTTTTCTGTGATTTTTCCTCCCTTTGTCTTCTGACCCAGGATGGTATATGGGTCAAAATCAATCCTCTCTTCCACGCGGAAATAGTTTTCTTTCCCTCCGACACTGTTATGTACAGCATCGCGGAAAGCGTTGATTTTGTGGAAGCCAAGAATGTGATCATATTCATTCATGACAGTGACAGCCCAAAGACCGGAAGCAAGAAATTGTGTCCAGTTGATGGCAGGGCAGCTTGCCCAGATACCATCGTAATCATTCGGGTAAAACTGTGCTTCTGCAAGGGATTGTCTGCCTCCGCCGGAACCTCCGTTCATATAGGAATATCTGACAGGTCGGCCGTGCAGGATTTCAGCGACTGCTTTTCCAAAGATCGTCATATTGTGGGTTCCCCTGTAACTCCAGTTTTCCAGACATTCTCTGTCCCTTCCCCACTTATCGCAGCTTCCCTGATTGCCGGAATCCGTGGTGGCACAGGTAAAACCGTTTATCAGTGCATAGCCCATGGTCCAGCCTCTCTGTGTATTATTTGGTGTATTGATCTGTTCCCTTCCTCCTGTGCATGTACCGCCTCCTGCAGTTCCAGCAAATCGGTCATTCCAGGCAAAGGGTGACCAGATAATGATCGTCTGGGTATGCCTGCCTGTGCTGACATCAATGGTGACCTCACAATAAGGGGGCAGATTACGGATTCGGTTATCACCGCCGATAAGCTTTATCCATGCAGCTTCTTTTGAAACATACGTGCCGGTTCGGTTGATGGAGGCAGAGGTTACCTGAAATTTCATATCAGGGAAACGATCTTTCAGGGCAGACTGCAGGTAAGAAGTTTTACAGTGTGCTGAAAAATCTTTCGTTTCTGTCAGGCTTTCTGTATCAAAAAAGCGAATCTTCTCTTTTTCAAGCATAATTTATCCTCCGTAAATAGAAATCATAATAGAATCTGAGAAGATTATAGTTTATCAAGAATCCATATGAATCATATAATCTTGTCAAAATATCATACCATATTGTCTGTTCCGCTCTGATAATGATGAATAGATATTTCCTGTGCGGTAGTCCGATACTGAATGGGGGTCATGCCTGTTTTCTTTTTAAACAGATTCGTAAAATTGTTGATATCGTGGATACCTACTTCGTGGGCAATCTTGGATGCCGGCAGAGAGCTGCCTTCCAGAAGCTGTTTTGCCCTGTTGATCCGAAGGGAGATGAGATAATCGTTGGGGGAGAACCCGGTATATTTTTTGAATTCTTTGGACAGGTAATATTTATTCATGCAGGCAAATTCTGCGAGATAGTCAAGGGTCAGCTTCTGTGTATAATTGTTTTCCATATATTTTATCAGATAGCGGATGTATTCCGGTGTGTTGATTTTTCCTTTTTCCTCCGGGGCTGTTAATAGAAGGAGATGATTCAGTATATTGTCAATGCATGTGGACGCCTGCCAGTCACGGTAAAGGTGAGGGATGCTGTAGAGCTTCAGAAGATGCTCCAGAAGCTTCTGAAAGGAGCCATTGGTTTCTTCATGAAAAATGGGAGAACCATTCTGCATATATTGTGCATGAAATGCCGCAAGAAGAGGCCCATTCAGGTGGAGAACAGCCGTATCCCACTGCATTCTGTCTGATTTATAAAGATGATAGTCCATGCAATTGATAAATGCACCATCGCCTTCTTTCAGAGTATAGTTTTTCCCTTGATAGGTAAGGATTCCCTGACCGGAGTAAGTATACATGATAAGGAAAGAATGGAAATTCTGCCGTTCTGTAAAGGAATCAAAGCCATAATGAAAGATCATGAAGCTTTCCACATGAAAAAGATTTTGAACAGCAAAATCTGTAATCGGCGGCATTTGAAAAGAATCCGCACTGCCGCTGATGACAAATTTGGAGTTCATGAGATTCTCTTTGTTATAAACCGGATTTTCATAATCTATTTTTGTAAGGTTTTTCGATAAAAGACGGTTCTTGGCAACAATGTTGGTAAATGGTATTTTTTCAAACATAGCTTTTCTCCATGATCTTGTTTTGTTCAAGGTGACATATCGTTCATTTCGAGTTTGGTATTTCTATTATATAGCAAATAAAAATAAAAAACAAGATTATATGATGTTTGACCAATATAAGTGGATTTCATTTATAGAAACCGGAGATAAAATGGAACCATCAAAAACGAAGACAAACAAAGAAGGAGGATTTCTATGAAGAAAAAAATGTCTATGCTTATGGCAGCTGCCATTACAGCAGGAATGTTATCTGGTGTGACAGTGAACGCGCAGGAATGGGAGGGAGACGTGGACCATATTGTCGTTACCTATCTTACCCTTGGTACAACTCCGGCGGATCTCATGATGGTGCAGGACGCTCTGAATGAGCGGACCACAAAGGAAATTGGGGTAGAGGTGGAACTGAAGCCTGTTTCTGTATATGATGCGATGTCACAGTTCACAACATGGCTTGGTACCGGAGAACGCTTTGACCTGATGTTTCCGCTGCTCCAGGATCTGAACGGGTATGTGAATCAGGGACTGATTGATCCGCTTACGGATCTGATTGCAGAAAACGCACCGTATATTCAGCAAATGACAGAAGAAGGATGGACGTTCGCAAGTAATAACACCGTTGATGGAGAAATCTGGTCTATACTTCAGATTCCCAATGTAACAGGTATGGGTGGCGGATTTGTTGTAAAGAAAGAATACGTGGATGAAACGGACTGGCAGTATGAACCACAAAAGATCTATACATTAGATGAACTTGGGGAACTTTTTTCAGACATTAAGGAAAATCATCCGGAGATGTATCCCTGCGGACAGGTTGGCTCCAGCGCAAGTTTCAGCTATGTTGGTATGGTAGACGCTATGGGAAATACGAATTATACAGGCGGACTGATGAGTACGGACAGCACAACAGTTGTAAATGTTATGGAGTCGGAAGAATATAAAGATTATATCGATCATATGCGTGTATGGAATCTGGAGGGATATGTATATCCTGATGCAGCGACAACAGATTCTTCCGTCGAGGATCTGGTAAATTCAGGAGTAAGCGCCGGTTATTTTATGGCAAGTGCGCCGGTACAGGCAGATGATACAGAATACATGATTCGTTTGAGTGAAGTTTATCAGAATACCCAGACAATGGGCGGCTGGGTTGTTCCGTTGACTGCTGAAGAACCGGAAGCAGCGATGCGTTTTCTTGATTATATGTATCAGGATTCGAGTATTGCAAACCTGATCCAATGGGGAATCGAAGGAAAACATTATGTGATGTTGGATGAAGAAACGAATCTTATTGGTTTCCCGGAAGGAATCGATGCAACAAGCAGCGGTTATTATAATACGTTAGGACTTTACGGTGATACCAGAAAAATATATACCTGGAGCGCCGGTCAATCCCAGGCAGAAAATGATGCGTATTCAGAGGAGGCTATGGCGAATAAATCACAGGCTGTAGGAATGATTTACAGTCCATCTCCGGAATCAGAAACTAAGATCGCGGCACTTGCATCGGTTTATCAGCAGTATGCACCTGCGTTAGAAACCGGAAGTGTAGATGTAGAACAATACTATGATGAATTTATTGCTGCAATGAAAGCGGCAGGTATCGATGATATTATTGCGGAAAAGCAGGAACAGCTGGACGCATATCTTGCTGGAAAATAAGTGTGTAAACTTATGGAAGAAGCCGTGCATAGCGCATGGCTTCTTTCAAAATAGAAGTACAATAAATACCTGTTGGAAAAGGATATGAACAGGAGAGATATGAACATGGGAAAAGTGAAAACAAAAAAGAAAATACAGCTGAAGCGGATGCTGCCGTATTATTTGATGATGCTCCCGGGGATCGTATATTTTATTATTAATAACTATCTCCCCATGGCAGGAATCACAATGGCATTCCGGAAAATCAATTACCGCCTGGGAATATTTAGAAGTCCATGGTGTGGATTTGACAATTTTAAGTTTTTGTTTGCCTCCGGTCAATTTGGAACGATGGTCAGAAATACGATTTTATATAACATCTGTTTTATTGTCGTAGGAACGGTGTGTGCGATCGCAGTTGCGATTTTACTGAATGAGATCCGTTCCAAGATAGCAAATCGTTTTTACCAGACTGTTATTTTGCTCCCATATCTGATGAGCTGGGTAGTTGTCAGCTATCTTGTATATGCGTTTTTAAGCGGAGAAACCGGATTTATCAACAATAGCATCCTGAAACCACTTGGTCTTCAGACGATTAATTTTTATCAGGAACAGAAATACTGGCCATTTATATTGATATTGATCAATCTCTGGAAAAACGTCGGATTCAGCATGATCATTTACTTATCGGCAATTGTTGGGATCAGCAACGACCTGTATGAAAGTGCAAGAGTTGACGGTGCATCCAGATGGCAGCAGATCACAAAGATCACGCTGCCCTGTTTGAAGCCAACGGTAATCACGATGTTCATTATCAGCATCAGTAAGATGTTTTACTCAGATTTTGGATTGTTTTACCAGGTTCCGAAAAATTCCGGTATCCTTTATCCGGTCACGCAGACAATTGATACATATGTTTACAATGCCCTGATGAATCAGAATAACCCTGGTATGTCTGCGGCAGCAGGCTTTTTGCAGGCTATTATCGGTTTTATCCTGGTGGTTGCCGCTAATGCACTGATCCGTAAGGTCAGCAGAGAAGATGCTATTTTTTAGGAGGTAAATGGAATGGGTGGAATTTTATCAAAACAGGAAAAAGGTATGCAGGCATTAGCGCATATTGTACTGATCATTTTTTCCATATGTGTCATTGTGCCATTCTGGCTCCTGATTGCAGCTTCATTTTCTGATTCCGGTTATGCAGTGGCAAATGGGTATCAGTTTTTCCCGGAAAAGATCAGTTTTGAAGCATATGAATATATTTTAAATCAATGGATGCAGATTGGAAGAGCATATGGGGTTACGATTGTGGTAACGGTTGTCGGAACAGCAGGATCCCTGATCATTGTTTCCATGCTGGCATATGGGCTTTCACAGAAAAACCTGCCGGGAGGAAAAACAGTTTTTCTTTTGATCCTGATCACGATGCTTTTCAACGGTGGAATTGTTCCACAGTATATGATCTATAATAACTACTTCCATCTAAAGAACACCATATGGGGATTGATCATCCCAAATCTTCTGCTGAACGGTTTTACCGTGATGCTGGTTAAAAATTATTTCCAAAGTTCCATCCCGCCGGAATTGTCAGAGGCAATGGAAATGGATGGCGCAGGTCCGTTTTTTATCTACAGAAAACTGATGCTGCCTCTTTCCAAACCGATCCTTGCAACGGTGGGACTGATGTCTGCTGTATCTTACTGGAATGACTGGAATAATGGATTATATTACATTACAGACAGTAAATTATACAGTATGCAGCAGCTTTTGAATGAAATGAATAACAACGTAAATTTTCTCGCAAATAATTCTTCTTTGCTGGCTGGAGCAGATATAGGACATCTGCCTACAGCAACAATGAGGCTTGCCATTGCAGTGGTAGCGATCATTCCGATACTTCTCGTATATCCGTTTTTCCAGAAATTCTTTGCAAAGGGGATTACGATGGGCGCGGTGAAGGGTTGATTTGAGAGAAAACAGATTGGAGGATAAAATGGAAATTTATGCAGTAAAAATAAATGGATTGGATCATCCCATGGGCTTTGATTTTGAACATTTGCTTTGCTCATGGAAAGTCAGAAACAATAAAGGAAAGAAACAGACTCAGGCAAAAATTCAGGTGGCCAAGGATGAAAAAATGTCTGAGGTTATCTGGGAAAAGGAAGGCGGCCTGGATTCTTTGGGTACGGTGCTGGAGTTTTCCATGAGACCGTATACCCGCTATTATTATCAGATTACGGTACATAGTGACGCGGGGGAAGAGAGTAAAAGTGAAGTCCTGTACTTTGAGACAGCAAAGCTGGAAGAGCCGTGGACGGCAAAGTGGATTGGAGTCCGGAGAGAAGATACACATCCGGAATTCAGAAGAGACTTTTCTATCACAAAAGAGGTAAAATCTGCCAGGTTATATATCTGTGGTCTTGGTATTTTTGAAACTTATCTGGGAGGAAAAAAGGTTGGAAATGATCTGCTGGCGCCATTTATCAATGATTATGAGGAGCATTACCAGTATTGTACCTATGATGTGACAGAGCTGCTGGATACGGAAAATGAATGGATGGTTCTTCTGGGCGACGGATGGTACCGCGGACATTTTGGGCTGGGAGAGCCGACACATTATGAACGTCCCCTTGCATTGATCGCAGAGCTGCATATCTGGTATGCAGATGGTACCACGGAAACAATCTGTACAGATGAAAGCTGGCAGTATCGCAAAAGCTTTACCACATTATCGGATATCTATAATGGAGAAACCCAGGACTATGGAAACTGGCAGGCAGAATCCTGGAAAGAATCGGTTCTGATAAAGGCACCGGGAAAGCTGTGTGCAAGATACTCATCGGCTCTGCATGATATGGAGCATTTGCCTGTAAAGGAAGTGATCCATACTCCGGCAGGGGAAACCGTGCTGGATTTCGGACAGAACTTCGCCGGGCATGTGGTATGTACGCAGCCGATTCCCCAGGGAATTACCATGACCCTGGAATTTGGGGAAATCCTGCAGGAAGGAAACTTCTATCATGAGAATTACCGTCACGCAGAATCCAGATTTACTTATGTATCGGATGGCGTACCAAGAGAAATCAGGCCACGTTTTACATTCTTCGGTTTCCGTTATGTGAAAGTCAGTGGGTTTGAACAGGTGGATGCCTCCTGCTTTGAAGGAAGGGCAATTTATTCTGAGATGGATCAGATCGGATTCATAAAAACGGGAAATCCTAAGATCAATCAGCTCTTTTCCAACTCTCTGTGGGGATTAAAATCTAATTTTGTGGACATGCCCACAGACTGCCCCCAGCGGGATGAACGTCTGGGCTGGACAGGAGACGCACAGGTATTCTGCACAACGGCAGGCTATCACATGGATACAAGGGCGTTTTACCATAAATTCCTTCGGGATTTACGCTCTGACCAGAAAAGGAATCATGGCGGTGCGGCAATTTACCTGCCAAATGCCTTTCCGGGCCTGACAGCCGGTATCTGGAGTGATGTGGCGGCATTTATGCCCAAAATGCTGTATGATTATTATGGAAGTAAGGAAGAACTGGCAGTCAATTATCCTTTAATGAAGGACTGGGTGGATTACGTTTACCGGCAGGACTGCAGCAGGGGAAAGAAAAATCTGTATGATTTCGGATTCCAGTTTGGTGACTGGCTGGCACTGGACGGAGCCACAGAGCAGAGTACCTTTGGCAGGACGGATAACGGCTATGTGTGTTCCATGTATTACTGGGCATCCACAAGATATGTGGCAGATGCTGCCGAGGCACTTGGGCTTGCGGAAGTATCTGAATATGCGGACAGGGCAGAGGATATCAAAGAAGCGATTTTGAGTGAATACTTTACATCTTCCGGACGACTGGCAGTGGATACCCAGACCGGATATCTTGTGGCACTGAAATTCGGTATTTATAAAGATAAACAAAAAGTTATCGACGGACTGAAAAACAGGATGAAGCAGGACCTGAACAGGCTGAAGGGGGGATTTGTGGGCTCCACCATGATGAACTGTGTGCTTGCAGAAAACGGTATGGTCGATAAGGCCTATGACCTGCTTTTATATGAAGGATTTCCGGGATGGCTGTACGCAGTAAACCTGGGGGCGACTACGATCTGGGAGCGCTGGAACAGCGTGCTTCCTGACGGAACCATAAGCGGAACACAAATGAACAGCCTGAACCATTATTCTTATGGAAGCGTTGTGGAATTTCTTTACCGTTATGCGGCAGGAATCGTTCCTACGGCACCGGGCTTTAAAAAGGCAAGGATCGCGCCCTGTCCGGAAATACGTCTGGGACATATGGAATGTAGCTATGACAGCGTAAGCGGAAAATATGTTTCTAACTGGCGTATTGAAGACGATGGAAGCCTTTCTTTCTACATCGAGATTCCATTTGGATGTGAGGCAGAGGTGATCCTGCCGGAACAGGAATCAAAGATTCTGGAAGCAGGAAGCTATGACTTCCATATCCGGACAGATAAGGACTATCGGGCGTTATATTCTGCCGACACACCATATGAAAGATTGTTTGCAGATGAAAGAGCCGTTGAGATACTGAAAAAATATGTGCCGGAGATCTATTATGGAACAAACCGTGAGGATCAGGAAGCAATGAATAAATGCCTGAATGATTCGAAAACCCGTGCGGCATTGTTCCGCAATCCAACAGAAAGTTTCGACAAGGCAATCGGAGAGTTAAGAGACATCCGGGCATAAGGAGGATAACATGTTTAAACAGAAGAAGCAAAAGAATACAGCAGCAGAGAACAGGCTTGGAGCCAACCAGAAGATCGGGATTCTATTTTGTGCCATGGTAAGTGCCGTGGCAACCGGATATGTGCCGAATTATATTAATCTCTATTACACAGATGCAGTGGGAATCTCCATGGGGGCTGTGGCAATGATCCTGATGATCACAAAAATCACAGATGGGGTCACGGACATTATCATGGGAATGATCATTGACCGCACACACACAAGGCTTGGCAAAGCAAGGCCGTGGGTACTGGCAGGAGGGATCGGCATTGCCGTTTCCATCATGCTGCTCTTTAACTGCCCGGGAAACCTGTCTTATACCGGCAAGGTTGCGTTTTGCGCCGGATGCTATTTCCTTGCAAACCCATTCTTTGGCACCATGGTTTCGGTGGCCTGTGGAACAATGAACAATTTATTGACATCAGATTCCAGACAAAGAGGTGTCCTTGGGGTATTTTCTGCTTATGGATCCCTCATCCCGGTACTTATGATCGGATTGGTGGTGCCGAAAATCCTTTCTGCGATGAATGAAAGCCAGGAAGCTTATACAACGGCAACGCTTGTTTTTGCAGTAATGGCAGTGCTGGCCTGTGTGATCGGTGTTCTGTGCACAAGAGAGACGGTAACAGAGAATTCCAAAGATCAGCTAAAGGAAAACCAGACAGTGAAAGAATCCATTAAGGCACTGATCAAAAACAAATACTTTATCTATCTTGCCATTGGAACCATCCTTTATAATCTTTCCGCAGCTCCTGTTGCAAATTATTACGCAAAATATGTATTTCAGGATGTGGGGGTTGCGACAATCATCAACCTTCCGGGCATGCTGATGGTATTCCTGCTCCCGTTTGCAGTGCCGATGATCAACCGCCTTGGCAAACGAAACTGCGTGGTATTTGGGATGGTCACTGCAGCAATCAGCCATCTGATCATCTTATTTGCGAACACCAATCTTGCCATATTTATGGTTGGAAAAACTATCGGAAGTGTGGCGGTGATCCCATTTACGGTAGCCCTGATTCCAATGACAGGGGAAATCTGTGATTATGCACTTTACAAAACCGGAAAACCCATGGACGGTACGATCTCCTCAGCTGCAACCATGGGAGGAAAAATCGGCATTGGTCTTGCAGCGGGCCTTTCCGGTGTTATGATGGCAACGAGCGGTTATATCAGCAGCCAGGCAGATGTTGCAGTGACACAGCCGGACAGTGCCATTCTTATGATCCGTCTGCTGGCAAGTGTATACCCGGCAGTTCTGTATCTCCTGGCAGCATTCTGCTTCTCAAAAGTTGACCTTGAGAAAAATGGAATAGCAGAGATTCAGAAAGAACTGCGTGAGAAAGGACTGAGATAATGATCACAGTTGATACAACGGTAAAAGAAATAAAAAATGATAGAGTATTAAAGAAAATCGCACATTATCTGATCTATAATACGGCAGAGGACGGAACGGAACATCTGTCGGATGAGAGCCGCACCCTTCGTGATATTCAGGATAAGACACCCACATGGAGTGCAAAGGATATGGCATATGGCCTGAACTGTATCATTGAGAACGGGGGGGATGGGAAAGAGCTCCTGTTTGACGTTTATGGTGAGGCGGAGATTGCCAAGTGTCCGGAAAAGGAACATGTGAAATTGATCTATTTTCCGCCAAGAGGCGAAAGAAATAGACAGAAAAGGTTTGTGATCCTTGCTGCCGGAGGTGGCTATGGAGCTGTGTGTTCCCTGGGGGAAGCCTTTCCGGTGGCAGCAAGATTAAGTGAAATGGGAATGCCAGTGTTCTGCCTGAACTATCGTGTGGCCGGGAAAGAGCCACTGTTTCCAAAACCCATGGAAGATCTGTCGGCTGCATACAGGTTTCTGAAAGACCATGAAGATCAGTTTGATATTGACGCAAGACATTATGCCGTAGGAGGCTTTTCAGCAGGGGGACATCTGGCTGCCTGCTGGGGGTTAAAGGGACTGGGATATGCGAAATACGGATATCCGGCTGCAGAAATTCTCATGCTGGACTATCCATTGATCTCCGTATGGAGAACCATCCATCCGCTTCCGGCACAGCTTCAGCAGATCATGCTTGCAGGATATTTTGGAACCGGCTATTCTGAGGAGATATGCAGACCCTATAATATAGACGAAATGGCAGATCAGGATTATCCGCCTGTTTTTATGATCCAGGCGGAAGACGACGATGTCGTTCCGATATGGAATACGGGAGAGTTTGCGGATAGGCTGGAGGAACTGGGCGTTTCCAGCAGGTATGAGCATCCGAAGACCGGAGGCCATGGATTTGGCCTGGGAACTGAGACAGAGGCAGAAGGATGGACGGACCGTGCCGTGGCATTCTGGGATGAACTGACGAAGGAGAAAATGGATGAAGCTATATGATCTGAAAACCCTGCATATGGAGCAGCCTGTGATCGATAAAACTCCTTGTTTTTCATGGAAGATATCCAGCAGCAGACCAAATGTCATGCAGGAAAAGTACAGGATTATTGTGAAAAGCGGAGAAGATTTCTTGTGGGATACCGGTGAAGTATACTCACGGGAACAGTCCTTTATTGAGTATAAAGGATCCCCTCTCTTTTCTGAAGCAAGATATCAGTGGACCGTGACGGTATGGGATTCCCATGGGCAAAGTGCATCTGCCAAGGCGGTGTTCGAGACAGCCTTTCTTCATCAGGCGGACTGGAAGGCAAAATGGATCGAGTGCTCATTTGAGAGAAAGAATGCATGTGGACAAAATTTCGGAAACAGTTATCCGCCGGTTCTTTTTGAAAAGGAGTTCCTGCTTGAAAAACGGGTAAAAAGTGCCAGAATCTATGCATCTGCTCATGGTGTGTACAGACTTACCGTGAACAAAAAGCGGCCGGATCAGAGGGAATTTGCACCGGAGTTTACTCCATATGGAAAATGCTTATATTATCAGGTTTATGATGTAAAGGAGCTTCTTACAGAAGGCAGGAATGTACTTCAGATGTATGTGGGGGATGGCTGGTATTTCAGCAGCCAGGCAGGGCCTGTGATGCAAGACAGACACAAAGAACCGTCTGTCGTCATTCAGATGGAGCTGACTTATGAGGATGGGACATCTGAAATGATCTTATCGGATGGAAGTGAAACCTGCAGGACGGATTTCATTGTCTACTCAGATCTTTATCAGGGAGAAAAGCAGGATCTTACCCTTGCTTCCGGTGAAAAAAAGCCGGTTATGATAAAAGACTACGGTTATGATTTTCTGCATGTACAGCCTATGGAGCCGATCCTTCCAATAAGGGAGATTCCTGCGGTGGAAGTATTTACCTCCCCTGCGGGAGAGACCATCGTGGATTTTGGGCAGGTTCTGGCCGGAAGGGCAAGGATCAGGATCGATGTTCCAAAAGGACAGACAGTTTCCCTGGATTATTTTGAGATCCTTGATGAAAAGGGAAATTATATCGACACGATGTTTGCTCCTCAGAAGGACATTGTGATTTCAGCAGGAGAATCCTTTGTGCATGAAGCATTGTTTACTTTCCATGGATTCCGTTATATCCGTGTTACAGGCATAGAAGATGTCCGTAAAGAGGATTTCACAGCCGTTCTTTTAAGTACGGCAAAGGAGAATGCCGGAACCTTTGCATGTTCAGATGCACGGCTGAATCGCCTGTATCAGAATGTCCGGTGGTCACAATACAGTAATATGATGTCTGTTCCCACCGATTGCCCGTCAAGGGAAAAAGGCGGATATACCGGGGATTTGCTGATATATGCAAAAACGGCTTTGAAAAACGAAAAGCTCACGCCTTTCCTGAAAAGCTGGCTGAACTCTGTCCGGCTTGATCAGGCAGGGGATGGCGTGGTTATGATCGTTTCTCCATATATGAAGCTGTATGAAAATCTGATGAAGGATGTATCTGCCAGATATGGAGAGGATACAATATCCGGTGTTGCCGGATGGAGCGATGCCATTGTCTGGATCCCCTATGAAATGTATCAGGTCACAGGAGACAGACTGGTACTGAAAGAAAATTATGAGGCCATGGAGAAATGGTGTGAATACATTATCCATGCTGCTGAAAAACAGAGCACCCTGGATATCCCGGAACAGTATGACCGGTATCTCTGGAATACGGGATTCCATTTTGGAGAGTGGCTTGTACCGGGAAGAGAGGACCATACAGGGGAGCCTTTTGGAATCTGCAGGGAGACCGCTTATTATACCACCCCGTTTTTTGGTTATGCCACAATTAAGAAGATGACGGAAATCTGTCAAGTCCTCGGGAAAAAGGACAAAGCAAAGGACTATGGAACCATAGCAGCAAAGATGAAAACCTCCATTCAGGAAGGAATGATGCGCAGGAACCTGATGCCGGATGACCTGATGGGAGCTTATGTGCTGGCTTTTGCCTTTGGTCTGGTTCCTGAAGATCTATACGATGCTTATAAGAAAAAGCTCTTAAGTCTGCTTGAAAAAAGCGGCAGGTGCATTGGCACCGGATTTCTGGCTACTCCCTTTATCCTGGATGTGCTGTGTGATCTGGGAGAAACAGAAACCGCCCATCAGATCCTGTGGCAGGAGAAACGGCCTTCCTGGCTGTATGAGGTGGATCATGGCGCAACAACCATCTGGGAATCCTGGGATGCAGATGATGCTGCCCGAGGAGGAAGGTATGTAAGCTTCAATCATTATGCCTTTGGCTGTGTAGATGACTGGATCTGCCGGCATATTGCAGGAATTGACAGTGATACCCAGGGCTATTCCCATATCGTGATCCGGCCGGATATGGACAGTCATCTGTCCTGGTGCAGACGAACCTTCGAGTGTGAGGCAGGAGAGATCTCTGTATACTGGGACAAGGAAAAACTATCTGTTTCTATTCCGGCAAATACAACAGCCACGGTATACTGGAACAATCAGGTATATGATGTGGGCAGCGGAAGCTACGAGTGGACAGAAAGAAGCATTTGAAGAAAAGAGGTTGCGCAATGTATGATGCATTTCATCCGGGCCAGATCTGGCTGGATACAGAAGGAAAACGGATCCATGCACATGGCGGTTCTGTTATCTATATTGATGGAACCTATTACTGGTATGGTGAAAATAAAGAGAAAACCACAGGGGACAATGATATCTGGACATGGGGTGTGAGATGTTACGCTTCTAAGGATCTGTACAATTGGGAGGATAAAGGACTGATCATAGAACCGGAACCGGATAAACCGGAATCATCCCTTTGCCCTACCAGTGTAATGCTGGACCGTCCCCACATCATTTACAACAGGATGACAGGAGAATATGTATGCTGGATGAAGATTATGCATAAGGATGGGGTACAGACGGAAACGGTAATGACAGCTGACAATATTCTCGGTCCATATGAAATGGTAAAGGAGGGGCTCCGTCCCCTTGGTATGAGTGCAGGAGATTTTGATCTGGCTGTGGCACCTGACGGGAAAGCTTATTATTATTTTGAAAGGGTTCATTCAGAAACCATTTGTGCAGATCTTACGGATGATTATACCGGTGTCACTGGATATTACAGTACACATTTTCCGCATTTGTGTCCTCCGGATGTTCGTGAGGCAACTGCACATTTCTGCAGAAAAGGGAAGCATTATCTGATTACTTCCGGCACAACGGATTATTTTCCGAATCCATCAGAAGCAGCTGTAGCAGATACCTGGCATGGCCCGTTTACAGTGCTTGGAAACCCGCATGTAGGAGATTCTTCAAATACATCTTTTCACTCTCAGATTTCATGTATTTTTAAAGTAGAAGAGAAAAAAGACCTTTATATTGCATGCGCAGACCGCTGGCTTCCAAGATTGCAGCACCTTGAGTATGAGGTGTATGGCAGGCTATTTCGCAAACATTTTGATTCGGATCATCATTCAGATAATGCAATGAAAGAGATGGCGACCTATCTGAAAGGGTATTCTTTCCGAAACACCTCGATTGCAGATTATGTGTGGCTTCCTCTGAGATTTGACGGTGATATGGTATATATCGACTGGCATAATGAATGGAGAATCGAGAATTATGAATAAAAGAAAAAGAGGATGATATTTTCATAGATTCTTTGGAGTATGTTGTACGGATCGTATGGCATACTCCTCATTTTTTGAACATTTCCCGATATTTTTTTGCAGAATAAGCTGATCAGGCTTGCATGGACTTATAACCAGTTTTGTGCTGATCTACCTGACCAATACAGTCGGATTAAAACAAGATTATATGATATGTAAACAAAATAGAATGATTACAATTTGGGATAAAAATACTAATATATTCTGTAGAAAGACAAGACTATAGTAAGAAGGATTTGATTAATACTGAAGCTGAAAAGGATGAAGAGTAAATGGAAGTACAAGATATTTCAAAAGTAATGAATGCCTACATTTCTAATCAGGAAATGCTCGGTGGAGCATTGATTGTGAGAAAAAATGATGAGATCATATATCAGAATAAATGGGGATTTCAAAATCTGGAACATAGCCGATCAATTGAATATGATACCATGTACCGCCTGATGTCCATGTCGAAATGTGTGACGGGTGTAGCCGTTATGAAACTGATAGAAGAAGGAAAAATCAGACTTGATGACAAAGTTTCAAAATACATTCCTGAATTTGCCGGGCTTCCCGTCTGCTGCGATCCACGTTATATAAGTCAGAATCTGAAAAAACGAAAGATGGTGTGGAATCTTCTTACTTTCCGCATGGACAAAGTGAAGACTGAACCGGCAAAGCGGGAGATTACGATTCGTGATCTGCTCTCCCATGCTTCCGGTCTGGAACAGGGCTGGGTGGGGCTGCTTTCCTTTATGAAGATGAAACCGGAGGATAAATCCCTGGAAGAACGTATCAGGCGTTACACTTCTTATATCCTGGATTTTCAGCCGGGGACAGATACCGGTTATTCACCAATGGCAGGCTTTGATATTTTGGGATATATCGTCAGTCTGGTGTCTGGAAAAAGCTTTGAAGAATATCTGCGGAAAGAAGTTTTTGCACCTCTGGAAATGAAGGATACCACCTTTTTTCCGAATAAAGAGCAAGAAAAACGTCTGGTGAGGCTGGTAAAACGGAAAGGAAACAAACTGGTAGATGTAACGGATACGAAAGAGGATACGCAGGAATTTCTGCGGCATGGTGCTTATCGGTATGAAGCCGGATGCGGCGGACTGTATGGTACGATTACGGATTATGAACATATGGCGAGGATGCTTTGCAGTAATGGAATGTATCAGGGAAAACAATTTTTAAGACCTGAAACAGTGTGTCTGATGCATACAGAGGCTCAGAAGCAGCATCTGGAACCGGAACCAGGATTTACCTGGGGGCTGAGCGTTAAAATCAGACAGAATCCAGAGCTTTCGGGAAGTTATGCACATAAGGGAACTTATGGGTGGAGTGGAGCATTCGGAACACATTTTTTTGTTTGTCCGGATGAAAAACTGGAAGCTGTTTTTATGACAAATCGTTCAGATCTTGGAGGTTCAGGTTCGTATATCAGCGAGAAAGTTGAGGAACTTGTATTTGGAAGTTAACCGAATCAGAAAAATAAAGCGGATTACGGATAGTCATTTAAACTGTATGGATTCATTTTAATATGGAGGAAATATTATGGAAGAAAACAAAAACACAGCAAGATTATTTCATGTAGAGATTGCGCAGGGAATCTATCTGATTTCTGATCCGGAACAGGGGCCTACAGAAGATGGAAAATCTCTGGCACCGGGAAATGCGACTGCGAATTCTTATCTGATCATTGGAGAAGAAAGGGCGGTTCTTTTGGATCTGGCAGTGAATTCACCGGAACTGAAGACGTATGCGGAAAAGCTTGCCGGTAAACCGGTGCAGCTTGTATTGAGCCATGGGCACTACGACCATGCGTTTTATCTGAACCAGTATCAGGATGTCTGGATGAATACAAAAGATAAATTTTTACTGAAAAAAGGAATGCTGGGATTTCCACCTGTGGAACCATGTCCGATCATCCATGGGCTGGAAGCCGGCGATGTGATCGACCTTGGCGGACGGGAGCTGGAAGTTTTTCACATCCCGGGACATACGCCGGGAAGTATTCTGCTTCTTGACAGAAAATGCAGAGTGCTGCTTTCGGGAGATACCTGTGCACGAAGACTTCTTTACGGACTGCATGAACAGGTGAGCTTTGAAGAATTCTGCGCCTCTCTCGAAAATCTGAAAACAGCAGATTTTGATGTGATGTATTCTGCCCATGACCGCTGTGCGATTCCCAAAGAGTATCTTTCCCACATGATGCTTCTTTTGAAAAACGAGGTTCCTCAGACAAAAAATGTGGTAGATCTTCCGGGAATTGGTGAAATGAAGTGTTTTTTTCATGGGGATATCAGGACGCTTGATTATTTTGATATTGCTTTTATGGAAGAACCAATCAAAGATATCAGTAAGATAAGGTTGAATGTGCAATAGTAGCACATATGGAAGAAAAGTGTGGTAAAGGAGAAATCATGATAAGAAAGAAAAGAGATTTATCTCCGGATGCAAAATTGAGATTTCCGGATTATCTTGGATATTTTTTCGGGGCAGGAACCAATATTGCCGGATATATTGTATCCGCTTTTTTGCTGATTTATTATTCTAATGTATTATATCTTGGTCTGACGCAGGTAGGCGTGGTCATGGCTATCTCCAAATGCTTTGACGGAGTATCGGATATCCTGATGGGACGTATCATTGACAAGACCAAAAGCAAATATGGAAAGGCAAGACCGTGGTATTTGCGGATGATTCTGCCGTTGTCCATGTGTATGCTTTTTCTGTTCTGGATGCCGCCGGGATTATCAGAGACCTGGAAATATGTTTATGTTTTCATTACATATAATCTTGCTTCAACGGTCTGTTTTACTGCCAATGCGATTGCACATTCTTCCATGATTGGTTTTATGACCATGGATACCAGGTCAAGAGGAATCGTAGGAGTCATGAGTATGATTTCCAATACAGTTTTTACAATTCTGGTTACGAATTTCTTTATGAAAATCTGTAAGTTCTTTGGTGGCGGAGAAACATACACACAAAGAGGATTTACGCTGACGATACTGGTTTATCTGGTGTTTTATGCAGCTGCAGCAGTACTAGCTTTTCTGCTGACAAGGGAACGGATCCACAATGTTTCCGATTCTGAAAGCCGGGAAACAGAGGATACTTTAACTAAACAGGAAAAAGAGAAAAAAGAAACCGTTCATCGGGAGGCAGAAGTGCCGTTTTGGACAGCAATCAGATCTCTGTTTACCAACAAATACTGGATTCTATGTCTGGTTATGTGCCTGGGATTCTATTTTCTAATGAGCTATGCTTCCAGCGCGACAGTATATTTTGCGCAATATGTAATGGAGGATATCAGTCTTCAGGGAACATTGGCTTCTGTGTTATATATCGTTTTATTAGTGGGTATTATTCTTGCTCTTCCAGTTATGACGAAAATCGGAAAAAGAAATACCATGGCTATAGGGCTTGCAATCAGTGCTGTAGGATGGTTTCTGCCGCAGATTACTTTAGAAAAGACGATTGTTATTGCAGCTTCTGCAATTGTGGGAATTGGATTTGGTTTCATTGCGGCACCTGCGGGAAGCTTTCTGCAGGATACACTTACTTATGGAACCTGGAAGAGCGGTGTGACAGCAATCGGAATGGGAAATGCAGCGTTCTCTTTTGTAAATAAGCTGTCATCTGCACTGGGAACGATCATCCTGGGATTCGTATTGGATGCAGGAAAATTTGATGCATCTCTGGCTGTACAGCCAACCAGTGCAATTCACGCCATCAAGCTGCTCTACATTTGGATGCCGACCGTGATTTGCCTGGTTTGCCTGGGATTATCAGTGCTTTATGATCTGGATAAAAAGCTTCCGTTCATTGAAGAAGAAATCAAAGCCGGAAGGATTGGGGAAAAAAGAAAGACGAATTAATGACGAAAAAGATGCTTTTTAAAGTATTAAAGTTATTTGGATTTACTGTAACTGTTCTGTTGCTCATCCTTGTAATAGGGATAACTGCAATTTTGCTTTTTGAGAATAATAATTTGTTCAACTATTTTCAAACATAGCAATCAACTCATCACTTGTTTCTTTCATTCCACGTCTGATCCATTCGATTATCCAACCATAAATAAGATAGGAAAAAGCGGATGCGGTATATGCAAGAGGAGCTGGCTGATTGTCTGATATCAATGATTCATCAACAATAGAATCTTGGATCATTTGCTTAAGACCAGAGTTATATAATGTTATGTAAAAGTCCGTATGTAATTTATAAAAATCCAAAGTACGGATTAAGATTAATCGAACATCATAAGGGTTATCGTTCTTGCGAATGGTTTTAAGTTCTTTTTTTAGGCGTTCTGCTTCTTCATGCAGGACGTCTTCTTTTGTTCGGTAATTTCGGTAAAAGGATGCACGCCCAACATCTGCTTTTGCTACAAGATCGCTTATTGTAATTGAGTTGAAGCTTTCGGTTTTCATCATTTCCAGTAAAGTTGTAAGTATTTGGTTACGTACATATGTGTTTTTTTCTTGATTATTCATGCTGATACAAACTCCTATCCAGTGTCTCATTTTTGCCGAGACACTTGTCTCAACATCAATTTGATGATACAATCGTCTCGACGAAAAGTCAATACATTTTTATCAATATTCATACAGGAGGGCGTGAAATGTCAATACAAGTAAAAAGAATCATCATAATTGGAATCATTGCAATTGTTGCATTTGTACTTGGAAGGTTAGCGGTAAGAGCACTTATGAACCTGTTGCTCGGTGGAACTTTATTTGGAGGTAACATCTTATGATTAAAAACAAAGAAAAAAGGGAAAGAAGGAAAAAAACCGTGCCTATTTGGATTGGAATATTAGTGTTTATTGGGGCTTTTATTATAGGTATTCTATCAAAACTGTTAATACAGCCTTCTTGGATGGCAGATTATTCTATGAAGTGGAGTGAGAAAATAGGAACAAAGCTTACTGGTATTTCATATGGAGAAGGGGAATTGAACAAATATGATTTATATTTACCTAAGGATTCATCAAAAGCAAACTATGGACTTGTGGTTTATATCCATGCAGGTGGATTTACTTCCGGTGATAAATCGGATGACGAGGAAATGCTGGCATGGTTATGTAAGAAAGGATATGTAGCCGCAGGGATTAACTATACTTTACGGACAGAATTCAATAACGCAAGCGTACTCCAAGAATCTAATGAAATAAAAGCTGCAATTCCACAGGTTGTTGAAGAAGCAAAAAGAAATGGATATAACATAAATAAAATGACAGTAGCCGGTGGCTCAGCCGGACATACACTTGCAATGATTTATGCTTATAGAGATGCGGATGAGGCTCCTGTGCCGGTTGTGTTTACCTTTGGAGCAGTTGGACCATCAAGCTTTTATGTAGAGGACTGGGGTATCTTTGGATTAGGAGTGGACAACGATGAATCAAGAACAGCAGGGGCTGGTTTATTCAGTGTTATGAGTGGCTCAGAAATAACTCCGAATGAGATAGCTGATGGAAGCTATGCCTCAAAAATGAAGGCAATTTCAGCAGCAGACTGGGTATGCGAAAACCCAATTCCTACAGTGGTAGCCTATGGAGCATGTGATCATGTTCAACCATTTGAAGCATCCAAGAGACTTGAGGCAGCTCTGAAAGAAAACAATGTTGATTACAAATATTATGTGCTTCCACATTCAGGACATGGACTACAAAATGATAATAAAATAAGCAGACAGTGGATGGAGACGGTGGAAGAATACTTAGATAGGTATATGGGAACGAATTAAGTAAATGAAAAAAACATTGAAAAAGAAAGAATCTTGTAAAAAAGCAGTGACAGCAGACAATTTTCACCATTTCCACAAAAGCACACGATTTCTCTTGAATTTCTGAAATGACCTGTATTATAATAGGATAATTAACGGCATATACCACAGCCGGTACCGCAGTGACCAAATGCCGTTTTCGGGGTAAAAATAGGTTCAAAAATGAGCATTATTTTTCCCACTTATTCAGAAAAAAAGTCACTATCCAAATCTAAACAGAAGAAGTTCTGTATTTGGCAAATAGTGATAAATTGTGAAAGGAAAAGAATGAGAAAATTAGCACTTAGTGATGAAATATTGCTCAGTATTGACAAAGCAGCCCGCTACATCGGCGGGGAGGTCAACTCTGTGATGAAAAATTTAGACGGGATAGATGTCCGTGTGGCGTTTTGTTTTCCGGATGTCTGTGATTAGCAGATTACGTCTACGCCCATTTCGCAATATATAGTGCTATCTCATGTTATCTTGTACATGATATTGTGTGTCATTTGATACCATTTAGTACTAGATAACACTCAATAACACACGGAACAAACAATTTTTTTGAACACCAAATGTGACAGTTTCAAGGTTGATTTTTGTCCCCTTCATTGATCTTTTGGTACTACTTAGTGATATTTGGTGTCATATAATTACGTTCTTTTCCTGCGCTGCTATCTAATGCCATTTAGTTCCGTTTGGTATTATTTCACAGATCAGATTTGCTAACCATATTCCACATACAGCATTTCTTTTATCTGTTTTTTGTTACTATTAGTATATATTGCTTATCTCAATCTGTCAAGTCCCCCATTATAGATATTTCTAAAAACTCATTTGACTCATTAAGACATCTAACCTTTATGCTTTTTTACTATTGTTTGAACTGAAGAAACATTTGACGAAATTTTTGCCCTGTTGTATGATTGTTATATAAATATAACTTCTAATGTCAGGAGAAATTCATGAACGTAAAAGACAGTATTTCTGCAACAATGGATTCCATAGAAGGAAACGAATCGGGAGATCAATCTGCAAAAAATATATTCTCATACAAACCAATTATGGGAAATATCTTAAAGTACACAGTAGCAGAATACAAAGACTGCTCATTAGAGGAAATCATGGAATGTATTGAAGGAGATACCATCCAGACAGGAACTGCATTAGTGGAAGAGGATATGGCTCAAACCATACGTGGAGAAAGAACAGAAACCAATGCCACAGGTAAGCCACCGGCAACTTTTGATGTTTTATTCCGTTCGCTACTTCCAAATTCAAAAGAAAATATTCTGGTAAACCTTCATATTGACTTTGAATTTCAGAAAGAATATGATCTTGACTATCCAGTTATAAAAAGAGGCATATACTATGGATGCCGCAAGCTGTCCGCTCAGATTGATAAGATTGGCAAGAATGGAATTGCATATAAATACCTAGAGAAAGTATATAGCATTTGGATATGCCTTGAAGGTATACCAAAAAGACTACAGAATACTATATCTTATTACAAAATACAGAATTATAAGAACGAAGGTTTTCCAAAACCAGATATCAAGGTTAATACCGCCGAAGCAGACCTTCTAGAAATAATCATCGTAAGACTTGGCGGAGAAAAACAAGATCAAAAAGGACTCGTGGATTTTTTATATGGATTATTTTCTGGTAATCAGAAAAAAGTATTATCATATATCCCGGACTCTGATAAACCGGTCCGACAAAAGGAGTTGGCTGATATGTTAAGTATGATTTCCTATGCTGAAGAAAATGGCGAAAAAAAGGGTGAAAACCGTTTAGGGACGCTTATGAATATTCTTTTGAAGAACAAACGTTATTCAGATGCAGAGAAGGCCTCTGAGGATGAAGAGTATCGTGAGGAACTTTATAAAGAATATAAATTATAAGCATATTTAGAAATAAATATTATGCACAGCTCGGTTCTTGCAAAAAGGGTACATGAATTGAAAGAGACACAGAAAGGGGTTGAGTTTATGTGCTATGAAATGGAGAAAATTTATAGTGAGGGAATGGAAAGCGGCGAGAAATGCGGTGAACTGAAAAAAGCGAAAGAAATAGCCCTTTCCATGGCAGAAGAGGGCATGGATGTAAAAATGATTGCCCGTCTGGTTAAGGTGAACGAAAAAGAGGTCCAGAAATGGATTGATGAAAGTTTATGCGTAATGAAATAGTTTTAATTATAAAAAAATTTCTGTAAATAATATTCTTGTATGACAGTAAGGGTGACTAGCTTAAAATTTAGGCTTTTCACCCTTAGTTTATACAGAATAGTAGTTGAATAACATATCAAAATAATTCATACCGCAGAAAAATATTAGCAGGGTAAGAGGTGGCTGGGATGATTCTAGATAAAACTTGTAAAACATGTGAATTTAACTTTGAAGGAAAATGTGGAATTGAACACAAATATACTCCCAATAAAGAGTGTAAAAGCTGGGGGGCTTCTTTTGAATATTATAAAGAAATTACCCAAAAAGCACCTTGGTATCTAAAAGAGTCCTATGATAGATACAAATTAAATTATATGGAATTTCTCGATCTTTTGCAAAAAGATGAACAGGGAATTGGAGTTGAAATAAATATTTACGATGTTATTGAAAAGATTTATCAACTAACCTCGGAAGAATTGGCAGGGATATTAGATGTATCTATTGGTGTCCTTGGATATGCCAGAACACAAAAAACAATTCCCAAAAGGAAAAGACAATTTTCAACTAGATTACACATACCAGAAAGCTTTTTTGAAAGTTTTATGTCAACTCGGCTTGATGAACTAAAAAAGTGTAGAGAAGAATTTGAATCTTTTTACGGAGACGAATTAATAAAAAAATTCAAGCAAAATGGTCTTGATGCTATGGAAGCAAGAATGAAAAGATTAAGCGCTATTGATAAAATTCGAAATGAAAAGTATCGAGAAGAAAATCAAGAAAGATATCAATATAAGGAGAAATCAAAAATGTACCATGATTTAACAGATGACTATAAATCCAGAGATTATGTAATTGCTATAACCTTAAAAGATGGTGACTATTATGGTAACATATTTTATGAATATACATCTGGAGGATATGGTTTATCAGTATCTACAATGGAAGATATTTTACAATTTATTGAAGAACTAAATTGTGAAGAAATTAATGAATTAAATGAGGAAGGTCTTCTGAATAACAATATAGCATTAAGAGCAGACATAAATGGTTTGAATATTCACTTTGAATTAAAAAATGATAAAGGTGAAAAGCTCGAAAAAACAATATCCGAGGATGAACTACAAAAATATATTGTTGGGTATGAAATGATACGATGCGATGGGCATGGAATGAAAAAAGAACGTAGAAAGTGCAACTCTTGTGAAAACTTCACACCAATAGAAGGCTGCGCAAAGGGAAATTGCTCAGTTAGAGGTGATGTAGTTCAGCGGAGCAGGATTATATGTGCTCATGACTTTGTCCCTAAAACATCTAATCTATAATATCGAAGGCAAGAAATTAGACAAATAAATATATGTAAAAATCCACAATCTGATAGTTGGATTTTCAGAAATATTGAAATGATAAAATTCTTATACAAAAAAAATTATTGGAGTAATTGATATATAGATTTGATATAATAAAATATTGTGATTTTTCACGATTTTTGTCGTATATATATACAAGGTCCAAGTTACTTATAAAGTATTGGATATAGGTATAAATTTAATTTCTTAAATTACTGCATAGTAAAAAGGGAGGAATAGAATAGGGACTATGGATCCAGAAAATTTAATCAATAATAGAATTTTAAGCATTATAGACGATTTTTTTAACACAGTTAATGTTAGAGATCCTGTTATGCCTTCTTATTATATAGTGCAAAATATCGCAACTGAATATTTGATCTTGAATCCAAATATAAGTAATCCTGATTCTTCTTTTGTAAAGTCACTTAATGAATATAATGGTCTTATGGTTCCACCTGAAGAAATCAATGGTACTTTTATTGTTCTTATAAACCAAGACAGATTAATTCAAAATATACACAAAAACAATATGACTTGGGTTGGCACAATTATACATGAAACAACTCATGTGCAGGATTTTGTTCAGTATGCAAAGATAATTAATGCCAAAAAGTATACCGAAATCACACAGAACAATAAGCATAATATGTTTTCGCTTTGGACAGAGATTCACGCTAGATCAACCGGTTATTACTTTACCAGAAAATATTCCTTAGGAAAAAATAATGCTAATTGTGAAGAAATGCTTCCATACATAATAAACCAAGAACTGCCAGCTCAGTGGAATTATCTTCAAGAGCAATACGATAATGCAGTTACAGGATATCACCAAGCCTATTTTGTGGCACAATATATTGGAAGACTTTATACTTTGCAAAAATTATATCCCGAAACTCTAAATGATCAATGGATAAAAAAACATTTTGGCATAAATGAATGGATGACAAATTGGTTCCTTTTTTATAAGAAATATCCCGTATTGGAAAATGCAGCCCAACATTTTGACGAAATGAAAAATATACTTCAGCAAAATTTTTATGGATTATAACTTCACAAAATATATGCTCTTCTGATTTCTTTTGTTTGTTTTTCGAACATATTATTATTTTTTTGATATAGCGCTAATACGTGAAACAATAACGTACCATAACATGAAAGGAAAATATAATGAATCGTATTACAGAAATAACCAGACGTGACATATTAGATTTATTTCGAAATGGTTTAGTAATAGATGAATTCTTCGAAACAAAAACAATTATATATTATTATTGGGGACGACTTACTGAAGTTGACTTTCTCAAAAGGTTGTATGATCTCAAAAAGCTTCCTAGTAAGGACCTAAGATATAAGGATGCTGAAGGCGACATATGGCAACATACAGTAAACAATGAAGATTATCCCTTCTGTTGGGTTTTTGAAGATGAAAGATTCGAACTAATAAATGGCAGTGACGAAAAATATTTAAAATTTATCTGTGAAATATTTCATCCCGCAGTCAGAAATGATAAAGGATATTGGACTGAATATTTAGAAAAAATCAACGATTTATTACGAAATGACGGATATGAATTATATCCAGCACAAAAAATATCCAACCGGGATGTTTATGGCTGGAGAATATATCAAAATGAAAAAAATACTTTATTTATTCCATATTCCCAACGTCATTCTAAGGAAATAAAAGAAAAGCAGCTATCCTTATCCATCAGTAAAAAGGCTAGAAATCAAATTTATCAGTTTTTGGAGCATTATAATATGGGATATTATGCAACAACTGAAACTGGATTCAATTATCCCACAACGGTAGCAGCAGATGTATTTGAAGACATAAAACAATTTTATACCCCCAAATGCTATAACAATCAAAAAGAATATGTTGAAACTGATAATTTACAAAATTTTATTCTTTCCAGCTCACCGTTTTGTGTTTTTGATGCCATAGAATTCTTTAATAGACATAGTGAAGGAAATGAATTTGAGCCAAGTATTAATGCACTTTTGAAATTGAATGAAATTCCTTTTTCTTTATATAATGGGAAAATAAGCAGGGTATTTGATACCCGAATAGGAAGTAGTTCATTAATGAAAATTGAAGAAGCAGGACTAAAAGAATTATTGCAAGAAGCTACTAAATATTATGATGAAAATAACTTCCAAATTGCTGTAGAAAAACTTTGGGATGCATTTGAACGATTAAAAACATATTATTGTTCCTCCACAATGAATAAAAAAAATTCCGTAGAAAAGCTCATAAATGACATGAGTAATAATCAAAAAGCGTTTAAAGACTTATTTGATAAAGAATTTCATGAGCTTACAGAAATAGGTAATAGTTTCAGTATTCGTCATCATGAAACAACCCAAACAAATGTCCTTGATAAACGGCATTACAAATATTTTTATAATAGATGTATGTCCCTAATAGAAACAGCCATTCAATATTTAGAAGGATTAAATATGTAGTTGCCATAAATATCATTATCGAAAGGGCCCTGACAAACTGACAATCCATCCACATCGGCCTCTCCTCTGGACAGTATATTTTGCCCACGTACTAAGCAAGGAGATTGGACATAAAAAGGATGCCGTGGACTACAAGCTGATCAGCATCTGCCAAAAAAGGGATATTATAGTATCACAGGATTATGGAATAACACTGGCTCTGAGTAAAGGAGCTTACGCTATTCACCAATCTGGCAAATGGTATACAAATGAGAATATTGACCAGATGCTTATGGAACGTCACCTGAATAAAAAACTCCGAAGAAGCTCTCATAAAAATCATATAAAGGAACCAAAGAAACGTACACAGAAAGATGATGAGAGATTTGCACTGGCTTTTGAGAAAATGATTCTGACAGCAACGGAGAAAGAGGAAAATACACATGGGATTATTTAAGAAGAAATCCGTCAGAAAATCCTATGATAAAGAAAAAATGAGACCTGTGATCCAGGCAAGCATTTGCACCGGAGAACAGGTTGCGGGATTTAAGGATATTCAGACGGGCGAAATGGAAGAAATCATGTTGATCAAATGTCCACAGGATCTGGAATACTTCAAAAGTATATATGGAATAACAGGAGAAATTCCAAAAGAATATTGATGGTTTCCAAATTTACAAAAGATGGGAGAAAATTTTATGCAGGATGAAATCTTTATGAAAAAAGCAATTGAGCTGTCAAAACTGGCTGTAGAACATGGCAATGAACCATTTGGTGCAGTACTGGTGAAAGATGACCAGATTATATTCACCAATGAAAACCAGATTTACACCAGACATGATCCGACTTTTCATGGCGAAGCAGGCCTTATCCGGGAATTTTGCGCACAGACCGCCATTACAGACTTACATGAATGTACTCTCTATTCCAGCTGTGAACCCTGTTTTATGTGCAGTGGTGCCATGGTATGGGTAAAACTTGGACGACTGGTCTACGGAGCAAGCAATATCGATCTTGAAAATATCCTTGGAAATAAAGGCTGCAACTGTTCCAAAATGGTATTTGATAACTCATTCTGGCACCCGCAAGTTACAGAAGGCGTTCTGAGAGAAGAAGCACTGAATGTTCTGAAAGAATACTTTGGTACTCATAAGAAAGGCTGATATACATCTAATTTGTAGAAAAATACCCACCTTTGTAACTACCAACCTAAAACACTCGATGATATAAGTATAAGCAACTAAACCTGTACAGGGAGAATGATATTATGACAAAATCTGAAGCATGGGATTATGCAATCGGAATGCTCAAAGTTGACGGATTAACGCCCACTAAAGATTTTCAGGAATATATTGAAAAAGAAAAACGGGATGAAATTACCGTGGATGATATCAAAAAATTTCTCGATAAAAAATATAAAATGTCGGAAACTACCACTTGATTGCGTACAATATTTTGACAATTGCTACAATAAAACATAAGCATTTCTTAACTGTCAGATTGTCAGTCGAGGTAGGCTTCTTTACTTTGACTGACAATCTTGCAATTAAAATAGGAGAGCATAAATAAATAATTGTAAAACACCGTCTTAGATAATACACTTGTTCATTTTTATCAATTATTAAATATGCTCCAGTTTCTCCTGCTGCCTATAATACTCATCTATATACGCCATCAAAGCCCGCTCAATAGCCAGGGTTTTAGTCTGACCAGAATCCTCGCAATATTGAGTTAATCGATCGTATACATTTTTTTCTATTCTCAGCGACAATGGATAGTTGTCTTTTTTCGGTCTAGGCATTTGAATCATCCTTTCTCTTCGTAGTCAGCTTTGCGTTCTTCAATATACTTTTTCAATTCTACATGAAAACGGATTCTGGCTTTGAATTCTACACAATTGTAATATTTCTTCAAGCGTTCAATATCAACAGATTGTTTTAACCTTTCGAACTTTAATGGGTCAACTTCACCGGAAGTATATTCTCTATATAGGTCAAAAAGCCTATCTGGGTTGAGCCCAACCTGGTCTGCATAATTTTTGATCTTTTCACGTTGGATCCGTTCCATATATTCCTGGATGTAATCCATGAATTTTTTTCCTTTTTCGACAATCAGAATTCCATTCTCAATATCTGATAATACTATTTTTGCGTATCTTTGCTGTATTTCAGTTAACATACCGAGATTCTTTTTGATTTCCTTAATAGCAGCAGACTTTAGTTCATCATAGTCATCAGAATCTTCCACGTCTTCCATTGTTATGATTCTAAATTGTGCCTCCAGGTATTCTGCATCAATTTTTTCCATTTCCATTGTTGAGATATTGGTGTTCAAATTAAAGCCTGGTTTTTGGGTCCGTTTTCCACCACCACCTTGATTGGAAGGAAGATCGTTGTATCGCATAGTCAAAATCTTGTATGTCTTTTCATCAAAATCCAGTTTTTTTCCATGTGAATTTGTCCATTTTAATCCCTGGAGCATAGCTGCCCGCATAGTGGTTTTCATGTCGTAAAATTCTCTCCGAAATTTCTGTCTGTTTTCATCCTTTTTCGGAAGACATTCAAAATTTTCTATTTTATCCTGAGAAAAAACATACGTAATATTTTCAAAGATATGATTCAGTTTATCGATATTTTTCTCTAAATCATTTACCGCAACATCCGCATAATCTCCCTCGCAATAGAGTTTTAGTGCCTCTTGCAAATTCCGTTTCATGCTATAAGGCTTCCTGAAAAACTTAACCATTCCCCATGGTTTTTCATTATTATCTAAAACTCTATTTGTTCGCGATATTGCCTGAATCAGTGCATCATCTTTCAGTTCCCGATCCAGATATAATATATTTACATACTGCGAATCAAAGCCTGTAAGCAATTGTTTTACTACTATTACAATATCAATACACTTACTGTGATCATTTCCAATATGTTCATATGGCTTTTTATGGGCAAGACGACTTGTTAAATCTTCCTTAAAGCCAGAATGATCCGGATCCGTTTTACGATTATAGCTGGTGCCATATTGTTCATTATAAGCATCTACAATTTTTATCAGCGCTTTTTCATGTTCTAATGTTCTTTCTTTATTTGTATTGACATTTGGATTAAATAATGCTGTTACATTTAATGTCGGAGCTGTTTTCCGAAATCTTTCCCAATAGTAAATTGCTTCATCAATACCTTCTGTGGCTAAAATCCCATGAAAAAGAGTTCCATATTCTCCATACGCAATCGTGACAAAATTATTCACTATATATTTGACAACTGCATTATGATGCCGATGCTCTGGATCATTATATGTATTTGAAGGAATATAGTCTTCAATCCCTTTAATTATCTTGCCATTTTTGTCTTTCTTGGGATTTCCCTTTTCATCATATTCTGTTGCCATAGGCGTATTTTTTGTAAGCTTTCGATATAGCCGCCATGCTTCTGATCCTACCACAATTTCATTTTTATTATTTGCATGGCATTCAGATAATGCAACTTTTTCTTTTAATTCATCATCTGAAAAAGTTTTTACAGCCTCCGGCCAGAAACCAAGTACATTTTTATCCCTGATTCCGGTAGCGAGAGAGTAGATTGCAAGACACGGGCCAAATACAGTTTCTGTTATAAGTTCGCCAGGTTTCATATTTTCCGTAAAAATTGGGGTTCCAGTAAATCCAAAAAACAACGCATTATAAAAAGTTTTCTTTACACTGTCATGCATAGTTCCAAACTGAGAACGATGTGCCTCATCAATAATAAAAACGATGCGCTTTTCTTTTATTTTCTCCAACATATCCTTTTTGATTTTTTCAGCCTCATCGTTTATCCGGGAGATTTTCTGCATGGAAGTCACAATCATCGTTTCATCAGATCTTGAACTCTTTAATTTATAGAACAGGTCATTTGTTGTTTTGGTTTCGCAGACATTTTCTCCTGATCTGGAAAATGAATTATATTCTTTGGTAGACTGCGTATCAAGTACCTTTCGATCTACCACAAAAACAACTTTATCCGCATAGCCCATATCTATAATTAGCTGCCCCGCTTTAAAAGAGGTCATTGTCTTGCCACCACCAGTGGTACACCAGATAAAACCTCCAAGTTGGCTATTATCTCCCCATTTTTGCTCTGAAGCTCTTTTTACGAGAGCTCTGATTGCAATATATTGATAACTGCGACATATTTTCAAAGTGTCTTTTAAAGTGTCAGCGACACAGTAATAACCAATTAATTTGTGTGCTTCCGGAATAGATAGAATATGAGTACTGCCAGATATCAATTCTTTCCAATTCTTTATAATCTTATTATTTCGGTCACCCCATCGAAAGAAAAAGGAAGAATTGAATTTATCTACATCTCCAGGATTGGCAAAAAATAATGCATCCTCCGGTGAAATAGCCCAGAACACCTGTACAAGCCCCATAAATCCACGAAAAATCCCTTCCTGGTAATACTTCCGTATCTGAATAGTGGCTTCTGAAATATCAACACCTGAAGCTTTCAGTTCAATATGAATGACCGGCATACCATTGATCAAAAGTGTGATATCTCCTCGTCGATCATTATATATGTCTGCAGTGTCAAACTGTGTTTGTTCTGCAATCTGGTACCTGGACGTTCCTCCGGCTATTTCGGTGGAAGAGAAGAGGTCCAGAAAGACCTCTTTCCCTGCATGCTGTCGATCTGGAGAATCAGAGTCACGTTTAATCCCTACTGCGGGTCCATTAATAAAATGATTGGCCTTTACAGGGGTATTTGCCTGTGACCTCATAACATCTAAAAGATAGTCCATTTCAGAATCTGATAACGGTATATCATTCAGTGTATCTCTGTTTCGTTTAAAAATAATATTTCTCCAGTTATCAATCAGTTCCGGAACTGTTTTGTTTTTGAGGACTTCCTGCCATCCAGCATGACGCAATTCATCTACGAAATCTGCCTCAAAATTCAATTCTCCATGAGAACCGGTATATGGTAATGGCATATGAAACTCCTTCCTATGCAAACATTTTTATCAGAAATGCTTTTTTTGCATCTTGTAATTTTTTTATCTTACATTGATGAAGCGTAATAAGGTGGTCGAGGTTAGAAAAATATTCTCCCACCTTTGTTTGTTCTTCAATATTTGGCAGGCAAATTGGTGTTTCTGACAATTGCGTAATTGTGTAGTGAGCAATCGTTCCAACATGCGAAATACTACCCAAATATGTTCTGAATGTTGGTGAAAAGAAATACTCATACAGAAAATATGGATGAAATCTACCTTGGTTTTTTATCCAGAGCAAATCTGCATCTTTTGTATAAAGTGGTTCATTATCTGGAACAATATAAGGGTTTCCTACAGAACCACCACCCGTAATAAGTACATCGCCTTTTTCTAATTTTCCTGATACACTTGAAAGTTTTTCATACAATTCTTCGGAGATATATGCCTTTTCATTCACAGTTCCATTTATTGCTGCCATAACGTCACTTGATCTGAAAAACGGAACACCTGAGCCAGTCCATTCATCTCTATGAACACGTGATGCTGATTTAAGTTCTGTAATTTCCCCTAACTTACGCTGTTCCCAATCATTAGTAAATCCCTTAAAGCGAATTTCAGGAACTTTACTGCTATTTTGAGGAAACATTTTGACCAGCATGGATCTTTTGGCATTTACAAGTCTTTCATACTTACGCTGGTGAAGAGTGATTAGATTTTCTATGCATTGAAATAAACTAGCAATTTTTTTCTGTTCTTCAATTGAGCAGGGAGATTCTATTAAGATATCTCTTAATTCCTTGTTTTCAAGATGCCGCACCGTACTTCCTACTACCTTTGAAAGTAAATCCTTTCTGTGAAAGTTAAGTGCTACAGAAACGTAATTAAAATTATAATCTTTTTTGTTTTTTATCTTGAGAATATTAATATCAAATCCGAGAATCACATTATTTACAGATAATGCAGAGGCCCGACCTAATCCATCTGGTGTTGTATCACATCTTGGTATTAATATATCGCCTTTTTCGCTTAATTTACATTCATCACTTATCGTATTACTTTTAGAAAAAATACTGTTAATGAACATTCCATACTCTGTAAATAATTGTCCATATAAAATGCATGGATATTTTCCGTTATCACTTATATCATCTTTACTTAATCCCTTGCCCTTTTCAAAGTCACAAATTTCCGATAACTTATGCTGTTCCCACTCATCAGCAAATCCTTTAAATCCTATTTCTGGCCGCATTCTGGTTTCTCCTTTGGATTAACGTCAAATTCTGTTTTCAGCATTTTGATTGCGTCCATATCTTTTGTACTGCCCACAAGGCCTGAAAGCATGTCATGAAACTGCTTTTCTGTATTTTCCAGATCAGAGGATAATTCAGACAGGGGATTGGCATACTTTTCTTTCAACGCAACAATATCTGCTGCAAAACCAGTAATAACGCTTTCTGCAGTTTTATTAATATTTAAAATAATCGGATCGATCCATTTCATAACAAGAAGATTAAAGACTTCTTCATCTGACAGGGCGTGGATCTTGTCCTCAGCTTTTTGCTTCATCTCCAGATCAAGTTCTTTTATACGCTTGCGGCAGGCCTTTTCGCTGTCAACAGCCTTTACAATGGCTTTGAAATTCTGGATAGTTGTTTCCGGATATTCTGCTTTCTTAATCGCAGCTTTTATTTTCTTAATATCGAAATCTGTATTGTCATCGCCTTCTTTTGATAATTCGGCAACAATGTCTTCATCGAAATCTTCCCAGAGCTCTGTGTATTTAGATACATAACCATCTGCATCAGCTGATAATGTTCTGATTTTTGAAAAGTCTTCTTTAAAATAGGTGTCTTTTATCAGTTCCAATGGGAAGACTTTTCCTTTCATTCCAATCTGTTCTTCAACAAACTTCTTTGTTTTAGAATCCTTTTTCATGATGATCCAAGGCTCTGTTTCCGTGCAGATCTGTTTCCCTTCAGAGCTGATCCTGGAAAGATCCCCTTCAATATCGTCCCAGCAATCAGCAAACGACTGATATACGCTGTATTTATCAATAAGCTTATACTTTTCGTCTCCAAACGTCACAAACAGCTGCTTTTTGATTGTTTCCATCACGTTTTGAGCTGGAGACTGGCAGAGTATTTCCTCAATCAAATAAGACTTGAATTCTGCGGATACTCCCTTAAATTCTTTTGTAAAATCAACAACAGCAGGGTAATTGACAATAACCTTTCTAAGATTATCACCTGTTATATCATAATACGTATCATTCTCTATAAACAGTTTTTCTCTCAATCCAGGAAATTTTTCCCAGAACTCTTTAAACTGTTCAACTTCAGATTTGCAGATTTGTCCGGTCATGACTGAAAAGAGGTCATATGGAGTCTCTTCCTTTTTTGCAGAAATATACCGTGAAATATTAAGGTTATAGTCATTTTTCTTGATTTCCTCTTTAGTAACCAGTCTGGAAAAATCCGGAATGCTTTTACGATCCTGCACGGCGTCAAAAATCTTCTGTATATCCATCTGTCTCAAAACATTCTGTTTCTTTACTTTTACAAAACTCTGGGATGCATCAACAAACAGAATATCACTTTCTTTTCTCTCTTTTGAAAGAACAGCAACAATGACTGAAATTGGGGTGGAAAAGAACATCTGACTTGGAAATCCAATGATCGTCTCAATATTATGGTTTTCAATCAATTTCTTTCGGATTTCTTCCTCGCTGCCGCCTCTGAAAAGAACACCGTGAGGAAGTACGATTGCCATAACACCGTCATTCTTTAAATGATAAAGGCAATGCAGTAAAAATGCATAATCTGCCTTGGTATCAGGTGCAAGACCGTATTTTACAAAACGCGGATCTGTTTTATAGGAACCTGAAGTCCAGTGAGCAGAATAGGGCGGATTCGAAACTACTACATCTACAGGAAGCGGTTTTCTTCCTCCATTCTCCTCCAAATACGGCCAGTCATCCTCCAGAGTATTCGCGCAGTTTATACAGATATTCTGTACCGGTACGTCCTGCATAAATAGGTTCATTTTCGCTAAGTTTGCCGTCTCAGTGATCAATTCCTGACCATAGTAATGGATAAAATTTCTATCAATATATTTTCCGACTTCCCGGCCAATGTTGAGCAGCAATCCTCCAGAACCAACGGTAGGATCATACGCCGTTATTTCTGTACGCCCTTTCATTCGCTCTGCAACAATCTTAGCCATTAGACTGGTTAGCTCATGCGGTGTGTAAAATGCACCGTCTTTTTTTGCTTCTGATGAGAACTGCTGGATCAGATATTCATAAATATAGCCCAGCACATCATACTCACGACTTGTTGGTGGGATAAGAGCAACGAGTTCTACAATGTCACGAACAGCTTTATCACGTGATCCGGCATTATCACCAAGTTTGGATAAACCAGTCTGTAATGCAGAAAATATTTTATTAAAAACATTGCTATAGATTGGTTTTAAGTTTGTATAGAATCTGTCCAGCGCTTCGGAAACATCTTTTGCCCCGAGCTTTACACCAAGCCCTTTCCAGTATTCAAACATATCTTTATAGGCAATAAAATATCCCTTATCATCTTTAAGCGTTGTCTGCAAATTTTCATCGGCATTTTTCAAATCTTCAAAAGAGCCTCCCATGTCTAAAAGATGATCCATTTCTTTGTCACACAAATATTTATAGAACATAAATCCAAGAATATAATCTTTATATTCACTGGCTTTGATGTTTTTTCTCAGTACATTCGCTGTGGCCCATATTCTGGTTGCCAATTCCTGTTTTGTCATGTGTTCCTCCTAGATATAAAATGATATTAACCGAATATTTTTCTATTGAATAATTTCATTATACACTTTATTGCAATGAAAATTCAATACAAAACAATACATTTTAAATTTATTAATCTTATTTTAATATTTTATTGTGATAATGATATGTTTTATTCGTATATAGTATAAAGAAAGTTTTTATGATGGGGAATGTCTAACAAAATACCAAAAAGAAAGAAGGAATCCTATGGAAAAAAATGACATAATTTCCGATTTAAGCGGAGTTGTAGCTGGCACTATAGTTGAAGCTAGTATATCCACGGTTGCACCGGGAATAGGAGGCATTCTTGGTGGTGCTGTAGCTGGAAATCTTGTGGAAAAAGTATTTGATTACGTTGGAAAAGAAATAAAACAGCGCTTCTTATCCAAACGTGAAGAATCTCGAATTACCAACGTCATGGATTTCGCAAAGAAAAAAATCGATAAAAACCTTCAAAATAATAAAAAACTTCGTAATGATAATTTTTTTAAAAATATTGATGAATATTCATCAGCAGAAGAAATTTTAGAGGGTACATTGCTAGTAGCACAAAAAGAATATGAAGAAAGGAAACTTCAATACATTGCTAATTTATATGCTAATATTGCCTTTGATGACTCTATCAGCTGTGAAATGGCAGATAAACTATTAAAAATATCTTCTGAATTAACATATCGACAATTAATAATTCTTAGCGTAATCGGTTTCGCTCAAACTAGCGGTGTTCATAGAAAATCTGAAACTTATACCAACGTTTCAGGATTGAATAACGTAACGATAGCTTCTGAAATCTTTGATTTATACAGAAAATCATTAGTATTTTCAGATCAAGCCATTTTGGATGCAGCTGGAATTAATCCTTCACAACTTAAACTAGGTGGATACGGTGCATTGCTATATAATTTAATGGAATTACCAAAATTTCCTTTTGTGGACAGATGCGCAATTGATGTGCTTAACTTTCTAGGAATATTAATGCCCACCAAATGAAATACAATAGTAGCCAAGAATACGCCTTTTTGATATTATATATGATATCAAGAAGGCATATTCATTTTATGCAACTGTTCTTAGATTGTTCCTGGGTGAAAAATAAACAATCACTCAAAGGACCTAATATACCACATAGAGAGTTTTTCCATAATATTGAATTCTAAAAAAGAATCTTTATATACAAAGTTTAATTTGTAAAAAAATATAATATTGGAGAATGTAAAAGATGAAAAAGCATATCCTTAATCCATATAAAGTAAACTGGAAAATGTATGGTTTAATTGGTGGAATATCCGTACTTGTAATGATTTTTGCAGTCAGTTGGAATAATGATACTAATAGTTCTATTTCTGACGTAATTAAAAATTTGGCATTTGGATGTGTAGCATCTACACTTGTCGCTCTACTTATTGAAATTGGAAATACGAAAGAAAAAAATGAAAAAGCAAATAGTATATATAATGCAGTATTTTTTGAATTACAATATCGAATACTAGATTATGTAAAAACATGGTCACGTTTGTGCTGTGTAGCATTTAAAAGCAAAAACTATCGGGAAGAAAAGCACACTTGGGTTGAATGGTATGAAATTACCAAAAGTGAATTTGGGAAGTGTGATGAAAATCGACAAAGAGAATTAATAAAATTTTTTATTGAACAATTGCTAAATGGTGTAAACGAAGTTGAGAAAGAGATTAAAAGAATAGATACTCAGAAATATTTACTTAATATAAATAATATATACGATAAAAATCTTGAAAATATACTTTTAGATTATAAATTCGAATTTTATGCTGCTGAATTAACTTTAGAAGAACCATATGATAAAGAGCATTTTTGGAATTCATTTGACGCTATAAAGCAGGATTTGATAAATTATATAGATAACTGGATAGATATTAGTTATTACAACTATTACAAATTCAAGCCATATAATTTTAATGATGACAAGACTGAGATAGTAAATGCAATAATTATCAGTCAGCAAAATGCTAAAAATTTTCAAAATAGAACTTATGCAAGGAAATAATTGGTATGTACAACAGATATTATATTGATCTTGACATGACAAGCGGATGGTTGAAAGTATGCCAGAAATAATTCATAAAAATCCAGAAGTAAAAAAGATTATCGAAAAATTGAAAATTGGTGAATTAACACTAAATTCTGTCCCGGAGGAACTATATAGAAATATAGATATTCTTAGAGCCGAAAGAAAGCTTGGATTAAGAAAAAGCGGGCACAGAGGTTTTGATGTAATCCGCCAGGAATTTTTTGTGGAAGAGGAATGGTTTTATTTAGATGATCCCGATGAACCTTATTCCAGGAAACATAAAGAAATATTTCCAGACTTTGAAAAATACTACCAATACCTCGATGGGGATATCTATGAAGAAGCCTGTTATTACCAATATAAGTTTCCAGATAAAGCAATACACGAATTCCATCTTGATACCAATAAACTGTATGCCAGGAATTCATTTATCTCTGATACGATAAATGAATTCCTGCCAGGATTATCACCGGAGGACAGGAAGGTATACCAGCATATTGAAAAAACGGTGAAAAAACAATACCAGAACTGGCTGGACAAATTCAATGCCTGTGGCACTTATGAAGAACTGAAAAAAGTGTGCGGAAATTATGAAAAGTCTGCATTTTCTGAAAAGAAGCCCTTGCATTTTTTTCTGTTCCAGTATGCTTATCATGATCCGGCCGATAAAAGACGTATGGATATTCTTATGGAATACCTTTCCAAAGATTACTACTGCGGTGGCGATGCTGTACAGGGATTATGCCTGATTTATGATCCGGAAGAAGTTGTCCAAAAATTTAATTACAGCCAGCAATCAAAAGTAACAAATTCAAGAAGGAAAAAGGAAGTAAGGGATTTCGCAAATGACTGGGTTAATCATAATGTGGTGACAGAAACAAGAGGATATTTTGATTCCCTAACGCACCTTTATTGCGATGAAACATCCGTCTACCAATACACAAACAGCAGAGGGCGTAAAGTATTATACCGCCTTGAAAGCTGCTGTGTAAAAGTCTGCCGCATTTTTACTACCTTTGATGATTTTGTCTGCTCCAGAAACGGGGATTTAAGGAACTGCGACCTGTCCGGGGTTATTGATCTGGAAATAGATACTTCCAGGTACCAGACGGACAGTGCAACAAAGCTTCCAGTCACTGCCAGTACAGATATTCTTTACAGTGTCAGCAAATCCTACTGGAAAGATAAATTTATAGTGAATCAGCAGTGGAAGAACAGTGACGGGCAAACGATAGCCAGACAGTCTCATAAATTTGAGTATTTCTTTGACTTTGTATCCTTCCTGAAAGGGGATTTGTCCGGATCAACTCTGGTTCTCTGTGGAGGCCTGAAATATCTGAATAACACAAACGGACTGGAACTTAAGGACACCAGTCTGACCAGCTCCATATGTGAAAAATTTGGAATCCCATATGAGAAATATACTTATAATCAAAAGTTCATCCAGGAATTCCCTCCAACAGAGAAGAATGAAGAAGAAACGGCAGTGATCTTGCAGGAATCAAGGGAGCTTGCTTCTTCTGATATGTCCAGAAGTTACAACCGAATCAGCTATATCACAGACCTGCACTTATTGCACCGGATTCAAAATGCCGGATGTCGTTCCAGGGAAGACGTAGTTTTCGCCTTGCAGAAAATTGTAGATACTATTGTGCAGGAATCCTGCGGCATCACGCTTATAGGCGGCGATGTGTCTTCAAATTTTTCCCTGTTTGATCTGTTCGTAAAACTGCTTGCTCATTCAGCTTATGGGAGTCAGACATTCCTGTTCGTGCTCGGCAACCACGAGTTTTGGGAATTCCCGGATCTTTCCGTAGAACATATTACGGATAAATACCGGAAATTATTGGAAGAACATGGTATGTACCTGTTGCAAAATGACCTGTTTTATAAAAATGAATTCGATGACATGGGTATTATTCCGTATGCAGAACTGGAACAAATGACAAATGCGGAACTTACTGAGAGACTCCGCTGTTCCAGGCTTGTGGTATTTGGCGGAACAGGCTTTTCCGGTTGTAACGTGGAATTCAATGCAAATAACGGGATATATTGGAATACCGTAGACAGAGAAACCGAAATTCAGGAAAGTAAGAAATTTGATAACTTATACCAGAAACTTCTTCCTGTACTTGATCAGAAAAATACGGTAATATTTACCCATACTCCGCAGAAAGACTGGAGTTCCAATCCAAAATCTCATGCCAAATTTGTGTACGTCAGTGGGCACACACACCGGAATGTATTTTATGATGATGGTGAAGAACGAATCTATGCGGATAATCAGATCGGATACCATAATAACAATCCTCGTCTGAAAAATTTCCTGATGGACTGGGAATATGATTACTTTTCAGATTACGGGGATGGTATTTATGAAATCAGCACTCAAGCCTATCAAGATTTCATGCGGGGAACTAATATCAACATGGACTTCAGCCGCAAACTCTATATTCTTTATATGCTGAAGAAAAATGGTTATTACTGTTTCATACATAAGAGCAGGCATGGACTGTTAGCCATACTACATGGAGGAGCATTGAAAAGACTGGAACATAAAGACATCCAGTATTATTATGATTATATGGATCAAATGATTGCAACGATTAAGACCCCTATGGACAAATATACTGCCTTTCAGGAAAAAATTGCTGGTGCCATTAAAAAAATCGGAGGAGATGGACGCATTCACGGATGCATCATTGACATTAATTTCTTCAATCATGCGTACGTTAATCCAATTGATTTGACAGTCACGGGATACTGGGCATCAGACATATTCCAGAAAGTCATATATCCAGACATCCCTTCCCTGTTAAAAGGACAGTGCCCGCAACTTTATGCCAATTATCAGAAACTAATTGAAGTGAAACGTACAAACCCACTGATGCCAAAACAAAAACAAACGGAATTAGCTCTGCTGCCACAGTTGTACCTTGATACAGACATCTACAAGGCCTCAAGGGAAATCAGCAAAATGCAGAGACTGGGCTCCAGGATACTGACAATCTGGAATGAAATCTTGTTAAAAAAATGAGAATATTGTTATGAAAAGAGAACCTATCAGGAATAGATCAGTGTTAAATTGCCGGAATGTATTTGTAACTAAACATTCCGGCAATTAACATTGATCTATAATTATTTTTCCTCATTTTCTGGCGGAACATACTCCAACAAATCCTCTATCTTACAATCCAGCGCACAGCACAATCTAGCCAAAACAGCAGTATCCAGCCGTGTCACCGTTCCTTTACAAAACTGGTTGAGTTGGGTCCTTTGCATTTCGGCGCGGTGAG
>OLQI01000419.1_pt1 | contig 41051 bp, 41 predicted proteins | sample 1672171 | NCBI WGS metagenome assembly OLQI01 (sample SAMEA3136655, study PRJEB25190) | human gut metagenome
ACTTAATTCTTTATTCACTTTTTTCTCCTCCTTCTATTGATAATATCCAATTATCATTACTAGAATTGAGAAGATTTTTATAAAAAGTAACAGTGATATCATTAGATAATGAAATATAAAAGATAATATGAAGTGACCTTTTAAATTGCCAAAACATGGATTTAAACTCATAATAAGAATTATAAAAATCAAAATTACAATGATGCTTTCTATCAAAATCTGTATTAGAAGAGGTATCTAAAAATGAAATGGAAATTTGGAATATGTTTATAAAGAAAGTAGGACATATATAATAGAAGTAAAAAATGGAAAGGATGAATAAGAATTTGAAAACTCTGAAGAAACAAAAAAATTCATTTGATTTTAAAAGAAAACGATGAAAATAAAACATATGAAAGTGTACAATTATTTAAAAATGAACATGGTCTTGAAAAATTTTTTAGCAATAAGGATCATCTAACTGAGTTACAAAACGCTAAATTTTCAATTCCTATCTATTATTAATTTATAAAGAAGTTTGACACACCAAATTTTTAAATTATAAAAATATCTTTATTTTGTGTATTTTCCTTCAATATAATCTTAATTATATTGAAGGGAGAAACAAATATGAAAAAAGAAGAATTGGAAAAATATTTAGAAACTTATTATGAAGACTGTTTATTGCGAAAAAGATTAAGTGATAAAACGCTAAGGGCATATAAAATTGATTTAAAACAATATATTGATTTTATAGATGGTTCAACAGAAGATACAAAAACAATAAAGGATTATATTCACTTTTTAAATAAAAAATATACTAAATGTAAAACCATAAAAAGAAAGATAGCAAGTGTTAAAGCGTTTTATTCTTACTTAGAATATATAGAAATAGTAGAATATTCACCATTTCAAAAAATAAGGACAAAAATAAAAGAACCAAAAGTGTTGCCTAAAACAATACATAAAGAGTATATTAGTAAAATAATTCAGTATTTGCTAGATGAGGTAGACAATTCAAAAACAAATTTTCAAAAGAAAATATCTTTTAGAAATATTACTATTATATGTTTATTATTTTCAACAGGAGTAAGAATATCTGAATTATGCAATATAAAATTAAAAGATATTAATTTACAAGAAAAATCATTAAAAATAGTTGGTAAAGGATCAAAAGAAAGAATTTTGTATGTAGGAAATACAGATGTTATTGAACTTTGTAAAACTTATATACAGCTTTATAGAGAAAATATAGATTGTGAATATCTTTTTTTGAATAAGTTTGATCAACCCTTGTCCGAACAGACCGTGAGAATATTATTAAATAAGTTAGAGAAAGAATTATCTTTACAAACTCATGTAACACCACACATGTTTAGACACACTTTTGCTACAACATTATTAGAAAAAGGAGTTGATATTAGATATATACAAAGTATTTTAGGGCATAGCTCAATTTCAACAACACAAATTTACACACATGTTACATATTTCAAACAAAAAGAAATAATGACAGAAAAAAATCCTATAAATGATTATCATTTAAATATTTAAAATTAATAAAAAGTATAGAAAACCAATGTATTTAGTTTAATCTATAAGTTCTTTTTTGGACATATATCTAGGCAATGAAATCCTACTGTGAGGTGATGTGGCAATTGTCAAACACTAAGTAATATTAGGGTTATCAATCGTGAGGAAAATTTGAAAGAAGATAAAGTGAAATGAATCTTTCAAATTTTTATGTTAGTCCAAAAAATGTTCATTCAGTTGTGAAAAGTTCCCGTTCAGTAATTAATGCGGACAAAGAATAAAAAAATAGATATAATAATAAAAGACGTCTTTGTTATTAAAAAATATTCTTTTTAAGAAACAAAAGAGATTTTACAAATAGAAGATAGAGGAGAATATACGATGAGCAAAAAGGAAGATATTCTAAATGCTTGGATAAAAGTAGAACAGTTATCAGAGGGGAATATTAATTTAAAAGAAAAAAATATTCATGAATGTAATTTTAAAAATATTGATTGGAAACATCATTTTTTAGATTTTATGAAAAACTCATGTAGTGATTATAATGTTAAAATTGAAAAGAAAAAATATGGGATAGCGTTATTTTTTGGTATTTTTCCATTTGAAGAAGTTGCTGATATTTTAAGAAAAAAATACGGAAAAAAAGCTAGTGACGAAGAAGTATTAAAAACACAAAAGTTTTCCATTATTCTTTATTTTGATTATGAATTGAAACTCATAGATAAAAACTTCTTTTATACTACAAGTGGATATATAAGAGAACATAATGAATTTCCAAAAAAAATAAGTGAAGAAGAATCTCATTTTTTAAAAGAATTAAATAGTAAATTAGGAGAAGAATGCCAATATTTTAATGATACAATAAACTATCTTATAGAAAAATATGGAGATGAAAAAAGAAGTTTATGTTATAAATTTATTAAAAATGTGGAATATGAAGAAGCTAATTTACATTCGTTTTTTATTAAAGATTTAGAAAAAGCTAAAAAAATAAATTCGGATAAATTAGATTTTTATCTTTTCGGTAATGATAAAGAAAAAATAAATTTAGAAAGTCAAACAGGTAGTGAAAATTTTCAACCAGAGTTATTTGAAACAATTCTTATGCCTAAGAAATACCCAAATGGTCGTTTTCCTTCAAATCCAGATTATGCACTTTCTTTTATGCAAGAAGTTGCAACAAATATTGCAATTAATAGTAGTGCAGAGGTACGTACAGTAAATGGCCCTCCAGGAACAGGAAAAACAACTTTATTAAAAGATATATTTGCTCATTACGTTGTTGAACAAGCTCATCAAATATGCAACCTTAAAAATAAGAAAATACAAAATGAACAACAATACAATGAAAAATATAAAATAGGGATACTACCTTATGAAATTACAAAAGGTAATATTGTTGTTGCTAGTTCAAACAATTCAGCTGTACAAAATATTGTAAAAGAACTACCAAAAATAGATAGTATATACTCTGATTTTTTAAAAGAAATTAAGGAAGCGGATTATTTTACTGACATCGCTAATTCTGATCAATTGGATGATAAAAAGAGTATTAAAGAGGAACTATGGGGAACTTTTTCATTAGAAGGTGGAGCCTCTAGTAATGTGTTAAAAATAATGAATACTCTTAAACAAATTAGTGATGTATTTGATAGTGATTATCAAGAAGAAAAATCGGTATACAATGATTTTAAAAAGATGTATCAAGAATTAATGGATGAAAAAAAGAAAAGGCAAGATTATTATGAGGATTTAAAGAAAATAATAGATATTAAAGGTAACATTGATTCTTTAAAAGAAGAAAAACAAATAGAAGTATCAAAACTTTCAAATGTAATCGATGAATTGAATGTTAAATGTGATACATATAAATCGGATCTTATTAAATTTGTAGAAAATAAAAAACTATATTTGGAAAAAATTACATATCTAAATAATCAATTAGCAAATTACAATAAAGAATATGAGTTGTTACAAATAAAGAAACCAGCATTTTTGTGGCTGAAAAAAATGTTTCAAACAATAGAAGCAAAAAAATATATAGAAGAAATTGAAATATTTAACAACAAAAGAAATGATTGCCTAAATGAATTATCAAACACTAATCAAGAAAACAGTAATAACGAAAAAGAAAAAAATAAATGCCAAGAAAAGTATGATTCTTCAAATAGTGAGATTGAAAAACTTAAACAAAAAATAAATTCTAAAGAAAAAGAATATAATCAAAAAATCAGTTTATTAGAAATGAAAATGAATTCTTTAAATGAAAAAATAAACCAAAAAGATATTCAAGAATTAGATTTTGATGTGAGTAATGATGAATTACAAAAGAGTAATCCATGGTTTGATAAAAAATTCAGAATATTACAAACAAAATTATTTATTAGTGCATTAAAGGTTAGAAAACAATTTTTATATGAAAATAGAAAAAGCATTAAGTCGGCACAAATTATTTGGAAAAATCGAGAAGAATACGCTTCAAATAAAGACCTTATAGTTAATGCTTGGCAATGGATTAATTTCGCTATACCCGTAATAAGTACAACATTCGCTAGTTTTGGAAGTATGTTTTATTATATGCCAGAAAATTCAATTAGTAATCTCTTTATTGATGAAGCAGGACAAGCCTTGCCTCAAGCCAGTGTAGGCGCTATTTTTAGAAGTAAAAAAATTATGGCAGTTGGTGATCCTGAACAAATACAGCCAGTTCTAACTTTAGAATCAGGAATTTTGAGTATTATAAAAAACGAATATAAAGTAGGTGATAAATATATATCTCCAGATGCTTCCACTCAAACTCTTTTAGATGAAGTAAGCCCATATGGTTATTATAAGGATCAAGACCACTGGATTGGTATTCCTCTTTGGGTACATCGAAGATCAGATGATCCGATGTTTACAATCTCAAATAACATATCTTACAATGGGTTAATGGTTCAAGGAAAAGACAATGCAAATGGAAAAGCTCAGTGGTATCATGTTGAAGGAATGGCAAATAATAAATATGTCAAGGAAGAAGCAGAACTTTTAAAGAAATTAATTAAAGAAAAAATAGAAAAAAATCCAGAATTAAAAGAGGATATCTTTGTTATTTCACCTTTTAAAAATGTTGCAAGTAAATTAGCTAAAGAGCTAAAAAGCTTTGATGGTATTGAGTTTACAAAATATGATAAAAATAAAAAAACAACAAATGTAGGGACTGTGCATACTTTTCAAGGAAAGGAAGCAAAAATTGTTTATTTTGTAATGAGGCAGATTTCAAAAGCAAAGGTGCAGCAAGTTGGGCTGTATCAAAACCAAATATTATTAATGTTGCCGCAACAAGAGCAAAAGAGGAATTTTATGTTATAGGAAATAAGAAACTTTATGAAACATTAGGAGAAAATGCTAGAGAAATGATATCTATTATTGATGATTATAATAAACACTAATAATGAGATCTTGATAAAAGTCATCATGGTTGATGACTTTTTATTTATTTTTCTATATAATGAGACAAGAGGTGAAAGATAAAAATGAAACAATATTTAGATATGTGTCAATATATATTAGAAAACGGACAAGATCGTGATGATCGTACAGGAACAGGAACAAGAAGTGTTTTTGGATATCAAACACGTTATGATCTTACCGATGGTTTTCCTTTACTTACGACAAAGAAAATGTTTTTAAGACCCATTGCAGAAGAACTTTTATGGTTTATTAAAGGGGATACAAACATTAAATATCTAGTTGATCGTAATGTAAAGATTTGGAATGAATGGCCTTATGAAACCTTTAAAAAGAGTGAAGATTTTCATGGGGAAACTTTAGAAGAATTTGTCGCAAAAATTAAAGAATTACCTGCTGATGATCCTTTTGTAGTCAAATATGGAGAATTAGGTCCTGTTTATGGTAGACAATGGCGTAATTTTAATAATGAAGGAGTCGATCAAGTTGCTAAACTTGTAGATTCATTAAAAAATAATCCATTTTCAAGAAGACATATTATTTGTGCATGGAATCCAGCAGAAGTTGATGAAATGGCACTTCCACCATGTCATGCCTTCTTACAATTCTATGTAAGTAGTGATAAAAAATACTTAAGTTGTCAACTTTATCAAAGAAGTGCGGATACATTTTTAGGTGTTCCATTTAATATAGCATCTTATGCTTTATTTACTTCAATGCTTGCACAAGTGTGTGGATACAAACCTAAAGAATTTGTACATACGATTGGAGATGCCCATATTTATAAAGATCATTTTGAGGTTGTTAAGGAACAAATCTCAAGAACACCTTATCCTAAATGTCAACTTGTTTTAAATCCTGAAGTAAAATCAATCTTTGATTTTACGATTGATGATATTAAGATTGAAAACTATCAATCTCATGGAAAACTTGTGGGAAAGGTGAGCGTTTAATGATTTCAATAATTGTAGCGACAGATGATGATTTATTAATAGGAAAAAAAGATTCAAAAAATGGGATGCCTTGGCATAATAAAGAAGATCTCCAACATTTCAAAAAAACAACACTTAATCAAACAATTCTTATGGGAAAAACAACTTATCTTGCTATTGGAAGACCACTTCCAAATAGAAAAACAATTGTTGTTACTAAAAGTGGTATGGATGATGAACGCGTTGAAGTTAGAAATGATTTAATTGAAGTGATACAAGAATATAAGGATAAAAATGAAGATCTTTATATCTCTGGAGGAGCTTCTATTTATAAACAAGCTTTGCCTTATGTTGATGAACTCATTATTTCAAGAATACCAGGAAAACATACAGGAGAAACGTATTTTCCGGGTTTTGAAGAATATGATTTTCATTTAGAAAAAGAAACACAATTAGAAACCTTTGTTTTACAAATTTATAAAAAAGGATGATCATATGAAAAGAATTATTTTAGTTGTCTTAAGATGTATCTTTAAACTACCTTATTGGTGGTTCTATAAATTAAAACAATATCAAAATAAAGAAAAATATCCAACAATTGATGAAGGATACCAATTTATACATAACGTTGCTGATGAAATCGTTAAAAAAGCACGTGTTGATTTAAAATGTTATGGTTTAGAGAACCTACCAAAAGAAAATGGTTATCTTATTGCTCCTAACCATCAAGGTTTATTTGATATTGTTGCACTTTTTAAAACAGATAAAAATACTACAAAATTTGTTTTAAAAAAAGAATTAGCTTCAACGATCTTAATTAAAGATGTTGTTAAAACTTTAGATTACTATTCATTGGATCGTACAAGTATTCGTGATGGAGCAAAAATGGTGAAAGAAGTTTCTAAAGAAATCAGTGAAGGAACAAACTATGTCATCTTCTCTGAAGGAACACGTTCTAAAAAAGGAAATACAATGGGAGAATTTAAAGGTGGAACCTTTAAAATTGCGTTGAAAACACATTGTCCAATTGTTCCAGTCGCAATGATCGATTGTTATCAAGTCTTTGATAACAATACAATCAAACCAGTAACAGCACAAATTCATTATTTAAAACCTATTGAATATGAAGAATACAAAGATTTAAAAACCAATGAAATTGCTGCACTTGTTCAAAGTCGTATTCAAACTTGTATGGATGGAGTTTTAAAATAATGTTTATCAATGTAAATAACATTCGTTTATATTATGAAAAACATGGAGAGGGGAACCCTCTCATTCTTTTACACGGAAATGAAGAAAATCACTTTATTTTTGATGAAGCGGTTGAAAAATTAAAAAAATACTATACCGTTTATACCCTTGATTCAAGAGGACATGGACAAAGTGAAAAAGTCAAAGAATATCATTATCAAGATATGGCAAATGATATTAAAAACTTTATTAAACAACTTGATTTAAAAAAGGTTACTTTGATGGGCAGTAGCGATGGTGCTATTATTGGTTTACTTGCATCAAGCGATGAACCAGAACTGATTGAAAATCTTATTCTAGCGGGAGTCAATGTCAAGCCTAATGGGGTGATTGATGAAGTTTATCAAGATATGAAAAATCAGTATCAAAAAACAAAGAATCCATTAATTAAATTAATGTTAAAAGAACCACATATTTCTAATAAACAACTCCATCAAGTAAAAGCAAAAACACTTCTTTTAGCGGGAAGTGATGATTTAATTAAATTGGATCATATTGAACGTATTTCTCATCATATTGAAAACAGTAAATTTGTGATTTTAGATGGTGAAGATCATAGTAGTTATATTATACATAATGATAAGATTGCAGATCTTATTATTCAATATTTTATTTAGGAAAGCACTTTTTATAATAAAGTGCTTTTTACTTACAATGTGCGGAAGAATATCAAAATAAATTGATAAACTTCCGCATATTATTTGTTCGTTTACAGAAAAAAGTCCATGGGTTCTAATGAACCTATGAACTTTTAGAAGATTATAATGTAAGTTTATATTGATCATTAAGATAAGGCATGTCTTCAGGATGATATCCATTCCAATAAATACGTTGATCGTATAATTCTATATCTTTGATGACATCGATTGCCCACTGATCGTTACCAATAGGATCGTCTTTTTTGATGATTTTCCTTGATCCATTCATAAACAAGGCCACGTTCAAGCTTTTTATAACGAATAACCAAAATCTTTCTTTTTTCAATTGTAAAGATGGCTTTAAAAGGAATATAATCTTCATTTCCTGAAACAACTTTATGATAAACTTCTTTTATTCTTTGTACATGTTCATCGTCTCTACTTGGGCACTTACGACCTTTGAAACACTTTCATTAGCTTTATCTTGGTAGTAATCACCAAGATGATAATATTTTGTTCCCATCACTTGAACGGCTTTTAAAATATGTCTTGTCATTAAATGATCTTTAGAATTTTTTGAATCTTCAATATAACCTAAAGTATAAGGAATCGCAATAGAGGCAAGAATTACCAAAATAATAATGATTTCTACAAATGGAAACCTTTTTATTCATCAAGTTTTCTCCATTTTTCTAAATAATATTTTCTGTCATGATCTAATATCATTTCTGGTTCATGAAGATAAGAATCTACCACATCACACATTTTTAAAAGTTCGCTATACCTATCATGTCTTTTATTTTTAGTTGAATGATTTTTGATGGCTTCAACAATTATTTCTATTTCCTTTTCATCAAATAATAATGTTTCTTTTAATAATTTTTCAGCAAGTTCACTTGATAAAACAGCATGATTAAAGGAAGTATTATTTTTATAAACAGAATAATCATGTAATAATCCCATGATAGCACAAAGTCCTTGATCAAGTTGAAAATGGGTACTGCATAAAAGACAAAGTTGACTTACCCCAAAGAGATGACGATAACCATTTCTTTTCTTATTTCCAAAACAGTTTTTTTCAATTTCTTGATAGACCAGTTTTTCAATTTCTATATAACGTTTCATCGTCTTAATCCTTTAGGATAGAGATTTTTTACTTGATTGTTGCTTTCTTTATAGAAAGAGAGCGGATAACCATCGACAAAGATGACACCATAGCCTTTTTCACCATCACCTTTTAAAGTAAGACCTGAGAGATAATCTTTGATTTCTTGGCTATTACAAGGATAATCATAAGATCTTTTAACATCTTCTTTATTTAAAGTGAGAGCTAAGGAAAGGCTTGGTTCAAATCTTCCTTTTTTACATTCACCTAAATAAAGGCCATTTCTTAAAACTTTTAAAGATAAATCAGGAAAATGATTTTGAATAGCGTATACATGATTATTGGATTGGTAAAGATATAAAGGAACTGGGATGTTTAGATTTTCATCATAAAACTTCTTTACAAGCATCATTTGTTCTTTATTTAAGTTTGGTTTTAAGATTTTTTCTTTAGAATTTTCTGTTTCAGTTGTTTTTTGAAGCAAAGCAATAAATTGTCCTTCACCTTTATTTTTAAAAGGATACATACGAATTGTACCATCGACAAAACCATCAGACATTCCATCTTGTTTTCCAATTGGAATAAGTTTCATCCCTAATTCATTAATCATGTATTCAACTTGTTTTTCATTTTCTTCTAAAGAATACGTACATGTTGAATAAATGAGGATTCCCTCTTTTTTCAACATCTTATAAGCTTTATTGATTAAATTTCTTTGAATATAGGCACATTCATTGACCTTTTGCATCGACCATGTATTAATTGCTTCTTGATCTTTTCGAAACATTCCTTCCCCTGAACAAGGAGCATCTAAAATGATTTTGTCAAAAAAACTTTTAAATTTCATTTTTAAAGGATCCACATTTGTGACAATGGTATTTTGTAAACCAAAACGTTCAATATTGCTTGATAGAATCGTTGCTCTTAATTTAGATATATCATTGGCAATCATTAACCCTTCATTTGATAAACGGCTTGCCACATAACATGTCTTCCCACCAGGAGCCCCACACATATCTAAAACATAATCATCTTTTTGAATATCTATACAAGAAGCAACAGCCATGGCACTTGGTTCTTGAATATAGTAAAGCCCACACATAAAATAAGGGCTTTTACCTAGTGGGTAGTTTTTATAATCAAAATAATAACCATCTTTAATATAAGGATGTTTTTGGATATATTTCGTATCTAAATGTTTTAAAACATCTTGTTTTAAAGGATTTAAATAAAAACCTTTGACCTCTTCTTGTTTTAAAGAAGCAATAAAAGCCTCATAATCATCCTTTAATAAATTCTGCATTCTTGTTAAAAATTCATTATTCATCTTTTTTCCCCTCAATAAAATAAGTTGCTTCCATATCTGCCGTAGATAAAGCAAAAGCTAAAGGAAACATTTCAAAAGCTTTTCCAACATTTCTTGCATCTTCTACTGAAGCAAAGCCCATATGATAACGAATCGCAAAAGCTTCTTCACGTGTAAGACGCATATAACCACTAATCATATAGACACTTTTTTCACCATGTCCATAAGGCATTTGATCATCAAATTCATAGTTCGGTACTTGAATCCATTGACCATCTTTTTTGACATTGCGTGTTCCTTTTTTATAACAATTGATTTTACATAAATCATGTAATAAAGAAACAATTGCAATTGTTTCTTCACTATAATTCATACCATAAGTACTTTTTACATGCTCTCTTTGTAAATAATCTTTTAAACAATCATAAACATTTAAACTATGATCCAATAAACCACCATCATAATTTCCATGAAATCTTGCACTGGCAGGCGCTTCAAAAAAATCAGAATGGGGCGATAATAAATACTCTAAAAGCTTTTCACTTCCAGGTCTTTTAATATATGTTTTATAAATTTCAATAAATCTTTCTTTATTTGTCATTATTCATCCCTCTTTTGTTACTATTTTACCTAAAACCTCTTCTAAATAAAAGTATAATCCCTTATAAATCGTACATACTAATAACGAAAAGAGGTTAATTAAATGAAAAAAATAATCATATATCTATTTCTGATGATCTTTGCCTTTACGCTAACAGGATGTCGACAAGTTGACAAAACAGCAAATAACTTTAAAGGAGATATTGAAATTGCTTGGGATGATGTCAAAGATGATTTTAATGATATTGATCAAAATATCAAAAAAGATACAACCTATGTAAGTAATATAAAAGGTGATGATATTCAAGAACTCACAAAAACAATTCAAGAAGGTTACGATAAAATTAAAGGTGGAGTTACTCAAGATAATCAAGAAGAAGCCAAAAAAATCTATGAAGCAGCATCACGTCTACAATACATTGAAGAAAATACCGATAAAAAATTGACAGAGGAACAAAAACAAGTTTTAGAACTAGGAAAAAGCATGAAAACTCTTATGATGCACTATTATGGAAATGGTGATGGTGATTATGATGGAGCAGTGGATGATGTTGAACAAGGTTTAGAAAATATTAAAGGCTACACAGAAGATAAATGGAATGATTTTAAAAAACAATTTGATTAAAGAGCGTTAGCTCTTTTTTTCATATGCAGTTCATATAAAGTGGTATAATAAAGACATGAAGGAGTGATTTTATGAATGAATTAAAGAAAATGTATCAAGTATATGTTAACAAGGAACTACAAGTAGGTAAAAATGAAATTCTAAATGTAGAAAGACTCAAACAAAAAACGCTCTCTTTCTTACATGATTTAGGAGAAGTATCACTTGATTCCCGTTGTTATCTTTTTTGGGAAAAGGAAGAAGCCATCAATCATGAAGAACTGCTAGGCCATTATATGGAAGGCTTAAAAATGTTGATGTCGATTGGTTATGAACTTAGAATCGATATGATCAAAAATCATACAGAAATACCCAATTCATCCTCTATAGAAGACTTGATTTTAAAAATCTATCAAGCAATTGTTTCTGTATCTTCGTCTTATTCAAGTACCGATTATCAAAACGCTATTGATGATTATTTTTCATTAGGATTTAATCTAGGCATTGACCTCGATGAAATTATTGATCATATATAAAAAAACAGCATAAGCTGTTTTTTATTTTTGACAAATACCACAAGGACTATAACCTTGTTCATTTAATTGTTTAGCTGTAGAAGTAACAACTTCTTTATTAGAATCACTCATTCTAGAAACACTTGAACAATGAGGATCATGATATTTTTTATTTTTTATATTTAAAACATATTCTTTTTCATTAGTATCACTTTGATGATAATCAAATGGATCTTTTTCTTCGCTTATCCCATAAGTACATTCACCTTCAGTAGCTTTTCTTGAATCACCTGTTTGATAATCAATCGTAATTTCTGGTTGAACATTATAAATATAAACTCTAAAACGAATTTCTTCATCTTCTATTGAAGCGGCTTGTAAAACAAGCCCACGTGCAACAAGTTCATCATCCTGATAAATAGGAATGGCTTCATAGAGAACATGGTGGTTGGTGTTTTTAATATAATCACTCACTTTTTCTTCAAAAGGAAGCATCCCTGTTACATTGAAATAACGTGTTCCCGTCATTAAATTTTTTTCCTCTGCATTTAATCCTGATAACATAAAGGCAATTTGATGACAACGATTATAAAGATATTTGGTAGAAATCAAATCATCATATCTTTGTGTTTTCCAACCAGAAGGTTTGATCATCCCAATGGATTCTCTTTTACTACTTGGCATTGTTTCTTGTCCAAGACAAGCAATCGATCTACCTGTACGCCCAAGATGGTCTAAATCATTAAGCTTAATATAGGTATCTGTTTGATAATCTTCTTTAGAAAAAGTAGGTTGGCTATCATCAAGTTCTACATAGGGTTGACCGTTATATTCAGGAATATTTTCTAAAGAAGCCGTTGATTTAGAGAAAGTAATGGCATCACTGATATCAATTTGATAAGCGTAATAATTTGTATTGGTTACCTGAAATGACTTCGTTGCTTCTTTATCTTCTTGCTTTGCTTTAAGCTGATGGGTTCCTTGTGCTAATTCTAATTGATAAGTTCCTTGACTATTATTTTCAATCGTATCGATTTTTTTAGAATCCACATAAACATCCACATCATTTGTTTCATTTTGATCTTCTACATTAAGAGAAAGTGTAATATTTTGTATTGTCTTTTCCGTTTGCTTTTGACTACAACCAGAAAAAGAAAAAAGCATTACTAAAGACAAAAAGAGTGTAAATATTTTCTTCATAAAATTCATCCTTTCTAGAGTAGTATATAATATCTTTATAACAAGAAGTTTTATAAAAAATTGTTAAACACCATTTGTTTCAATTTAAAAACAAAAATTATTATAACAACAATAACATAAAAAAGATAGTTTCGTTAAGAAACTATCCAATGATTTCTTTTAAATGATTTATTCTGTAATCTAAACCATTTACTAATTTTTCAATTCTTGTTTCAGACATATCCATCGTTTCTCGATATTTATATAAAAGATTTTTATATTCTTCAACAATATTTCCTAATAAACTTAAATCAAATCTAGAAAGATTACTTATATAATTTAAATAATCAGAAAACTTTTTATTAGTATTATAAAAGAATTTCCCATAACCATCATAGAAATTCATTTTAGAAGTAATTTTACTACATTGCATAGATTGATCTGTATCAAAAATAGGTGCTAATTTTTCATATTTCAATGTTTCAACATTAAAAAGAGCACCAAAATTACGTAAATGGCGATCTTCATTCATAATTAAATAATCAAGAATAAACATATTTTCTAATTCATTTCTTACATTTTTTATATCTAGTTTTTCTAAAATGTGAATATAATGATTCAAAATCATAGGGATTGTTATCTTTTTTTACGGATTCAAAAAGATCACATGCAGGAATGATTTCTTCATTGTCTTTTATAAAATTCTTACATTTAGAGACAAGTGTCTTATTATAAAAGGATAATTCATAATGACAATGATCAAATCCTAAACGGTTACATATGGTGGAAGCAAGCCATTCATTTAGAGGTTCTTGTCTACTAGTAGTATATGTGCCTTTTATTAAATATCTTTTCCTATTTTCAATAATCCAAGTTTTCTGCAACATTCCATCTGTGGTGTGTTAGGAGAAATAAGGGATTGTTGATTATAACTGCTTTCTTGAGTTGAACTTGAAAAAGAGGCTGTTATAAATCCCATGTATTCAAAATCATGATCAAAAAAATGAATGTCTTTCCATTCGATTGAATCACTTTCTTCCTTAAACCAATATTGATCAGAAAGAGATAAACCATAAGCCTTATCTAATAATTTATCAGTAGATTCGATATGAAGATTATCTAAGAGTCTTTTTAAATCTTTTCGCCAAGATGGAATACCTCTTCCTTTAAACCAACGATTTAATTCTTTGATAGTGTTTTTTGATTTATCGTTAAGAGCGTTTTTTATTCTTAAAGGCAAAACTTCAATGTTATATATTTTATAAAACGCCTCCTTTATTAGATATTATAGCATAGGATAAATAAAATAAAAAAAGGTCATTACGACCTTTTATAAACACTTGGAGCGGGTGATGGGAATCGAACCCACGTAGTCAGCTTGGAAGGCTGAAGTTCTACCATTGAACTACACCCGCAAGTTTGGTGCCCGAAACCGGACTCGAACCGGTACAGCTGTTACACCGGCAGATTTTGAGTCTGCTGCGTCTACCAATTTCGCCATTCGGGCTTAGCGCTTTTTTATTATAACAAGTCCTATTCAATAAAACAAGAAAAAGATTGAGGTTTGACATTAAAAAAGGTACTCGCTATAATGTTTAAGATAAAAAAGGGGGACAATTATGCAAAAAATATGGATTTGTGGAGCTAAAGGACAAATTGGTCGCGCAATTAATGGAGTTATCGATAAGCTAGAATATAAAATTCTTGATACTGATATAGATGATTTAGATATTACTGACACAGATGAGGTCTTACGTTTTGGAGAAATGAATCGACCTGATGTTATTATTAACTGTGCAGGGCTTACGGATTTACAAGAATGTGAAAAGGATTTAGCAAAAGCTTTTAAAACGAATGCTTTAGGAGCAAGAAATTTATCAATTGTGGCACGAAAAGTAGAAGCAAAACTTGTACATATTTCAACAGATGATGTTTTTGATGGGAAAAGCCAAAAACCGTATACCGAATTTGATGAAACGCATCCTAAAACAGCTTATGGAAAAAGTAAGCTGGCAGGAGAACGTTATGTTAAAGAATTTACGTATAAACATTTTATTATACGTAGTACATGGGTTTATGGTTTAGGAAATAACTTTATTAATCAATTATTAGAAAAAGTAGATCAAGGAGAAAATCTAAGTATTGCAGGTGATCAATTTGGTTCACCAACCAGTGCTAAAGAACTTGCTCGTTTTATTCTTCATTTGATTCAAACAAATGAATATGGAACTTATCATGCAACGAATAAAGGAGTTTGTAGCCGCTTTGAATTTGCAAGTGAAATACTAAGACTTACAGGAAAACAAGTAGAAATGAAACCTGTTGTGACACATATGTCTGATTTTTCAAGAGAAAGACCTGCGTTTTCTGTCTTGGATAATTTTATTATGACAATGACACCTGTTTATGATTTTCCTGACTGGAAGGAGTCTTTAAAAGAATATATGGAAGAAAGGGGACTCCTCAATGAAAAATAAAAAGAAGTTAGGTTTAACAACGATGATTTTTATTGCCTTGATTTTAGGGGCAATCACAGGAATCATCATTAATTATTGTATTCCAAGCAATAAAGTTGTGGATGAATTTATTGTCGGTGGGGCTTTTTATGTTATTGGTCAAGGTTTCATTCGTTTAATGCGTATGCTTGTTGTGCCACTTGTTTTCTGTTCTATTGTTTGTGGAAGTATGGCAGTAGGAGATACTAAAAAACTAGGAGCTGTAGGTTTAAAAACCATGTTGTTTTATTTATGTACCACAGCTTTAGCTGTTGTAGTAGCCTTGTGTGTGGCTAATTTGATTAATCCAGGAATAGGTTTAGATATGTCAGCTATCAAAGTAACCTCTCAGGTGACTGAATCAACCCAAGCAACAAGTGTGACAGAAACACTTTTAAATATTATTCCAACGAATATTTTTGAATCACTCGCCAATGGAACAATGCTTCAAATTATTTTATTTGCACTTATTTTAGGAGTTATTCTTGCAAATATGTCAGATCGTGCAGATATCGTTAAAAACTTCTTTAGTCAATTTAATGATATTATGATGGAAATGACAATGGTAGTTATGAAACTTGCACCAATTGGGGTGTTCTGTTTGATTTCTAAAACTTTCGCAGAAATTGGTTTTGATGTTTTTATTCCATTATTAAAATATATGGCATGTGTTCTACTTGCATTAGGAGTTCAATGTTTTGGGGTTTATATGTCGATGTTAAAGATTTTCTCAGGTTTAAATCCGATTATCTTTATTAAAAACTTTTTCCCAGTTATGGCATTTGCTTTTTCAACATCGACATCCAATGCGACAATTCCAATGAATATTGACACACTTGCTGAAAAAATGGGGGTTTCTAAAAAGATATCTTCTTTTACGATTCCATTAGGAGCTACCATCAATATGGATGGAACATCCATCATGCAAGGTGTGGCTGTTGTCTTTACAGCACAAGCTTTTGGTATTCATTTATCAATGATGGATTATGCAACGGTCATTGGGACAGCTACTCTTGCTTCCATTGGAACTGCAGGAGTGCCAAGTGTTGGTTTAATTACGCTTACCATGGTCTTTAATTCGGTTGGTTTACCAGTTGAAGGAATTGCTTTAATTATGGGGATTGACCGTATCTTGGATATGACAAGAACAGCTGTTAATATTACCGGTGATGCCGTATGTACAACTGTTGTAGCGTCTATGAATAAAGCAGTTGATCGAGATATTTATTATGGTCGAAAATAGAATGATTGAAAGATCGTTCTATTTTTTTTTTAGAAATGTGTTATGATTACTTTCAACAAGAGTTGATGAAAGATGGTGATGGTGTGTCAAAAGTCAATGACTTAAAAAAGGAAAACAGAAAGAAAATCAGAGAATGTCTTTTAATGAAATATCAACTAATAAGAGGCTAAATTTTAGCCTCTTAAGTATTTTTTTAAGTTTTTTAATTGATTCTTACAATCATTTACGCCTAAATCATACATTTGTTGGATGACTTCTTTATCTTTTTCAAGACGTCCAATAGGAATAAGTTGACTTGGTCTTAAGACAAAGATTTTCTTTTCTTTTTCTAATTTTGCAATTAAATCAAGAGAATGATTATAATTTAAATAACGATTATTTAAAGTCTCGACAAAATGAGGATAATGACGATAGAAAAGCTTATTAAGATGCTTATTAGAGGGCTTTTTACGATAATGAAGGGGACGTGTTAAAACCACGATAATTTTATCAACATCCATTTCTAACATCTTTTCAATAGGAATACTATCACTACATCCACCATCCAAATAATCATTACCATTGATTTGAATCGTATGAGAAACAAAAGGCATCGAACCGGATGCTCTTAAATATTCGATTTCATCATAATTATCTAAAGTATCTAATAATTTATATTCAGCTTTTCCTGTTTGTAAGTTTGTCACAACGGCATAGAAATCAACTTTTGACTCTTGATAAGTTTTATAATCGATTGGATCAAGATCATCAATAAGTCTTTCAAAACAAAATTCTTCATTCATCACATTTCCTGTCTTTAAAAAAGAATAAACACCCATATAATTTTTATTACCTACATAAGCTTTGTTATATCTTAAGACACGACCTTGTTGTTTAGATTTATAATTCATCCCAAACAAAGCACCTGCAGAAACACCAATAATTTTATCAACCTCAATCTTTTCTTTTAAAAATGTATCAATGACACCTGCCGTATATAAACCACGCATAGCGCCACCTTCTAATACTAAACCTACTTTCATTTTCATCACCGAGGCTATTATAACATAAAAATTTGAACCTCAAAGCAAAAAGAGAAGATGTTTGAATAAAAGAATAATTTTGCGTATAATACGATTAGGTGATTAAAAATGGAACAAGGCAAAGTGCGAATGCTCGCAAATTTAATAGAGTTAAATAAAATAGAAGTTAAACTTTCTAAAAAATATTATGGGGGTATTTCACCCAAATTTTATTTAAGAGATTTAACAAAAGAAACACTTATTGAACTAAGTGTTTGTGAAACATGTGAAGATGATATTTGTGTAAAATATTATTTTAAAGATGTTCATATTGATTTAAATCATCATTATGAAATGGTCGATAATTATGGTTTAAGTGCCATCTTACAATATGTTCGCTTATCTGAACTCGATGATTTTGACGAACTTTTCTATTATGATGGGGTACTTGGTCCTCTTTATCAAAAAAACCAAACAATCTTTAAAGTCTGGGCACCCACAGCTTTAGAAGTGATGGTCAAAGTGGGTGATCTTGCTTATACCATGGAAAGAAAAGAAAGAGGAGTCTTTGAAACAACAATCAAAGGAGATTTAGAAAATCAAGAATATAATTATTTGATTCGTCATCATAAAAGCTTCCATGAAACATTAGACCCTTATGCTTATGCTTCAAATGCGAATAGTAAAAGTAATATCGTTATTGATGTTGATCAAATCAATGAACCCCTTTACTTAGAAAAACTTCCTCATATGAAAAGAAAAACGGATGCGATTATTTATGAATTAAGTGTCCGAGATTTTACAATGTCTTCTTCAATCAAAGCATCTCACCCAGGGACTTTTATGTCTTTGGTTGAAGAAAATTTAAAAACACCAAAAGGGAATAAAGCAGGTTTTGATTATTTAGTCGATTTAGGAATTACTCATGTTCAAATCATGCCAATGTATGATTTTGCGACCGTTGATGAACTTCATCCAACCGTGATGTATAACTGGGGTTATGATCCGATTCAATACAATGTACCTGAAGGAAGCTATGCTTTAAATCCACAAGATGGTTATTCCCGTGTGAAAGAATGTCGTCATATGGTGTCATCCTTGCATCAAAAAGGTTTAAGGGTTGTCATGGATGTGGTTTATAATCATATGTATGATTACTTTACAAGTGCGTTTGAAAGAACCGTTCCAGGGTACTATTTTAGAAAAAATCAATATGGGGAAATGTCTAATGGCTCTTGGTGTGGAAATGATTTAGAATCAAGGCATCAAATGACAAGACGTTATATTAAAGATATGTGTCTTCGTTGGCAAAAACTTTATGGTGTCGATGGTTTCCGTTTTGATTTGATGGGAATCATTGATATAGAAACGTTAAATCAGGTGTATAATCAAGCTTCTAAAATTGATGATAGTTTTATTGTCTATGGAGAAGGATGGAATATGCCTACAGCCATGTCTGATCAAGAAAAAGGAATGCAAGATAATCATCAAAAAATGTTGAATATCGGTTTCTTTAATGACTATTATCGTGAAACTTTAAAAGGGGGAAGCAGTGATTCCACTTTAAAAGATAAAGGTTACTTTGCGGGAAATATGTATAACTGTGAAATTGGTGGTGAATGTATGAAAAACACCAATCGCTATAGCTATGTTGATCAAAGTATTAATTATGTTGAATGTCATGATAATGCGACTACTTTTGATAAGTTTGCGATCAGTAATGGAGATGAACCCCTTGAAACACGTAAAAAAAGACAATTGATGCTTAATGTAGCACTTGTTTTATCACAAGGAATTCCTTTTATTCATTGTGGACAAGAATTTTATCGTAGTAAAGGCGGTTTAGGAAATACGTACAATACGCTTGATTCTATTAATGCGGTGAATTGGTCTTTAGTGGATGAAAATCAAGATGATATTGAAATTCTTAAACAAATCATTCAACTTAGAAAAGAAAATAGTGGATTTAGGTATGAAACAATACAAGAAGTTAAGGAAAATGTTACTACAAATCATTTTGATTATCGTATTTTACGTTATAGTGTGAAACAAAATAAAGGAAAATATAAAGAGATTGTTGCATATTTTAATCCATCGTATTATGATTTTGAAATAAATGATATGGATGAATATGAAGTGATTTATAATGATCATGAATCATGCACATATTTAGCACCTATTTCAATGAAAATTTTTGGATTAAAGAGGTAAAAAATGAAATTAATTATAGGACTTGGAAATCCTGGCAAAGAATATGAAAGAACAAGACATAATACAGGATTTATGGTATTAGATCGTTTAAGTGAAAAATTAAATATTGAAATCAGTCAAAATAAATTTAAAGGACTTTATGGAAAGGGTAAATATAAAGGAGAAGATGTACTTTTATTAAAACCACAAACCTATATGAACCTTTCGGGAGAATCAGTTAGACAAGTGATGGATTTCTTTAAAATCAGCCAAGAAGATATTTTAGTTGTTTATGATGATTTAGATATGCCTGTAGGAAAGCTTCGCTTAAGACAAAGTGGAAGTGCCGGAGGACATAATGGTATTAAAAACATTATCTTGCATACTGGAAGTCAAAATTTTAATCGTATTCGTGTGGGAATTGATCGCAGTAAATATATCAAAGTGGTCGATTATGTTTTATCACGTTTTACAAGTGAAGAACAAGAAGCTATTGAACAAGGTGTAGAAAACGCCAGTGATGCGATCATTGATTATTTAGAACATGGTTTCAATCACGCTATGAATCGTTTTAATTAGAGGCACTTATGAAAAAAATACTTAATTTATTAAAAGATAACAAAGCTTTTCAAGCTTTACTCAATAAACAAAATATCGTCGTTAACTCACAAAACGCCGAAGCGCTGCTTATTGCTAGCGCATTTTTGACTTTAAAGAAAGATATGTTGATTATTAAATCTAATCAATATGAAGCAAATTTACTTTTTAAACAAGTATCGCAAATGATTGATGATGTCCTTTATTTTCCAGTTGATGAATCTTATCGTATTGAAAGTCTTGCTGCTTCAGGTGAACTTTTAGGGCAAAGACTTTCAACGATGTATGAACTTTCAAAAGAAAAACCCCATTTATTAATTAGCCATGGTCATAGTGTTATGCGTTATGTTCCAAGCAAAGATGTTTTTAAAAAGAACTGTATGACTTTAAAAGTTGGAGATCATATCGATGTTTATGACTTGCAAAGATTTTTAATTCAAGCAGGTTATATGCATACAACGCGTGTTGATCAACCGTTTTATTTTTCTAAACGTGGGGGTGTTATTGATGTTTTTTCAATGCAATATGATCATCCAATACGTATTGACTTCTTTGATGATGAAATTGATTATTTAAAATTTTTTGATGAAAAAACACAAAGAACAATTGAAAAAGTTAATGAAATTGAAATCATTCCAGCAACTGATCTTTTATATTTGGATCAAGAAGTCGGTCTAGTTATTACCAAAATCAAAGATTCTTTTGAAGAACAATATCAAAAAATGGATGATTTATTTAAAGATGATTTTGAAGAAAAAATCATGATTGATATTGAAAACTTAAAAGCACACGCCACGGACAGTAGTCAATATGCTTATTATCATCTTTTTAAAAGTGTTACAAGTATTAAAGACTATTTAAAAGATCCGGTGACAATTCTTTGTCAAAAAGAAGATATTGATTTTCAAATCAAAAACTATCTTTCTGAAAACTTCTATTATTATCAAGAACTCAGTCAAAGTGGACGTTTCCTTAAAGATAACCAACTCTATCAAAACTTTGATCATATTGTTCAAGATGATTATCAATGCATCAATACCTTTAGTACTAGTAAAGATGATCAAATCTTTGTCAGTCATGATGTCATGTTTAATCGTGATGATGAAAAACGTGTTATCCAACAAATCAATGACTATTTAAAAAACAGTCAAATTCTTATTTCCTTAGAGAATAAACATCAATTACAACTCATGATTGAACTCTTTGATCGTCATGAAATGAAATATACGCTTGTGGGAATTGATGAAGTGATTTATCCAGGAATCAATCTTTATGTAGGAAATCTTTCTACAGGGATTGAACTAATGGAAGAAAAAACGGTTATTTTAACGGCACATGAACTTTTTGGTGAAGTTAATGTTTCTAAAGCGAAATACTTTCGATTTAAAGATGCGAAAACATTACGTAATTTCCAAGAATTAAATGTGGGTGATTATGTGGTTCATGATAGTTATGGAATTGGGCAATATTTAGGAATCAAGACGCTTGATGTCAAAGGCTATCATAAAGATTATCTTTATGTGGCTTATGCTGGAGATGATACACTTTATATCCCAGTGGAACAATTTAAAATGATTCGTAAATATGCAAGTTCAGATGGAAAAGTCCCAATGATCCATGCTTTAGGCAGCAGTAAATGGGCTAAGGCCAAACAACGTGCGAAAAATAAAATTGATGATATTGCTGATCAATTAATTGAACTTTATGCTGCGCGTATGTCGTCGCCAGGTTTTTCTTTTTCTAAGGATAATGAACTCCAAATCGATTTTGAAAATCAATTTGGTTATGAACTTACAAAAGATCAACAACGTAGTGTTGATGAAATTAAAATGGATATGGAAAAACCTCAACCAATGGATCGTCTTTTATGTGGCGATGTTGGTTTTGGAAAAACAGAAGTAGCTTTACGAGGGGCTTTTAAAGCTATTCTCGATCATAAACAAGTCGCCTTCCTTTGTCCAACAACAATTTTATCAATGCAACATTTTAAAACAGCAACCGAACGTTTTAAAAATTTCCCAGTGGAAATTGCTTTACTCAATCGTTTTACTTCATCCAAAGAAAAAAAACGTATTTTAAAAGAAGTCAAAGAAGGAAAGATTGATTTATTGATTGGAACTCATCGTATATTATCAAAAGACGTACAGTTTAGTGATTTAGGCTTACTTGTAATCGATGAAGAACAACGTTTTGGTGTTAAACAAAAAGAAAAAATCAAAGAATATCGTGAAACTATTGATGTTCTTTCGCTTTCAGCAACACCAATTCCTCGTACTTTACAAATGTCTTTAATGGGTATTCGTGGTTTATCAAAAATCGATACACCACCAAAAAACAGATTACCAGTCCAAACCTATGTCGTTGAAAAAAACGATACGCTGATTAAACAAGTCATTGAACGAGAACTTGCTAGAGATGGACAAGTCTTCTATCTTTATAATCATACTGACCGAATTGCTAATGTCGCTTATAAAATTGCTTCAACAGTTCCTAATGCCAAAGTCGCTATTGGACATGGACAAATGGATAAAAATGAACTTGAAGATGTGATGCTTCGTTTCATGAATAAAGAATTTAATGTCTTAATTTGTACAACAATTATTGAAACAGGAATTGATATTCCTAATGCGAATACAATGATTGTTGAAGATGCGGATAAATTTGGCTTAGCACAACTCTACCAAATTAGAGGACGTGTTGGACGAAGTGAAAGAGGTGCTTATGCTTATCTTCTTTATAAAAAAGATAAAGCTATTCAAGATGATGCTTTAAAACGTCTAAAAGCTATTAAAGAATTTACTGAACTAGGTAGTGGTTATAAAATTGCAATGCGTGATTTATCAATTCGTGGTTCAGGAGATATCTTAGGTGGTAGACAAGCTGGCTTTATTGATGATATTGGTTTTGAAATGTATATGAAGATCTTACAAGATGCGATTAATGTAAGAATGCATAAAGAAGAAAAAACAGAAGAAAATATCAAAAACTTAAATGTTAATGTTGATGGTTATATTCCAGATGATTATGTTGAAAGTGATTATGAAAAATTAGAACTCTATCAACGTTTAGATGAAGCAAAAACAACGAGTGAGCTTAATAGTTTAAAAGCGGAATTTGATGATTATTATGGAAACTTACCAGAAGCTATCCAAGCTTTAATTGAAAAAAGAAAACTTGAAATTCTTTCTCATTATTCAATTATTGAAGATATTAAAGACCATGGTAAAAAACTAGAAATTATCTTTTCATCAAATGCTTTTGAAATAATTTCTGGTGATAAACTCTTTCTTCTTGCCAATCAACTCTTTACTAAACCAGCATTTAAATCACTTGATAATCAAGTGACAATTACGATTCAAAAGAATAATCAATGGTTGAATCATTTAAATGAATTTATTGAAACATTATCTAAAAAATAAAGGAAAGATACGTACGAAAAACGTACTTTTCTTTTTTTGTTTAAGATATTTTATCTAAAATAACAAGTGGTCAATAACGATAGAATCGTTTATAATAATAACGAAAGGGTGATGGAAATGAAGAAAATACCAATAGGAACAAAAAGCTTTTCAAGACTTGTAGAAGGAAATTATTATTTTGTAGATAAGACCTTGATGATCAAAGAGTTCTTAGATAGGGGGACAGATGTAACATTGATTACTCGTCCTAGAAGATTTGGAAAAACCATCAATATGTCAATGATGGCAGAATTCTTTGATATTACCAAAGACTCTAAAAAAATTTTTAATGGTACAAAAATCATGGAAACACCTTATGCAGCTGAAATCAATCAATATCCAATAATCTTTATCTCTTTTGCGGATGCCAAAAGAGATAAAGAAACAGTTGTTTCAACGATAAGAACACAAATACAAAATCAATGGGATAAATATGATTTTGTATTTGAAAATCTTAAGGGATTTAAGAAAACAAATTATGAAAGACTTTATGAAGTATTAGCTGATAATAACAAGAATAATCTTAAGGGAATAGATGATGCAATTTCATTCTTGATGGAAAGAATGGAAGATTATTATGGAAAAGAAGTTATGGTATTCATAGATGAATATGATACACCATTTGTAGAAGCACATACAGGAGGGTTCTATGATGAAGTAAGAGGAGGACTTGCAGGATTGCTTCATAATTCTCTTAAAACATCAACCAGCTTAAAATATGCAATGCTTACAGGAATTCAAAGAGTGGCTAAAGAAAATATCTTCAGTGATTTAAATAATTTAGATGTGTATACAGTAATTGATAATGATTATAGTGAATATTTTGGATTCAGTATAGAAGAAACCAAAGAACTGTTAGAATATTATGATTTAGAATTAGATGAAGAAGTCAAAGAAATGTATGATGGCTATAAAATGGGAGATAAAGAAATCTATAATCCATGGTCTATTTTAAATTATGCAAGAAGAAAAGTACTTGTTCCTTATTGGGTCAATACGAGTGCTAATACAATGCTTAAACAAGCTATAGAAAAAGCAGACTACGACTTTAAAAAACAATATGAAAAACTTATAAAGAATAACTATCTAGAAACAAGAGTTGTCCTTCAAACAAGCTTTTATGAAGTGGCAAATACACCTAACTTATGGGGGATGTTTGTAAGTGCTGGATATCTCACGGTTACAAAATCAATTGATGCTTTAAATGATCAATATCGTGTAGAAATACCTAATAAAGAAATAAGAAAAGAATTTATTAATTTGACAGAGTACTATTTAGCACTACAAACTGGTCAACTAAATGATGTTGTATATAATTTACTTCAAGAAGATAGAGATGAGTTTTTTGACAGTTATCAAAACATCTTGATGTTACCAAGCTATCATGATTTAAATGATGAAAACAGTTATCATATGATGATGTTAGGAATGTGTATCTGTTTATCAAATAACTATAAAGTTATTTCTAATAGAGAAGAGGGTAAAGGAAGATGTGACATCATCATTCAAGCCAAGGATGAAAAGAAAACATCGTTTGTTATTGAATTTAAGTATTTCAAAGAAGATAAAAAAGATTTTGAAAAAGCATTGGATAAATTATCAAATGAAGCTATTCAACAAATCAAAGATAGAAAATATGACTATAATTTAAAAGGAAAAGTGATTTATATAGGTTTAGCCCGTCATGGAAAAGATGTCATGATGAAATGGATTGAAAGATAATAAGCTATGGAAGTTCCATGGCTTTTTAATTATGAAAAAATACGCATTTTTGATGCGTATTATTTTACAGGTACATATTCTTTTTTTATAAATTCTTTTGTGTAACGATTGCTTGTCAATTCTTGAATTGTATCAAAGAAAGAAAGATCATCAATATAAAGACGATAAGTTACTTGGTCACTATATTCTTTATTAATACAATCAATCGCATTCACTTTAAGCAAATGTTCAAATTTCTTGGTAAAGCTATAATCAAGAGAAACATCGTAAACATCAATTAAATGTTTTTCAACAATATTCGCTTCTTTTAAAGCTTCAGCAACAGCTTGGCTATAGGCACGGGTCAATCCCCCTGCACCAAGTTTAATTCCACCAAAATATCTTGTTACGATGGCAATGATATTGGAAAGCTCTTGTTTTTTCAAAACATTAAGCATAGGAAGTCCTGCAGTTCCTGAGGGTTCCCCATCATCATTGGCTCTTTCTTTGGTTCCTACAAGGTAGGCGATACAATTATGAGTGGCATCTTTATACTTTTCTTTATAAAAACCAATGGTTTCATTGATTTTATTTTCATCATTTAAAGGGATGAGCGTACAAATAAATTCAGATTTTTTTATGACAAGTGTATGCTCTGTTATTTCTTTAATCGATTTCATTTTTTCACCTTCTTGGCTTTTATCATAACATAAAACTTTAAAAATAAGCTATAATTTGTTATATTATATGAGGAAGAGGTGGAGAGTATGGAAAAAATTGCTATATTAGCGGATAGTGGATGTCAAATCCCAGTGGGTTCAAAAGAAGATCAAGGGATATTTATTGTGCCACTTACAATCACTATGGATGAAAAAAGTTATTTGGATGATTTAGAAATTCATAGCGAAGATGTTTTTAAACGTATGGAAAAAGACGGTATTATGGTGATGACTTCTCAACCATCAACAGGTTCACTGCAAGAAGCAGTTCAAAAAATTAAAGAACAAGGGTACAGTCATATTATTGGTTTACCAATTGCGACAGGTCTATCTTCTACAATGAATGGGATGAAGTTGGCTTGTGATATGTTAGAAATGCCTGTAACTTTAGTAGATACAAAAGGTACTGCAAGTAATCAAAAATATCTTGTAGAAGTTGCCGCAAAACTTGCTAGTGAAGGAAAATCACCAGAAGAGATTAAAGAAATTTTAGAAAAGCTTGTGGAAGATTCTGCAACGATTATCATGGTTCCTAACTTAGAACATTTAAAAAAGGGTGGTCGTATTACTCCGGCTGTTGCCACTCTTGCGGGGCTTTTAAAAATTGTACCTATCATGAAATTAAATTATGATTTAGGTGGTAAAATTGATACTTTTGGTAAAGTAAGAACAGCAAAGAAGGCAAACTTAAAGATTATTGATCATATGGTCAATGATTGTAAAGTCAATAATAAAGATTTTGTTTTTGCTATTGAACATGTTTTATGTGAAGATCTTGCTTTAGAAATGAAACAAAAATTGATTGAACAAATTGGTGAATGTGAAATACTTGTAAGAGAATTACCTGCAGTGGTTGGTGCACATATGGGTATTGGTGGTATTGGTTATCAATATATTAAAAAATACGAAGGATAATAGGTGAAAGACATGACAAAAAGAGTCGATACGGTTGAAACGGTAGTAGATGTTTTTAATATTGCCATGGATATTCAAGAATTGTATTTAAAACAAGGACCTTTTAAACAGCTTTCAATGTCTGAAATGCATGTTTTAGAAGCGGTTGATAAAGAAACAAGTCCGTCGATGTCAGCAGTTGCTAATCATTTAAATATAACTCTTGGGACATTAACAACAGCAGTTAAAAAGATTATTGAAAAAGGTTTTTTAATTAAAGAAAAATCAGCTCAAGATCATCGTATTTATTATTTAAGATTGACTGATCAAGGACGTGAAGCTTTAAAAGTTCATGAACAATTTCATCAAGAATTGGATTCAATATACACACATCATATTCCTAAAGAAAGAGTAGAATGGGTTTTTTCTACCTTAAATGAAATCTATAAAGATTTGGTTATTTATCGAAATGAATTACTTAAAAGAAAAAATCAAAAATAAGTCAACAATGTTGGCTTTTTTTCATATTCATTTAAAAATATCATACGTTTAAATAGGTGATATTATGATTTGTCTTCAAAAAAAGAGAATTCTTATTAAACATTATCAATTCATTATTACTTTAGAACCTACTTTATTTGAATGTAAAATCGATCAACAAATAATCTCTATTAAAGGAAAAAACATTGAAATTCATTACTATAGTCAAGATGAAGTGATGCTTTATGGTGAGTTTGAAAGTATCAACATTTTATGAATTTAGGCTACGATTATATCCTTCTAGAAACTGATAACATTCTAACTTTTTTAAAAACAATAAAAAAATATCAACTCACCCTTTTTCAACTTAAACAAATCGATTCCACCCATTACAGCTTTTATGTTCCTATCTATCAAAGACATCTTACCTATAAACTGCATCTTCCAATACAAAAAAGTATCGGTATCTTTCATTATCTATTATGTATTTTTCATTTTCCCCAAATCCTTTTTACTATAAGTTTTGCTTGTACACTCTTTTTTTTACCACAATATCTTTATCATATTGAAGTCAAAGGAACCTTGCCCACATTAAACCAACAACTAAATCAAGAACTCAGTCATGAGATATCTTTTCTTCATCCAAAACTTTCCTATAAACAAATCAACCAACTCTATGATACTTTTAAACAAAAACATAAAAACCAACTTGATTATTTAAATATCTATCAAAAGGGTAGTATTTTACATGTTGAATACACTCCAGCCAGTCATAATCAAGAAACAGTTTTAAAGTATCAAGATTATATTGCTAAAAAAGATGGGGTTATTTCTAAAATTGATGTCCAACAAGGCAATGTCCTTGTTAAAATCAATCAATATGTCAAAAAAGGGGATATTCTTATTTCTCATCAAATAGAAGATACCAGCAAAAAAATCAAAATTATCCCTACACTTGGAAGCATTGAAGCTTATACGTATCAAACTCTAGAAGTTTCTATTCCTAAAAAACAAAAAGAGAATTTTGCTTATCTTTTATTTGAAATAAGAAGTCAATTACCAAAAGATGTAAAAATTGACAAAGAAAAAGTCTTATCTTATGGTATAATAGATGAGAAATATGTTTTAAAAATGCAATATGTCTTTATTGAAAATATTGCGATTAGGGAGGAAACATGAAAGAAGTCGTTAAATTAGAAGCCTATAATATTGAACAACTTGTTAATTTATCAGGAGTAAAAGATGAAAATCTAGAAGTTTTAGAAGATCATTTTCAAGTAGAAATCTCTTTAAGAGGGGATGAAATGACACTTGTTGGAGAAAAAGAAAATCTTGAAAAAACGAAAAAAGTTATTTTTTCTTTATTAAAACTGATTGTTTCAGGGGTCTCTATTTCTAGACGTGATGTGGTCTATGCTCAAAAATTGGTAGAAAAAGATAAATTGGATCAACTCTCAGAACTTTATCATATAAAAATTGCGAGAACCTATAATGGAAAACTTATTTATCCAAAAACACTAGGACAAAAAAGTTATTACTATGCTCTAAAAAATAATGATGTCGTTTTTGGTATTGGACCTGCGGGAACTGGAAAAACGTATTTAGCGGTTGTTTTTGCGGTAGCTGCTTTAAAAAATAATGAAGTAAAAAAAATCATTCTTACGCGACCAGCTGTAGAAGCAGGTGAAAGTCTTGGCTTTTTGCCAGGAGATTTAAAAGAAAAAGTCGATCCTTATTTACGTCCACTTTACGATGCTTTACACGATATGTTAGGGGTTGAACAAACGGAGAAATTGATTGAAAAAGGTGTGATTGAAATTGCGCCACTTGCCTATATGCGAGGACGTACACTAGAAGATGCTTATGTTATTTTAGATGAAGCACAAAATACAACTGATAATCAAATGAAAATGTTTTTAACACGTTTAGGGTTCCGTTCAAAGATGATTGTGACAGGAGATATTTCACAAATTGATTTACCAAGAAATACAACATCAGGTCTTGTACGTGCTTTAGATATTTTAGAAGGGGTCAAAGGTATTTCTTTTATTCATTTATCAGCGATGGACGTAGTAAGACACCCAGTTGTACAAAGAATAATTGAAAGATATGATGGGAATAATGAATAAAATACTTTTAATTGAAGATGATCAATCAATCAATAAAATTCTAGCCTATGAACTTTCTAAAAAAGGCTATCAAGTTGATAGCCTTTTTGATGGAAAAGAGGCTGTTCAAACAATTCTAAAAAATGACTATGATTTAGTTCTTGTAGATTGGATGCTTCCTTATCAAAATGGTGTTTCCATTATTAAAGAAGTAAGAAGTAATGATTATGTCAAACCACTGATTCTTTTAACAGCTCGTAGTGAACAAGAAGATATTATTAAAGGATTAGAAGCAGGTGCAGATGATTATCTAACAAAACCTTTTCAATCTGCAGTTTTAATTGCCCGCATCGAAGCTCATTTAAGAAGACATCATAAACATTTCTTAGATGAAATTAAATTTGGTGATGTTTTAATGAATACAACGAATCGTGAAGTAATGATTCAAGATCAAAAGATTGTTTTAACAAAAGTAGAATATGATCTTTTAAAAATGTTTTTAGAACATCCTCGTGAAGCTGTTTCAAGAGAAACTTTGCTTCAATCTATTTGGGGGTTTCAATATGACGGGGATACCCGCATTGTTGATGTTCATGTTTTTAAACTTAAAGGAAAACTTAAAGAAAGCCAAGTGTCTTTTAAATCGGTAAGAGGAGTTGGATATAAGTTGGTGAAAAAAGATGACGAATAATTCTATTAAAGTTTTAGTTTTAGGACTTATTGCCTTGTTACTTACCTATTTTAACAAAGCTTATAGTATTTTAATTATGCTGGTCCTTATTTTGATTTATGTAGTGAATGCCTATCAACTAGAAAAACATTATCAACGCATGGGACGTTTTTTGCAAAGAGAAAGAGATAATGAATTAAAAGAAGTTGAAATAGAAAATAAATATCATGAAAAAATCTTAAGTCAGTTGATTCGTTCGATGAATCTTCCAATGCTTTTTGTTGATAAAGAAGGAAAGATTGCTTTTACTAATCAAAGCTTTCGTAAAGGATTTGAAATTCCTCATTTAAAAGGACGTTATTATAAAGATATTTTTGTAGGAGAAATGTTAGATTTGGTAGAACAGTGTTATGTTTTTGAAAGACCTCTTTCAACTGTGGTAAAAATTCAATCGAGATATTATCAAGTAGAATCTTCACCAGTCTTTTCAGATCATGAAAAATTGATTTTTGATGGAACGATTGTTTTATTTACCGATGTTTCTAAAATGAAAGAAATTGAAGATATGCAAAAACAATTCCTTTCTGATGTCTCTCATGAACTTAAAACACCCATGTCTGCCATTATTGGCAGTGTAGAAATTCTAAAAAGAGATGGGATGGAATCACCAGAGATATTTAACGAATTTATGGATATACTTTTAAAAGAAAGTTATCGTATGCAAAATATCATTAATGATATTTTAGAACTTTCTCGTTTAGATCAAACAAAAGTTTCATTAGATTATCAAGAATTAGATGTTAAAGCGGTCGTTAAAGAAAGTATGGATTTATTTGAACCCCTTGCAAAAGAAAAACATCTTTCATTGATTTATCATAATCAAATAAAAGAACCACTTATTTTAGATTATTCAACAATAAAAATGATTTTAAGTAATTTTATTTCAAATGCGATCAAATACTCAAATGAAGGGATTATTACGATTAAAACAAAAAAAGCAGACGATACGTTTATATTAAGTGTTCAAGATGAAGGAATTGGTATTCCTAAAAATAAATTAAATTATATTTATGATCGGTTCTATCAAGTAGATAAATCAAGAAGTTCTAAAATTTCTACAGGATTAGGTTTAAGTATTGTCAAAAAAATCGTAGAATTAAATCAAGGAACGATTGATGTAGAAAGTAGCGCGGGCATTGGTTCAACATTTACTGTCAAACTTCCAATCAATCCCAAAGTTTCCCACAATGACGATATAATTTAGACATAATTGTTTTTTATGATGGTAACATCAAAGGAGGAAAATAATATGAATGAAGATAATAACAATAATTTTATATTAGTTGATGAAGATAAACCAAAAGAAAAGAAGTGGAAGAAAATCATAAAGATTTTACTCGTTGTTGCCATCGTATGTTCCTTTGCAATGAATGGTTATGTATTCTATAACATCATCACTTCTTCAGATGATACAACAGCATCTGTATCAAATAAAGGAACAGTTAAAGAAGTAAACTATGATGTAAAGACCGATACAACAAGCGTGGTCGATAAAGTCAGCGATAGCGTTGTTGGGGTTGTTGTTTATCAAAATACTTCCAATAATATTTTTGGCTTCAACGATAGTAGTTCATCAAGTGAAAGCCAATCAGGAAGTGGTAGTGGAGTCGTTTATGATCAAACTGGTAAATATACTTACATTATAACTAACCACCATGTTATTGATGGTGCCAATAAAGTACAGGTTGTATTTTCAAATGGTGAATACGTTGATGCTGAAGTTGTTGGTAGTGATGAATACAGTGATGTCGCTATTTTAAGATGTCAACCAAGCTTTGATGTCAGTGTCATTGATTTAGGAGATTCTGATTTATTAGATAAAGGAGAAACGGTTTTAGCGATTGGGTCACCTTTAGGTATTCAATATTCAGGAACAGTCACTCAAGGAATTGTTTCAGCAACAGACCGTACCGTTTCTGTTGATTTAAATGATGATAATGTAGATGATTGGGATATGAATGTTATCCAAACAGATGCTGCCATCAACCCTGGTAACAGCGGGGGTGCTCTTGTTAATATGAAGGGTGAACTTGTTGGTATTACGAATATGAAATTCTCAGATGAAAGTGTTGAAGGTATGGGATTTGCGATTCCAATTAATGATGTTATTACAGTCGCAGAACAAATTCGTTCAAATGGTAAAGTATCCCATCCAGTTATTGGTATTTCAGGTGTTTCATTAAATGATTATTCATCTTATGAACTTCAAAGATATGGTGTTAAAGTTTCAGTTGATGAAGGAATTTATGTTGTTAAAGTAACAAGTGATGGAGCAGCGAATAAAGCAGGTATTCAACAAGGTGATGTTATTGTTAAATTAGATGGTAAAGATATTACAACATATAAATCATTCTTAACAGCGCTTTATTCACATAAAGCAGGAGATAAAGTAAAAGTTGTAGTTAATCGTAGTGGTAATGAAAAAACAATTACAGTCACACTTCAAGAAAAATAGATATTGCTTAACGCAATATCTTTTTTTATAATAACTGTAGAATGTTTGAAAGAGGAATTGTATGAAAATAGGTATTTTTGATTCAGGAATAGGTGGTTTATCTGTTTTATATGAAGCAATGCATTTATTGCCTCATGAACAATTTATTTATTATGCAGATGAAAAACATGTTCCTTATGGGGAAAAAACAAAAGAAGAAATTATAGGTTATGTAGATGAAATCATTCAATTTATGATTGAACGTGATTGTAAAGCAATCGTTATTGCTTGTAATACCGCTACCAGTGCCGCTGTTTCAATCATGAGGAAGAAATATCATATTCCAATTATTGGAATGGAACCAGCGGTTAAAAAAGCAGTTGATCTTTATGGAAAGCAAAAAGTTTTAGTTTGTGCAACACCAATTACCGTTAAAGGAAAAAAGATGTTAGATCTTGTAGAAAGAGTAGATAAAGATCATTTAGTTGATTTAGTGGCTTTACCAAAGCTTGTTCGCTTTGCAGAAAGACTAGAATTTGAAAGTGAAGATGTTTTAGCTTATTTAAAAGAAGCTCTTTCATGTTTTGATTTTGAAGAATATGGTTCACTTGTTTTAGGGTGCACACATTTTAATTATTTTAAAGATAGTTTCCACAAATTACTTCCTCAGGTTCATTTATTAGATGGTAATCTTGGAACAATCAATTATTTAATAAAAAATATCGAATTAGAAGATTTAGAAAGTTCAGTAGAATACTATTATTCAGGACAAAGAGTTCTTGGTAAAGAACTCCAACGTATTGAATGTTATTTAAAACGTTTAGAAAAAATGAAGGATATAGGTAAATAATATGGTAAAAGCAATTTTTTTTGATATCGATGGAACACTTGTAAGTTTTAAAAATCATCAAATTTCCCAATCAACCTTTGATGCTTTATATAAATTAAAAGAAAAAGGCATTAAACTTTTTATTGCGACAGGAAGAGGAAAAGATGGCTTAGATGTGTTAAATGATTTTCCTTTTGATGGTTACATTACTTTAAATGGACAATATTGTTATACAAATGATCAAATCATTTATTCAAATACCATTAAAAAAGAAGATCTACAAGCTCTGCTTGATTATTTAGAAGACCATCAAGTTCCTTGTGGTTTTACCGAAGAAAACACAAAATATTTCAATTACCGCGATAAGCGTGTAGATGCCATTCATGCCATTACTCATAATGATGATCATCCTGCAGGAGATTGTAGTCATGTCATTGATAAATCCATTTATCAAATCATGTGTTTTGTTGATGAAAAAGAAGAAAAAGAAATATTAAGTCATATGCCTCATTGTATTTCAGCAAGATGGCATCCGACTTTTTGTGATATTTCACCAATAGGTGGGACAAAACAATTAGGAATCGATCAATTCTTAGAATATTATGGTCTTGATTTAAAAGATACGATGGCTTTTGGTGATGGGGGAAACGACAAACAAATGTTACAACATGTTTCTCTTGCTATAGCTATGGGTAATGCCGGTGATGAGTTAAAAAGCATTGCTGATTTTGTGACGAAAGATGTTGATGATGACGGTGTTGCTTATGCTTTAAAACATTATGGATTGATAGACCTTTAAAAAAGATAGAAATAGTTATATAATAGAAGTGCAATAAAATAATACTTCAGGGCAGAGTGAAATTCTCTACTGGCGGTAAACTCCGCGAACCAATAATGGCCGAACTGGTGAAATTCCAGTAGCAACAGTTAAAGTCTGGATGAAAGAAGTGTTTTTTGTATTACTTTTTATATACAAAAACGTACCTAGAAGATTATTTTAGGTGCGTTTTCTTTGTTTAAAGGAGGTATATAAAAATGAGTACAAAGAAAATAACAACAGTAGGGATGCTTTGTGCCATGGCAATGATTGTCAATGTTTTGATTTCATTTCCCATTGTTCCAGCAGTATCTTTTTTAAGATATGATCCCAAAGATATTTTAATTGTTATTGGGGGATTTATTTATGGTCCCATGACATCTTTTTTAATGAGTTTTATTTGTTCGGTTTTTGAAATTATGTTAAAGGGAGGTAATATCTTAGATGTCTTAATGAACATGGTTTCAACCTGTTCATTTGCTTGCATGGCAGCTTTTATGTATAAAAAAATCCATAATCAAAAAGGAGCAGTTTTAGGACTTGTCTTAGGCGTTATCTGTACAACGATTTCTATGCTTATTTGGAATTATATTATTACACCGATTTATTATGGGATGCCAAGAAGCGCTATTGTACCTATGTTGCTTCCAGGAATCTTACCTTTTAATTTAATTAAAGCAACGATGAATGCCGCCATTGTCTTTTTCTTATATAAACCAGTGGTTCAAATATTAAGAAGAACACATTTAGTGGAAACAACAGATCGACAAGGAAGTGTCTATAAAGGATATATCTTTGTCGTAGGTATTATTTTAGTAACAATGATTTTATTTATTTTAGGATATCAAGGAATTATATAGGAGGAAATAGGATGGAATTTTTAGAAGCTAAAGAAATCATGAAACAAAAAATGGGAGATTGGAAAATTATGGCACTTGCGAGTTGCGAGGATAATTATCCTATGGTTCGAAATGTAAGTTGTCTTTTTTATGATGATAAAATCTATTTTAAAACAGATAAAAATTTTAGAAAGACACAACAATTATTTAAAAATAATCGTGTTGCAATGTGTTTTAATGGAACACAAGTTGAAGGGACAGCTGTCAATAAAGGGCTTGTGGTAGATGAACCAGGAAGAGTTTTTGAAAAGAAATATAAAGAATATTTATGGCAAAGCTATAATGCTTATTCGCATGTAGAGAGTGAAATTCTTATTGAAGTAACACCAGAGTTTGTTGAAATTTGGGATGAGGATGAAAATCGTCATGCTTTTCAATTGTTTATTGATTTTAAAAAGAAAACAGTTGAATATAAACCTTATGACTAAAGAAATCATATGATTTGATTTCTTTTGTGGAAGTGTTAAAATAATAAACGAAAAGAAAGTCTTCAGGGCAGGGTGAAATTCCCGACCGGCGGTGATAGTCCGCGAGCGCAAGCTGAAAAGGTGTAATTCCTTTACCGATAGTAGAGTCTAGATGGAAGAAAGACATTTTTTTAAATAATGTTTTTAGTCATGAAGATTAGTATTTTCATGATATTTTTTATTTTAAAGGAGAATTATTATGAAAAGTACTAAGACACAAAAAATGGTTTTAGCGGCTATGCTGGCAGCACTTGGGATGATTTTGAATTTGATTGAGATTCCTTATCCCTTTGCACCTTGGCTGAATTTGGATTTATCAGAAATTGTCGTATTGGTGGCTATTTCAACTTTAGGATTTGTTCCAGCTTTATTTGTTTGCATTTGTAAGTTTTTTGTTTCAATTTTATTTAAAGGACCAGTTGGACCAATTGCGATTGGACAAATTGCGGCACTTATTGCCTCACTTTCAATTTGTGTAACGTATTCATTACTTGCACGTAAATTTGATCCAGAAAAAAGTAGAAAGAATTATTTGTTGGATATGGTCTTAACGATGCTGATATTTGCTTTTATTATGTTTGTTATTAATTATTTCTTTGTAACACCAACGTATTTAATGCAAAAGCCAACATGGTATACAAATCTACCATTTGCTGTTGATATCCAAGCTTTTAATCAACAATATGGTTCCAATATTTCAATACCAAGTTTTTTATCATTTATGTCCCCTTATGGACAAGCGATCTTTATTATCTATTTTCCTTTTAATTTCATTAAAGGAATCATTACAGGAGTCGTTTATTATCTTGTAAGACCGGTAGAAAAAAGATTTAAAAGTAAATATCTACAAGAAGCCTAAAAAGGGCTTCTTTTTTTATAATCATTATTATGTTATAATGGCATGGGACGGTGGGAAAATGACGTATTCAAGAGTAAAAAAATATCAAGAGTTAAGAGATGGTTTAAAAGATGAAGTAGCTATTTCAAAAGAAAATAGACAAGAAAAACCACAAGTAGAGGAAGAAGATGATTTTTTATCTTTTATGAAAAAAGATAAAAAAGATGAAAAAGAAGTAAATTTAGAAGATACTTTAACAGAAGCAAAGACTTTTGAACAAATGCGTGAAGAAAGTTCAAAGGAACTCGATAGAGCTTTAAAAAGTGCTAAAGAAAGTGTTGGAAAACAAGATGAGTACAACACACGTATGGATATCTTAAATAAAATAAGAGAACCTGAAAAAAGAACGATTAAAATTGATTCAGTAGAAGACTTTGCCACAGAAGAATTTTCAAGAGGTATGTTTATTAATCAAGAAAAAGAAGAAATTGATGAAGAAAAGCCAAATGAAAAGATGTCTTTAATGGAAAAACTTGCTTCAATGTCACCTGAAGAAGATGCTAAAAAAGCAGAAGCTGTTTTAAATCAAGAAGCAGTGGAAGAAGAAATCATTGAAGAAGAACCTGTTGAAGAAAAAGTTGTTGAAGAAGAAGTTGTTGAAGAAGAATCTGACGAAGAACAAATCGTTGAAGAACAAGAAGATGAAGAAGTTGATGAACCAAAGGAAAGTAAAGTCGTTAAAGTAATGAATGTTATTATTGTTTTATTAGTTGTTATTTTTATTGCTTTACTTGGAATGATTGTTTATCAAAGTTTCTTTTAAACTAAGGTAAGCCTTAGTTTTTTTAAAGGGAGAGAAATGTATGAAAAAAAATATATCAGTTGCTATTGATGGACCAAGTGCTGCTGGAAAAAGCACAATTGCAAAAATGGTTGCGAAAAAAGAAAATTTCATTTATATTGATACGGGTGCTATGTATCGTTGCGTGGCTTACTATTGTTTAACTCAAAAAATTGATTTAAATGATGAAAAAGCGGTTGAACAAGCAATCGAACATATTCAAATACGTCTAACACCAGATAATAAAGTTTATTTAAATGATGAAGATGTAAGTAATCAAATTAGACAAGACCAAGTTTCACTTGGGGCAAGTTGTGTTTCTAAATATCAAGCGGTACGTAGCTTTTTAGTAGATGAACAAAGAAAAATGGCTAAAGCGGGAAATGTCATTCTTGATGGACGTGATATTGGAACGGTTGTTTTACCAAATGCAGATTTAAAAATCTATCAAATTGCAAGTGTGGAAACACGTGCAAAAAGACGTTATTTAGAAAATTTAGAAAGAGGTCTTGATGCTGATTTAGAAACAATCAAAAAAGAAATTGAAGAAAGAGATTATCAAGATACACATCGTGAGATCTCACCACTTAAAAAAGCAGAGGATGCCATCGAATTAGATACATCGTCTCTTACTTTAGAAGAAGTTGTTGAACAAGTTTTAACTTTAATACAAAAAGCAAAGGAGGAATAATATGGCAGGTGTTGTTGCTATTGTTGGTCGTGCCAATGTTGGTAAATCAACAATTTTTAACCGAATTGTTGGAGAAAGAATTTCTATTGTCGAAGATGTTGCTGGGGTAACACGTGATCGTATTTACGCCAAAGCATCATGGCTTACGAAAGAGTTTAATATTATTGATACAGGTGGTATTGAATTAGAAAATGCCTCTTTTACAACACAAATTAAGATGCAAGCAGAAATTGCCATTGAAGAAGCAGATATCATTATCTTTGTTGTTAATGGTCGAGAAGGTATTACTAAAGAAGATGAATACGTTGCACGTATCTTACAAAAATCAAGAAAACCTATTATTTTAGCGGTTAATAAAATTGATGACAATCAATTTAAAGATTATATTTATGAATTCTATGCCTTAGGTGTAGGAGATCCTATTCCAGTATCTGGTTCTCATGGGATTGGAATTGGGGATTTATTAGATGAAGTTATTTCTCAACTTGATTTACAAGAAGAAGAAACAGATGATGATGAAATTAGTTTTTCAATTATTGGTCGACCAAATGTTGGAAAATCATCTCTTACTAATGCAATTTTAGGAGAAGAACGTGTTATTGTTTCAAATATAGAAGGAACAACACGTGATGCTATCGATACACCATTTGTTAAAGATGGACAAAAATATCGTGTAGTTGATACTGCAGGAATGAGAAAAAAAGGAAAAATCTATGAAAATATTGAAAAATATTCAATTTTAAGAGCTTTAACATCCATTGAAAAAAGTGATGTCATTCTTGTTGTTATTGACGGTGAAACAGGAATTAGAGAACAAGATAAACATGTTGCCGGTTATGCTCATGAAGCAGGTAAAGGGGTTATCATTGTTTATAATAAATGGGATCTTGTTGATAAAGATGAAAAAACAATGCAAAAGAAAGAAAAAGAAATTCATGAACAATTTAAATATCTTGATTATGCACGTATTGTTTTTACATCCGCAAAAACAGGACAAAGAGTGAATCAAATTTTTCCATTGATTCAAGAATCTTATGAAAACTCACGTAAACGTGTACAAACAAGTGTATTAAATGATGTTTTAGTGGATGCTCAATTAATGAATCCAACTACAACATTTAATGGAGGAAGATTAAAAATCTTTTATGCCAACCAAGTGGCGATTTGTCCACCAACATTTGTCTTATTCGCAAATGATCCTCAATACTTACACTTCAGTTATAAACGTTATTTAGAAAACCGTTTAAGAGAAGCGTTTGGTTTTGAAGGAACACCAATTCATATTATTTGTAGAAAAAGAGATTAATCTCTTTTTTTAACGTTTTCAATTATCTTTCATAATATACAGTGGTGATATTATGAAAGATAAAGATTTACTTGTAGAGCGCGTTTCTAAAAAGACAAATGTTAAAAAGGAAGATATTTTTAAACTTGCAAATGATCTGCAAAAGAAAGATTTAAATAATGAAGAAGATATGCGTTCGTTTATTCAAACAGTTGCTAAAGTGACAAATCAAACATTAGATCAAAGAAAAATAGATAAATTAGTAAAGATTATGAAAAATAAAGATGTCTTAAATGATGTAGAAAAAATGATTTAATTGTTGATTTAGATTTGGATTTTGTTATAATGTTAAAGAACTTCACAAAAGAGCGAAAATTGTGATTTTAAGCCTTTTTTAGATTGACTTATGTTGTGAGTTTCTATATAATAGGTTTTGCGGTTATGGAAAGGTGATTAATATGAAGTATAGCTTACAGTGGATTATTAAACACAAAGGAACATTTGATTTTGAAGAAGCAATAACTTTTCCTAGTGAAATGTTTGAAAAGTATGCCCATATTAATGGTCTTAAAGATGTCATCGTTTCAGGTACCGGGAATCTTGATACAAGAGATAAACGATTATATGTTGATTTAAATATTAAAGGAACAATGATTCTTCCATGTGCGTTAACGTTGGAAGATGTTGATTATCCATTTGATATCGATTCGACGGAAGTATTTTCTTTTGAAAAACCTGATCCGCTTGAAGACGTTCATGAAGCAAAAAAAGATGTGGTTGATTTTACACCAGTTGTATTTTCAAACATTATGTTAGAAGTGCCAATGAGGGTCGTAAAAGATGACGCTAACATCAAGGAATCAGGTAAAGGTTGGAAAATACTCGACGGTCAAGAAGATCGAGATGAGGAATACATTGATCCAAGGTTAGCAAAATTGAAAGATTATTTTAAACAATAGGAGGATATAAAGATGGCAGTACCATTTAGAAGAGTTTCTAGTACAAGAAGAAATAAAAGAAGAACACATGATAAATTATCTGCACCAACTTTAGTTGTATGTCCAGAATGTGGAGAATACAAAATGTCTCATAGAGTTTGTAAACATTGTGGAACTTACAAAGGTAAAAAAGTTTTATAAGAAGATCACCGTTTAGGTGATTTTTTTGTTTTTAGAGGACGAAGGTCCTCCAATGGCATGAACTTAAGATATAATCTTAGGTTCATGTCTTTTTATTTTTATC
>OLQI01000427.1_pt1 | contig 40373 bp, 44 predicted proteins | sample 1672171 | NCBI WGS metagenome assembly OLQI01 (sample SAMEA3136655, study PRJEB25190) | human gut metagenome
ATATCCTGCTGGTGCGGATAATTCCTTGATATAGACTGTGCCTGCTTTTACCTCTGCAATATCTGTATTTCCGTTTTCATCAGTCGTAAGGGTGGCAAGCTGTTTCGTGCAGTCCTTATCAGAAAAGACACCATAGGTCGCACCAGCGATAGAGTAATTCCCGTTACCGTCTGTAATGCTGGTATTACTGGAAGTCTTTTGCAGTTTCGCATTTCCGACATTCAGCTTCGCCCAGAATTGTCCCAATTCCTGCCCCTCGCCAGAGTAGATATAACCGCCACATTCATAGCGTCCTTTATTCTCTTTGACAAAGGCTCTTGCACCAGAGAAAACTTCGTCCTGCGTTGCCTTTGGAATTTCATCATAAGAAGCTCGCACGTTATCACATTGCCAGCCAAGATGTACGCTCAATCTCTGCCAGACGACACATTGTTCCAACAGATAGACTTGTTTGTAGTTAAATTCCTTGTGAGCTTCGCCATACTGTTTGACATACTCTAAAGATAACGCCACATCTGAAATCTGATCGGCACTCATGCGTGAGCTTGCGTCAGCTCTGGTCTTGTAACCATTCTTAAAATCTGTATTGATGTCAATACAATAGGCAGTTTCGTCCTCGACTTTCATATAACCCTCATTGAATGTCGAACCGATAGAACCGTCATTCATTACTTTTTCAATGATACCGACACGCTCTGCACTTTCCGTCCAGTATTGCTTACTTTCTGCATGGACGGGTGTAGTCGGTAAAGCAGTAACGACAGTTGCAAGAGCTAAGAAGCCCGTACACAATCGTTTCCATGTCTTTTTCATAAATCTAATGCTCCTTTCATTTTGGGTAATAAAATAGCCGTCCAATAAGAACGGCTGGAAATAGAAAAGGAACGTCATTTTAGGCGTTCCATAATCTATAAAATATTCAATTTTTTATACTGATGTGTTGCTCATCAAAATCTCAAATTAAGGTTATTTGACACCAATTTTGACACCAATTTTTTGTATATTGACGATTTTTGATGAAATATGATAAATTCATAAAACCCGTGAAAAGCCTGTAAATAGGCACTTTACGGCACTCTATGAACTAAGACAAAAGCTACGCTGTAATAACAATAGGTGAGTGCTAATTATTTTGTGAAGAATTTGTGAAAGCTACGAGCCATGCAAAATGGTGAAAATAGAAAAGGACAGCTCGTATGTCTTTTCTATTTATTCCAATCATAAAGAATCTTTTCGATTTTACAAATGTCGCAGATTCACACGATATTCTCTTAAAGATGCTTCATCGGCATCGGAAATCTGATATTCCAAATGCTTAATCAATTCCTTCTTGTCGGCTGGCAGATTACCCCGAACCTGTATTAAATTAGACGCACCATCAGTCACAATTCTTGTGTTTATTGTAAGATTTTCAACAAGTGTCTTTAATTCAATAAGTTTTTCTGTTTCACTTTCTTCTTTCCAATTTCCCTTTTGAATCTCTTGATACAATTCAGATGTCTTATAAATCGTCAACATAGAAGATTCAATGATTTTAGGATTTAACTGATTGAAAAGCATTGCTGTCTTTTTCGCACCGACCTCTCCACGACCGGCTCCATAAATTCCTGTTAAATAAAAGAAATTATAGCTGATTCCGGCTTCGTCCAATTTTCTGCATTGTTCTAATACATCTTTCGACAGGAAGCCTTTATTCATAAAGGTAAGAGATTCATCATCACCTGTTTCCACACCAATCGTAATACCATCATACCCTAAGGCTCTTAATTCTTTTAATTCTTCAAGACTTTTTGGCATTATATCGGTAATTCTTGCAAAACACCCGATTGTTTTATAAAAGGGGTAATATTCCTTGACCATTTTTGCTAAAGTTTTTAACTTTTCTGTACTTAATACAAATGGATTTGCACCAGTAAAAAATATACGAGGTATTTTTCTATAATATTTACTTGCCTCTGCCAAGTCAGCTTTAACTTCTGAAAATGGAGATAATTTGAATTTAAACGGCAAATCCTCATAAAGTGTACAAAATTTACATGAATGGTGTGTGCAACCTGCTGTTACTTGAACTAACAATGAGTATGCTTCGTATGGTGGACGCCATATTGTTCCTGTGTAATGCATAATAATTTCCTCCTAGTTTTTAACCAACAATACCTCTGATTTCATCTAAGGTTTCAATGTTGTTTTCTTCCATATATTTACTTAATTCTGATATGATTTCTGGCATAGCAAAAGGATTGTTAAAATTTGCTGTTCCTATTGCGATACCAGTAGCTCCAGCCATGATAAATTCCAAAACATCATTTATTGTAGCAATTCCACCCATACCGATTACTGGAATTTTAACTGCATGACAGACTTGATAAACCATTCTTAGTGCAATCGGTTTTATTGCCGAACCGGATAAACCACCTGTTTTATTTGCAACACAGAATTTCCTTTTCTGTACATCTATTCTCATACCTGTAATTGTGTTGATTAGAGAAATAGAATCTGCTCCACCTGCTTCAACCGCTTTTGCTATTTCTGTTATATCAGTTACATTAGGTGTTAATTTCATGGATATAGGCTTTTGGGCTATCTTTTTTATTTCACTGGTAATGTATTCCACCATCTTTGGCTCTTGCCCAAATGCAATGCCACCATGTTCAACATTCGGGCATGAAATGTTGATTTCCAGCATATCGACAACAGTTTCAGTTTCCATGATTCTGGGGGCTGGATTTCCTTCCCATGGAGTTAATGAAACGCCTTTAGTAACTACTGCACCTAGTTGGTGCAAATCCACAAATTCACTATATTCTTGTCCAGAGCCAAATGTTCCAGACGCAGGCATTATCGGATTTTTAAATGTAATTCCTGCAATATTGATTGATGTGTTAATTGTTGTCACCGCCTTTCTTATTTCAAATTATAGCAAGTATGTAAAACTTGAAAAGTACTGTCTTTTTTTGTTTATAGTGCTGAAAATAATACTAAGTATAAAAAATAATAGTACCTTGCAATAATGAATCTAAAAAGATATAATACCATTAAAGGAGGGATTTTATGAGTAATATGAAATCGCCACTTCCTCAATGTGCGTCCATGGTTCGTATCCAAAATATTTTAAGTGGAAAGTGGAAAATAACTATTTTGTGGTATATTTCAGAATATGAAATTCAAAGATTCGGGGAACTACGCCGAAGATTAGGCGATATTACACAGTCTACTCTGACGAAACAGCTTAGAGAATTGGAGCAAGATGGGTTTATATCACGATATGTATATCAAGAAGTCCCCCCGAAAGTAGAATATTCTTTAACTGATTTAGGGAAAAGTTTTGTACCGATTCTTCAAGATATGAAAAAATGGAGTGATATACATTTAATGTAATATTTAGGCTTGCTGTCCGTAGTTTATACGAAAGCAAGCCTTTTGATTTTATCCTACAATCTTCCAGTTATCGTCCTTATGAAGCATAAGCTCATACTGTGAGATTTGCGTCATTTTCGACTTGTTATCCAGATATTTCACAGACACACTGACCTTGAGGTTGTCGCCGTCTTTGGTAAAGACAGGGTTTACCAGTTCCGAAAATACATAGTCGCCAGATACAGGAGCAAGCACACCATCTTTGACATAATAGGCAAGTTCTTTTTCCGTAACTGTCGGGTACAGCTTAAAGAATGTTTTCAAGAAAGCGGTAGCGTCCTTGACTGTGTCGGAACTGACACTGATATCGGCTTCCAGTGCTTTCGGTTCATACTTTGATTTCTGCACCGCCGGAGCAAAGGTAGGATTTTGTGTTATGACCATTGCACCGTCCTCATCCTGCGTTTTCTCTGCACAGAACTCCTTGTGTTCTTCTCCAATCTGATAATACATACCATTGTAAACAAGAAGATTATTCTGAAAGATTGGCTCCTTGTCATATCTGGCTACACCGGATGGAAAGCATCTGGTGGCTGTTTTCATGTTTCCATACCCATGATCACTCCCATCTCTGCTCAATGTTGCCAGTCCCTGCATATTGTAATTCCAGTCCTCTGGCAGACTTAACATCAGGGATAACAGTCCCTTTGCCTTTAATGACAAATTTTTGTTCTTGAAATGATGGTTGCTCATTACAGTAAAATTCTTGTTTCGTTCTACACGAAAGACCTGTGCCATTCTCCCCCACTTCCTTTCCAGACAGAAAAAGACGCAAGCCACATTTCTATGACTCACGCCTTTCTCTACTCATATTTTAAAAATCTTTATTTTCTTTGTCTTCTTCTTTCTGTAAATAATAAAATCTCTTCTGAATTTCAATCTCTTCTCGAAGTTGTTCTTCTGATGGAAGGCAGGTTTTATATTTAGATGCAAATAATTGTTCGTGCCCATGCAATATAGAATATTTCGCAATATCTTCATCTGTATCGGAACATAAAATAATCCCTAATGTCGGATTATCCCCTTCATTTCGCTTCATTTCATCATACATACGAATATACATATCCATCTGTCCCACATCCTGATGTGTGATTTTCGACGTTTTTAAATCAATCAATACAAAACACTTCAAAATGTAATTGTAAAAAACAAGATCAATATAATAATCTTCTTTTTCAGTTCGAATATGCTGTTGTCTCGCTACAAACGCATACCCTTTTCCCAATTCCATGAGAAATTTTTAAATATGCGTGATAATTCTCTGCTCCAATTCACTTTCTGTAAAATCTGTATTAGAAGATAGTCCAAGAAATTCTGCTATTACTGGATTTAAATCTCCTGTTTCATGGTAAGCAATCATACTTTTATTTAATTTTGGACTCGGTGAATCCAAACTTGTTTTTTCTTTTTCAGAATGTTTTTTCCCATCAAAGCAACCTCCTTTTCGATAATTGTTGCGACACTGTCGCAACTTTTCCATTTTGAAGTTCCAGATTGACACCCCAAAACGATTTCTTTAAATCTCCAAAATCTATGTTCTTATTTTACCCCAACTCTTTCATTCTGCCTACTGCTATTTCATGTTCACATATAATAGTGAGGTCGCAATCTACGACCTCATCACCTTCATTTAAACATAAATCAATTCCCTGAGAATAATCTCTTTTGCAATCGCTCTGTGCTGGTTGGCTGCTCTCACCCATGCCATTTGATCTGCTTCTTTGTCTGGCAATGGTTCTTTTTCTTCTAACTGCTTCAGAATTACCTCTTCCCGTTCTCTGGCTGCCTTGTCCACTTCCAGAAGATGTTCTCCTATAGTGTCCTGCAGAAGCATGACCTGATACAGAGAATTTTTATGGTTCTTCAGATAATCTCTACGTAAGAATCCGTACTTGCCAAGCTGCTCCATCTGTTCACCGGATTTATAAGTAAGGTTTAGAATAAGGTATCCATTTACATTCGTATACGTTATATAAATAGGACACTGCTTTACAATACCAGACAAAATGGACACTGCAATCACGTTTTCTGGCAGTTTCATTTTAGACATTTCATTTTCCACATAAATTCATGCCATTATGTCAAATATCAAACATTTCCCTGCAAATCATTTTTCCACATGCTGTTTTAAAAATACTATGATAGGCTTTTAAAGCAGCTTCTTTCGTCAAACCATCCTCCATGATATTTACCAAAAAATCAGCCTCTACCAATATCTGATAATCAATTTCATTAATATTATTATATGTGTGATGATGTGCAATCAAATACTGAACACGATCAGATACCTCTTGATCAAACCCTAATTTTTTAAGCAGTCTTTCTGCTATTGCAGGACCTTCTTGTTCCTGTAATTTACCATTACAATTTCCATATTTTTCTTCACAAAAATGAATTCCAATATCATGTGTCAAAGCTGCAGCTTCAATAGTAAACAAACATTTCTTATCTACATTTTCCGTTTCTGCTATTAACTTTGCATAACTATGCACTTTGCAGAAATGCTGAATTCTCTTTGCATCTCCTCTATATAATTCGATCATTGCCAAATGTAATTTATTTATCATCTAAAGCTCCTCCCCGTATCATCACAAACATTTAATTCAAAATGCTTTCTATTGGTTTTTATTATTTTTTCTTTTTGTAACTTCGATATCTCCGTAGACATTGCCGCGCGGTCAATACAAAGATAATCAGCCAGCTGCTGTCGGTCAAAAGGAATGTCAAATTTGACAAAATATTCCGATGGCCCCAAAGGTCTTCCTGAATAACAAGAACACAGCCGGATACCACAAGTCCCATTACTTCTGTAGAATCTCCAGCTCTGAAAATATAAGAATCTCGTTCTTTGGAAATTATTGCTGCATTTACGCAGTGCAGTATAGATATTATCTCGTTATCAGAAAGACCTTTAAAGAAAGGACTGTTTCTTAGAATTGGTAAATATTTTTTCAATATCATTTCTCCTGTTAGAAATCAAACATACAAGTTGTATTTATCATACTATAATTCTAACAGAAGTAAAAGGCAAAAGTATTATATTTTTAATTCAGATAGCTGCTTTGATTCTTTTCATTATAGCTACCTCTCTTTCATTTTACAGATACTCCACATAAAAAAGGGATCCTTCACTCAGTAAATTTGAATGAAATGATCCCTGATTTTCATGTAAATTGTACTTGGTTTTACATTACTTATTATACTTTATTTTTAAAAAAATGTAAGCAGTTTTTATTTTTTATTCTCTATGCTTCTGCAATTACACATTATCAGTTATTTTTTCCAGCTGCGCCAAGATAAGCAATTGCCAATATAACGGTTATTGTTTCGCTAATCAGGAAACTCCACCATACCCTGTCTCTGGATTTTTATAAAAATCTTCGGCATTTCACATAGCTGGTATTCATTCTGGATTGCAGAAATCATTGCCTGCATTTACAGTTACTGCCGTTCTCATAAATTATTAAAGACAATTTCACGAGTATAAATAATATAAGAGGGAATGAATCTGATAGTAGATTCACGCCCTCTTACAAGTTATTTACTACATTCCATAATTATCTTCTCACATCTGTCATATCCTAATTGTGAGCTATTCAGGCACAACGTGTAATTGCTGGCTTTTCCCCAGTTCTGATCTGTGTAAAAATTATAATTTGTCTTGCGCCTTTTATCTGTATCCTCCATCATTTTGACAGCTTTCTGCTTTTCTACATTATATAAATCTGTGATGCGCTGTATTTTTTCCGGCATATTCCCATGAATAAATACATTCAGCACATCATCCCGGTCTTTTAAAATGTAATCCGCATTTCTTCCAATGATCACACAAGGCTCCTTCTTGGCCAAATCCAGAATAACCTTTCTCTGTGCCTCATATACCATATCTTCTACAGATTTTCCTGTAATGTCACGTCCGGCAAGTGCATATGCAAATAATCCTTTCTTCGGAGATAATTCTGCATTTTCCTGAATATATTCCGGAGACAGACCGGACTTTTCTGCAATCTGGCTGATGATATTTTTGTCATAATAGGCAATTCCAAGCTTCCTAGCAACTTCTTCCCCGATAAATCGTCCACCGCTTCCGAATTCTCTGCTGATTGTAATGATTCTTTTTGCCATCTCTGAACCCTCCTTAATTTAAAGCATCAACCTTATTTTTTCTGATTTTCTTTAAAAATACATATCCTACAAAGCATGAAATTATTTCAGTAATCGGAAATGCCCACCAGATCAGTGAGACTCCCATCTGGCCATTTCTGGCAAATACAGAAAAGATTCCAGCCAGTGGCAGAATAATAATAAGCTGTCTCAAAAGCGAAATAACCAGTGATTCCAAGCCGCCATTCAAGGCCTGATAGATTCCCTGATAAGCAATGTTAATTCCGGCAAACAGAAAGCTTACTGAAATTACTCTCATGGCACTGATAAAATATTCTCTTGACTGTCCCGCATTAAACAGAGTTGCAAATGCTCCCGGAAAAATCTCTGTGATTGCAATTCCTAAAATCATTAATACAACGGTAAAAATCAGACCATATTTGATTCCGTCCTGAATTCTCTTCTTGCTTCTCATTCCATATGCGAATGCAATAATCGGGGTAATTGCATCTCGTAATCCAAAAGCAAGGAACAATACAAACTGTTGAACCTTATAGAATAATCCATAAGCAGTCTGTGCTGACGGATTAAACTTCAAAATCAGATTCATCACATAAACCATAATGGACATCAGAGCCTGAGCAATAATTGCCGGAAGTCCAATTGCATAGATTTCTTTTATAATGCCAGTATCCGGTTTCATGTATTTCGCCCCATGCCCAAATTCCTTATTCAGTTTGATATGAAAGATAAACAGCAATACTGCGGATGCTACCTGACCAATTACAGTTGCGTAGGCTGCACCTTTCACTCCCATTTCAGGACAAGGTCCGATGCCATAAATCATAATCGGATCAAGTATAATATTTACAACCGCACCAACTACCTGTCCGATCGTTGAATAAAGAGAACGGCCTGTTGCCTGTAATAATTTTTCAAATAAAGAAAAGAAAATAATACCAAAAGAAATCACACAGCATATTCTCAGATAACTGACTCCCATTTCAAGCACTTTGGCATCAACAGTCTGTGATGCGATATATGCTTTCACGCCAAAAATGCCAAACAATAAACAAACTATATAAATAATTACGCCAAGAAACAAACTGTTTCCTGCTACCTTTGCAGCCTTTTTACTGTTTCCCTGTCCAAGTGTCCTTGCAAGGAGTGCATTGGTTCCTACACCTGTTCCGACTCCCACTGCTACCATAAGCATCTGCACCGGAAATACCAGTGTCAGGGCATTTAATGCTGCTTCACTGCCGACTTTCATATTTCCTACAAATGCACTGTCTACAATGTTGTAAACTGCCTGCAATGCCATGGATAAGATCATTGGGATTCCCATCTGGATCATCAGCTTATTCACCGGCATTTCTTTCATCTTGTTACTTTCTGCCATTTTGTTTTAGCTCCTCTCTTTTTTGGCACAAAAAAAGTGTGCACCTTGTCTCATAAGCTGGACTTACGCTGACAAGCTACACACTTTTTCATGGCAAATATTTATTTTAACCAAAAACGAGCAGCAGAGAACTGGATTTACGCTTGCCTGCTACTCGTTTGTTATTATTATATTTCCAATTTTTACAAAAGTCAAACAAAATCTTTGCGCTTTATGAAAATCCCTTACAAATATTGACCCTGTGAGGGTATCGTGGTATCTTATTTTTACAAAACATTTTACCAAAACTTACATGTTTTGCAGGGAGGATTTGATTTGAAAAAGTTAACTCTTATTGTGCCATGTTTCAATGAACAGGAAGCATTGCCTTTTTTCTATAAAGAAGCAATATCTGTATTAAAAAATCTCAATTATGAGTATGAATTATTATTTATCAACGATGGCTCGAAAGACAATACTTTGAATATCCTGAAGGATTTTGCAGACAGGGATGCCTGTGTGAAATATATTTCATTTTCAAGAAATTTTGGAAAAGAAGCCGCTATGTATGCCGGATTTTGTAATGCCACCGGGGATTATGTTGCAATCATGGATGCAGATATGCAGGATCCGCCAGATCTGCTGCCCGAGATGCTGAAGCTGATCGAATCGGGAGAATATGACAGCGTGGCCACAAGGCGTGTCAGCCGTGAGGGCGAGCCGCCAATAAGATCCTGGTTTGCCAGAAGATTCTATTCCCTGATCAATAAGATCTCCGATGCAGACATTGTAGATGGAGCCAGAGATTTCCGTCTTATGCGCCGGGAAATGGTGGATGCGATTGTTGCAATGGGAGAAACCAATCGATTTTCCAAGGGCATCTTCGGATGGATCGGGTTCCGTACATACTGGCTGCCATATGAAAACCGGGAACGGGTAGCCGGAACTACCAAGTGGAATTTCTGGGGCCTATGCAAATATGCAATTGATGGAATTATCAACTTCTCTGAGGCTCCTTTAAGCATCGCTTCCTGGTTCGGTATTATAATGACTGCAATTGCTTTTATTTTTTTGCTCTTTATTGTTGTGAGACGTCTGGTTTACGGAGATCCTGTGGCTGGCTGGGCTTCCACAATCTGCATAATTGTGTTTATTGGCGGAATTCAGCTGTTCTGCATGGGAGTTATGGGACAGTATATTGCCAAAAATTATTCTGAAAGCAAGCACAGGTCCCATTACATCGTATCAGAGACAAATAAGCCTGATGCTGAAAAGATCAAATAAGAATGAAATACGGTTATTTTAAAATGGAGGATGAAATTTTGTCACAAAAGAAAAGTATCTGGAAAAAATTACTGCCCTATTTTATGACGGGAATGCTCACTGGGATAACGCTTATTATTATGCTTTATGCGTTAAAGATTTATCCCTTTGGCGATAAAGCATATCTGTGGGCCGATGCGGATCAGTATTTTGGTATAGAGAGTTACTTTGGAAGTCTCCTTGGAAAAAATGATATTTTTTATTCCTGGGGCAATGTGTTAGGTGGAAATGCATTGGCGGAATTAGCCTATTATTCCTTCAGCCCCTTCAACGTAATCTTTATCCTTTTTCATGACCACATGATATTTGCCGCACATTTTGTTGCTTATATCAAAATCATCGCAAGTGCTCTGGCATTCTGCTACTGTCTGTTAAGCACCTATGATGAAAAAAATATCCTAATAAAAGCTACCTTATCTACCTGCTACGCTTTTATGGGATATATGGTCTTTTATGGATGGAATACTTCCTGGATGGACGGCGTGATCCTGCTTCCCCTCATGTATGTGGGCATTCGGAAAATCATCCAAAACAAGAATATATTTCTGTATGTTTTTTCACTGGCAGTTGCTGTCATTTCTAATTTTTATATTGGCTTTATGCTGTGCATAGGCTCCTTTATCCTTTATGTGGTACAGCTGTTATTATCTGATGGAAAATTCGCAGACAATATCAAAAAATCTTTTATAAAATATATGTTTGCTTCCCTGGTTGGAGTTGGAATCAGTGCCTTTTTATTGATTCCCACTTATCTTGGCCTGCCATCCGACAGAAGCCTGACGATTTTTGATCTGTTCAAAGATATGAGTTTTAATACAACTCCTGCTGAAATATTGTCAGGATTATTTACCGGACAAAGCAATACGTTGAAAGAGAATGCTCCTTTGATTTATGTCGGCATGTTTGTTCTGATTTTGGATATCCTGTTTTTCATAAATAAGAAAATTTCTTTCAGGAAAAAAGCTGTTTACTCTGCTGTCATCCTGATTTTCTTTATCAGTTTTGAAAACAGTTTTATCAATCAGATCTGGCATGGCCTGAGTAAAAATCATTGTTTTAACTACAGATATTCCTTCCTGCTCAGTTTTGTTCTTTTGCTTATTGCATGGGAAACATGCCAGGTATTAAAAGAAGAATTGCCTCCAAAAGAAGATCTGTTGAAAGCAGTCCTGATTCTGGGAGTGATTCTGGCATTTGTGATTCAGAATGCTTCCGACAAAATAAATATCCTGGGAATCTCTCTGGATATTCTTTTGATCCTGATATTTATAACCGCATTTTCTCTGAAGAATCTGCAGGTAAGAAAAGCCACGGCAGCCATTTTGTCTTGCGGCGTCGTAGTTTCTCTGGCATGCAACGGATATTTTTACCTGAAAGACATCCGCATGCAGTCCTGCAATACCTATGGAACCAATAAGGCAATGATGGAAAACGCCACAGAAACAATCAATGATGATTCCTTCTATCGCATGGATAAAAGCTTTTCCCTTGGACGCTGTGACGCCAATTTATTCGATTATAACGGTGTCTCAAACTATGCCTCTACCGAAAATGTGGAAAATTTAAAATTCCTGAAAAAATTAGGTGTCAGACATAAGTGGATGTGGGCAAAATATACCACCAATACCCCGCTTGCAACAGAGGCATTATTAGGTTTCCGATACATTCTGACAAACAGGGAAAATGCAAAGGGATACGAAGCAATTGAAGAAGGGGATGGTATCAAATATTACAGGAACCAATATGCATTGCCTGTATTGTTCCCTGTAAATGATTTCGAAAACTTTGATCTGGATGAACTGAACGATTTCCAGCTGCTGAATCAAATCTGGGCATCCATAAACGGATTGCAAGAGGATATATTTACTCCAAATACCGTTAGCAATACCTCCCACGATGGTGAAAATCAGTTAACTGTCACAGTAGAAAATGCAGGTTCTTTATATTTGCTGATTCCAACCAGATCCTCCTATACTTCTTTTAAAGTAACTGGAGCCAGAAGAGAAAGGGAAATCCGTTATGACGATGCTTCTGAAGTATATTATATTGGAGAATTTGACCGTGGCGAATCTTTAGATATTTCTTTTGCAGCAAAGGACGGAAATTTTAACTTGGACAGTATTTCCTGTTATACAGAAAACAAAGATATCATCTACCAGAATTCACAGCTGGTGAACCAGCAGAATCTTTCAATAGAGGAGAAAAGCAGTTCCCATCTGATAATGTCCTATTCCGGTAAAAGCAGCAATATTGCAACCACAATCCCTTATGACGAAGGATGGACCGTTTATGATAATGGAAAAAAACTGACCATTGAAAAGAACTGGAATAACTTTTTGGCCTTCCAATTAGATGACGCAGACGAGCATAATATAGAACTAGTTTACAGACCAACCGGATTCGGTATTGGAAGTAAGATAACCATTTTCTCTATTGTACTGCTGATCTTATTTGAGATTCTGAATTTGAACACTATAAAAAACAGACTTAGGAAAAAGCGTGCATAATGTCATGAGCATGAAAAAAGCGGTCCAGCATAAAGCTGGCCGCTTTTTCATGCAGAGAAATTACTCTGCAAATATTCTCTCTTTCGCACTCTCCACATCAGAAGCTTCGGTCAGTGCTTGGAAGCTCTGCGGGGTTGTATCTTCATTGAACTGCTTGATTACCTGCATCAGGTCATCGCAGCTGTAGGCGTTTTCGTAGATGCCGGTGGCGTAGCTGTACAGTTCGATGTATTCGTCCTCTGTTTTCGCTGTCCAGAGGTTCTGGTACAGACGTACAGCTTCACCGTCTTCCTCTACTGCGTCCGGATTTCCGGTGATCGCGTTGTAGATCATGGCAAATGCCGGGCCTGCCATGGAAGCGTATTTTCCGCGAACATAATCGATTGGTGTATTTCCAAAGGAATCCTTTTCCTGGAACACTTCGAAGTTCTGCTCAGAAAAGCTGTCGATGGCACCAACCATAATGTTGCTGTTCTGCTCTTTTTCTTTCTCCGAAATCTTATCCAGATAAGAAGCTGCATGGAAGGCACTCATAAGGGTATCGCAATCTCCTGCTGCAAATGCTGTTTCCAGATTTGCAAGACCAGCTCCATCCATCTCCGTATATCCTGGGCAGATGGTCACATGCAGGTTTCCCTCTTTATCTGAAAGCTGGATCACTTCGTCTGTCATGGAAAGTGCTTCCGCATCTATTGTACGAGCATCCTTTGTAAGCACAAGGCCAGCCTTCTCTTCCAGCGTGTTCAGCATTCCCCAGGTTCTTACCTGATGGAGACGGTTGCCGGAAGCAGCCCCGCCAGACATGATCACAATGTTCCTGGCACCTTTTTCCAAGAAAAACTCTGCCATGTCGCAGCCGGCCTGATAAACGGTTTCCAGATCCGGGCCTACACTTCCCATGTACCACGGGTTGTCCTTGATTGCCTCATAGTTCTCATCGCTTACGGTATTGGAACCAAGTGCGTAGTAGATTTCCTCTTTCTCGCAGGTTTTGATCACATCCTGAAGCCCGTCTGCATATCCGGCAAAGGAAATGATTCCCTCCGCGCCTTCTGCCTTGGCTTCCGTGATAAATGCTTTCTCCGCTTCAGAGTCTGCAACCTTTCCTGAGAAAATAAATTTCACAGGAAAACCTTCCTCAATATAATCCCGGTAATAATCTGCAAACATTTCCATCTCTGCAGAATCCGGATCATACAGGATAACACCGATGGTATGAACATCACCCTCTGCGTAATTTCCGGTATCGGCAAATACAGTGCTCTGCGTTCCAAATAAAAGTGCTGTACTCATCATCAGAGTGAGTATTTTTTTCATCATACTATCTGCCTCCCTCTGCCTGATTTTGCATGCTCTCTACATAGAAGCAGGCTACTTCATGTCCCGGTGCGATTTCCTTAAGCTTCGGCATTTCCTTCTTGCACTTCTCAGTGCAATGCTCGCAGCGATTCTGGAAGGGACAGCCAACCGGCACATCAAGAGGGCTTGGAGCCTCGCTCTCAATACTCTCAATCTTCTTAGTCGGATCCATATGCACAGAGAACTGTGCGCCAACCAGTGCCTTTGTGTACGGATGTACGGCATGGCTGGAAACGTCCTCTCCAGGAATGGTCTCCACAATATGTCCCAGATACATAACCGCGATCTGGTGTGCAAAGGAACGGATCAGTGCCAGGTCATGACAGATAAAGATCATGCAGATGTTCTTCTCTTTCTGCAGGCGAACCAGAAGCTCAATCACAGATTCCTGTACGGAAACGTCCAGTGCAGAGGTTGCCTCGTCGCAGACCAGAATCTCCGGCTCCAGGGAAAGAGCTCTGGCGATACTGATCCTCTGACGCTGTCCGCCGCTCATGTTGTGCGGATAACGGTCCACAAAATCCTCTGGAAGCTCAACCATGCGAAGAAGCTCTCTTGCCTTCGCGTTTCTTTCGCTTCTTTTGATCTTTTTGTAGTTCATCAGAGGCTCTGTGAGGATGTCCCCGATCTTCATCTTCGGATTAAAGGATGCCAGCGGATCCTGGAAAACCATCTGAAGGTTCTGGCGGTTTTCCCAGGTCTCTTTCTTTGAAAGTCCTGTGATGTTTTTGCCATGATAAAGAATCTCGCCGCTGGTGGGCTGATCCAGGGAAATTACCATGCGGACAAAAGTTGACTTTCCGCATCCGCTCTCTCCTACGATTCCAAGGGTACGGCCCTTGTACATAGTCAGGTTGATATCATTGCAGGCAGTTAAGGTTCTGCCGTGGGAAGCAGGGAACTGTTTTACAATATGCTTCGCCTGCATGACGATTTCAGGATTCTCAGACATATCGTTTTCCCTCCATTTCCGGAACTGCTTCCAAAAGTTTCTTCGTATAATCACTGGTTGGGTTGTTCAGAACCTCTTCTCTGGTTCCGTGATCCACTACCTTGCCGTGATGCATGACGATCAGCTGGTCTGCCATATAGGCAGCTACGCCGATGTTATGGGTAACGATAATGATTCCGGTTCCAAAATCATCCCGAAGCTCCATCATCTGACGGACAATCTGTGCCTGTGTGGTTACATCCAAAGCACTGGTAGGCTCATCTGCCAGAAGAAGTTCCGGATTAAATGTCATGGCCATCGCGATTCCCACACGCTGACGCATACCGCCGGACAGCTGATACGGATAGCTGTTCATGATATTCTCAGCATCCGGGAGACGCATTTTGGTCAGCATGGAAACAGCTTTGTCCCATGCTTCCTTCTTGGTCATTGACTGGTGTGTACGAATATATTCTACATATTGGCTGCCGATCTTACGGATCGGATTCAGGGTTCCTCCGCAGTCCTGAAAGATCATGGACATTTTGCTGCCGCGGATCTTTCTCCAGTCGCTTTTGGAATTTTTCAGAAGAGATTCTCCATGATAGAGAATGTCACCACTGGTGACCCTGCCAGCTCCGGAAAGTGCTCCCAGAACGGCACGGATCACAGTAGTTTTTCCACTTCCACTCTCACCTACCACGCTGATGATCTCCCCCTTTTTCATGGAAAGGTTGAAATGCTCGATGGTAGGTGCCTGATTTCCATACTGTACAGCCAGATCTTTAATTTCCAGCATATAACAGACTCCTTTATTACTCCGCAATCTTCATGTCAGCAGTTACCCAGTAGTAATCCATTGGATACATTACAAGTCCTTCTACGGTAGATTTGGAAATAAGGAAGGTATTCTCATACCCGAAGAATACAGTTGCCGCATCATCCATGATTGCCTGCTGGATCTTCACGATCAGCTCTTTTCTTGCCTCTGCATCGATAGTAGAAGCCAGTTCATCCAGCCATGCATCTACATCTGCATTGGAATATCCTGCAGTGTTGTTTGCAGATGTGCTGTACCAGTTCTCACGAAGGTAGTTTTCCGGGTCACCGGTGTTTGCAACCAGTACGTTCCAGATCAGAAGGTCATACTGGGAGGAATCACGACGGTCAAGAAGGGTCTCATAGGATACGCAGTCAAGCTTGATGTTGATTCCGATTTCTTTTAAGCTTGCCTGTGCTGCCTGCGCGTATACGCCAAGCTCTGCACGACTGTCATAGTATACAAAGGTAAGCTCTACTTTATTTCCGTCTGGATCTTCTACATATCCGTCACCGTCTACATCCTCATATCCGGCATCTGCAAGAACCTGCTTTGCTCCGTCTGGATCGTAAGCATTCTCATCGTTCAGTTCCTCATATCCATAGTCCAGTGTTGGCGGTACCGGAGCTTTTCCTGGTGTTGCGCCGCCCTCAAGAAGAATGCTGGTGTAGGTCTCTTTGTCAAGTCCGCGGAGAACTGCCTGACGAAGTGCAAGATCCCCAAGTGCTCCGTTCTGGTTCATAAATGCATAGGTAGAACGAAGAGATTCCAGAGACTGAATATTGTAGTTGTCGTTTCCGTCAAACTCGAAAACATTCTCTGTCTTTAAGTTGTAAGCAACATCGATCTCGCCGGACTGAAGTGCCATGGAACGTGTTGTCTGGTCTCCGATAATACGAAGAGTTACACTGTCATTGGGAACCTCGCCGTCCCAGTAATACTCGTTTCGTACAACAACTGTATCTCCGGACGGATCAAAGGACTGGAATGCATACGGGCCTGTGCAGACCGGGCCTTCCATTGCGATGTTGGAGTTGTCAATGCTTGTGTCCATGATCAGGAAAAGCGGGTCAGCCAGGCATCCTGCCATATTTGCGTTTGCTCTGTTCAGGTTGAATGTGATGTTCTGTCCGTCAACCTCAATGCTGTCAATGTCAAAGAACTCCGGTACACGGTTTGACATTTCCATAGTACGCTCCAGGGATGCTTTTACAAGCTCTGGTGTCATATCGTTGCCATTTGAGAATTTAACGCCCTCACGAATGGTAAATGTCCATGTTTTTCCATCTTCACTGTTGGTCCACTCTGTTGCAAGACATGGTACCATGTTTCCTTCCTCGTCAAACTTGGTAAGTCCCTGTCCAACACCGTAACGGGAAATTACCCAGCTGAAATACTGCTCTGTTGGTTCCAGTGTATCAGCAAAGCTTGTTACACCGATTGTCATGGTATTTCCATCTGCAAATACGAAAGTAGCCGGGATCATTGCCATTGCCATAAGTCCTGCCAGTGCTGCTGCACATACTTTTTTTGCGATTCTGTTTTTCATATACTTTTTCTCCTTTATCAGTCCTGTCTCGGATCCAGAATATCTCGGATACTGTCACCAAGCATGTTAAAAATGATTACTACGATTACGATGGCGATACCCGGTGCGATCATCAGCCACGGTGCTTTTGCCATATAAGTTCTTCCTTCGTTCAGCATCAGTCCCCACTCCGGTGTCGGTGCTACTGCTCCGAATCCCAGGAAGGAAAGAGATGCAAGTTCCAGCATCATGGTACCCATATCTGCCGCTGCTGTTACTGTCATAGTCGTCAGCATGTTGGGGAGGATATGCTTCCACAAAATTTTGAATGTACTGGTGCCGTTTACCACAGCCGCTTCCACATACAGATTACGTTTTACTTTCAGGACCATACCTCTTGCCAGACGGGCATATTTTGTCCAGCTTACGGCTGTGATGGCGATGACTCCGTTTCTAAGGCTTGGGCCAAGCATACCTGCGATTGCGATTGCCAGGATCATTCCAGGGAAAGAGATCATCATATCTGCGATTCGCATGATCACCTGATCGATCCAGCCGCCGAAGTATCCTGCAATAATTCCAAGCAGTGTACCTACAACAAAAATAGTTGCTACCAGGATCAGGGTGGATACCAGAGAGGTTCTGGTACCATAGATCACACGGGAAAGAATGTCTCGTCCCAGTTTGTCAGCGCCAAGGGGATATTCTGCACATGGGGCTTTCAGAGAATCCACCATCACTGCATCCAGCGGATCCTTTGGTGCGATCCAGGGAGCAAAAACAGCTACGCCTACAACCGCAAGGGCCAGAATAAAGAATACGGTAAACTGTTTATGAGCTAAGAAAAAATTCTGCTTTTTCACTTTACTTAACCTCCTTTATTCTCGGATCCAGATAAGTATAGGAAAGGTCAACGATAATGTTGATCACCATATACATAATCGCGATCATCAGTACATAGGCCTGCACCATCGGATAGTCACGACAGGCGATTGCCTTGATCGCCATGCTTCCCATTCCAGGCCAGTTGTAGATGATCTCAACAACTGCAGTTCCACCAAGCAGGGAGCCAAGGGAAAGACCAAGAAGGGTAACGATTGGGAGCATTGCATTTGGGAGCACATGTCTCCAGAGGATCACGCTTTCCTTGATTCCTCTCATTCTTGCTCCGATAACATAGTCCTGTCTTAATTCCTCCAGCACTGCGTTTCGCACCTGTCTGGTGTATTTCGCAGACATGGAAAGAGCCAGGGTTACGGAGGGCAGGATCATGGTCTTGAAATCGGTAGTACCTCCGGCTACGTTGACCCAGCGAAGCTGTACTCCGAAGATGCTAAGAAGGATCAGACCGATCCAGAAGCTTGGAATGGATACCCCGAAGAAGGTAATTCCGCGGATGAGATAATCCGGCCACTTATTCTGATACACCGCGGAGAGGATTCCGCATGGTATGGAGAATAAGATCATCAAAAGAAGGGCAAACAGTGACATCTGAAGGGTTGGCCAGAAGCATTTCATCAGTTTTTCAGTTACGGGAACTTTAAATGCATAGGATGTTCCCATGTCTCCGGTCAGAACTCCTTTTACCCAGGAGCCGTACTGTACCAGAAACGGTCGGTCAAGGCCCAGTTCATGTCTTGTCTGTTCCAGCAGTTCCGGTGTAGGCAGGTTGCCACACTCTGTCAGCATGATTTCTGCCGGGTCACCAGGAGAAAGGTAAGTAAGTCCGAATGTAAAGAAACTTACACCGATCAGAACAATCAGAATCTGCAGAAGCCTTTTTCCAATTTGTTTTTTTGACATTTTCTCTCCTTCCTACATGTTGGAGGTTTTTCGCCGGATCTGATTCAGTTTTCGCAAAAAAAGGCAGGGGGAATGATACGCTTTCGAAAAAAAGCGCAGAAAAAAACAACACCCGCAGAAATTACGGATGTCATTGCACACAAAAAAACCATGCTTCCTATCTACCGTAAGAATCATATCAAATCATTTATAAGCAGGTCTCCTGACTTAAGATCCTCGCTCCAGAACCCCTTCCCAGACTGACAACTGTCCATCCAGTGAGATTATGTTCTGCAGCTCCCTATCACAGTGACGGGATCGTACCGGAATTACACCGATTTCCCTTTTAATCCATGTGCAGACATTTGCACAGGAACTTACAAAGGCTGGTTCAAAACCAACAAATGTTATCTAATTTTCCTTATAAGAATAGCTTATATTGGGAATCTTGTCCAGAAAATTTTTTTGACAGATTGTATTTTTTTGAAAACAAAGGGGAATCAATCGTTCCCCCCAAATTGTCAGTTCAATGCTTCCTCAACGCATTCTTCAATATCGTCAATAATAAATTTCCGCATAAATTCCAGATGTTTTCCAAATAATCTTGCAATAAAGCCTACCAGCAGAGCTGCGATAATGGTACCTTCACGGACACCGTTTAATTTTCCCCAGAAAATAAAGGAAAGAATTCCTGCGATCACGGTCATGGAAGAATCAAATATGATCTTTGTGGTTCCAGATATACGCCAAATCCAAGCACGATGCAGCCTGCCAGAAGGGCAGCCAGCTTCATTGCATAATTTCCGGGATTTACCCAGAAAAACAGATATCTTTTTAACTTATTCATTTCTTTCCCCCTGTAAATTCGCATAGATTTTTCCATATACAGCCAAAAACTGCTGGAATTCTTCGGCAGAAACACCGGACAATGCCTTTTCTTCTATTTTGGCAAAAGCCTGGGTCACCAGCTGCTGTTTCTTCTTTCCCTCTTCTGTCATAAAGATATGGAAGCTGCGTCTGTTGCCGTTTAAAATCCGGCGCTCGATCAGCCCTTTCTCTTCCATCTTATTTAAAATAGTGGTAAGAGATCCAGCTTCCAAAAAGCAGGCTTTTGCGATTTCTTTCTGATTGCTGCCGTCATGGTCTTTCAAATAGTCAAGGATCTTGGGCTGCCCGATGGTAAGTCCGGTATCCTTAAGCTGTTCCAGCAAAGCTTTCTGGACAAGCATCTGGTTGGCCATAATCAGGTAGTGTAAGGTATCATCCATGGTTTGTTTCCTTTCTTCCAAATAGTTATAATTCAAACATTTTGAATTATAACTATCTTAGATCAGGATGTCAAGGGAAAACTGACAGCGATAAATTTTTCTTTTTTGGGGGAGCTAGAAAAAAACAACAGGGACAAAGTTTTGGATCTTGTCAGAAAACTCAGTCCCTGTTGGTTCGTTAATGAATTGCTTCATATAATTTCTTTATTTTGTCGGCCAGCTGTTGGAGAGTTTGGGCACGATGGGCGAAGATTCGAAGGACCAGGTCGCCGGTTGTCAGACGGGTAACTCCGCCGTCCGTGTCCGGTTCTTCGTCAAGAAGCTGCCAGATTTTTTCCTGTAATTCCAGATTGATTTCTTTATCTGTGCTGTCCTGTCCAGTATATATTTCTGAAAGAAAAAGATTGGCCATATGAGTGTATCCTTCGTACATTCCAATGCCTTCCATAGGCATTTTTTCCGGTTCGTAGCAGGTATTGTCCTGGTAGATCAGCTTTTCCCCTCTGTAAATCCGCACCCTGGAGGAAAATCTCCGATACTGGAAGCGCTCTTCATGAGCGTTTCTGCCGCAGGAAATCACTTCCAGCAAAAACAGCCGGGAGGTTTTATCCTCCAGACGAATGGTCATAGTGCTGTCAAATGCAGATCCAGAAAAGGGGATCACAGGCTGGGGATAATAGTACAGGATTGCATTTTGCTCCACCTGGATTTCAATGGTACGAAAAGCAGATCCCTCGTCCATTTTATGGATTTTCTCAAAGGACTGGGACAAAACTTCCAGGTTCGCCCCTTCCTTCACATGATAGGAAAATTCCTGGGAATCCCCTGCCATAATTCCCGCAGACGCACAAAGGGGCATGATCTGAATACCGTCGTTTTCTTTCTCAAAGGGCACCATGATCTTGTACGGGGCGGTAAAGGATAAATCTTCCAGAATGGTTTTGCCGTCCCTGACTGCGGCACATGCCTGAATACGGGAAATTTTTCCGAATTTATTATCCATACCTTTACATTCCTTCTAACAGTACGTTCTTTTTGATCCACTCCACTACCTTATCCACATTTTCATCTCCGCGGATGTTGGTGAACTGGAAAGGTCTGTCACCGCGCATTTTTCTGGAGTCTCGTTCCATAACTTCCAGGCTTGCACCAACGTAGGGGGCAAGGTCAATTTTGTTGATCACAAGAAGGTCGGAACGGGTAATTCCAGGGCCGCCTTTTCTCGGAATCTTATCCCCTTCTGCCACGTCGATGACAAAAATGGTAGCATCCACCAGCTCCGGGCTGAAGGTTGCAGATAAGTTGTCTCCGCCGCTTTCTATGAAAAGAAGTTCAATGTCCGGAAAGCGTTCCATCATCTCATCCACTGCCTCAAGGTTCATGGATGCATCCTCACGGATCGCAGTATGGGGACAGCCGCCTGTCTCCACGCCAATGATGCGCTCCACTTGAAGAACGCTGTTTTTGGCAAGGAACTGGGCGTCCTCCTTTGTATAAATATCGTTTGTGATCACACCAATGCTGTAGTCCTTTGCCATCTTTCTTGACAAAGCCTCAATAAGTGCTGTTTTTCCGGAACCAACAGGTCCCGCAACTCCGATTTTTACATATGACATCTCGATTTCCTCTTTTCTTCTTATGACATGTATAGCCTGGAATACAGTTTTTCGTGCTGGATTCCCCTGATATCAAAACCTGGTGCGGAAAGACACAAATCTTCTTTGCTTTTATGCATCACATCTTCCAGAATCTCGCCAAATTCCTTATAACAACCGCTTAAAAGCTGCTGTCCCGCGGTCTGGCTTAATGGGATCGTCTTCACGCAATTAGTTACCATTGCAGAGGTCTGTGCATACAGATAATGGGCCAGAGCCTCCCCAATGGAAATCTCCATCTGGGCACAGAAAACGCCGTAAATGCAGCAGTGATTCACCGCTTTTCCCTTTCTCGCGTCCAGATATTCCCGGAAAATTCCCGTTTCGCTGATGGAAAGTCCCAGCTTTTCTATGGTTTTGGCAAAGCGGGAGCCCATCTTTCTTGCAGCCTCTCTTTGCTCCATGGGAATCCTGGAGGCTTCCAGAATTTCTTCCAGTTCCAGAAGCTCTGACAGGTCATTTTCCCTGGCGGCTTCATAGGCAAGTCTGGCTCCCAGAAGTTCTGTATATGCAAGATTCCATTTTATTTTATGGGTAATATATTCTCTCGCCGTGTCTGCATCATGGACAATTCCCCGCTGAATATAGGTTTCCAGTCCCTGGGAATGAGAGTAGCCTCCGATGGGAAACAGGGCGTCATTTACCTGCAAAAGATAAAACTGTTTTTCTGACATAAAGAACCTCCATAACTGCAGTTTTTTTACTTGTTTTAGTGATGATGGTTGTGGATGCTTGCAGAAATCCGCTTGTCAAAATCAAGCTTTCGCACCTCTTTTTCGGCCTTAACACCGTGGATTTTCTGGAGCATCACAAGCATTGGCTCATTATAAATGGTAATAAAAGTATCGTCCTCTCCCCAGAAAAGAGGCGCATGCCGGTTGCCGATCTCATAGCATACCTTGGCTGCCATTTTCTCATGTCCAGGGGTGAAGGACACGCGGATCACTTCGCATGGCGGGGTATTTACGGCAATTATTTTTTTATCATCTGCGTAGATCACATCATCCTGATACAGTCCCCGGGAAAGAATGGAATCATCCATGCGGATGCCAACCTCCGTCCCTTTGTCCGTTGTTTTTTTATGTATTTTCTTAAAAGCTTCGTGCCATTCGATGCCTACATATTCCACTGTTTTTCCTTCTGTATCAAAATCATGAAGCTTTCCCAAAACCTGCTCACAAAGCATTTTTTCTGACCTCCAACTTGCAGTTTTTCTTTTTACCAAATCTGAAGCAGCATCATAACACCGGGGATCCAGGCTGTTACAACGCCCTCAAAGACCTGAAGATATGGAACAAATTTTCCCAGCTTTTTCCCGCAGATATCCTCCACAAAAGCAGTTCCCCACAGAATTGCCCACAGATACCAGATTCCTGCCCAGCGTATATCTGCTGTGATTCCAAGTGCAGTACTTCCGGTAAAGCCTTCGATGGTTCCGAAGATCACGGCATTGACTGCCACGAAGGTAGAAAACCATGCAAAAGGAATGGGATCTGCTTTTAAAAACTTGCTTAATGCAACAAAAAGATAGGTAAAGCAGAACAATAATCCGGTTCCTGCTGCATAATAATTTCCCTGTACCAGGTTCACAAAGTTAATAAAAAGGGAAAGTCCTCCGGTGAAAATATTCATGATGGCAGTGGATTTTCCATCTACATGATATAAGGTACACATACCATTGTTGATCAGTACGATTCCTACAAACAAAAGGCAAACACCTAACATAAAATCTCTCCTCTTCTTAAAACAGGCTGTAAAGCTGGGTCAGCGGAAGCTTCTCGGCTGGTTTGGAAGTGATCTCTTCCCCGTCAACAGTTACCTTATAGGTCTCTGGATCAACTGTTAATTCCGGTGTTCTGTCGTTGAATACCATGTCCTTTTTGCTGATATTTCTGCAGCCCTTTACAGGCACTACAGTCTTTTCCAGACCATATTTTTCTTTTACATTTTCATCCATGGCAGCCTGGGATACAAAGGTCAGGCATGCTTCGTTTTTTGCTTTTCCGTGGGCTGCGAACATTGGCTGATAGCATACCGGCTGGGTAGTCGGAATGGAGGCATTTGCATCTCCCATCTTGGAGGCAATGATCATGCCGCCTTTGATGATCATGTCCGGTTTTGCCCCGAAAAATGCAGGATTCCACAGAACCAGGTCTGCGAATTTTCCGGTTTCCACAGAGCCTACATACTGGGAAATACCGTGGGTGATGGCCGGGTTGATGGTATATTTGGAGATGTAGCGTTTTACACGGAAGTTGTCGTTATCATGGCCTGCATCTTCCGGAAGTGCGCCTCTTTCATCTTTCATTTTGCTTGCAGTCTGCCAGGTACGTGTGATGACCTCGCCTACACGTCCCATTGCCTGAGAGTCGGAGCTCATCATGCTGAAAATTCCCATGTCGTGAAGAACATCCTCTGCAGCAATAGTCTCCGGTCGGATTCGGGAATCAGCAAATGCCACATCTTCCGGAATTCTTTTGTCCAGATGATGGCAAACCATCAGCATGTCCAGATGCTCATCCAGGGTGTTTACAGTGTATGGCATTGTGGGGTTCGTGGAGGATGGAAGCACATTTGGCGCTGCTGCCGCGCGGATGATGTCCGGTGCATGGCCGCCGCCTGCTCCTTCTGTATGATAGGTATGGATGGTTCTTCCGCCGATGGCTGCCAGGGTGTCTTCTACGCATCCGCCCTCATTCAGGGTGTCTGTGTGAATTGCCACCTGCACATCATATTCATCTGCCACATTCAGGCAGTGGTTGATAACTGCCGGTGTTGCGCCCCAGTCCTCATGTATTTTCAGTCCCATTGCCCCGGCTTTTACCTGCTCGATGAGAGGTGCTTCATCGGAGCAGTTGCCTTTGCCAAGGAAGCCAAGGTTCATAGGATACTCTTCTGCTGCTTTTAACATCATTCTCAAGTTCCATGGTCCCGGGGTACAGGTGGTGGCGTTTGTGCCGTCTGCCGGGCCTGTTCCTCCGCCGATCATGGTGGTTACGCCGCTGTACAGCGCGCAGTCGATCTGCTGAGGACTGATGAAATGAATGTGGGTGTCAATTCCCCCTGCTGTTACGATCATTCCCTCTCCTGCCAGGGCTTCTGTAGATGCGCCTACTGTCATTCCAGGTGTTACGCCGTCCATAATGTCCGGGTTTCCTGCTTTTCCGATTCCTGCGATTTTGCCGTCTTTGATTCCAATGTCAGCTTTGACGATTCCGGTGGAATCCACGATCAGGGCATTGGTGATCACAAGGTCAAGATCACCGTCCTTGCTGCAGGTTTTTACAGACTGTCCCATGCCGTCACGGATGCTTTTGCCGCCGCCGAATTTTACTTCATCGCCATAGGTGGTATAGTCTTTTTCTACTTCGATCACAAGGCTTGTATCTGCCAGACGTACTTTATCTCCTGTAGTCGGGCCATACATTGCTGCATATTTGCTTCCGGAAATTTTTGTACTCATTGTTGTCCCTCCTTACAGAAATCCTTTTAATTTTGCATTTTCCACAGATGCTGCTTTGGTGTCCTCTGTTGCCTGGGCGCGGGTGAGATCATTTAAGCCGAATACTCTTTTTCTGCCGCCCATTTCGGTAAGCTGGACTTCTTTTTCTTCTCCCGGCTCAAATCTTACAGAGGTGCCGGAAGGGATGTCCAGATGGTATCCGTAGGCTTTTTCCCGGTCAAAAGAAAGGCATTTGTTTACTTCAAAGAAATGAAAATGGGAACCAACCTGAACCGGTCTGTCGCCTTTGTTTGCCACTGTTACTGTCACTGTTTTTTTGCCTTCGTTAAGTGTAATCTCACGATTCCCAGCCATAATTTCACCGATTTTCATGCTGATCTTCCTCCTTACTGAATTGGGTTGTGTACGGTTACAAGCTTGGTTCCGTCTGGAAAGGTAGCTTCTACCTGGACTTCACCGATCATATCAGCTACGCCGTCCATTACATCGTCTTTTGTAAGAATTTTGGTTCCAATCTGCATCAGCTCTACCACTGTTTTTCCATCTCTTGCAAGCTCCAGAAGCTCAGAACTGATATACGCAAGCGCCTCCACATAATTCAGCTTCAGACCTCTGTCCTTTCTCTCTTTGGCAAGATTTCCTGCCATATGAAGCATTAATTTTTCCTGTTCCTTTGGATTCAGTCTCATGATGTTCCTCCTCTCAATCTGTGTGGAAAATTCTGATATACAGATTTTCGCAGCAAAAAAAGAGCAGACAATGGGATTTTTCAGACCCCTTTGTCTGCTCTTTGCACGAAAATTTATATGCGGTATTATAGCGTGAGATTTTTTTATGGTCAAGATGTTTTTTGTGAAATTTTTATGCGGCATTAAATGCCATAAACTGCTTCCAGCAATCTGAGACCTGTTTTGGTTTTAAAAAGCTTCCGCTTCGTGTTGCTGATATTGCCCTCTGAATAGCCAGATTCATCTGCATTTACCAGGTAGTCTGCTTCCAGAAGGATCTGGTAGTCAATGCCGTCAATACCGGTTAAGGTGTGATGATGTCCCACCAGAAAAACAACCCGTTTCTTGATTTTTTCCGGCAGATCTGTGTCTTTTAGAAACTCTTCCGCTAACAGAATGCCTTCTTTTTCCTGGTATTTCCCATTGGTGTTTCCGTATTTTTCCCTGCAAAGAGGGCAGGCAATGTCATGGACGATTGCTGCAGTTTCAACGGTAATCAAATCCTTCTCAGAAACATTTTCACTTTCCGCGATGGTTTTGGCGTAGGTGTATACTTTCATAAAATGATTGATGTCATGTCTGTTTCCATTGGAAAACTGAATCATTTTTACCATAATATCAGATGTATTTGTACTCATAGCTGGCCTCCTTGTATTCTCTTCAGGTATTATAACACAGATCCGGTATCCATCAATGGTAAAACTTCCCCAGACACAGTCTATGTCGCCGCTTTCCACCAGTTACTTTTTCTCTTCCCAGTTGATGTAGGAAAAAACAGGCTCATAGCCCATGCGCCCGAAAACAGCAGTGCTTACAAAAAATATTTGCTCTATGTATAACTTACTGCTGAATTTCATATTATTGATAAAGTTAAAATTTTTTCCGGCAGGAAGCAACAATCTTTTTCTTTGCAAATAAAAATCTTTTTTGCAAAAACATATTGAAAATTATTTTCAACTGTGATACCCTGTGTTCTAGTGTGTTTCCACACAATACGAATGGCCGTCACTGCCGTACATTTCTGGCACGGTGTATTCGTAAACTCAGGAGAGTCTCTTCAAAAAATAAATGGAAGAGCGCCGAAGGTGTACGCAGCATGTATCATGCTGTTAATCTCTCAGGCAAAAGGATGGAGGAAAGAGAACATGTTTACACAAATCAACAACTTTATCACCTGGTTTGACGGAGTCGTTTGGGGACTTCCGCTTATCATTCTGATCCTGATCACAGGATTCCTTTTAACCGTTCGGTTAGGCTTTTTACAGGTAAGACATCTTGGAAAAGCACTGAAATTCATGGTACGAAATGAAGACGGCGGGGAAGGTGAGGTTACAAGCTTTGGTGCTCTTTGCACAGCTTTGTCAGCTACCATCGGAACCGGAAATATTGTAGGTGTTGCTACTGCTATCGCAGCCGGCGGACCGGGAGCCTTATTCTGGATGATCGTTGCCGCATTCTTCGGAATGGCAACCAAATACGCAGAAGGTCTTCTCGCAATCAAATACCGTACCATTGATAAGGAAGGCCATGTACTTGGCGGACCTTTCTACTACATTGAAAACGGTATGGGAAAGCAGTGGAGATGGCTTGCAAAGATCTTCGCATTTTTCGGAGCGGGAGTTGGTCTTTTCGGAATCGGTACTTTTACACAGGTAAACGGTATTGCTTCTGCAGTGAAGAACTTCTTTGATCCGGATACCGTTCACACCGTTTCCCTTTTCGGAAATACATATTCCTGGGCAACTGTTATCGCCTGCCTGATTCTTACTTTATGTGTAGGACTTGTAGTTCTTGGCGGTATCCAGCGTATTGCTAAGGTATCCCAGATTGTTGTACCGTTTATGGCAGTTCTGTACGTAGTACTTGCGCTGATCATTGTCATCACAAATATTACGGCTGTTCCGGCAGCAATCGTTACGATCGTAAAAACAGCATTTAACGGAAGTGCCCTTGCAGGCGGCGCCATGGGAACCATGGTTATTGCAATGCAAAAAGGTATTGCCCGCGGTATTTTCTCCAATGAATCCGGTCTTGGAAGTGCTCCTATTGCTGCAGCAGCAGCTCAGACAAAGGAACCTGTTCGTCAGGGTCTCGTTTCCATGACAGGTACTTTCATTGATACCATCGTAATCTGTACCATGACAGGTCTTTCCATCGTCATTACAGGAACCTGGAACACAGGACTTGAAGGCGTCGCTATTACCACGGCAGCATTCCAGAAAGGGCTTCCTTTCCCACCACAATTTGCGTCCTTCGCACTGATGCTGTGCCTGGTATTCTTCGCATTTACCACTATCCTTGGATGGGATTACTACGGGGAACGCTGCCTGGAATACCTGTTTAACCGCAATATGACAGCAGTCAAAACTTACCGCTGGTTATACATTCTGTGCGTATTCATCGGACCGTACATGACCGTTGCTGCTGTATGGAACATTGCAGATATCTTCAATGCCCTAATGGCATTCCCGAACCTGATCGCACTGCTTGCTTTAAGCGGCGTAGTGGTAAAGGAAACAAAGGATTTCTTTAAAAGACATAAAAATTACCAGTTTTAAAATAAAAAAAACTCCTGCCAGCTGATGCTTTTAGCCACTGGCGGGAGTTTTGTTTTACAATGAATTCGGATTAAACAAATCGCTTATGCTGTCTCCGTTTCTGTGAATTCCATCTACGGAAAATTCAGCCCATTCACCAATATTCGTAGCGTGATCTCCAATTCTTTCGTAATATTTTGAAATCATAAGAAGATCAAGAACTTCATCACTGGAATACCCCATACGATTCATATCCAAAGCTTTTCTTATCTGATTAAAAAGATTATCCAGCAGATCATCACTGTCGATTACCTTTTTAGCCAAATCACTTTTCTCTTCTACGTAAGCTGTGACACTGTCATTTACCATATGCATTGCATGCTCAGCCATTTCCTGAAGAGGAATCGCAGTAACCGGAACATGTACACTTCCTGTAAGCATAATTTCTGTAATATCTGTAGCCTGATCTCCGATTCTTTCCATATCTGTAACCATCTTAAGGGCTGCTGAAATCTTTCTCAGATCCGTTCCTACCGGCTGCTGTTTCAAAAGCAGCTGCATACAAAGTGCTTCAATATTATGCTCTTTATCATCAATTTCTTTCTCAATTTTTCCAATTTCCTTTGATGCTGTTTCGCGAATTTCCACACTTGCCAGAAGCTGACAGGTTTTCATAATTGCCTGTCCGCACAGATTTCCCATTTCCATGATTTCATCTGAAAGTCTGGCAAGCTTTGCATTATATAAATCTCTCATATCAACCGAACCTCCCTGTGATATACTCTTCTGTTTTCTTATTCTGTGGTCTTGAAAACAGCTCCGTAGTATCGTTATATTCGATGATCTCACCCAGCAGGAAAAAGGCTGTTTTATCCGAAATACGAGCTGCCTGCTGCATATTATGAGTCACGATCACAATCGTATAACGGTCTTTTAATTCCAATGCCAGATCCTCAATATGAGATGTAGAAATCGGATCCAAAGCAGAGGTAGGTTCGTCCATAAGAAGAACCTCAGGCTCTACTGCAAGAGCTCTTGCAATGCAAAGTCTTTGCTGCTGTCCACCGGACATGCCAAGTGCGCTTTTTTTCAGACGGTCTTTTACCTCATCCCAGATAGATGCATTTCGAAGTGCTCTTTCCACAATGTCATCCAGCTTTTCTTTGGAATGAATGCCATGTGTACGAGGTCCATATGCAATATTATCATAAATACTCATAGGGAACGGATTTGGTTTTTGGAATACCATTCCTACACGTTTTCTGAGAAGATTTACATCGATATTCCCATAAATATCTTCACCGTCCAACCGTATATCACCTGTAATCTTACAGCCCTCAACCAGATCGTTCATACGGTTTAATGACTTTAACAAAGTGGATTTTCCACATCCGCTTGGACCGATAAATGCTGTAATTTTCTTTTCCGGAATATCCAGATTAATATTCTTTAAAGCATGGAACTGTCCATAGTACAAATCCATGTTTTCCACATTAATTTTACCCATATTCTCCTTTGAAAAGCATCTCGGCTGCTTTTCTCTGCCTTTCATCATAATTACAAAGTATTATGGCAAGCGGATATAATCCGCTTCGCTACTTGCCTGATTCGGTTAAATCACTGACCGTTTGCAGCTTTGCCAAGTCTTTTTGCGCAAAATCCGGAAATCCAGTTCAGTACCAGTACAAAAACCAGAAGGATAACTGCAGTTGCATAAGCCTGATCCATATAAAGACCCTCACTGGAAAGTACATACATATGCACTGCAAGAGTTCGGCCTGAACCCATAAGACTGGATGGAACCTTTGCAACTGCACCAGCTGTGTAAATAAGTGCTGCTGTCTCACCTACAATACGGCCTGTTGCAAGGACCACGCCGGAAAGGATTCCTGGTATGGCACTTGGAAGTACTACCTTAAAAACAGTACGAAGCTTTCCTGCACCAAGTCCAAAGGAGGCTTCTCTGTATGCATCCGGAACACCAAGAAGTGCCTCTTCTGTAGTACGGATGATCAAAGGAAGGATCATAATTACCAAAGTCATAGCTCCTGATAATAAAGAGTATCCCCAGTGAAGTGCTGTACTGAAAAACAAAAGTCCAAACAAACCAAAAATGATAGATGGAATTCCCTGTAATGTCTCTGTTGTTATGCGAATTATTTTTACAAGCTTGCTTCCTTTTTTTGCATATTCAACCAGATATATTGCTGCAAAAATACCAAACGGCACTGCGATCAAAAGTGATAGTAGTGTGATAATCAGCGTGTTAATAAGTGCCGGCATCAGGGATGCATTTTCTGAATTATATTCCAGTGCAAACAGCTCCGGTTTCAGATTTCCTACACCTTTTATCAGAATAAATCCTACCAGAAAGGCCATAACTGCCACTGTGATCACAGCTGACAGCCATACCAGAAGCCGAAGCACAGCTGAACCCGGATGACTTTTCCAGTAAGAAGATCTGCTTTTACTCATCTTCTGTCCTCCTTTTCAGGGCTGATACGCATAGGTTGATGATCAGGATAAATACGAACAATACTACACCTGTTGCAATCAGCGCTTCTCTATGAAGGTCAGTCGCATAGCCCATTTCAATAACAATATTTGCGGTCATGGTACGAAGTCCTTTAAACAGTCCCTGTGGCATCCAGGTCTGATTTCCGGCTACCATAATGACTGCCATTGTCTCACCGATGGCACGACCGATTCCAAGTACAACACCTGCTAACACACCGGATTTTGCTGCCGGAAATACAGTTCCAAACACACTTTTTTCATGAGTTGCCCCAAGTGCCAGTGCTCCTTCATAGTAGCTTGTGGGAACGCTTTTCAAAGCCGGCTCCGCAACTCCTGTAACTGTTGGGAGTATCATAATTCCAAGAAGCACGGAAGCAGTAAGCATTGTGCTTCCATCATGTCCTGTAAGCTGACGCAGCAGCGGTACAAATACAGTCAGACCAAAAAATCCATATACAACTGAAGGGATTCCGGCAAGAAGATTTACCATTGCTTTTAATGGAGAATACAACTGCTTTGGACAATAAAATGCAAGGAAAATTGCAAGCAGAAGAGCTGTTGGAACACCTACCACAATGGCTCCTGCTGTTACGTAGATACTTCCAAGGATAAATGGGAAAATTCCGTAAAGTCCGTTAGATGGTTTCCACTTCATTCCAAACAGGAAGTCTGGCAGGCCGATTTTCGCCATTGCCGGAATTCCGTTTGCGAATAAGAAGATACAGATTAATGCAACGGCCAGCACAGAAGTGCAGGCCGCTACAAGGAACACGATTTTCATTACCTTTTCATTAATTGATTTCATAAAGTCCGTTCCTTTATTTGGGAAGTTTTTCCAGTTTGCAAGTTCAGATTATTATTTTGCAAGATCTTCCCATGTAGTGATGTTGCCTGTGTAGATATCCTTTACCTGATCGCTTGTAAGCTCAGCTACACCACTGTCATTGTTTACAATTACTGCAATACCATCCTTTGCAATTACAGTTGCAGTAAGACCAGCCTCAGTTTCGCTGTCTTTTAAGTCACGTGATGCCATACCGATATCGCAAAGTCCGTCAATTGCAGATGTCATACCAGTTGTAGAATCACTCTGCTGAACCTCGATGTCTACTTTATCATTTACTTCTTTATAGCTTTCAGCAAGCTTCTCCATTACCGGAGTTACAGAAGAAGATCCGGCTACTACAACTTTTCCTTCTACATCTGCAGCTTCATATTCCGGTTTGTCTCCAACGGAAATGTATCCGTTTTCTTCAATTACAGCCTGTCCGTCAGCACTCATAATATAATTGATAAAATCCTGTGCTGCTTCGCTTACATCATCCTTTGTTGCAATATTAAAAGGACGAACTACTTTATAATCACCAGACTCAATATTCTCTGCTGTTGCTTCTGCTCCGTCAATTTTTACAGCTGTAACAGTATCATTCAGAGAGCCAAGTGAAACATATCCGATTGCATTCTCATCCTGAGCTACTGTGCTTAACATAACAGAAGTACTGTTTGTGATTTTAGCTGCCTCTGTAGTGTTGTCTACTTTATTTCCATCTGCATCTTTTTCTTCAATTCCAAACAGTTCAATGAATGCACCTCTTGTACCGGAACCATCCTCTCTGGAACAGATTGTAATATCTCCGGAAGCTGCTGCCATTGCTGTTGTACCCATTGTTGCTACTCCTAATAATGCCGCCATCGCTACTGCTAAACCTTTTTTCATGATTATTTTCTCCTTTTCTTCGCGGTCCTTGTTTTTTTCTCTCTCTCGCGATTACAGTCTGTATATTACCGTCCATATGTAAAATACACTATCCCGGAAAAGTAAAAAGAATGTAAAAAAACAGACCTGTTTCAGATCTGTTTTTTACAATTGTCTTTTCCTTATAGAGAACAGAAAATTTGCCTAATATAAGATTTTCATGTATAATAAATGCATGTATGTATATAGCCTATTTCGTTATTTACGAAATATTTTTCATACAGGCTTCAAACTTCCGAAATAAGAATGGAGATTACTATGACTGAAGAGCAAACTAAAATGACATGGCTGGATACGCCAGATCCACAGAAATTTATTAATAATGCTGCCAAGTTTAATGACCTGATGATGATGTACCGCTGCGCAATTCGTGAGGTACAGACCAAGCTTGAAGTACTGGATGACGAATTTTCTGTTGAATATAAGAGAAATCCTATTTCTTTTATTAAGACAAGGATCAAGAAGCCAGAAAGTATTTACCGTAAGCTTCAAAAGCTGGGATATGATTTTACGGCGGAGAATATTCAGGAGTATCTGAATGATGTTGCAGGAGTGCGGGTAGTCTGTGCATTTATTGACGATATTTATACTGTTGCAAACCTGATTGCCGGACAGGATGATATTAAAGTCCTCAAAGTCAAGGACTACATTAAAAATCCTAAGTCCAATGGCTACCGCAGCTATCATATGATTGTAGAGATTCCGGTATTTTTCTCAAAAGGTAAAACACCTATGCGGGTAGAGCTTCAGATTCGTACCAATGGAATGGATTTCTGGGCTACTCTGGAACACCAGCTTCGCTATAAGAAGGGAATTGAGGATCTTCCGGGCTATGATGAGATCAGCGCTGAGCTTCTCCGCTCTGCCCAGGCTGTAATCGAAACGGATAATGAAATGCAGCGAATTAAGGATAAGATTGGGATGTTTCATGATATTTGAGACAGGCTCGATCTGCATAATTTTACGGCAGACAAGATTAATTGTCTGCCGCTATTCTCTCTTGAAATTGAGTCGATACGCTTGTCAAGTGTCCTGCCAAATACATACAATTTGTATTGCAGCATAGCGGACTGATAAGATTTCTTTTATTTCAGCCACACAAACACGCAAAACAGAATGAACAAAAAGGCTGCACCGCCGAAGATCAGACCTACCGTGAGGGATGCTTTGAGGGAAAGCCAGATCATTCCTCTTCGCTCTTCCTTTGTCATAGGCGGATTCTCAAAGGCTGACAGGTTATCCGGCATATCACTTTCCATACCTGGCTCCGGTACCTTTACGTCAAATTCTTTCCTGTGTTTAGATGGATCTCCCGGAAGGATCTGCCACGGTCTTCTGGAATTCCAGGGCATACCATCCACATCCATGTTGGCAACTGTGTAATCCGGTAATTCTTCTTTTTTCTTCTTTCCCATGATAGAACCGTTAATAACCTCCAAATCAGTGTTTGATGAATTTAGTGAAGCAATCGTTTGCAGGACGTGAGTTCGCAATGTATATTCATCGCAGGTCGTCGCAACACTCCAACGAGCTAATGTCTAACTGCGACTAAGCCGCTCGGGAGAGCCCTCTCGGCTAAGTCTACGTAAGACATGGATCTCGTCTCCGTTAAGAACGCTCCTGAAATGACCTGCTCAAGAATATACATTGCGAACTCACTGGTTACTGGTAAGGAGAGTTTCAGCCGATGCACAGCCTCTGGACACCTGTTACTCCTAAGCAGGTCATTTCAGGTGCGTCTTTAGCGGAGGTGAAATCCACTGCTTACGAAGGCTTAATCGTGAAGGCTCTCCTGAACGATTTAGCCGTAGTTAGCAGTTAGTTCACCGGAGCATTGCACCGACCTGCGTGGAATAACAGGTGTTCAGAGGCGTCCGCCTTGATTCACTAAATTCCATTTAAATTAATTACAGGCCAGGAGAATTCCCCGGCCTGTGCTTTATTTAGTCGTATAAGTGGCAGCGCACCTTGTGTCCGTTGCCCATATCTTTCACCTCAGGCACCTGGTTCTTGCAGATTTCCATGCACTTGCGGCATCTGGTATGGAACTTACATCCCTTAGGCGGATTAGCCGGGGAAGGAATATTACCCTCCAGAATGATACGGTTTCTCTTCAGATCCGGATCCGGCATTGGAATTGCAGAGAACAGAGCCTCTGTATACGGATGAAGAGGATTTGCAAAAATATCTGCTGTAGTACCAGTCTCCACAAGACCTCCCAGATACATAACACCGATAGTATCGGAAATATGCTCAACTACAGAAAGGTCATGTGAAATAAACAGGTAAGTCAGGTTGCGTTTTTCCTGAAGCTCCTTTAACAGGTTGATGATCTGTGCCTGTACAGAAACGTCAAGTGCAGAAACAGGCTCATCACACACAACGAATTCCGGATTCAAAGCAAGCGCTCTTGCAATACAGATACGCTGTCTCTGTCCACCTGAAAACTCATGAGGATAACGATCCTTATGATAGGACTGAAGACCACAGTCATCCATAATCTTAGTTACATAATCTGCATACTCAGACTTAGGAACCAGATTGTGCTCTCTTACTGCCTCTCCAATAATCTCACCAACCGGAAGTCTTGGAGAAAGAGAAGAATAGGGATCCTGGAAAATGATCTGCATCTTAGTACGCATATCACGCATTTCCTTACGGGAAAGGCCATATACATCCTTTCCATTGAAAAGGACCTGTCCGTCTGTCTTCTCGATCAGTCTTAAAATGGTACGTCCTGTTGTAGATTTACCACATCCGGACTCTCCTACAAGACCCATTGTTGTTCCTCGTTTTAAAGTAAAGGAAACATCATCAACTGCCTTTACGGCACCAACCTGCTTGCCGAACATTCCACCCTTGATTGGGAAATATTTTTTAAGATGGGATACCTCCAGAATGTTATCGGACTGCTGATTCTTTGTATTTTCTGCTGTCTTATTCTCACTCATGAGTTTTTCCCCCTTCCCCTGGATGAACATTTGCCAGCCATCCTGCTTCCGGACGGTCAGCATAACGATAACAGCTTACCTCATGTGTCGGACTTAACTTGACAACCCCTGGATAGCTTCCCTGACATTTATCACAGCTCAGCTCACAGCGGTCACGGAAGTAGCAGTAATCCGGCATGTCAATTGGGTTCGGAACCTTACCCGGAATACTGTAAAGCTTGTCAACCTTCTTGCCAACAACCGGTTTGGAACGCATCAGTCCAATGGTGTACGGGTGAGACGGATGATTGAAGATCTCTCTTGCAGTACCCTTCTCAACCACACGTCCAGCATACATAACTACTACATAATCTGCCATCTCTGCGATAACACCAAGATCATGGGTGATCAGCATAATGGAAGAATTGATCTTATCCTTCAGATTGCGCATCAGATCCAGAATCTGTGCCTGAATAGTAACGTCAAGAGCTGTGGTAGGCTCATCAGCGATAATCAGTCTTGGATTACATGCAAGACCGATTGCGATACAAACACGCTGACGCATACCGCCAGAAAGCTCATGAGGATACATTTTGTAAACACCCTCGCTGTTGGCAATACCAACCATCTCCAGCATTTCGATGGTTCTTGCCTTCACCTGCTCCTTGCTCATATCCGGATTGTGAAGCATGGTGATCTCATCCACCTGCTCACCAATATGGAAAACCGGGTTCAGCGCAGTCATAGGCTCCTGGAAGATCATGGAAAGCTCATTTCCGCGAAGCTTCTGCATAATGCTTGACGGAGTATTTACAATATTGTAAACCTTATCGCCTGTATTAAAACGGATCTCGCCCTCTACCGTTTGTCCCTGAGGACGCTGTACCAGCTGCATCAGGGAAAGGCTGGTTACGGATTTACCGCAGCCGGACTCTCCAACTACTCCAACTGTTTTTCCCTGTGGAATATCGAAGCTGACGCCGTCAACAGACTTGACAGTTCCGATATCTGTAAAGAAATAAGTATGAACGTTATCAAACTCTACTACATTCTCCGGATTCTTCATCTTTGTAATATACTCGGACTCCGGAATATTCTTTCTGTTTCTCTTTTTCTCTATCTCATTGGTGATTCTTCGATTCTCTTTGGAGATTCTCTTTGTTTCCTTAGCTGAGATATAATTTGCGTTTTTCTTACCAAATAATGCCATATTCTCTCACCTACCGTTTCATTTTCGGGTCAAATGCGTCACGAAGACCATCACCTACAAAGTTGAATCCAAGAACTGTCAGCAGGATCAAAAATCCGGCCGGAATCCATACAAACCAGAAGTTGGTCAGGACATATACATCATTTACCGCATTTACAATGTTACCCCAGGATGCGTACGGGAATTTAACACCGATTCCGAGGAAGCTAAGTGTTGCCTCCATCAGAATAACATCGCCAAGTCCCATAGTCGCAATAACGATCAGCTGCGGGATAACGTTGGGGATCAGGTGACGGAAAATACGTCTGGAAACACGAACGCCAGTAGCCTCTGTAGCAACCATGAACTCCTGCTCACGAAGAGAAAGGATCTGTCCGCGGACCATACGGGCAATGCTTGGCCATCCTACGATACCAAGGATCGCACAAAGAGCATAAATACGGATACGTGGATCGATCTTGTAGTAATCCATAACGGAACCGATGATAATGTACAGCGGCATTGCCGGGATACAGATTACAACATCAACCACACGCATGAGAATGGTATCTACCCATCCTCCGAAGTAACCGGAGATACCGCCGATGAGAATACCGATGATACCCTCGATAATAATAACAACGAAACCGATCATCAGGGAGATACGTCCGCCGTACATCAGTCGGGTCAGCATATCCATACCGTTTCCGTCTGTTCCAGCCCAGTGCTTCTTGCTTGGGGCAGAATAAGTGTCATTGACAGTGGTCTCTTTCTGATTACGGACTACATACTGTGTATTCTTTGTCTGAAGCTGATAGGTCTCTTCCCCACCGTTCTCATTCAGAGCTGTGAATGTGGAAGCCTTCTCTGTGATTGCCTGTTCTACCGCTTCCTTAAAGGAAAGGGAAAGGAACACGCCATTTGCCTGCGGGGAAACTAAAAGACCGGAAACGGTAGCGTAAACCTCGCCGTCCTTTGTGATCTCTGTAGCTGTCTCACCCTCAACTGTGCTCATCTCATAAGTCACGCCGTCACACTCGAAAGAGTCATCTCCTGCTTCTAATGCATCCAGTGCAAGCTGCTGGAATTCGAATCCAAGCTCTGCATCGTTGCTTGCTGCGCTGAATACTTTCTTGGTAGCAAAGGCAACCTCGCCGGAAATGGTGATCACATTCTCACGGCCGGATTTCTCAATGCTGTAAGTGGTGCCGTCAACCTCAAAGGTATCCTCGTCATTCTCTACAGCTGCTTCGTAGCCTTCCTTGATCTCATCTGTCACAGTTACGCTTCCGGATTCCTTATAAGTGGATTTACCCTTCAGTGTCAGAACAGTGGCAACCGGCTCTGCGGAATAAATTGCCCAGTACTCTTCGCCTTTGTTCTCAAGTGCATAGGTTACGCCGTCAGCCTCAAAGGATGCGTCTCCTTTATTTGTTGCAAGAATGAATTTCTGCTGTCCTGCTGCTGGAAATTCAGTGCCGTCAACAGTCTCAAAAATATATGCCTTATTATAAGTGGCTCCCGCATAGTCCTTCCATACATGCTCGGTCTTACGGAAAACCTGGCTCTCACCGTAAGGACTGATCATACCGCCTACAAATGAGAACACAAACATTGCTACAAGAATTACAAGTCCTGCCACAGCCAGCTTGTTACGGAAAAAACGTTTGGCAACAAGCATTCCAGGTGAGAGAACTTTTACACGCTGCTCATCATCCAGTGCCTGGGAGGTACTGACATGCTCATCTTTTTTCTTTGTTGGATCTGTACTCATGTTTTTCCTCCTAATTTACTCGTACCCTTGGATCTGCCACAGCGTACAGGATGTCTGCGATCAGATTGCCGGTCAGTGTCAGAAATGCCAGGAATACCATATAGAACATGGTAAACGGAATATCACCCTGGGTCAGTGCCTGGTAGGATGTGTATCCGATTCCCGGAATCTGGAACAAGGTCTCCGTGATCATCGCTCCTCCAAACAGGTTCGGAAGCGTACTTCCAAGGATGGTGATGATCGGGATCAGAGTGTTTCGGAAAGCATGATGATAGACCACTTTCTTCTCCGGCACACCTTTGGCTCTGGCTGTACGGATGTAATCCGCATTGAGAACCTCAAGCATATTGGTTCTGGTGTAACGCATCAGGGAACCAACGCTTACGATCGTCAGTGTGATAACCGGAAGAATCAAATGCTGCGCCATATCCAGAATCTTGCCTACACTGCTGTAGGACTCATGCATACGGCCTACAATGCCGTACAGGTCCAGCCATTTCAGATTGATGGAGAAAATCCATTTCAGAATGGTGGCAAAGAAGAAGGATGGCAGCGAAATACCGATTAGTGCAAATACTGTCACCGCATAGTCTACCCTGCTGTACTGTTTGGTCGCCGATATAATACCCAAAGGTATGGCGATTATGATTTCCAACAGGAACGACGCCAGCGCCAGTACAAAAGAATACCAGATTACGCTGGAAAATTTCTTGGTTACAGGCTGATGGAAAATCCAGGATTCTCCAAATTCACCGTGAAATGCCTTGCCAAGCCATACAAAATAACCTTCCAGAACCGGCTTGTCCAGTCCATAGGAAGCATTCAGTTCCGCAACCAGTTCGTCATAAGGCTTTGCGCCCTGTTTCATTGACATGTCACGGGCTCTTCCTTCTACATAAGAGGTAGGAAGGGCTCTCTCAATTGAGTAAATAATCATGGAAACGAAGAACAGAATCATCGCTCCCAGAAGTACACGACGTACAATAAATTTCTTCATTTAGTTAATCTGTCCTTTCCAGTATCAGGCAAGAAGAAAGGCTAAATATTCTTACTGGCAGTGTGTCCTGCCGATTCTGGCTGTATGCAGAGCGTTACCGCAGACAGCAACACCAAAGCGGATTCTGCAAGCTGCCTTAGAGCGTGTTTGAAAAAGGCTCTAACACACATCAGTACCCAAGGCATACTGCCAGTAAGGCAGTGGGCTCACTTGTTAGGGTGAGCCCACTGCGCTAACTAGTCTTCTTCTTTTATACCTTTAGTTCATCTCGATGTTCTCGATGTCTTTGTACCAATAGTAGAATGTGGAAACATCTTTTGTAAAGGTATCTGCATTAATACGCTCAGGGCTGTAGATAATGCAGTTCTGTCTCTGATATACCGGAATCTCAACTGCCCAGTCAAGAA
>OLQI01000431.1_pt1 | contig 39927 bp, 48 predicted proteins | sample 1672171 | NCBI WGS metagenome assembly OLQI01 (sample SAMEA3136655, study PRJEB25190) | human gut metagenome
CCGATCCATATCCAGGTCGTTCCAGGTAATATCATCAATATAAAATTCCCCGTTTTCTTTTCTACGGAAATAATGGGAAATACGCTCCAGATCATCCGGGGAATATTCTCTTTCCGGAATTTTTCCGAAAATTCTTTTTATTCTGTTTTTCTGAGTTTTTTTCCACTTGTGATTGTTCCATGCCATCATGACAATAAACAACACAACAATTCCTACTGCCCACAGGATCACCTGTAAATAAGGGTTCATGCTATATCTCCTTCCCGTTTTTAACTGAATCAGGGAAGTCTCCCTGCAAGGTTGCGAATATCCTCTTGATACAAAAAGTCCCCGTCAGCGGCTGAACTGTTGCTGACAGGGATATGGCTTTATTATACCCAGTCTACAAAAAATGTGTGGTCTTTATAAACTTCGTATTCCACTTTGCTGAAAGTCAGTGGCTGTTTTTTAAATGCACTGTTCATCATAAAATACATATAATTAAAGTCTTTCTTTTTAAATCCGCTTAAGGTTCTCGCTTTTCCGGTTTTTACATAGTTGTTGAAAATAGTCATCGCTTCTCTGGCAGCCTGATATGCAAGTGTACGGTTCTCAAAAGTTCCTTTGAGCCGCTTCGCAAGAGCACCATCTCTTACAACAGAATACTGTGGTGTCGTACTGCTTCCAATGTTTTCGTAAATTACACCTCGAATTGTTGAAGGAAACTCTTTATCGGACTTAATTGTACGGTTCAGGACACAAAGTGCGACTGCTTCCATACCGATTTTTCCCTGATTGCCCGCCTCAGCTTCACAAAGTGCTGCCAGAAGAGCCTCATCCGTTGTCTTTCCGTTTGCAATTCCCGGATGACTTTTATATTCCTTAACCATTGTATAATAACGACTGTTTGTGTTGTCATAAACCTTAACATTTCCGTTACTTACATTCACATTTGGTTTACTGGTCTTTGCAGTTGCCACACCTGTTGCGGATATGGAATATGTAACACCATTTACTGACACGGTTGTGCTGACAGCCATGACTCCATTACTCTTAAAGTAATAAAGCTTACCACTGATCCGATTCAGACCAGTATACATATAACCGGTATCTGTATCAAAATAATACGTGATATTTTTGGAGGTATTCTTAAGCCAGCCTGTCGCCATCACACCGGAATTACTGTAGAAATAACGTTTCTGCCCTTTACTGTTTTTCATCCAGCCAGTAGCCATAACGCCTTCACCGCTTGTGAAATAATACTTCTGGCCTTTGCTGTTCTTCATCCAGCCCCTGGTCAGTTTACCGGTCTTTGGATTGAAATATCGTTTATGCTTCTTGGAATCCGTCATCCAGCCAGTTACCATGGCTCCTTTTTTGCTTGTAAAATAATAGGTCTTTTTTCCAGATACACTAAGCCAACCCTTGACCTGAACACCGGTTGTTTTATTGAAATAATACTTATATTTTCCTAATGTCAGCCAGCCTTTCTGCTTACTTCCGTCACTTTTTATGTAGTAAGTTTTTCCTCCAATGGTTTTAAAACCGGCAGTTGCCGCCTGAACGTCCGTTGTGGAATTTGATAGAAACATACATCCTGTGAAAAGCAATGCAACCAGAATCAGACCTTTCAACCATTTTCTTGTTCTGAAATTCTTCATAATTTTCCCCATTTCCTTATAACTGATACAAATGTATCAACTCTGTTTCAAAAATTACAAAAATGTTACATCGCGTTTATTATATCGTAACGAATAAATACTGTCAACTTTTTTGTAACTGTGGACAGCTTCCGGCCATATGATGAACTGTAAACAAAATTCTGGAGGACTTATCGATGAGTGACTTAGCTGCTACAAACTGTAATGACTGCGGATGCGGCTGCGATTCCGGATGCGGAAACAATAGTTGCGGATGTAACGGTGGATGTAACAATGGATGCGGATGTAACAATGGCTGGGGTACTTCCCTGTTTGGCGGCGGAGGAAGCAGCTGCTCCTGCATTCTCTGGATTATCTGTCTCCTGTGCTGCTGCGGAAACACAGAATCCAGTAAAATCATAGGTTTCTAACGGTAAATGTAGGAGTAACATATAAATAACCCCAAACGGGTTAAGCGTTACTCCTACGTACCGCTCTATTTAATTATCAACAAGAAATTCCTGGAGCTTATCCCGAGTTTCTTTCATCTTCTCGATTCCATTCCCGGTAATCTCATGATTAATTATCACAAGAAGGCATTTAAGGATCATTTGATTTGTGTCCTCATACTGCTTCATTCTCTTATTGTCTTTGTCAAGAAGTTCTGTATGTTTCTGCACGGCTGTCTTCATATCTTCACTGGGTTTTCGAAGCTCTTTGATGATTTTCCAGATGCCCCAGATGCCACCTACGATTGTACAAAACCACATAATCTGATCACTGGTGATTGTGAATCCCATTAATCATTATCCTCCTCGGAAATACTTGTGTTTTTACCTTCGATAAACTGAGTAAATGCCTGATGCAAACCAGTGGAAGCAAGTCCCATAACTGCTCCGTATACAATGGACTCAACCGAGAATCCACTTACGAACCCGTTCAGCACGGCTCCGATCACTGCCAGAATACACGGGATGTCAGTGTTCGGAATTTTACTTAAAAAAGTCGCGTGTTTGATGATATAGCCCACCACCAGACAAGCGACCAGCACTACAAGTACGAAATGTTCAGTTAATGTTGTAAAATCCATTTTGAAATCCTCCTTTAAATTAAATGTCTTCTGCTCCAGAAAATTCCGGAAGTGTTTTGAGATATTCATATGCAGCCTCGACCGTCATGTTACACTTATCAGTAGTTTCATATGTAACGATTTTCTGATAGGGATTATCAATGTCACCACTCTTCTCCTTATCTCTGGCTACATTGGATACCATAGATGCTACAGATATGGAACTATGGCTATTTGTGACATTGAATATATAAAGAATTCGGTGATAGTTGGTAACAACTCCATCGTCCTGCATAATTTCTTTTTTTAATGCCATTACGAACCCTCTTTCTATGAAAATGTAATTTTTATACTTGCTGTGATGGCGCAAGTCGCATTATTTGTAGCGTTTGTAGTATTTGGCATCGTTGCTCTTATGTTAACACCATGTCCATCGCCAATGATAGATGCTGAATAAGCATTAGGTTTGACATACGAACTTGATCCATATAATGATTTTCCATTTTGACTAACTGCGATTCCGTTTACGCTAGAGACACTTACCCCTGTCGCACCTATTATCGGCCTTGAAAACGGCATATAAAATAATATTTCCTTTCCGCTTGTAACAATACGCCCCTGTAGATATACGATAACAGTAGTAGTATCACCTTTTGTGAAATATGGCTTGAATTCATGATTTCCCTCAAATCCTAAAATTAAAGCATCTGGCGATACTAGACTTTGCCCTCTTATATTTCCTGACCAATCCACCGTAAAAGCATTTGAACGTTCGGTATCCGATGATCCATTTCCTACGGAAAAAGCATAATTACCGTCAGCATTATAACGACCGATAGCAGTTTGATAGTTGTTTTTTGCTATAGTCCCTAAACCACCTGCATGAGAATACTGTCCGATAGCTTTAGTGTCTCTACCTTCAGCATGGGAATCATCACCGGACGCTTCCGAATATGAACCTTCGGCATGAGATGATAGTCCGCTTGCTACACTATTCCATCCTTCGGCATGAGCCTGTTTTCCGCTGGCAACTGCCCCAGTACCTTCCGCATGGGCATACGATTCGCTCGCTTTTGTGCTACTACCCTCAGCGTGGGAATAAGACCCACTTGCCGTACTACCACCTTCGGCATGAGATGATACTCCGCTTGCTGTACTATTCCACCCTTCGGCATGAGCACAAAAGCCAGTTGCGGCATTATTACACCCCTCAATAAGCGAGTATCCCCCGGATGAGGTACCAGTTTTTCTTTCGCCAAAAGTATAAAACGCATAAACTGAATTACCGCCATTCGGATCTCCAGCTGTTCCGTAACCAATTTGGGCTATAACTGTGTTTTCGTTATTGACCATTAGCCCGTTGCTATTTATTCGAGTATATCGACTGCTTGGATTTCCTATCCTTACTGTCGAACCAAACTCAGCATAATCGCCAATGGCCAAATTTCCGTTTGAGGTCGGTTTCATAAGAATGTTTCCAAACTTCAAACTGTTCTGAATTTCGCCATCTGAAATATGAAATGTTTTACCAGTAATCCATGCTGTAGCATCAGAATCTGGTGTCACTTCCGTATCACTGGTGCCTTTAAACTGAATCGAATCATTTGTGATTTTAACCTTCAGATCGCTGGAAGACTCTCCCAGAATAATATCACCATTATCAAAAGTGATATAATCCTGATGATTCTCTACGTCAGCGTCGTCTGTACTTATCAATTTTTCCCAATTCAACTGCCATCCTTTCGCTGTCTGTATAAATTCGGTAGTGTTTTTGGTATAAAGCTTGTAGTCATCAGATAATTTTGTTACTTCTTCTTGTGAAGCTTTGAGCTTGATTGCATCTGCGTTATTCGAAATGCTGGTTTCAGCTTTCGATAATCGACTTTCCAATTCTTCTGGGTCCTGAATCCATGAAAATGTGAACTGCTTTGTAAAACTATTACCTTCAACAGTAATCGGAATAGTGGCTTCGCATGGCGGCGTAATAGTGGCGGTCGTGGTAAAAGTAACAGTGACTTTCGATGTGCTGTTGCCAGAAACAGTCGCGCTAATGCCTTTGGGACATATGATCTGTTTTTCTGCAATCGTGATCGCCGAACATTGATCTTTGCCACGATATGCTGTCACTTCCGTTGTACATTTTTTGCCGGCTGGAACTTCATCCGCGTTACCTATAAAAATATAAGACTCTCTGGAAAGCGTGACCGAATAAGCATCAGAAACATTAACTAATGTAATTTGATCAGATGATATTACTGCCATTATGCCTCCTTATCTTCTTTAACATCGTCCTCTTGAACTTTTTCTATTTCAATCCAGTCTTCGATATCATCAGTATCAACACAAATGGTATGAATATCATTTCTCACAAGTTCCATTCCAGTATCAGCTATCAAACGATGAGTAATTTCATAATCTGTGTTATCGGGTTTAATTGGAGATATTGTGACACCGCCATCCGCTCTTTTATACCGATATAGTTTTTTAACAACCATATTAATTCTCCTCTTTATTAGTGTAATCATATATGATAGTTGCGTTTGCTGCGCCCCAAGGCGCTCCAGACACGGCTCCTTCGGACCATGGAACTCTGATAATAGTTAAATTAGGGCAATTTGAAAAAACGGTGGAATACATGTTTTTTACGATCGCTTCGAAAGTGATATTGGTTAAACCGGAACAGCCAGCAAAAGCCTCATCGCCTATACGTTGTACACTAGAAGGAATCCTATTCAATGTTATTTTAGGGCAAAAACAGAATGCTTTATTCCCAATATCGACAACTCCATTCGGTAACTTAGATAACATTAAATTATCACAGTTACCGAAGGCAAACGTGCCTAATACTTTGAGATTAGTTGACAGTTCAGTTAACGTTAAACCGGTACAGTATCTAAATGTCTCATATCCAATAGATATGATGCTATCTGGCAGTTCAGTCAGTATCATTTTAGAACATGAACGAAAAGCACGATCACCAATATCAGTGATATGGTCTGGCATTTTGGTTAACGCCAATTTGGAACAATCGTAAAAAGCACCATTACCGATGGAGATTAAACTGCTTGGTAATTCCGTCAACGCTAAACTATAACATGAATAAAAAGCATAATCGCCAATGGTGATTAAACTGCTTGGCAATTCAGTTAATGATAACAGCGCATTCTTATAAAAACAGTTTTTTGGGATTTCTGTCCATTCCGCATTGAAAGTTCCTCGAAGGACTTCTGCTGTTTCATCCCACTCATAGGATATACTCGGTGAATTGTCACTATAACCGTATATCAAATTCTGAATCGCAGCTGAGAGAGTGGAATCATTTTTCTTTGTCTTCGCATTGGCTTTTTGCAGCAAGGTCTCAAGTTTGGTCTTGATTGTCATTAAGACACCTCCCCTATCAGATCATCCACGCCAGCTAACGCTTCATTGATTTTTGTAACTTTTCCATCCAAAGATTCAATATTTTCATTCGTTTTTTCTAATGCTTTGGAAGTGACATTATTCACATAAGTTTCAATGCTGGGTTTCACTGTTTTGGTAACATATTCATCTATGTTGGATTTGGCTGACGCATTGACATATTCATCCACTTTTTGTTTCGAGGTTGTCTCCATGTACTTATCGATATCCATTTTGACGTCGGCTTCAATCTTCTCAAGAATAGTCAGCTGCTGTTCTGGGGTAACCTGCTGTTCTACATCAAGTCCACCTAATACTCTTCCGGTCCCAGGCCGGGTATTGAATGATTTGGTAATTTTATCATCCTGCTTCTTATAAAGCTTAATGCTAAATCTTACATCTCCTGAATATGCAGTAACATCCGGAGCCATGAGCCAAGTGAATGATGTTTCATCGTCATCTCCGGCCATATCGTCAGCTACATAATAATTTCCAACATTATTGGCATTTACATAATTCACTCTGGCGGTAAACTCCGACATATCAAATCCACTGTAATATCTCGGCATTGTAAACCTAACACGATTGACTTCAATATCACCAACAACGCCAAAAACAGCACCGTTATTCGGTATTGTGATAGTCCTCAGCCGTTCATCAATAACGAGATTTATCAATAAGATATTCTCATCCATAAAAACACCTCCTTTATGCTACCAGTTCACATTTAAAAGTAACCTTTACACTCATATCTTCCTGTGATGGTGTCAATGTGAAACCGTCATTACCAAGTCTCGAATCGCTACTCTGTATTGCTGTAAAAGAATTATCGTCAGTATTCTGTGATCTCCACTGTAAATATGCATCGGCCCCAAATGTTCTCTTCATGGTAGAAGAATCCGTAATTTGATCATTTCCATGATATAAAACAACGGATAAAACAGTCGACGTGTCATCATTCTTAAAAGCGGTACCTTTTGACGATTCTATCCTAAGAAGCGTGGTAACTTTATTTTCAACTTCGGCTACATCATCTTTTGTGGCAACCACCTTTGAGGATATCTTCAAATTCGTGACTTCAAGGTTCATCTCGCCAGTTACGGTATTGAAATCAAATGATGAATTCTTACCAACAAGCTTAAAGCTGCCATCTGCATAAGCCTGCAAAGGCGCTTCGTTTTTGCCGGTCAACGAACCATCGCCCATGCCGACACCAGTTGTAGAAATGTAAATGCCGCTCGTCGGGTCTTTTATGGATTCTTTACCGCTATAGATTGCATTTCCGCTCATATCGAACCCAGCGATCTTGGCTTTAAAAGCTGACAAATCCACAACATCAATCGATGCCGCCTGAATTTTCTGACTATTTACTTCGGCCTCGGAAACCCCATTCGCTACATTTATCGCTTTTACGATAGAGTCTTCTCCGTCTGGGCCAGTAATTATAAGGCGATCTGTTTTTATTGTACCGGCAGTTATGGTGTCGGCGTTGATAGATTTGATCTTAGCCGCTTCGATTGTTGCGTCGGCAATTTTAACATTGGTAATCGCACCATCATGTATGGTCGCTGATCCTATAGAACCATCTTTGATAACTCCATTTTGAATCCAGGCGTTATTTACATTTGCAAGATCAATATCTGCTTTTTTAGCAACTATCTCATCAGTATGTATCTGCTTCGTTTCAAGTGAATCGATTCGTCCTGTGGCAGCATTCAAATCCCCAATATCTGCTTTACCGGCCACCAAATCCTTGATGTTTGCCGATTCTGCTGTAAGGGTTTTAATATCCACTTCATTGGCATCAAGCCGACCTGTGATTGTAACGTTATCAGCCGTGAGATTTTTAATGTTGGCCTCAGTTGTATCAAGGCGTCCTGTAATTGTGACGTTTCCTGCTTTAAGATCCTTGATGTCAGCGGAATTAGCGGTAAGCTGATTGTTAATAGTAACATTATCCGCTGTAAGTTCATCAATTCGTGCTTTTTGCGCTTCCAGGTCTTTTATGGTTGCCTTATCTGCAATAAGTATATCGAAATTTCCAACTCTTTCGCTAAGATCGATAACATCATCATTTCTCGCAGCCGGACTGGATACATTGCCTGTAACTGTAGCAGTATGCCTTCCTACTGATACCCGAACTCTCTCTCCCGTCTTCACGACTACTGTAGAGGTATATGGAGTAAGTAAATCTGATCCATCCAATCTTACGTATTGAGATCCACCATATTCCACAATCGTACCATAAAGATATGTATCTTCTGTCTGTTTTGTGTTATTGCTAGTGACTTTCACGAACTGCGAAATCAGATTTTTAGATAACGCCATTCAACTCACCTCCATAAGTTTGTCGTGAATACGGCTGTTTCCGTGACTTTACAACCTGGTTTGCATTCGATTGACTGTCTTATAACTTTCGCTTTAACATCAATCAGACCAGCACGTTCATAGTTCAGGCGCACACAATCGTACAAACGTACCGGACAATATCCATGCGAATATGAAATTGTGTATTCAACAGAGGAAAGTTGTGATAATAAAGATGTGGCGTAGTCTTTGACCTGTTGATCGGTAGGCTCGCCAGAGAATTGTGGATCGGTCTCTCTATGAACAATTTCTCGTCCACGGTTAACCGTAGAAGTGGGACTGTTTGGATCATCATTAATAACTCTTGCGAAATAGTTATCGTGGCTTCCTGAGAAATAAACTTCGACCACATTCGGGATTCCGTAAATATCATGTTCGATACTCATGTCCGGATATAGTATTGAACTATTATCATCGGTATATGTCCAAACAGGTTGTAAAGAAGCCGCATCCTGATCCGGAAGGAAAAGGACACGGCCTAATTCATCAAGTCCGATATTATGTTTTGCATTTGATAGTAGATCTTTTGTATAGGTTAACCACGTATCGCTGGTGTTAGCTACAAAATCACTATAGAGCTTATCGCTGGTTACTGTCTCGGTAACTGGCGCTCGTATGTTATCTCTCACGATCTTGTAAGCGTTATTCATAACATTTCCGCCCTTGAGAATTGAATATCCCAAAGGAGGTAGTCCTTCCTTCAACTCCAATAACGGCGTATAAGCATCAATGGACACTTTCTGATAGCGACCATCAAAATTTGATTTCGGGGTCTGAATCAGAAAAGTGCCCATCGGAAACTTCTCTCTTATTCCATTTTGAATCGTTATAAGGTATACTCTGACGTAGCATTCTCCTAACACACTACTTACGTCAAAAGACGCAGAGCCAAGTGTTTCGGCATCTGCGTCCCGTTCGATATTACTCTGTATCACATCAGTTATCTGGGATTTATCACACCAGGTCCCAGGATCCACGACATAATACTCAAAAGTCTGCTCCATGGACTTGGTCCAATCCGGCATGTTAAATTCCTCCTTCTACCCTTGTTATATCAAATGACACAGGTATCTTAACCTCACAATGTGTCTGACTGATCGAAACTGCAATGTTGGCCCAATATCCGGTTCCCGACGGTTCTCTGACATATACGTCCCCACTGTATATTGCCAATCGTCTCAGGGCGTATAATGTTTCAACATCATCTCGGGGAATTTCAACACTCCACGATGATGTCTCTCCAAGCTGAGTGCCGTAATAAGAAACCGGGCGTTTCCGCCCAATGTATTCGACAATCGACACATCGACACCGTTTTTGTCTGACACATCGATATTATATGGAAGTCTTACTAACGAACCGGACCATAATGGCTCTTCCGGTATGTCAGCTTCATTTGCGTCAGATACAACCAAATTATCCCATGTTTCGTTCCACTGAATAATAACTCCAACTTCATGAATGGGGTAACCAGGCATATCGTAATAGCTCACAGCTCCGGTGCTATCGCTTATGGCCACGATTCGATAACGGGCATAATCGAGTGCTGGGTGTGGGTCTGTAACAAATGTACTTTCAGAATTATCCAAACCACTTGCAATCTCAAGTAGTTCTCCATTGTATTCTCTTCGATATACAGCCAGACTTACACCCGACACAAGATTATTGCCACTGTCTACACAATACGGTCTTATATGACAAGAATACGTATCCGGATCATACTCGATATTGGCGTTTACCCCATATACCTGGTCGATCCATGATACGTCGAATTCTACTTCATCGGTAGCGGTGAGTCCCGAATCTAACGATACGGTACATACGACTTTGTATGTGATATTATTCTCAAGATCAATATTACCGGCAGATAATTCAACCAAGAGATCCTGATTGGTATCGAAAAACTTAGAATATACTTCCTCCCCACGACTGATAATAGTCTCGGTGCCAGTCCTATCGCTTGTGCTATAAGACTGTGTGGATATAATAGACAGGTGATAACCCAATACTTTCTGCGTATTCGGACCGGCTTCACCTTTTACATAAAACGGAAAATTCCCCAACGTAGTAAGCTCTGAATCGGTTGAATCGGTCACATTAAGCTGAAGTGTTGGAACGGCATATACATCGATTGTTCTTTGTACTGACCAATCACCATATGTATTAGTAACTCCGGCTGTTCGAACTCTCCACAGTATTTTAGTACCTTCGGAATACGCAGAAGTACTTAAAACTTTATAACTGGTATCGTCAATATCATCACCTGTTTTGGTATTCTTTATCGTTTCGACATTACTTACCCCATTAATAATGGTTTCCAGCTCAGCCGAAGTTTGACTTGAATTATCCTCTGAATTGTGCACCCAATACAAGGTAACTGATTCGCCAACCATAGCAGTTGTGGTGGATGACCATGTTGTTGGAGCTGCTGGCGTTTTTCCGAGTTTTAAGGATTTAACAGCAGTCCAGCCGGACGTCTGATCATTACTGTTATAAGCTCGTACTCGGAAGAAATACTGGTACCCAGTGTCCAATCCGGTTATCTCGGTATGGGTGACACCCTCGACAGTCCGTGTATGTACCTGATCAGGATTACTCGCAAAGTATGTTTTGTCAGTGACATATTGCACTTCGTACTTCGTACATTTGTATACACTATCCCAACTGAGATACACGCCCGTGCTCGATAACGCTTTCAGGGTTTTTATGCCGGCCGGAGCAGATGGTATCGAAGACGCATTTGAGGAATACTCCGACCATTCGCCATGAACTTTTCCCCTCCAAGCCCGGCATTTTACTTTATATTCTGCGCCAGTGGCCACAGTACATGACCACGATGCAGAAGTTGTTTTTATTGCAGCTTTTCCAGATTTATATTTACTTTTATCGTTTTTCACGACGTAAAATTCAATCTGAGTGCCGTTGACACTTAAATTACTGAGTTTCGCAGTAAGCTTTTGTTTATCAATAGTTACCGTTGGGGCAGATGGAGTGGAGGGCGGATTATTCGAAAACGAATAGCTTTTAAGAGTGGACCATTTGGCAGTCCACCACAAACAATCGTTTCCATTAACTTTTCTAGTCGTCGATATAGGTTTGATTTTAACCTTTACCATAACCGCATTTGATGGTGCGGTATATGTACTCTGCAATCGAGTCGTAGTAGAATCATCGCCAACGAATGCCACGCCGTTGCCTGTATAGTAATACCAGATAACCCGGTATTCCTTTGTTCCGGTGACACCGCTCCACTGCCACTCTACGTAAACAGTTCGATCGGTGCCTTTCTGAAGCCCCATCTTCGTGACATTAACACTGGCCGATAGATTTACAGTAGCCGTGGAACTTCCATCGGTAAAATCGTCAGCCATGACTATCGCCTCCCTCCAACTGTAATTGCCCTAACAAGTGTCTCGACTGCCTTTGAAACTTCACTTCCGTTATCATAAGTAACGCCATTAACACTGTTATAAGTATTTCCGACATTATTTAGACTCTTACCGAGCCTATTGATTGCTCTGACTACTTCGTCAGAATTTCCATTTTGACTGTTTCGTGCTGACACATTCCCGATTGCTCGGAGATTAGCCAGTGGCGTAAATGATGGATCTGTAAATAAGCCATTAAGCTTACCAGCTCCGGCCTTTACATTTGTGAGATCTAATACCGGTCGAATAGTTGGTGTCACATCCATATCCGAATCAATAAGATCATTCATTCCGGATAAAGCACTGCGAATTGAAGCAAATGCCGTTTCACCCATACTCTGGCCAGCACTATAGGTCTTTGATTCCATAGAACCCATACCGATAATCAGACCCTCGCCGAGCCATTTACCTGCCTGGATTGTGAGTTTTGATGGTGAATGTGACCGCTGACCAGCCTTCTCACCTCTCACAGCAGCCTGTCCAAGTGCAAAACCTGCATTGTATGCCGAATTCTGCATAGCATCTATACCGATAACAAGCCCTCTTCCAAGGTTGATACCATTCATATAGAAACTTGTATATGCCTGTCCAGATCCATATGCCGCTGATGCTCCTACTGAACTGGCTACATTGACAGCCTGAATCGACTGAGCCTGGATACCTATCGCAAGTGCGGAAATCAGTGCCACGCCAACCTTCTGGAATTCTTTATCCTGTGATGCCACAGCACTTCTCATAGATTCCACCATACTGAGTGCTGTTTTTGATAATACATTAGATTTGGATTTCACACCACTAGCCAATGCGGATGTCAGTGTACTTCCAACATTCTTAACTTTCGAAGAAGATCCCTTGAATGCAGACATGAAACCACTGATGTTAGTTTCGGCAAGGGTTTCGATAGCTTGCACAAACGTGCTTACGCCGTTCGCTTTGACAGTATCTGTAGAGTTAACTGCTTCAACAAGACTTTTAACAGCAACTGACGCATTGGCCACTTTATCAGGATTTACATTCGTAACCGAATTTGAATAGTCATTCAGACCCGTTCCAAATGCTTTAAGCTGACCGCCAAGATTCGATAAATCCTTATTTCCAAATAATTTACCAAGGAAGCCACCGCTCTTCGGAAGAGCATCATTCATGGAAACAAGGGCTTTTGCTGCTTTTGCGGATGCCTGAATATCTTCTGCATTGATTCCTTTCACGCTCTGCGCGTAATCAGATAATGCTTCACCAAATGGCTTCAGCTGTTCGCCCATTTTGACGAAAGAAGCTCCTCCAGTGATGAACGATGTTATTGCGTTAAGAAAATCCGTTCCGGTCAACGCAAGGATTGCCTTACATAAAGAAGTAATTCCAGTTGTGACTGAGGAATCAATTTTCTTTGCGCCTTCGATAAATGGCTGAGTATTAGTCATAAAATCTGAGAGGTTTTTACCAACTTTAGGAAGTCCAGAAGTAGCTCCTTCTGTAAATCCTCCTACAATATTTCCAAGGAACGATCCCAACGCGTAGCCTATCTTCTGCAGTATCGGAATACCTTTATCCAAGAAACCTTCCAACGCTGGAACTTTCTCAAATAGTGCGCCAATAGCAACTACGATAGCTCCTACGGCTGTTATCAACGCCGCTAAAACACCAATACCCACGAATCCGGCAGTGCCAGCTAAACCTACAGCCGCTAAAATACCACAGGACGCAGACAGTGATAACAATAATACAGATAATGCTTCAGCATTTCCGATAGAAGACTCCGGGTTTAAATCTCGTATAAGATATAGTATTCCGGCAAGTGCCGCTACTACTAATGTCATTACACCGACTGACGCTAACGCAACAAGACTTACACCACCCACTTTACCAATAATCGCCATGGATACGGATAAAGATAAGAGCAAAGCGGATAATGCTAAAGCATTTGGTAAAGCGTTTTCAACTTGAAGAGCTGACATTGCTCCCAAAATTCCGGCAAGTGCTGCAACTGCTACAACCATCGCAGCTATCGTACCAATAGAGTCTTTTGCTTTACTTCCGGCTAACTCCATGATAGCAAACATACCCATAAGAGCGCCCAAACATGTGGTCGCAACAGCGAGTTTGGTTGAGTCAATCATAGATAAAGCGGCAACTGCGGCAGCCATCACGCCAATAGCGACTGCTATAGCTATGATATTCCCTTTTACGTCATTTGCCCCTCTGGTCGCCCAGACCATCGCAGTCATAATTGCTCCGAGCAAAGTAACTGCAAGAACACCTTTTATCAACTGCTTGGTATCAATAAGGCCGAGCAACACAGATATTCCAGCAAGAATCCCCATCGCAACCGATACGGCAATTAAGGTTCCTGCTAATTTAACGGTTTCACCAGTACCACTGTCGGTCGTAATCTTTTTCAAAGCTTTTATGAAGAGAAGAAAAGCACCAGCGAACAACACAGCTTTCCCCATTTCACTCATGCTAAGCTGACCTGCAAGTTTAGCTACTCCTATCATAAGCAACATTGAAAATGACACTGATAATAACAACTTACTCAGACCGTCCATTACTTTCTCATTGGATTTTGTAAGGGTAACAAGTGCTCCGGCAAAAATCGCAAAGGTCAATGCAAATCCCGTTCCATTGATCATATCGGCCAATGATAAAGTACCTGCCAATTTTGCTACTCCGATCATAAGCCCCATTGAAACAACTATAGATTTTACCATTTTCCCAACAGAATCTATTTTGTCTCCAGCCAGGTTCGAAATAGCCAAATATGCAATGACAAACCCTAAGAATGCACCTGCAAAATTAATGCCATTTTTAACTTCATCCGCTGATAACATGCTGAACAGTTTGATAACCCCTACTATAAGCAGCATGGTCTTACCAATCTTACTTATCATCTTCCCGGCTTTGTCAATATTCTTGGACGCTTCACCTTCTACAAGTTTGCCGTATGTGAATAAAATACCGGTAATTCCAAGTAACAGAAGTCCAGCACATTCCATTCCTTGATTTATTTCTTCTTCGCTCAGCTTTCCGAGAATCTTAACAGATTCAGCCATGAGCAATACTGCTATACCAAGGCCGGCCAATCCGGATTTCAAGCCATTGATCTGGACTCCATCTTTTCCAACAGACGCTGATGCTGTAGAAAGTTTATCCATAACCCATGTCATAACAGCTAAAGTTGCTCCGAGAATAAACATGGCTTCTTCAGCGTTGTGAAGGGAGTCGGTATCTATCGTTGACAACACGAATAATGATCCTGCTAAAATGGCTATGGAAATGGCTAAATCTTTCACTCCTTCCATACGTGTTTTGAACGCTTTGGCTTTCAAGACTTTTGAAAAGCTTTTCACCACTTTGGAAGCATTATCAAGAATTTTCGGAATTTTCTTTGCAGATCCCTCAACAACTTCACCTACTCCGGATAACACTTTCCCGATTCCTTCTGCCGGACTAAGCGCTTTATCCGCAATATCGTAAAGTTTTTTAAGTCCCCATACGAGGCCTACCCCGATTCCACCTGCAACAATATTGTTCCAATCAATCTTCTGCAGTTCATCAAGCATATCGGATCCAAGATTCTTAAAGAAATTAACAATTCTATCTTTTCCAGTAGTAAGGCCGTTCCAAAGACCAGAAAGAGTGTACTCACCAACTTTCTCCATCTCTTTTGAAGGAGAATGGATGCCAAGTACTTTCTTAATTGCTTTCAGAAGTCGGATACCTATATTGGATAATATTTTGGGAATCTCTGTTTTACCTGAAGACAATCCGTTTTTGAATCCAGAAATAACATTTTTACCGACGTTTTTCATTCCTTTCGGAAGTTTGCTTTCAAAATACGTTACGAACTTTTCAAAATTCTTCAGCACATCTTCGAATGATAATCCTTTTAAGGATTTCTTAAAGCTGTCCAACTCTGCTGTAAATGCCTGAAATTCTGGAATTGTATCAAGATATTTCTTGAGTTTTCTAAACTGCTCAATGATGAATTTAATTACTTCTCCGACCTTAGTAAAACCTTGCGTAAACGGATCTGTTTTCTTCAACCATTTGTCGAATTTCACCAGTAAATCACCGAGGTCTGCTGTAAGATCCAAGGTATTCATACCGAATACACTAAGAACCGCATTGGCGGCTTTGATTGAGAATTTCAGAGAACCACCAAGGCACTGTCGAATGATATCCAATAAAGCAAAAAGACCAGCCAACGTCCTTGTAAGCTCGTCCCCGTTATCTTCTGTGAATTTTAAAAACTTCGAAGTGATCCGATGCATGTTTGCAATAATGTTATATAACGTCATTGCGGAAACCGGATCAAATACTTTCTGCCATGCGTTATGTATCTCGGTAAAAAGGTTAATCAACGCATTACCCATATTGGCCACAGAGCCGTGAAGCAACTCTTTTCCACTCAGCTGATCTATATTATTAATAAGATTAGTGATCGGTATTCCCGTTTTCTCAGACTGTTTCTGCAGCTCTTTAAGGGCTTTGACATCCTCTTTGGTAAGACCATTCTTTTTCAGCTCAGCGTCTGACATTTTGAGAATTTGTTTAATGGTCTTCTCCTGCTCTTTATTAAGATCTTCCTGAGAAGTAGTAAGTTCTTCAGTATATCGGAAAGAGCATCCCAATCGCTCATTAACCAAATTCTGAACCCTAGCCCAGTCATATCCTTCAGCAGCGAGCTTATCGAATCGTGGTTGACCATTGCCATAATTACCTTTAATAACTGAATCTACAATTTTCTTATAGCCATTTGTAGCATCGGTTACTTTTTGAATATTTTTAGCAAGATCACTGTATGGATTACCCATAGCAGCTTCTACGATAGCATTGCGCGCATCTGATGCTTTATTGATGAAGCCACCAAGAACATCGCTGACTTTGGTCCATACAGTTTTAGCTTCGTCAAAATCACCAATAATCAACTGCCACGTTTTTGTCCATCCTGATCCTAATGCCTCTTTTAATGTATCGATAAGCTGAGTAAAGGTTTTAACTTTAGTGGCTGCATCCCCAGCCGTTTTCGCCATATCGGCCATCTCTTTGGCCTGTTCTTTAGAATAACCCTGATCAACAAACTTTTTGACAGCAGCATCATATTCTTCCTGTGTGTCAGCGGCTGTAGCAAATTGATCCAAAGTCTGAGTAAGAACCTCGGTGGTGAGCCAATCTTTTTTTAATGACTCTCTAAATGAGCCCTCTGCCGCAATCGCGGCTTTCGCGCCGGTTTGTAAATGTTCAGATGTTCGAATAAGTGCATCCTGGAATACCTGACCGCCCATACCGGCATTGACAACGGAGTTCCAGTCCATAAGCTGAATTTTACCAGCAGCTAATGCCTGTGATAACTGATACATTGCGGTGGACGCCTGCTGAGAAGTTGAACCAGATATCGCTGCAAGGTTTGCGATACCCTTAATTGCAGATACAGATGCGTCCAGTTTTACACCAGCCGCAGTGAACGTACCAATGTTACGCGTCATTTCGGTAAAATTATAGATAGTCTTATCCGCATATGTATTCAACTCGTCCAGCGCTTTATTGATCTGTTCAACATTCGTGCCCTCTTTCTGGGTATTCGCCAGAATGGTCTGGACCGCGTTCATCTGCGTCTCATACTCGGTAAAGCCATCTTTCACCGGATCGATGGTAATGGCGTCGGTAATTTTTCTACCAGCATCCATAGCAGCATTCGTAATGTTCTGTAGAACGGTAATTCCCATGACCTGCAGTGTGGAAAATTTCATCTGAACCGCTTGAATACCACTACTCATTCCTGAAAAATCAACTTTTCTAGCTGTTTCGCCGATTTCTTCAAGACCTTTGGAGGCTCCTGTGAAATGTAACTTTTCTTTGAGCTTATCAAGAGTCGACATTGTGGTTCTTGTATTTGCTTCAAAATCCTTATTGTCAAACCGCATCTCGACAACTTTACTGTCTATTGTCTCGCTCATTTTCTGGTAACCTCCTTCCATGCGTCATTGGTAATCTGATCAAAAATAGGCTGGATAGCAGGATTGATATAATCTCTTCCTTCTACCCAGCCCCCGGTGGCAGTGGCATGTCCATACTGCAAAATAATAGCGATTGGAACTCCTTTATTCACATTGGTGTTATGAAATTCTATGGACACAGATCCATTTTGACGTTTTATTTCATAAGTCCACGAAGCGGCAGTCTTACCCGTATCTACCGGCGTTGCAGACGAAAGGGCGGCCACACCAGCTCTCCCGTATTTATCCAGGTCGCCGATTCCGGCCGCTTCTTTTGCTCTCTCAAGAAACTTTGAAAGTTTCGAGAAATCTCCCTTTTGTCTGAATTCGATCATGTATTACCTCATTAAATTGCGATAAGATCTTTCCATGTATTTGTGCCACAAATGCCATCTACAGTAAGTCCTCTGGACTTCTGATACTGCTTAATAGCATAGATGGTGTTCGGACCTGCTTCTCGATCAAGGCTGAGATCTTTGCCATCAGATCCTTTGATTCCCCTAGATTTGAGAATTTCCTGTACTAAAAGAACGGAAGTGCCTTTACTACCACTCTTTACAACTTCCGGATTAAACATATAACCGCTCCTTTCAGATTTCACTGTTGTCTCTGTCTTTGTCGGCGGAACGTATGAAATAGTGTCGTCTGTGTATTTTGGAGTAATAAATCCTCTGATATACCGCCCGTTAATAGCAAGCTTACGCCTACGAACAGAATCCTTGTAGTTGCCTTCCATTACGATGAAATAACCCTGAGCTTTATTTACCTCAATGATGGTTCCGATATGATCAGTATAACCGGTACAGTCACCAACTCCGTTATCATTCCAATCATATAAGACGGCATCGCCGATATTGGCTACATAGTTATCTGCTTCTACCCAGCATCCCATTTTTTTCGCCTGGTTGATAAGTTCTTCGCATCCAATTTCGATCGGCATAATATCTATATATCCAAGCTTAATAGCGGCTGCGGACCATGTACAAGCGCACCAGGCCCATCCGTACTTCATCTTCACGCCACGCGGGAAAGTACCGGTATATGAATTGTAGATATCCACAATTTTCTTGTAAGACCCATCTGCTTCATTCAATCCTTCCCAAGAACAGATAAGATCGACCACTGCCTGGCGAGATCGTACTTTTACGTTACCAGTAGACTCTCCATACCAGTAATTCACATCTACTCTTCCGACAATTCCCGCTACCTGCCCTGAACTTGTAAACTGCTGCATAATGCAGGTAAAGTCGGGACCGCCATCATAATCAGCCAGCCAAACTGGATACTTAGAAAACAAACTTTTCGAATACCAGTTCTTGTAGTAATCAATGTTGGTATAAATACCTGTTTTGTATCCCTGAGATTTTACATAGGTACAGAAGATTTCAGTAAATTTATTACATTCCGTCTTACCTAAAGTAACTCCTGCCTGTTTCGCTTTGGCGACTGTATCGTACTCAAAGTCGGCAAAAATGTAGATATCTTTTCCAAGCCCTGCTTTTTTCACCTGAGAAATACAATACTGTGCCTCAGCAAGAGCCTGTGTTTCGCTAAATGCGTAAATAAAATGATATACTCCTTTAATAGGAAGCTTTTCTGTTTTACATTTCTTTACATATTCGAAAAAGCGAGTATCGGTTGCTTTACGGTAACTTGATCTCAGGATCACAAAGTCGATTCCACATTTTTTCACTTTGCTGAAATCAATAATTCCCTGATGGTAACTGACGTCAATTCCTTTTTTCATTTAATCACCCCTTTAAATGATGCCGTGCTCTACGAGCTTTATTCAGTGCTTCATTACGTCTGGTAATTTCAGCCGCACTCAGTTTTTTGCCTGGCGAGTTTTTAATATTGCATACTCGTATCAGGGTTAATAAACTGTTTATATGCCATTTTTCAAATTCCACTGGAATACCATAAGAAATCATCCAGTAATAAATCAGTTCCGCAGTAATTATTTCTCGACTCGTATGCTTTGACGATTCATTGTGAAAAGTCGTTGCTGTCATTGGGTCGTCTATATAATTAGATATCGTATCGATTAGCTTCTGATTTTTTGAAATGCGATCATACACTTCCGGTGGAACGCTCTTGGTAATGGTCATACATTTTATATAATCTATAATTTCGGGTAACGTTTTGTCCTTCTTACTGAAAAAAGGCTTATGCCACTTACGTTCCCATTTTGACAGAGAGACGAGAGAATGCTCTAATTGTAAATGCCATTCTCTAAAGACAGACGATGATACAAACTCTTCTTTTTCATCGTCCCACACCTCTTCTGCTGGAACGGGTATTTCAAGCATTCCTCATCCCTCCATGATTTCCAATTTTATTAGGCTTCTGAAAACTGGCCAGCTACGATTTTATCGGCTTCAACTTTTGCCTGCTCTCTAACATCTGCTGGTAATAAACCGTTGACGAACTCAGCCGCAGCTTTTGCATCTGTAGCAAGCTCCATAAACAAAACAGAATATGCTTCGGTCTCTGCAAAAGCTCTGGAGATCTCCGGACTCTTCATGAATCTTCGACCGTCGGCACTCTTTTCACCGTAAGCTTTGAGAACCAGGTCTTTAAAATACTTGATGATTTCTGGTTCGTTGTTTGCTGCTACAATTCTTTTAATAGTGGCGTCCAGACCGCCTACTGTGCTTAACTGCATTTCAACAATTTCTGCTTTGCTGAAATGGAAATAAAAATCCTCGGTTCTTTTTACACCGTTGTAGTCCTCATATGTGATGGTTTTTTTGAACATATTTTCTCCTTTCATGTCTAAAAAAAGAGGCCCTACAAATTTGTGGACCTCTTAAAATCGGATATTAAATTATTCTGACACAGCTGTGATAATGGATTTAACCTCATCAGGAAGAGGGAGTCTTGGTCCATTCTCAGTATCATCACCATAAAGAACTTTCTCAATGGCTGCCATTTTCTTTTCGCTCAGCTTAGTGGAATCAAGAACCAGGGTTGCAGTTGGTTTGAAACCAGACACGGACACCGGTGTGGTGGATATATCCCAGGACATTGTAGCTGCCTCTGGACTGTCATTAACAGAATTGTAATCGGCTGCTGAAGGTGCTGCCAGACATCCATACACAAGATGGATTTTGTAACCATGAGAGTTATTATCAGTATCATTTCCAATAATGGTCTGGTAACTGAATCCGAAAGATTTATGATCCTGCTGACCAACAGATACACCTTCGACAAGTTCTTCTGCACCAATACATGGCTTAAACTCATCCGGATACGTATATGCTTCAATTGTGGCTTTGAACTCTTCTGCAGAAAGAATATTAAGATACTTAATATTATCTGCATACATAGCATTTGCTTCAGCCCCCTCAGGCGCTTCATTTACTGCTGTAAGTCCATTCCAGGCCACGCCTTTAGGATATGTTCCATTTTCCTGCGGATACAGAACGCCTTTACTGACACCGGTCTCGTAAAGTTTTTTACCGACCTCGTCCCATACAAGTTTGGCCATTTTTGTTTATCCTCCTTAAAAATATAATGACAATACATCGTGATAGAGATTTTCAGATTTATATGACGTATCATAAGCACAATATGGAAGCATCAATAACATAGAAATAACTGGATTATCAGGTTTCTTATCTATCACTACCACGCTGTATTTGTTTGTAAATAAGTACCCAGTGTTATTAGCACTGACTTTTTTAATACTGCTTCTGGAATACACTATTGCAGGGTATTCCATTTTGACTGATTCAGGTGGTTGGAAGTAAACATGCCTGCAACCAAGCAGTTCTTCCAACTTACTCTGCAGCTCCAGGCGAGTTCCCATTCCAAACACCTCCTATAGACAAAATCATCCTGGGATATTGGAGTTCCACATCGGACACCTTCCACTTCGATCCCAGGATTTCGACATACGCTATGTAAGAATGGTTTTCCAAAGCAAATGGATCAGCTAAAATACTCAGAACGTTCGCAAGGTTAAGATTGTCATTAATCTCTCCAGAACTCTGACGTTTCCAACGGTTACTGGTCATATCACCGTAATATTCATGCTCTTCAACAGGACTATCCCATACTCCCGGTTCGACTTCCTGTGTGGGAAGAACAAAACCTATCTTACCGAACCATTTACTCATTACCATTCACCTCTTGGTCATTTATTTGTCAGATTTAACTGTTGCCAGTTTTGCTGTTGTAGCTGTGCTGGAATCTGTTGTTACGTATGTTACAGTTGCAACATTCCCAGAAACAGCGCAGCTGATTGGCTTATATAATGTTCCTGCAACATCAATCATGAGTCCTTTGATATACGCATCCTGCAGATCGGCACAAGTTACTTTGTTCTTACAAGCAGAATCGTAATATGCATAAGCATCGTTTGCTTTTCCATAAACTTTTCTCACTGCGACATTTACGTCATCAGAGACTGGACGGATTTTTTCGATCGTCATAACCTTTTATCCTCCTTATATAATTAGGCTACCGACTCCTCAAGAGCGATAGCGGAATACGGCTGTGTAAGTGCACCGGAGAGTCTTGTCTCAAGCATGTATTTGTAACGGTTGAAGTCCATGTCGAAATCTTCAAACTTGGTAACTTCGCCACCTTTGGTGGAACCGAACTGATAGTCTGCCAGATTTACAAACAGGCCGAGCAGTTTTCTCTTTCCACTGGAAGATGTTCGCTCAAGTCCCTCAAACTGCTCAACGGTCTGGATAGATGCAACATTAAGTGCTGCAGCAAGATCGGCTTTGGAATCGTAGATACGACGACCATTGAGATCTCTGGCCAGAAGCATCACGTTAAGCAGATGCGGTGTGCAATACAGATCCGGTGTACCTCTGCCTTTGAATTTCTCTCTGGAATACAGTGCCGCCTCGATCATGGCTTCCGCTTTGATATAGTTCTCGCTGAAGTTTGCACCAGTATTTGTACCCTGCAGTTTTGTTTTGGCTGCTTCGAAATCAACATCCTGATGGATGCAATACAGATCATCATCGTGCCAGATAGAGCGAATATGATCCTCATGAATTTTGTCTGGATCGCCGTCTTCACGCCCATCTCCAACAAGTGCTGCCATGGCAAGTTCTTCATTCAGAACATGCCTCATCATCTTCCACTGGTAAGCAACTACATCGAAATCTGTGATATCTACGACATCATCCCTGTGCATCTGATCTTTGATGTACACAGTCTGCGGATCTGTTGTACGGCTGAGAAGTTTAATCTTAGCCATATCTTCTTTGTAATTGCCTTTCTTCTGATAACCTTTGGCTCTCAGTTCAGCAATACGGGCATCCGCCTGACGAGTACGGATTCTACTGTACGGAGATTTATGGATTTTAGACATTACGGAATCAATCCATGTCTGATCTCTTTCGAGAGTGTCCGGCTCACCTTTCTTCAGCAGCTCATATTCTGGGAACAGAGCCTCCACTTCATTATCGAATACACCGTGAGCCAGGGTTCCAGCATTTTCTTCTGCGAAAATCTCCATAGCCTGTCTGAGACTTCCGATATTGCTCTGCTTAGCCATAGAGATAATTTTCTGCTCATCTGAATGGCTGAGTACAGTGCTCTGTTTTGTATCTTCTTTGTCAAATACGTTATGCTTCACTACTTTTCCTCCTTCTTCATCATCGGAGCCATCTTCTTCTCCGTTTTCTTCGAGAGCCATACCGATAACCGCTGCTACGGCATCTGTCTGCTCTTCGTTAAGGGTATTAAGGATGTCCTGGATTCTTTTATCTCCAGATTTACTTTCTTCCGGCTTTGTTTCCTCGTTTTTGGTCTCTTCCGCCACTTTCGAATCTCCTTTCGTTTCTTCTACATCGGCAGAATGATAGAGCATAATGTTCTCGTCCCAAGATGCTTCAAGCTCTTCTCCGCCGTCTGCGCTGTGCGCCATAATAAAATCCACGTAAGCACCGGGATTAGCCCCAGCCAGTACAAGACTGAGCTCCCTGATGTTTCCGTGGATTACATCTTTACCGATATGTTTTAACTGATTTGCCCAAATGGACAGCGATCGTACATCGCCATTCTGGACAAGCTTCTTCGCGGTCTGTCCCTGCTCGGTATCGTTGAACACTCCGTAGGCATATACGCCATCTTCACGATTTTCAAGAACAGCATGTCCAAGTACCGCATTTGGATCGTTGTGTTCATGATTCCAAACAAGCGGAACTTCGCATCCATCGTTTTCTTTAAACGCATCTTTTCGAATCGTGCGGCCGTCTCCACAAAGCAAATCGTTTCTGGTGGCATAACCGCTGAAATCGCATTTAACCATTTTGACTGTATCCTCCTTCTTTGTTTACTTCGGTAGCATTAGAAGTCTGAGATAAGTCCTGCTTAGCTTGACTGATGTTGCTATTAACTAACTCATCTGCCTTCGGATCTTTTGATGGCTGCATACCAACAATCTGACGGATCTCATTGGAGGTCATGATTTCGTTACGTGTAAACTTATCAGCAATTTCCGCGATATCATTGACTGGAACCAGTCGGAATGGATCTCTGAAATAGACAATAGACTGTAACTGCGACCGAGCGGTCTTTGTGAGAAATTTTCGTTTTAATTCATCAACAATTGCTGAAATTATTGGTTCAACTGTGCGATTCATATAATTCAGCATTGTTTTTTCATCAGCTGTACCATCAAGTATAGACTGTGTAATACCAAGCTGGCTGTAAACCATATTGGTAAGGTATTCAATCTGGTTTAACAGATTATTTTCCAATGATCGATTTAACTGGGTGATTTTTTCTGTTCCATCTGTGTATGCAATGCCATACTGAGAACCGGCTAATTGATCCACAATATCTTTTCGCCTTTGTTCAGCCTGAGTGCGCCTTGCTTCAGTCTTTATTACATACGGAAGCTGTATAATCAAATCTAATTTTCCGGACGCCGTTTGTTCATCTGTCACATCCAGCAAACTGAGTTTTCTTATAAGACGCTGCATGGTTGAGTTATACTCGTTGACTACGACATATAGTGGATTTTCAATAATAGCCACCTGATTTTTAGGAAGCAGAATCTCTTCTTTATCACCGGTTTGATCATTGTATAAGCGGACTCTCACCATATCTGGATACCATTCTGTGATTTTTCCTGTCCGCATAGAATCAATCTGGTATGAATTTGAGTTTTTGGGATCAATAGTGGTTTCGATTGGAACCAAAGCTACACATCCCTCATCGAGCATGGATAGCACTACATCCTGAATAAATGCCCTACCGGTCTGATCTTTATTGGCTTCTAAATTCAGACAATTGTTCAATCCGGAATCAATATCCTCCACGTAACGACCGTTTTTATCCAATCGGCAATGCTTGATGCTAACCGCACATACGTCAAGAGCTATTCGATTGAATATGGAAGTTACTATTGATTTTTCATTTCCTCGACTAAGCCGTGGTCTATCCGGACGTGAAGAATATCCCGGACCGGTAATTATACGCCGTGTTGGATCACGACTGGTAAATGCATTCCAAGCATGAGCAAGCCTGGTACGTAAATTAAATGGCATAAAATCCCCTTCTTAGTTAGTTTAAACTAACCTATAGATAAAAATTTTTATTTTACAGATCAACACCTTCGACTTCAGCTCGGGTTTCTAAGCACCGAATGTATTCCCGCATATAGCGTTCCTGCTCCATAAGAAGCTGTTTGGTACAAGTGGGTTTAAAGTCGAGAGTTCCAGCATCCCATTTAACAAGCATTTTCCGCAGCTTTTCGTGACGGATTTTTACTTGCTGATATTCAGCTTTGAACCGGTCTTTGTAGTCAGAGCTGTTCATAAGCTCAACAGTATCTTTTAATTCCATATTGCCTCCTTTAGTTAATTAGTTTTCCGCTTTCGCTTCTTCTTCCTTATTAACATCCATCAGTTCATTATACTGTTCCTCAGTAATCCTGCCAATCGCAAAGAAAATATCAATCTTATTTTTCAAATCATCTGTAAGTCCATTTCTTTCTTTAAGTTTCAGTAATGTTCTGTATAACATAATCATACCTCCAATTCTGTAAGTGCTACTGCATATTCGCTGTTGACATAGGCTTCTGCGCTCTGTATGTCCATGTCGTAAATGTAGTCACGGTTATCGTTAAGTTGCTTTTTGACATAATTCCACCCATTTGCCATGCTTATTGGATAGTTGAATACTGTATATCCGTCAAGCTGTTCTGAACCAATTGAAATATTCGTTACTGGATAGTAAGTAGCAAGTTCTTTCAACGCTTGCGCATGTTCTGCTGTAAGTTCTTCTTCAATCGGTATTCGCAAAGGATAAATTACGTTGATTGGATTGTTTGATAACCACGATTTAAATGCAGTTATGTCTTTTCCAATTATTCTATTTTTAATCTGTAATGATGGCATTCCACTAGGATTACATAGCCAAAACGTTCTATCAATGCTTTCATCAGCATTAAACTCAAATCTGTTGCATTTTGAAACACTTCCGTTTGTAAATGTTTTTAATGAATTTACAAACATAAATGACCACATTTTTTCTTTGTCCGTATTCCACAGTTCCCAGTTTTCATTCTCTGCGCCATTAAATGTTATATTTTCAACGTTTCTAACTATTTTCCCTCGTTCCACATCCACATAATCTGCAATATACTTCTGACCGTTGATTGTAACGTTGCCACCTGACTCTACTGGAATAGCATTGAGGGTATATGGGAGTTGGATGGTTTGCTCGTGGTAGGGTTCGAAAGCAGCATTGTCTTCCGATATGCAAATATTACTTGTACCATCAGCATTTAATACTATAAATTTAGCGTTATTTCCTGTTGTAAATGTCATGCTTGTAATATTCTCAAAAACAGAAACATCTTTGATTCCAATATAGTTTTTATCAGCAACACCTATAAAAATATTATTATTAGAATTTACAAACGTAATATAATATTTCGTATTTGGTTTGCATTCTATTAAATAATATCGTCTGTCTGTTGATTGTCCATTTCCAACAATGTTATAACAATTAATTCCTACAATACTTCTGATTCCAATGTCAATGTTTTTAAACACTTTTGTTTGGTCAAATAAATTCACTCCGCAAACCTTAATCATCGGATTCACCACGCTCTTAATCTCAACTGGATTTTCGGGTGACGGCGTTCCATCCTGTGATGATTTTCCGAATACTTTCATATCCATAATCTTTCCATTGTCAGAATCAGTGATGTGAGTTTCGCCTTGTGAACTTGCGTAGAACTTTGTAATTTTGTTGGATAAATCTTCCTTTAGTGAACCAGTTTCTGCTTTCAGTGAAGCAACATCCTTTTTATTTTTCTCGATCTGTTGCGCCTGATTCTCAGTGGCTCCCGGTTGGATTGGATTCTGTTCAAGATATTTATTCACTGCTTTCTCAATATCTTCAGTATTTATCTCGATATTTGGATCGTTCGCACGCAATTTGCTGATTATAATCTGCAAGTAAGCTTCCTGACGGCTCAGGGGATCTGGATAATTGTTATCTGAAATAGATTCATTCGAAAGGCTTTTTATAATATCCTGCAAATACATTTCCTGTCGACTTCTGACTTCCGGGAAATTTCCCTCTGTTATTTCGTTCATATTTCCTCCCTTATTCAAAAGCTTCTCTGTTTAATTTGAATGCGACAAAAGCATCCATCATAGCCGCGACAGCATCGATCTTCGCTTCGTGTCGTCGTTTCAACAATTTACGGTTTCCATTTGTATCTTCTATAGCGATACAGTTACCCATTGTAAAAGACATAAGAGCCTCATCAAAAATGAGCATTCTTTCCTCAGACAGTTTCTTCAGCTCACCCAGGGGCACAGACTCTGTCTTAGCTCCCTGGATAACTTTCTCGATTCCAAACGGTCCATTCTCTCGTTCCCATCTCTCCACGAAGTCTCTGGCATTATACGGATCATATCCTAAACAGCGAACGTCATATTCTGCTTCAGCTATGAAATTATCCAAATCTTCATACACTTGCATCATATCAAGAATATTTCCAGGCATGACAATAAGGCTGCCTTCCTTCATAAATTCGTTGTATTTGATTCGCATTGCTGTGGGAAGTTTGCTCAGAGTGAGCTCAGATATGTAATTTCGGGTTTTTATTCCGAAAGCACCATTCGATAATGGGAATAAAAATGTGAAAGAGCAGAAATCGTCTCCCTGGGATAAATCCGCGCCCATGGAACAAGGCATCTGCCAATACTCTCTCTTCCTGTGAGGGAGAGTTTCTTCGTATGTGAAATAATACGTGTATCCCTCCATTGGGATACCAAATCGTTTGGCAAGAATGTCGTTCCGTACAGCCGGATTGTTTTCAGCTCGTTCCACATCCAGCTGATATGTCTCATAACTAACGGTCTTTCCGAGATTCGGATTTGCCTTAATCCACATATCAGGATCATTTACTTCATCTATGGAGTCCAGTTTATACCACCAAATGGAAGTATGAGGAGCGTTGTACTCGCCTTTGAGTATCTTCATTAACTCCATTTTGATTGTATCACCAGATCCATTCCGGACGGTTCCCTCTGAGCTGATGGCTACTATCAGATAATCGTCATTCGAGCCACCACTCTGCTCTTTTGCAGCACCCTGTTCCAATGCACCGATGACGTCCTCTCGTATATCACCGGAAAGCCATTCATCAACGGTTGCAATTTTAACACGCAATCCCTGCAGTTTGTCAATGGACATGGGTCTGACTTCTAAAAGCGATCCAGTAAGAAAATTCTGAATTCCTTTTTTCGTTGAAGCCAGTTTAACACGATTCGCTTTAGAACCAGTCGTGTTCTGGATTGAACCTTCGGTAAGGAACTTGTATAATGGTCCCCTTGCTCTGGTAATGGCAGTTCGAATCGGCGACATAACCTCTTCAGCCTGTGCCATAGTTGGGGCTGTTGTAACCTGATGCGTTGTTGCAGTATTAACATTCAATTCATAATTCTGCAAACAGGACGCATACATTGATTTTGCAGCACCCCTGGCTACAATCAGATATTGCTTGGTAATTAACCTCTTCTTAATCCGCCTTATCTCGTAATGACCACCACTACCAGTTTCTGACGGAACAAAAATACTTCGTTCGATAAAGTAGTACCATCCAAAAATCTGTTCGGCCCACAGCTTGAAAGAGTCAAGAAGGTATAGATCGCTACCATCTGTTAAAGTAAGCTCATTCTCACAATAATGAATAAACCCTTCAACTGCCTGATTATCATACCAGTATCGTGGGTTATCAATGAGCTTATCAATTCGATTCATTTCAAGGGATACTTCTTCACAAACTGGAATTTCTCTCCGAATTACGGCATCTCGAAACATGCCATAATACTTCGGTACGGCGGTGTTCGATAATGCCATTTCTTGTTACTCCTATTTTTTCTTATTGTTAGTGTATACTTTCAAATCACCATTCAAACCGAAATTACGGTTAGCTGCATCAGTGAGCTTTGATTTCACTACTTGCTTGGCCACGTCTGTAGCAGCCGGAGCAACTACATCTTTTGCTACTTTATCTATAAAAGCTTTACCACGAGAAATTTTCTTCGGACTTAGACTCCTGAGCTCCTGTTCCAGTTTGATTCTGTTGATTTTGGTACGTATTTCATCATCAGACATTTCGCTTATACTTTTCTGCTTAGATTTCGAATTCGATGCTCTTTTTGCAGAATTTTTTCTTAACTGTTTCCCAGTGAGTTCCGTATACTGATCTTTCATCTTTTTAACTTTTTTCAGCCCAGCTCTATTAAGGCTTCCATCTTTATTCTGATAGCGCCGGACTCCCCATTTCTGGCCTTTCACGCCATGGTGAGCTAAAAATTCGGCATCGCCCATATATTCACCCCCCCCTCTATTTATTTTCCGCTTCTGCATTCAATCGCCACTCAAATTCGTTGATCATCCGATTCATGCTATCGGCTACAACTGAAGTTGTCGGTGGATCAAACAGCATCTTTACTTTCATACCGATATAGGACTTCGTTGCTTCGAGGTTTTTATCGGATGAGAGAAAATCGCTCCAGACAGATGTTTTATCTGAAATAACGAAACCAGCCGTAGGACCTACTCCAAGCTGATTTAATACCATAAGCACCGAATTAATGTGCATAATAAGCTGTGGATCGAATGCTGTGTAATCTTCCTGGATGCCCAATTGTGCTTTAATTGATGTCAGAATGCTTTCATTCATCAGACTACCTCTCTTTACTTCTTCCATGGACAAGTGTCATTTATACTCCGTTCTACAGGGTCACCCCATAATATAGAATCATCTCCGTAATGGATTGCGTCATGAGTTCTTTTAACAGTACAAATCAGATATTCTGGATTCAGAAGTAGATCACTTCTCTGGAGAATATCCTCTTTTGTAATTGGATTCATGTGATGAACAAGAATTTTGTCATAAATCTCCCGTCCCGGAATTCCCAAGTCACAACCGCCATCCCGGAAAATCACTTTGTCTCTCACAGACAGCCATTCTGGTGATTTATAAAAAATCTGATTCAGATATCTGTCAAACCCGAATGTCTCCTGCCCAACTATACCGCCGATACGAAGATACTTATACCGTTCCTCAAAAGTCGGAAATGTGATTAATTCGGAATATGTTTTAATACTCATCCGGATCACCTGCTCCGCTATAATCACGCATGGCTCGAAGAACTTCTTCATACATGACTTTTGTTTCAGCACTCTCTTCCAAGGCTTTCGTTTTCGCCCTTAGAAGCTTATTCTCTTCTTCAAGCTTCTCCCGTTCAAGTCGTTCTCTCTCTGATCCCAACTTCAAAAAATGGGTTATAACCTGAGAAGAAGCCGTCCCCTCTAACATCTGTCTTTCTGCACAATCCATAGCCAGAGATATCATCTGATTCTCTTTTGCCTCCGGCGTAAGCATTGGACGCCGTTCAGTTTTGGTCACCTTTGGCATCGTTTACGCCTCCTTGAAAGTATTTATTGCTGACTATCCACCAGATTTAACTAAGATTAAGCTGTCTTTAGAGGAATTTATAGAGTCTATCTTTAGAAGGAGCTAATTTGAAAAGAGTACAAATCTTGAAAGGAGAAATACACACAGAGTAAACGTTTTTTTTTGTGGCCCTATAAATCCCTCTAAGGACAGCTTAAAATATAAATTGTTCCTGAAAAAAACTCCCCCGGAGAATTTTCGAAGACCGGCGCGATGCAGGGAGGGGGTGCTTTTTTAGCGACCCTCCCCCCTATGCTTTGACGTCGGATTATACCGGGGCAGCGCCTAAATCCAGCGCAACTTTTGAATTTCGCGGAACTTTTTTGTAAATATTCAAGAAATCAAATGATATCAACTCATCGATAGCACGATTATGTTCATCATTGATCTCTTTTTCTGTCATGTCGTCAGAATAATTGGAAATACGATCCAGTTTTCCGCAAGTGTTGTAACCTTTTTCAGTATCGAACAAGTACCAAAGAGTGAACTGTTCGAATGGATCGTAAGGATTATCAAATGTTGTTAATCTGAAATCATCCATTTAACTAATTCACTCCTTTCAAATACTTGGAAACGGTTGACGTTGAAATACCAAGTTTCTCAGCAATCTGCTGAATCGTATATGATGCTGACATTGCTTTGATTCTGTTTATCTTTGCCTGATTGAGAACTTTTGTTTCTTTTGGCATTGCTCTTTGTCTTAATGAATCCGGATCACAATTGTTAAGAACACGTTTGAGTATGGATTCACTGACTGCACCTGCCTGTATAGCTTCCCATTCCTTATCAGTGATAACAATGTTTCGATCTCTCCTTGAGATAGACCCAACTTCTTCTCTTGCTTTAGTAAGAGCCTGCTGACTTGCTTTCTTGACATCCTTAGGTTTAAGTTTAACACCTGCTTTTTCAGCGGCTTTCTGTTTTCTCTGTACAGTAGCATTAGCCATACGCTGAGCAGCTCGTTCACGAGGTGTATTTGATTCGGCGATTGTCAATTTTCTTATAAGACTATCGTACTCCTCCTGATACCTCCGCTTAGCCTCCTTATCATAGGCTATCTTACCTGCTTTACTGGACTCAACTCTTGCTTTGTTAGCCATTGCTTTCATACTATTGGCGTAATCAGCATACACAAGTTCCATTGGATGTCTATACTTAGATACCAATGTCATAGCGTCATCGGTCTCAGACATACGGTTACTCTTATCGGTACGCTTCTTGGTTACCTCCGTTACCTCACCGGTCTTCTTATTAACTTTCTTAACAGTATAGGTAGCATCATCAGCTCTCTTATAAATAAGAGCACCTTCAGGCCTGCTTGGATCATACCATTCTTTACCCGGAAGGTTTGGTTTGGGTGTTCCCTGTCTCTTATCGACAGTAACCTCTCCTTTGGCTCTGGATATAAGTGTAGAAGCACCGCCATATTTGATTTTACCGTTCTCATCAACTTTGATCTGATACTTCTGCTTTAATGCCTGAATGTTATTATCTTTTTCGCTCTGCTTGTAATCAAGATGGTGTTTCTCAGCATCAATAACAACCATACTATGTCGTACAGCACGGGCCAGTTCGTCATCAGTAGCTCCGATAATAGTCATATCGGTTATCAGATTAGAGATTTTACCCATCTCCGTATCAGTTTTTCTCATAAGCTGATACTCTCTGCCGTCTCGATACCAGTGCTCCTTACCATCAGAACCAATTTTCTTCTCACCCTGGTAATTCATCTTAGGATCAAAGCCCTCAAGTCCTTCAAGGGGTGGACGACTAGCAATCTTGACTTTTCCAGCTCTATCATGAGTCGGAATGCACATTACTGTATCACCGTCAAAGTCAGCGCCTGATAATCGCTCGGCAACTTTACTGTTAATGCCAATCGCATCGATAGAATCTTTACCAATCATCTTGATGGCTTCTTTGTTTTTGTTATTAACCGTACAGATTGGAATCTCAAAGGTTCCGCCATGAGGATATCTAACCAAGGCAAGTCTACTTCCATCCGGATAACCAGGTGCGTACACTTCTTTCTCGCTCAGAGACGTAACTGGAAGAATAACATGATACTTCTGTCCAGGAAGTGCTGCAGCTTTAAGATGCACAGCTGCAGAATCACAACTGCTTGCGAATTTATCAAGATAGTATTTCTTTACGGTTGGATTTGTCAGCGCCATAATAGCTTCATACTCTGCCTGTTTGTCTGCTTTCGCAATACCGAGCTGTTTTTCAGCCATGGCTTTACTCTGCTTCGACAAGAACTGTGACGGTAAAGCATCTTTCCATTCAGTCCAGTCGCCTTCATCGGATCGCTTATTAATAAGGCCGAGCTTCTTCTTACCATTTTCGTCGGTATACCAATACTGCCCGCCTTGATCGGCATCTTTAATAAGAGAGCCGAAAGGGTTGTCCGGATCTGGCTTTACATCTTTAAGAACTTCCAGTTTTGGAACACTTTTTGACTTATTGGTGTTAAATATAACGTCAACACCTGGTGGAAAATCCTTATCGTCTTTGTAAACTGCCATACCTTTGATGTATTTCTTACCGTCAACCATGATACGCACCTGAGAATATTTAGATTCACCAAGGGAAAGATCCGGAACATTTCTTCTGAGTTCTACAGTTCCATCTATGTCGATACCGCCATCTTCTTTGTAGCGAATCATAAGTCGCTTAGAATCTAAGCTTTCAGGATATGTGAATTTCTTCTCGTAAGTTTTTCCATCATCTCTGGAAATATAATCGGTAACCGTCTTGACCTTATCGTAATCGTAGATTGCGCTATGCGGAGTTCCTGGAGTACAGAGAACCCTCTGAGTAGTCATCTGACCTTTATTCGTAACCTGTGAGAATCGACCTCCATACACTTCGTAATTGCCTTCAGCCTGTAATATAAACAATGCCTGATCCAATTTTTCTTTTGTAATCTTCAGATCATTATTTACACCAGCTCCAACATCAACCATACCTTTTTTGTCAACCTGATCCTTCAAAAACTTAGCTGTCTCTCTGGCCTGCTTCATTCTTGATTCAGAATTCGGATCGAGGAGTGATCGAACTGATGATTCGTTGATTCCCATTTTTCGACCGATCTCAGAGTTGTTCATTCCTTCCTTGTCCCTGAGACGTTTGGCTGTAGCGACCATATCTGATCTACGCTCATCTTTTGCGATCGCATACACTGTTCGGAAATCAGTAGAGTTGTAACCAAGAGATTTTGCGATTGCGTTATCGCCAGTCCATTTCTTACCATTTTCATCAGTATATGTAAAACCAGATTTTCGCATCTGCTCCACACGACCTAAGAAGTCGCGTGAACTTTGATATGGATCTTGCCCCGATCCCCAAGGATATCTCCCCGAACGGCGAGGCATACCATAATGAGCCAGATATTCCTCATCTGTCATAGAGGCTGACCCTAAATATGATTCGATTTCTTCTGCTATCGGATTCATCGGTTACGCCTCCTCTTCGTCATATTCTGCTAGAATTTTATCAAGATGTATGATCTGATCCATGATGTGGAGAATTCTATCAGCATCTGGCCTATGTACTAAGATCTCGTCTGTTTTATATACTCTGAGTTCTACACCATCCAAGTCGCCTGGCTTTACACGGTATTCCAAGCAGAATAAAGCAGCATATATCTCAAGCTGTTCGATATGTTCCTCAATGTTTCCTGATATTCCTGTTTTCAAATCATGGATTCTCAAGAAATTATTCCGAAAAGATATAGCGTCTGCGGTACCGAAAAAATGCTCCGAATAAAATAAGACAACCTCTGTGTTCATCCTGAATCCAATAGCATCATTTACATATGCGTACAAAGTTTTCTTAGATCGAGGCTGTCTAATTCCTAAATCGATCGTAGTTTTTGCCCAAGCATGAAGTTTCGTTCCCATTACAGCGTTTTGTTTGTTACGGTACACCTTTAAGATCTTGTCGTCGTCATATCGAAGCCATGCGCTTGAGCTGGCACTAAACGGGGCATGTAGACCTTCAAGCTTTGAATGATTCACGAAGTTCATCTAAAACATCCTCCTTATTTTCTGGGTAGATAAATCGTGAAAATGACATGGCGTTCATTTTTGCAACATAGTAATCCTGATTCGGACGATGTGATGCCGTAGCACTTTTCTTAACTTCCAGAGTCGCCCACTTGTCTTTGTATAAAACAAGAAGATCGGGGATTCCCTGAATATCGCTCGAATCCAGTTTGGTTACGATGCAACCAGGAAATATAGCTCTAAGCTCTTTTTTCAAATCTGCCTGAAACTTATTTTCTTTCATGAACTCTTTCTCCTTTCATAGAGATGGACCCTCTGAGACTTGAACCCAGGACTACCGGCTTATGAGACCAGCGTTCTACCGACTGAACTAAAGGTCCATAAAAATAAAAAGATAATACATTGACCGATTTTGGCCGATATATTATCTTCTCTCTATAAAAGGGGATGTTATTTTCACGTGTGAGTTTTTCGACACAGTGGTTAAGTTATGCGTTTGAAATGATAACCTTTGTGTGACACTCGATTGTTTTGCTGTTTCAAAATATCTTTAATGGCCGTCGGACTGCCCCCGATGTCTTTAGCACATTTTTCTACGGACTCATACGTTTCTCCGGTTTCGATAATCTGTACTCCAATTCCTGGACGTCCTCGCTGATCCGTGCGGACTTCAGATTCTTCACCGGCTTTTGAAATATGGAACCCATGACAAGTACAATATCCTTTACCGCCATTCACAACTCTGCTGACGCAGGACGCATTGCCGCCAATCGCATCGGCGCAAGCTTTGATAGAATTGAATTCTTCACCGGTTTCCAATATCTTCACCGGAATACCATTTCGTTTGGTGTCAAATTCCCCCATAGAATCTCTCCTTTCTGCACCAAAAAAAGAGCACTTGTAAACCAAGCGCCCTCATGGGTTATCTGTACATATGCTCGATATAGATTAGGTCTTCAATCCGGCAGCCTAATGCTTTGGCAATCAGAAATAATCTGTCGAGGGTTGGGGATGTCACTCCATTCACATAATTACTTATAGTCCCAACCGATATGCCAGTTTCTTCAGACAGGTCATCATATGTGAAGCCTTTCCGCTGCATCATAGAATATAATCTTATATGTGCGTCCATATGAAATTCTTTAGGGCTCATGTCATCCCAACTATTCGGGAGTCGTCTTCGTGTCTGACGGTAATTGTCATAAATATACTGCACCCCATTTTTCATGGTGATCAGAATATCATAACGACTCATCTGTTTGATATCGGCAATCTCATCAAAGTCCGGATTGAAGTAGTCCAAGAAATCCTGCCACAGATATTCATCGTCAATCCATTGTTTTCTTAATTCGCTCATTTCCGTCACCTCAATCAATAAGTTGAATAAATGGAGTTAATTCTTCAATGTTGCATCTCAAGGCATAGCTTAAATTCATAAGTGCCTTCAACGTAGGCATACGCTGACCTTTTAAATATTTACAGATTGACTCCCTACTCAAATGACTCCTTCGTGCCAGCTCACTTTGATTCATATGTTCCGATCTCATAATATAGCCCAAGTTGCCTGCAAACGATTCGATAAGCTCCTGTTCAGTCATAGAATCTCCTTTCTTTATTGTACGTACAATAAATGGTGGTACTGTAGTACAATGTATATTAGCTATACGAAAAATTCAATTTTTTAAATAAATAAGATAGCTAATTAGATCGGTACTACAGTACCATGATGAAAATAGCCATTTTAGGCCATTTTTAGCCTATTTTGGGCTAATTTCCGACTTTTTGTACGTACAATAATTCAATACGCTGATTTTTTGTACGTACGATAATTCATTTCGACACAATGATCTGCATCAACCACTTCTGATTTTTTGTACGTACAATAATTCATTTTTACCATTTTTTGTACGTACAATTAATCCCATTTCATAAGTTTTCGGTACTCCGATTTGATGCCATCTCTCACGATTTCAGACACATTTTTTCCAGTCTGTTCGCTAATATATTTAAGTGTACTGGCATCTCCGATGGACAAACGTACATTTAAACGATAATCTTTAGAGATTTCTTTCTTCGGTCTCCCTTTCTTTTTACTCAATTTTATTTTCCTCCGCTCGACACCCTCTTATCACAACCATACTATTACGATTATAATCGTTAACAATATCATAGGTACAATCAGGTGGTAACACCAATACCTTGTCTTTTGGTGCGTTTAAATCCTCGTACAGTTTCTTTTGTAATTTCGCAACATCTTCCGGCGAACGCCTTACGACTGGCTTTAGTATAAATATCATCTCATTACCCTCCAAATCTTCCCGGTCCGTTTATCCTTAACTACGAACCTCTCTTCAATATGAAAATCTGCAGCGTCACAAATGGCAAATATAGCGGCGAGTAATTTATTGAGTCGTTCCTCCGAATCATTTTCTCTACGTTTGTACCTATTTGCTTTGTCCACCGATGATACAGCATCAGCGTTCATAATAGCTTGATATGCAGTAGGGTCCAGACAACCAGACCCATTCCGCTTTAAATCATTTTTCATTATTCTTTGAAATATCCTCCATATCTATCTGCGCTGGTTCCAACCGGATTCCACCATATTCCCATAGATCTTCTTTGAGCTTATCCATATCCAATTCACCGTCTTCCCAACGTCCATAATACTCCAGAACTTTATCCACGAATCCCGGAAGTCGTTCACGATATGATTTAGGCCAATAGTGATCCATGAGTACTTCTAATGGCAGAGTGAGAACTAACGCCAGTACAGTATTAACAGTTTCTTCATAAACTTCTTTCTTAGTCTCGGCAATCTTAGCCCCGATCTTTTCTTGAACGATAGCGTCCAGCTGCGCCTGAGTCAGGTTGTAGGTTACAGTATGAGCTTTCTCCTGTTCTCGCTTCATACGTCTCATTTCTGCTCTATTCATTTTCTGCTCTCCTGAGAATTTCTCCGTCCATGCTACACCACTGAACCTTATCTGATAAAATATCCTTCAAATTTGCTTCTGTGTATAATTGGGAATTACATGTGGATACCAGTTCGGATAATTCACCTGCTTCAAACCCCTCTTCCGGAATAATCATAACTTCATGAATGGATGACGGGAGAACATAAAAGTTACCACCGACGATATCACCAATTTTCTTCCGAATGCTCTTATGCAATATCATACTGGCTCCGTTCATCTGATTGCCCTTAGTGAGTGTCAGCATCGGTAACTGACCGCTCTCCATACGCGCTTTTCTATTGAATAAGTTAATTGAGAATAATGGCTTATCAAGGAAAAGTGCCTCGATAAGATCCTCAGTGGTAAGTAATACCGGTTCATAATTCAGATCACTTAACATGGCATCTTTATGTAATGTCTGAATATCAATACCCAAAACGTTCATCAACTCCGGAGTAAACATCAGATTACCCAGTTTTTTTTCTGATTCATACAAGGTAGCCATATAAACCAGAGCGAAATCGCCAATATGAGTTACAACTTTTCCTTCCAATAAATTACGACTGAAATCAGGATCATAAATACGAATCTGCAGTTTGTCTTTGAGATCTTCATAACTGTTAAAATTCAACATCATAGCTAATCCTCCTTATCGTTCTGTATGGATATAATTTTAGTTTACATAATAGTTGCTGCTAAGATGATTAAAAGCAGACCTTTGATCTGATCTGCTTTATCCTCCGCTACTAAATATTCAATTACTCCAAATACGACGCTTAATATAGCTAAAATATGTAACATTAATTCTCCTTTTATTTATCTGGTTTAAGAGTTACCGAAACAGAACCGTTACCCGGTTCGAGTAACTGTATTTCTCTATTCAATATTGAAGAATCAAAAAAGTAATGAAGTAAGCTATCTGTGCGGAATGTTCCAATGTATGTTGTTGATTCGTGAATAACAACCGTCTCATTATTTTTCAAGATCCCAAGTATATCTATTAAAAGTATCTGTTTCATAATACTCTCCTTTTAATCCAACAACGCTGTATCAATAATCTGAAAATTAGCTCTGTGAATATAAAGAGCTTTACCATCAATCATCAATTTTGTCATTTTAGGCAAGTCTTTAGGAATCTTCCAATATACCTCATCTCCTGAATATGCTACGATAGGCTGTCCAAGCTGACTTTTAATTACTACCACTCGTGCCTTACCAAAATAATTCTTATATTTATTCACGATACCTGCTACATATGTATTATCGGAAAGCTTACCAGTCGACTGACTGTAAATATCAGTTTGTACAAAGTCTACGTCAGGCTGCAGACCATCCTGCTCAAATATACATGTATCTCCACAACTCTGAATTTCTTTGCCATCAATATTGATCGTGATCACTGACGACATCTCGTATCCCGTAACAACTGATCCGTCACTACTGTAAGAAGTCGTCTCAACCGGATTGCCCTGAATATTAATTTTATCTCCAGTGGTGGTCATAACTTTTGAGCCATAGTTATCATAAGTACGGATCGTGTAGCCATTACCTACGAGATTTCCTTTGATCTCATTAATAGTGTCATCCAGCACCGCACAGCCTGTAACTCCGCCAATAAGGCAAAGACACATAACTGTGAGTAAAATAAGTCTGAGTTTTTTCTTCATTTTTAAATTTTCCTTTCCTACTTTAATTATGTTTTCTTTCGTGCCATACTCTGAGTTGAACTGGACGAAGTGTATTCTGTCCGCTCATTTTTCGTTTGTTATTTTTAACACAACGAGCTCCAGAACCAGAATTCATAAACCATCTAACGAATCGCCTGAAACTTCTGTATTCGCCATTCATTACTCTTCTTTGGTTACGTCTCATACACGATTCCTCCTCATCTACAAAGACTCATCATGCCGCATATAGCAGCTGTACATAATATAACAACTTTACAGATATCCCGACTGTTCGCATACCACCATGCTGAGAACAGGTCGATGAATATAAATACTGCTAACCAAATTTTTAATGAAAATATCATTTCGAATCCTCCTCTAAGATCTGTTTCTTAATGTCTTCATCAAGTTCTTTAGCAATGAGATCATGAACAACTTTCCCAACACTAAAATTCATGG
>OLQI01000433.1_pt1 | contig 39841 bp, 37 predicted proteins | sample 1672171 | NCBI WGS metagenome assembly OLQI01 (sample SAMEA3136655, study PRJEB25190) | human gut metagenome
CTGTTTACTTTCTTTTTCCCCTCTGTATCGATGTTTTTTATCCCTCTCTTTTTTTTACCTTTTTCTCTTTTTTGACTAATATACTGTGCTTTTACAACAAAAGAAGGCCTTTTCAGTGGCCTTCTTATTATCAATTATAATCTTATTAATTTGCTATTCTATTGACAAATTACTCATTTTTTATAAAAAAGTATCATTAAAATCATTTGAATCACACATACACCTATGAAATATATAGTTAATATTGGAACTATAACCGGTACAATATCTAATAACGCTGTCCAATCACTTTTTAGCATCAACTCTTTTATATAATTTATACACATTAGCAATGTAGTTACGCTAATAATATTATTTATAAACATTGAATAAATAAAATATCTGCTTTTATTACAAAAACAGATGATATTAATAAATAAAAGCAATAAGTTAACAAACAAAAACAACCAAATAATTAATACCATTATTTTTAACCTCCTATATACCAATAAATCTTCAAAAAAAAATAATTTTATTAGATATTTTAATGTTCTTCGAAACGATTTTTATTGTCATAATACTTCTTATCATTTATCAATATTTTGATTTATTTATACCCCATATCGTTTCACTCAACTATTATTTTTCTAACTTTTTTATATAAATATAGATAATTAATTAGACTTTTTTTAGATACCTCTTCAATTATTCTTTCTGTATTATTTCCTTTTTGGCTATTAATCACATCATAAATAAGTCTATCCAAATCTTTTTCATTCATCATTATAACTTCACCATTTTTTATAAGTTTTATTGTTTTATCTGTTAAAAATATTTTTTCACCAATTTCTGAATATTTTAAAACAGGAACATTTTCCATCTTATTCATCAATTGTATAAAATCAGTTGGACAATTTAAAAAAGCAGTGTGTTTACTTATATCATGTAAAATTATATTTGCATCACAAACGAAAACACTATTTAATACATCTCTTAAAAAATAACATACAACAAAGAAACCCACCATTTCCATTGTAACTTGAGAAATCCATATTCTTACTTTGTCACCTTGTTTAATTTTATATAATTCATTTAAAAATAAAGAATACTTTTTATAAAAATATTCTTTATTTCTTTTGTCATAATCAACAACGCCATATTTACATAATTGTTCATATCTTTCATCAATACTAAAATTATTAAAATTTCCTAATGTATAATCGTCTGGACAGCAAAGAATAGTATTGGAATCTATGACTCCTACTGCATATAAATAACGTAAATTTGCTTCAGTTGAAGTATCAAAACATATTTCTATCATTCTAACTAATCTTCAAAGTCATTATTTGGTTAATTCTTCCACCATTTCTGACTTCTCCTCCTTTTGCTATTTATAAATTTCACTCTATTGCTAAAACATACTAATTACATAATTTGTGTTTAATCATTGATACTTTATATCTGCATTAAGAATATAATCAACTGTTATTTGCTTATTAAAATCTTCAACTTTCCCATCTAAAGAAGTAGCAGTACCATAATATTTAAGAATTGTTTTATCCTTTTTCTTATTAATCTTCAATTTTATATCAGAACAAATATAATTTTCTCTTATACTTTTACACATAAATTCATGTTGCATTGTCAAATCAGAAATTTTTAAATTAATTGACGCTGCCATTGGGACACCATTTTTTTCTGAATAAGCAATATAAGGTGCAGCTACTTTTAAATTATCCCCAGCAGTCCCTTCACTTACTTGAATATTTATATACGGATGATACGAAGACCAAAAATACCAACCTGTTGCACCAATAACAAACATTAAAAATAAAATAATAACAATTAAGATTCTTTTTTTGATCCTAATTTCTATGTATTCTTCCACAGCAATCACCACCTATCATAAATTTATAATATAGCAAATTTTATTGTCTCATTAATAACAAATCAACCAAATCCAGTAATAAAATGGATATAAGATTACTACAATCGATACAATAAAAATATCACTATAATTAAACACTCAATACTTTTTTCATGACTATATAGATTTCTTTTAATTTGAAAACGTTTTCTTATTCATATATTATCATATTTATAAATCAGTGTACATAGTTTATCTATGTATTGATGATTCTTAAATATATTTTATAATAAATATATAATTATATTAAGGAAGTATTGATATGGCTAGAAAAAATAGTTTTTTTAAATTAGATATGTTACTTCTATGCATAATCGCTAAGCAAGATTGTTATGGCTATGAGATTACAAAACAAATTAAGACATATTCTCATGAATTAATAGACATTAAAGAAGGTACTATGTATCCTATCTTGTATAAATTGCTAGATGAAAATTATATTTCAAGTTATGAAAAAGTAATCGACCGTAAAGTAAGAGTTTATTATCACATAGAAGAAAAAGGAAAAGAAAAATTATTAGAAATGATTAACGAATTTAATAATGCTGTTGACGGAATTCACAACGTTATTAAAGAATCTTTGGGAGAAGCTTATGAATAATATAAAAAAATACATTAAGAACATTTGGGCAATTATGCCTATGCATACTAAAAAAGAAAAATTCTATTTAAATGAATTAAAAAAACATTTAAATGAATATTTAGATGATCACCCACAATGTTCATATGATGATATTGTTCAACAATTTGGAGAGCCTAAAGATATTGTTGTGAATTACATACAAAACAGTGATGAAAATGATCTTATTAAAAGAATGAAATTAAAATCAATTATACAAAAATTCCTTATATTTTTTTCAGTAACATGTACAATTTTAGCAATTTGGATAGGAATTCTTTGGTATGATTATATACAAGATCAAAAGAATTCAATTATATATGAAATCGAAACAACTATCACTGAACATTAAAAAAATGGAAAAACTATGAAAAAATTAATATTACCAACTATCACTATTATTTATAATATTTGTGAAAGTTATTTTATTAATTAGATCTTTACTTTATAATGATAAGCGCCTTAGTTTTTAGTATAAATTCTCATTATTAGCATTACAGTTTCAAAAAGTTAATTTATGTTAGATAGTTTTTTTCTTTTAAGCATCAAAAATTAATGATTTTTTGATGCTTTTTTGGTGGGAATTTTGCACTTTTTTCGAATTTTTTTGGTATAGCCCATTTTCAGGGCATTTTTGAGCATTATTTTATTCATAAAAAATAAAAACCCGCAAATCAAAAAAACGTTGATTTCATGCGGGTTTTGGCGTAAAAAAAAGGGCTTCTTCTATCTTGAAACCCTTTTTTATTTAGCATATTTTTCGCTAGATTAAGCTAATTATTATTTTATCTGCTTATATATTCAATAATGTTTATTTATCAACACTTTACTTCATTTGTATTTTATACCATTTTTAACTATTTATTAATAATACAAATTTATTTGGTATTTTTTGGTATGAAATATGATAAATATAATTCAGCGAAATTATTGTTTTATAAAATAACATATCACAAATTATTTTTTATAATATTTATAAATGCATTTGTGTTGTAACTTTAACAATTTCTTTATAATAATCATCTTGTGATTTTGTAAGACGATCTATCGATAAATCTAAATGCCCATCTTTCATGTAATAAACTTTCTTTGAATAAGAAGCCACAAAGCTATCATGCGTCACCATAATAATCGTTGTATGTTTTTCTTCATTGATTTTTACAAGATATTCCATCAGTTCTCTGGCATTTAAACTATCTAGATTCCCTGTTGGTTCATCAGCGAAGATAATCTTTGGATCATTGATCAACGCTCTAGCAATCGCTGCTCTTTGTTGTTGTCCACCTGAACATTGGGATGGATATTTATCAATGATTTCTTCAATATTTAACATTTTTGTAAGTTCATTTAATTTTTCTAATTGTATTTTTTGATCTACTTTATTTAGTCTTAATGAAAATAAAATATTATTTTTGATTGTTAATGATTCAATAAGATTATAATTTTGAAAAATAAAACCAATTTCTTCTTTCCTTAAATTTGCTTTTTCTTTTTCTGATAAAAGAAGTAAATCTTTTTGATTAAGAAAAATTTGTCCATGAGTTGCTTCATCAATCGTTGATAAGATATTAACAAGTGTCGTCTTCCCTGAACCAGAGGCTCCCATAATACAAATAAAATCTCCTTTTTCTACTTCAAAATCTAATCCATTTAAAGCCACCTTAGGATGAATGCCATAAGGATTATAAACTTTCTTTAAATTTCTAATTTCCATGTAACTCATAATTTTGACCTCTTTTCTTTAAATAAACAATCAATTCAGCCATTCCATAAGGAACAACAAACTCAAGTAAAACAATACCAACAAGTCCTAAATCAATTGATGCACGAATTAAAAACGTACAAGCAATACTTAAAATATAAATACCTGCAAAAATCCATAATACAACATAAAATCCATTTCCTTCTTTATAAGATATTTTCTTGACATCTTGATTTGTAAGTCCCATCTTACATAAGTTTTTAAAATGTTCTTTCTTTTCTAAAGCATCGATATCAAAACGACTGACAACACTTAAACATAAAACAAAATTAATTAAGACAGCGCCAATGTGTAAAGCAATATGCAACATCTTCATATGGAGCGATGAGAAAATAAATGTTGGTATTAAAATGACAGCTAACATAATAAAAACAATGAGTAATTTACTTTGTTGCATAAATAAGGCTAAATCACCTAAAACAATCGTATCTTCTCCTTTTAAATTCAATGAATCAACCATTTCATTTAAAGTATGAGGAATGAAATAATAAAACAAACCATAAGCACTGATAGCCCCAATACAAGAAGCAATCGCAAATCCTGCATCTAATTCTTCTCCTACATACATCGCATAAAGTCCTAAGAAATAACCTAAAATATAGATATAATCAGGTATGACAAATACACGATGATCTTCTTTTTGTGTCGTAATGTATTTATCTTTAATAAGTGATGATAAAGAATTATTGTTGATATAGTTGATTTGCATAGCAATTAAAACAACTAAAATACAAATAACTAAAATCCCTATCATTGAAAATAATCTTGTATTAAAATAGAAAACACTTTGATGAATATGACAATAACGATAAACAACTGTTAAAAAGATTGGTGTTGTCACTAGTGATAAACAACAAGTGATTATTACTGAAACAACCATGATCATAATCATTTGAATCAATTGATAAAGAACTACTTTACCTTGATTAAATCCTGCCATTTTAAGCATTCCTATTTCTCTAGCATGAAGTTTCATATAATAGTTACATGAATAACAAATCAATGAAACACAAACCATTAAAATAAACAATCCCATCAACATAATGCAATAAGGTTCACTAAAATCAAGAATATCATCATATGTCACCTTTTTAGCGAGATATGGATTAATAATAAAATGTAAAAACAATAAACAAATACTAAGTGTTGTAACAATAGAAACAATCAAGCCATATGCTTTTTTTCTTTCTGTCCACAACATTTCTAATGCAAACTTCAACATAACTTTCACCTACTATTCTAATGCTTTTTTTATATCACTTGCTTTGTAATAAACATGATCAATCTTTTTGTTTTCTATATGAATAAGCATTGGTACTTGTTTTATTGTAATATCTTTATAATCTGTCACATTTTTATAATCAAAATCTTTTCCTGTTTTTAATGTAGTATCTTCAACATTGAAAAAATAAAGATTTGAATGCCCACTTAAAGTTTTTTTAACATCATCATTTACTTCTTCACATTGTTTATTTCCTGTTTCATAGAAGTATACAAAATACATATCATTTTCAGAATTATTTAATAGATTCTTTTCTTCTATATGTTGATACCCAAATCCAACATCTTTTGGATTTTTAAATGGATCTTCTGGTTTCTTCAACATATTTACTGCTACCACAATTACAAGTCCAATAATACAAATTCCAATCATTTTTAATGTCTTTTTACTCTTTTCCATAAGTCATTTCCTCCTTTGACACCTTCAACATAGACTATAGAGTCACTTTATACTCAAGTACTTTTTGAAATATTTTTTATATTTCCTCTCTACACTTATTATTTTATTTATTTTCTTTCTAATAGGTATCTTTCTGGCATGGAAGTGACTTTTATGGCACAAAAATAAAAAAGTAGGCTATTTTAACCTACTTCATTGATTGAATACTTTTAAAAACACATAACTCATTATCTTGTGTCACTTTATATTGAGCATCTAAATGTTGTGCCAATTGTTTAAAAGAATTATCAAATGTTAATTTCATATTTTTCGAAGTAAGAACTTCGATAATATTAAATCCATGTTTTTCATAAATGTTGATTGTTATTTGCGTAGCTTCTTTTTTAAATAAATTAATAATTTTAATTAAGTATTCTACATACTCTCTATCCAAATAATAATCTGTATGTGAAATATTAATAGATGTATGGACATCTATCCCATTATTACTTAGATCATTAATTTTTTGATTCATAAAATAATCAAAATAGGGATTATCTGTATTAATAATGGCTTTAAATTTCCCAAAGTTACGAATATACTGATCTATCAATTCAATATTTTCATCATATTTTTTATTTTGTTCATTTAGTTTTACTTGCATTAAGATATATCTTAAATTATGTTCCAATTGATAGATCTCTTCAGACATTTTAGAAAGTACTTTTTCATTTTCTTTCTTATATCTTATTTCTTCGTTTTTTAAACGAATACGTGTCGATTCTTCATTTTCTTTCAAGAGTTTTCCATAAATGTTAAATATAACCAAGGTAACTATGGCAGTTAAGAACATGCAGAATAAAGTATCTGTTGGATTTATATTGTTAATCGTATAATCATTAGCAAGAATATAAAGTTCTAATAACAGAATCAAGAAAACGCCTATAATACTCGTCCATCTTTTAGTATCCAAATTAGAATTATATTTCATTTTTCTATTCAAAATATACAAAGAAAACAATAAATACATTGTTTTAGAAACAATCATTAGAATCTTTAGCTTTGCTGCTGGATCAGATATTATAAAATCTAGTGAACTTCCTAATATTAAAGTAATCATATTGCAAACCAAGTCCATTATCAAAACTGATAAACAAACAATAATATTCTCTATACTCATTTTTTTATTGAAAACTTTCAAAAACAAAATAAGTACTCCAGCCAATAAAACAATTGCCAACCAACTTTCACTAATAAAATAATTTCCTGCCGTTATTGTTGCAAAAACAGCAAGAATAAAAAGCCATAGTTTTTCCATCTGTTTAAAATCAAAATATTTATAGATAAAATAACACATAATAGAACTTTCAATAATATTTATAACTAAATCAAATAAACTCATGATATCAAATACTCCCTATATTGAAACATGAATTCATCTACATATTTTTTCCCAAGTGTAATGCATGTTTCATCCTTTAATATAATATTATTTTTATCTACTTCTTTAATGTACATCATAGATACCGCATAGCTTCTATGAACTTGTACAACAACTGGACTATCTATCAATTTTAAAGCATCTTTTAAACTTGAGCGATACGTATACGTTTCTTGATCACACACAATACTGATATCATGTCCAAAAGAAGTAATATAATGGATGTCTTTTAAAAAGATACTTGTCTTTCGTCCATAATAATCAAATGTGATCATCTTCATTGTCTTTTTATAATAAATATTTAATAGCTTAAATAATTCTTTTAAATCATTTTCTAAATTTTGTTTTCTTACAAAATAAAACGGTTGTGTTGCAAGTGAAGAAAAAACAAGTTCTTGTCTTGATGATACATAAATAATCGGATAATCAACATTGTTCATTTGTAATCTTTTTATAATGTTGATACCATTTAAGTCCTTTAAATCGATATCAATAAATAACAAATCAATATTCTGATATTGAGAAAAATCATCAAACTTTTCATTTATTTCTAACACTTGATAATTTTTAAAAATTCCTTTTAAAAAACTATCAATATAACCACTTAATTTATAACTAAACTTTCTATCATCATCAACAACTAAACATTGCATTTATCTACCTCTCCTACATCCTCTTATATTAAGTATAAAACAATGATCCACCCATGTCTATTTAATGAGTGGATCATTCTATTAATTAAATATTCAATTCTACGTTAATGTTTGATTCATGATTATGTTGACTATAAATCGCATGTGCATGATAGTATTCATTATTCTTCAAATTATAAAATGTAAACATTATATTTTCCTTTTCAATCGCTTCATTAAATAGGGAGAAAATATTATATAAAATATCTTTATTTTTCTTATCAAAATTTTCATTCACTTCTAAGAAAACACACCAAGAACAATGAACATACTGTAAAATATCATTTTGAATTTCTTGTTTATTATCATATTGATAACATTGTATGTTATTCTTATTCAAAAAATGATTTATTTTATTTGTAAACGATTCTTTTTGAATATTAGCTACAATAATTTCATCAAATATTTTCATTTCTTTTTTTATACTGCTTATTAATTGATCATTATTATCATTAATAATAAAACAGATTACTTTGGGTTTTATTAATTGAAAGCTATTACGTACAATTCTATTAATATCTAAATTCACTTGATTTTCAATATCTTTAAAATTACGAATTGATTGAATAATATACGAACGTTTCTCCATGACATTTTTTATTAATCAAGTATTTTTTTAATATCACTTGCTTTGTAATAAACATGATCAATCTTTTTGTTTTCTACATGAATGAGCATTGGTACTTGTTTTACTGTGATATCTTTATAATCTGTCACGTTTTTATAATCAAAATCTTTTCCTGTTTTAATATCATTTGCTTCTTCCATATTGAATACATAAATACTTGATTTTCCTCTAACATAAGATGTAACCACTTCATTTGTATCTTTGCATTTTTCATTTCCTGTTTCATAGAAATAAACATAATATGAATCATAATCTTTACTATTCAATATATCACTTTCTTCAACATGTTGATATCCAAGTTTAACACGATCATCATTTTTAAATGGATCTTCTGGTTTTTTCAATATATTTACAGCCACCACAATTACAAGTCCAATAATACAAATTCCAATCATTTGTAATGTCTTTTTACTCTTTTCCATAAGTCATTTCCTCCTTTGACACCTTCAACATAGACTATAGAGTCACTTTATACTCAAGTACTTTTTGAAATATTTTTTATATTTCCTCTCTACACTTATTATTTTATTTATTTTCTTTCTAATAGGTATCTTTCTGGCATGGAAGTCAGTTTTATGGCACGAAAATAAAAAATTAAATAGTTACACCTATCTAAAAAAGCTACTTTCATAATTGAAAATAGCTTACATCATTAATTTAAAAGTGTCTTATATACAATTTCATCCACACAGCTCTTAATATTATTCATCATTTGAACCCATTTAATTTGATTCTTTTGTTTAAGTTCTTCAGTAACATTCCATTTGATTTTATATTCTTCAACCAATCTTTCATATAAATCATCAGCTTCTTTTTGTACTTTTAACAGATAATCATTTAATTCATTTTTTGATAATAATTTGAAATATAGTAGATAATCATGCTTCTTTAAATAATCTAGCTTTGCTCTTCCAAAGCGATTCAAATGCATTTCTTCTACTTTTAAGTTCGGTAATTGATAATCTCCAACTTGAATATATTCCATTTCTTTCATCTTTCATCCCTGCTTTCTCTTTGTTTTATTTTCTTCATTGCTAATTTTTCTATATCTTTTTGAATACTTCTTTCTCTTATTCGCTTACATGATTTGATTTCAAATCTTAAGCTTTTAATTTGTGGCGTAAATTCTTTAGCCTTAGCTGACCACATTTCTTTTTCATCTTCATCTTTTGCTTTTCGTCTGTAGTAGTAACATTGTTGTCTTTGTTTAATGAGATAGTCTAGTTCATCTTGTTTGTTTTCCTGATAAGAATCTAACTGAGTAATATCTTCTATCTTATTTTTTGCTAGTAATTCAATATCATTGGTATATTGATCTAATTTCTTTAATTCACGTCTTGCTTCCTTAGATAATTTTTGTTTTACTTGAGGAAGTATATTCAAATAAACTAAACGTGCTACATACATTCCAGCAAGTTGTGGAAGTTTCTTTTGTCTATATTGTCGATAGTAATCTTTGCATTGATAGTAATATTTGTTTTGTTCCATATTTTGAAATGGAATGACTTTCGTTGTTAATCGTTCTTTTATTTGTTCTCTATGATATTGATTACCAAGTGATTTTATATAAATCGGTTCTTCACAATAAGGATGATAAATAACGGGTTCACTATTTATTTCACCAAATGAATAACCTTTATTGTGCATAACTGCATTAAATTCCATATACCTTGCGCACTCTAGAACTGTTGCATCAATATCTCTTTTTATTTCATTCATAAATGATTTTAAGATATATTGATTTACTTTCTTTGTATATTTTTTTGGATTTTTTATAACAGACAGGCCATATTCTAAACATAACTTATCAGATGTTTCTCTTAACATTTGATAATCCTTTTTGGTATTACAAAATCTTTTTCCATCCACAAATGAAGTTGAATTTAAAAGAAAATGATTGTGAATATGGTTCTTATCTACATGTGTTGCGACAACAACTTCAAAGCGATTACCATATAATTCTTCAACAAGTTTAACACCTATTTCATGTGCAACTTCACTACTTACCTCTCCAGGTTCAAATGATTGATACCCATGAAATGCCATGATCTGTTTATGATCATTAAAGAACTTCTTTGTATTCATCATTGATTTGCATGGATCAAATGAATCACAATTGATACAAGTAACGTACTTTTTCTCATTTGTTTTATTATTATTGTTCACATAATCTATAACTGTATCTACTGTTTTTTCTTCATCTTCTACATAATGAACAACATGATCAAGTCGATCTTTAACACACCAAATTGAAGTAACTGCTTTAAACACCTCTTACTTCTTGTTCTAAATTCTTAATCATGTTTCTTAATTCATTAACAGTTATTTCTATAAAATGTATATCGACTTGTTCATAAGTATTTAATGATTTTGCAATCTGATTGAGATTATTCCCTATATGATTGAATTCATTTTTTAAACGAAAGTAATCAAGATCAGGAGGTTCTTTAATCAATGATTTTGAAAAACAACGTCTGATATATTCTTCTCGGCTAAGTTTACTTTTAATAACTTTTCCATTCAAATCATTAAATTCATCATCATTCAATCTCACTTTAATTTCATGATTTCTTTTCATATTCGACCTTCTTTCTTAGTTGGCGCTGCCAACTTGTGATTGTATTTTGGGTACAAAATACGTTGCTTGCTAATACAAAAACTACGAATTTAACATCCTATTATGATAAACTTCAATATCCTCATTATAGAGTTTTTTAAACTTCTCTTCTAAAGAATTCTTATAAGCTCTTTGCACTTCCAAATTAGCAATACTACCTGTGTTTAACCACTCTTTATATATTCCTTCTTTGCTTTCATCCATTTCTTCTACTTCACAATTTATATTTTCAAAATGGTTCGCAACTCCAACTTCCATATTTTCTAATGGATAGATATCTTTGTAATTATTAATAATGCTTCTATCTAATATCATAATAATTGCTTCATCTTGGTTTGCTAAGCTTTTTGTTAATCCATAAGCTTTTTTAATTAATATTCTTAACGCATCTGGAGTTAAAGGTGAATGATTTTTTTCTCTCATCTTTATAAAGATTTCAAATTTTTCTCTAACTTTTTCATTTCCTATTTCATTTAAGATTCCAGCCAACTCTGATCTATCCTGTTCTTCACTACTCTTTTCTATACTATCCTGTGTTTCCAAAATGGATACAAACTGTGTACATTCATCTTTCATTACATATTTTTTTCCAACCAATACTAATTGTTGTTTTTCTTTTTGATAAATCGTCGCTTTAAAACGATCCTTTTGAATATAATTGTGAAGATTCCAATGAATAATCACAACAATACCACTATCAAATTTATTTACAAATCCATTTTCTATTAATAGTTCTATATCCTCTGTTTGACTATTCACATATTTCATAATCTTTTTTGGACTATTCACAAATCCTTCATCATCAGCATTCAAACTTAAATGAAAATACAAATTTTGTGCACTCGATGGCAAATCCAAAAACAAATCACTATTTATTATTGTTTTGGAGAACATTCTTCTTTCCGCCATAAATTTCCCTTAAAAAACTTTATCAATTTTATTCACAAGATCAACATCTGTACTAACAAATAAGTGAATATATGTTTTAAAACATTCCGCTTCAGAATGTCCCATACGTCTAGCAATCGCTGTAACTGAACATCCCATATTTGCTAATAAACTTGCATGAGAGTGGCGTAAGTCATGCAAACGAATTCTTTCCAGTCCAGCAAGATCCGCCATATCCCAAAAACGGTGTCTAATTGTTTCTCTTGCAATAGGAACATCCACACCAAACAAGAACGTTTGATTTGTCACTCCATATATTTTTTTATAATAACTGATATATTCCGCTAAAATCTCACAAAGATTTGTAGGAATCATAATTGTTCTTTCACTTCGACTTGATTTAGCTGGACCGATATGCCACCTATTATCTCCAATTCCAAAACTTAATGTTTTATTAATGTGAATTGTTTTCTTCGTTAAATCCACATCTTGTAAAGTAAGTGCTGATAGTTCTCCTACTCTCATACCAGTAAAATAAAGAACATTAATAATTACATAACATTCATATTCATGATGTACTTTATCCTTCGGCGCAGTTAACATAAGTTGTTTGAACTGTTCAGGAGTATAGAACTTCATTTCCTTTTTTATCTCATCTGGTTTTTTATAACGATCTATTTTAGTCATAGGATTATAGAGTATATAATTTTCTTTTATACCAAACTTAAAGATTTTATTTAGATAAGAGTAGATTCCATTTACATAATTTGTTGAAGCCCCTCTTTTGATAAATGTATTTAATATCTTTTGAATATCAGCAGAAGTAATTGAAGATGCTTTTAAATCATATAAATCTACAAATTTCATCAACATATAGGCGTTGGTTTGTTTGGTTGTTGCTTTTATATTATTTTTAACTTTATCATCATATAATTCAGTAAGTTCTTTAAAAGTTACCGAACTGACTTTTTGTTTTTGTTCAAAATTAAATTTATCTTTAAAATCTAATTCTATTTTCTGTGCTTCCTTCTTCGTGGTCACACCTTTTAACTTTTTTGTATAGTTATAATAATCATTAGGCCCTCTTTTAATTGTCCCTTTCATTACATAACCATCTTTTGTCTTATAAACAGCCATAAAGACTAATCTCCTTTCTTGAAAACATTGAACTTTATTCACAAGTTCGATATAATCAAGAAGTAAATTGTTCCAAATTTACATGTGAACTAATTGTCGCAACCAATTAGTTCCTTTTTTTTACTTCTTGATTAAAAAAATCCTTAACTACCGCAACTGGAATTTTTCCATACAAACATCTTTGTGGATCAATATCATACATGATACGCATGCGTTTCATAAAATTGATAGCACTACTTCTCGATACATTTGCATATTCCGCAATTTCAGTTGCACCCCAAAAGAGTTTTTCCATGTGTACCCACCTCCTTCTTTACAATTTAGCAAATTTATGCTAAATTGATTACATACATATATTAGCATTTAAAATTATACTTTTCAATATGTTTTTAGCATAAATATGCTAAAATAGTGAATAATACCATTATAAACAGAAAAGAGGATACATACTATGTTAACAATCAATAATGTATTGATTAATAGAATTGAGTCACAATCACTTTATGAAAAGTTATCAACATTACCGACTATAGGTGACAGACTAAAATTTTTAAGAAAAGATTATCTCAAGAAGTCACGTGCAAAAATGGCAAGTGAAATGCAGATAGAACCTACTACAATTCAAAAATATGAGGAAAACAGAACTACTCCAAAAATATCACGTTTGAAAGAATTTGCAGATTATTTTCAATTACCTGTTGAAGTACTTACCGGAGAAGATGCCGATGTGATGATCATGGAAGATTACTTCTTGATTGGTAATTTACAATATTTTTGTTGGAGAATAGATTTTGGTAGAGATCTATCAATTAGCGAAGAATTATTAAAACAAATTAAAATTGCTATTTATAAAGCAAATATTGAAATAGTTAAGCACATTGAAAATCAAAATGATTTAATATATGTATTGAAGCTCTTTGATTTGGATGAAGAAGATAATTCTAGTACACTTATTGATTTATTTGAAAAAAATATTCAATTAGTTACTAAAGGAGATTATAACGAAGATCATCAAAGAATAGAAAAACTATCTAAGGTTTTTGATTACGCAATTAATACAAAAAATCTTATTGATAAGAAAACTTATAATTCGATTGTGAATATCCTTTATCCACTTGTAGAATGTTATAAAAATAACCCTGAATAGACCACTTATTTTAAGCATCAAAAATTAATGATTTTTTGGTGGAAATTTTGCACTTTTTTCGAATTTTTTTGGTATTTTTTTGGTATAGCCCATTTTCAAGGCATTTTTGAGCATTATTTTATTCATAAAAAATAAAAACCCGCAAATCAAAAAAACGTTGATTTCATGCGGGTTTTGGCGTAAAAAAAAGGGCTTCTTCTATCTTGAAACCCTTTTTTATTTAGCATATTTTTCGCTAGATTAAGCTAATTCAGCAAAATATTTGATTGTTCTAACCATGTTAGAAGTGTATGAGTTTTCGTTGTCATACCAAGCAACTGTTTGAACTTCTGTAGTTCCGTTGTCTAATGGTTTAACCATAGTTTGAGTTGCATCGAATAATGATCCGTAAGTGATTCCTACGATGTCAGAAGATACTAATGGTTCTTCAGTATATCCGAATGATGGAGTAGTTGCTGCTTTCATAGCTGCATTTACTTCTTCAACTGTAACTTCACCTTCAACAACTGAAGTTAAGATAGTTGTAGATCCAGTTGGAACTGGTACACGTTGTGCAGAACCAATTAATTTACCATTTAATTCTGGGATTACTAATCCGATTGCTTTTGCAGCACCTGTTGAGTTAGGAACGATGTTAACTGCAGCTGCACGAGCTCTTCTTAAGTCACCTTTTCTATGAGGTCCATCTAATACCATTTGATCTCCAGTGTAAGCATGCACTGTTAACATGATACCAGATTTGATTGGTGCTAAATTATTTAAAGCGTTAGCCATTGGTGCTAAACAGTTAGTTGTACATGAAGCTGCTGAGATGATAGTATCAGAAGCTTTTAAAGTACCTTCGTTTACACCGAATACGATTGTTGGTAAGTCATTTCCAGCAGGTGCTGAGATAACAACTTTTTTAGCTCCAGCATCGATATGAGCTTGAGATTTAGCTTTAGATACATAGAATCCTGTACATTCTAATACTACATCTACACCGATTTCTCCCCATGGTAATTCAGCTGCGTTAGCTTTAGCGTAGATTTTGATTTCTTTTCCATCAACTGTGATTGAATCTTCACCAGCTTCTACTGTATCAGCTAATGCATATTTACCTTGTGCTGAATCATATTTTAATAAGTGTGCTAACATTTTAGGATTAGTTAAGTCATTGATTGCTACAACTTCATACCCTTCTGCATTGAACATTTGTCTGAATGCTAGACGTCCGATACGTCCAAATCCGTTAATTGCTACTTTTACTGCCATTTTATTAATATTCCTCCTTGTAAATAGCTTTTATGCCATTATTATAAGTCAAAAACTTCACAAAAGCAACTACTACAACGTTGATTTCTTGTATAAGATGCATTAATTTTTCCTTTATTTTTCAATTAATTCCCATTTCATCACATCGTTAGCGCTTACACTTTTTTTACTTCTTTTTTATTTTTTATTAAGAATATTTTTCCACTTTTATTTCTATAATAACGTATGGAGGTTATTTTATGCATCTTATCCCTACTATCATAGAAAAAGATCATCAATATCATTATGCTTACGATATTTATTCCAAATTGCTTGAAGAAAGAATTATTCTTCTGACCGGTACAATTGACGACGCTATGTCAAGCTCTATTATTGGTCAATTACTCTATCTCGAAGCTAAAGATAGTCACAGTGATATTTATCTTTATATTAATTCACCTGGAGGAAGTGTATCTGCCGGTTTAGCAATTTTTGACACTATGAATTTTGTTTCATGTGATATTAGTACTATTTGTTGTGGTATTGCCGCCAGCATGGCTGCTATTTTGCTAAGTGCAGGAAAAAAAGGAAAACGCTGTGCTTTAAAAAATTGTGAAATCATGATTCATCAACCCCTTGCCTCTCTAGAAGGTCAAGCAACCGATATTTCAATCAATGCTAAGAGAATCGAAAAGCAAAAAAAGAAATTAGCAGAAATACTCTCTCAAAACTCACATCAATCCATTGAAAAAATAATTCAAGATTGCGAACGCGACTATTATTTGGATCCAAAAGACGCCATAGAATACGGTTTAATCGATGAAATTATTTAAGTAGCTTTTTAGCAAGTGCCAAATAAATATCATGCATATAAGCATTAATATAAAATAATAATTATTTTCATCGCCTGTTTCTACATAATTATTAACAGGTCGATCATACATAATAACTCTTTGAATTTTTCCTGTATCTTTAACTGTAAACCTTAACGATTCAGCTACTTTGTAATTTTTAGGTGCAATAGCTTCAGTTAAAGTATAAGTTTCACCAGCAGTCAAGTTTTTAATCATATAAGGTTGTTTTCCTGAAGTCCATTCATCAATGACTTTACCATCTTTGTCGGTAACTTTAAGTTTAGCACCTTCAAGTTCTTTTTTAGTAGTAATATCTTGTTTAGATACTTCTACTTTTGTATCTTCATCCACCATTGATAAGGATGTATCTTTGCCTTCTTCTGCGGTGAATGTTTGTGTTTTGAAAGTTGCATATCCGTTAGGTGTTTTTGTTTCTTTCAATACATATTCTTCACCAGCTTCAAGACCTTGAATCATGTGTCTTGTTTCATTACCATCAAGATCAATGTTTGTGTAAGTAGTAATACCATCTTCTACAAACATTACAGTATAATCATCTTTACCTTTGTTTTTAGCAATGCTGTATTGAACTGTTGAATCTTCTTCATCAACATACATTCCTTCAGCTTTACCAGTTTCTTTTAATTGAGATTTCATTTCATCAGTAACATCAAAGATATGTTGTCCTGAAATCCATTTGTCAATAATGTTTTTAGTCTTATTAGAAGTGACTGTCATTTCAGCGCCTTTTAATAAGTTACCTTTTTCATCAACTTTTGAAACTTCATTGATTGTATCAATCATTTCTACTTTTTGATTTTCTTTAGCATATGAAACTTCAAATTCAATATCATTAGCAAGATTTAATCCTGTAGGAGCAAGATCTTCATGTAGAATATATTTCTTACCTTCAACTAATCCAGTAGCATAATGTACTTTACCTTCAGAAGTCCATTCATCAATGATGTTTCCGTCTTCATCTTTGATTTGCATTAAAGCACCAGTGACTTCTTCACCACTTACTGTAGTTTTTGAAATTGTAACCTGTTTATCTTGCATTACTAATATTTGATTCTCATCTTCACCAGCAGTAAATTCAATCTCTTTTGCTTGAACATATTCTTCAGGAGTTTTTGTTTCTCTTAAGATATATTTTTCACCAGCAACAAGTCCTTGAACTCTGTGAGTTGTTTCATTACCATCAAGATCAATATTAGAATAAGTAGTAATACCATCTTTAACTTGCATAAAAGTATAGTCATCACGATTTTTATTTTTAGCAATACTGAACATAACCATAGAATCTTCTTCATCCATGTATGTTCCTTCAGCTTTACCATTTTCTTCTAATTGAGATTTGATATCTTTATCAATGTCTAGGATATGTTTTCCAGTTACCCATTGGTCAACGATATCTTTAGTTTTTTCTGATACGATAGATAAAGTTGCTTCTTTTACAGCTTTACCATCTACATCCGTTTTATTGACTTCCGTAACTGTATCAACCATTTCAACTGTCTGATTTTCTTTTTCTTTTGTAACTTCAAAAGTGAAATCATTTGCAAGATTGAATCCTAAAGGAGATAAATCTTCGTGCAATGTATAAGTTTTACCTTCTTCTAATCCGTTAGCAATATGAGATTTTCCTTCACTGTACCATTCATCAATGATGTTTCCGTCTTCATCAATAATTTGCATATGAGCACCAGTGACTTCTTCACCGCCAACAGTTGTTTTTGAAACGAATACCTGTTTGTCTTTCATAGTAACTGTTTCAAGTTCACTAGAATTTTTAACAGTGAATTTAATATCTGTTGCTTTTACATAATCTTTAGCTGTAACAGTTTCAGATAATGTATAAGTCTTACCAACAACAAGACCTTCGATTGAATGTACTTTGTCAGTAGAAGTCCATTGATCTACTACATTTCCATCTTCATCAGTAATAGTCAATTGAGCACCTTCAACTTCTTTGTCTCCAGTAACATCAGTTTTGTTGAATTCAAAGTCAGTTGTTTTGTTTTCTACATCAAATGACTTAATGTAATTTTTTGTAGTGAAATCAGATTGTTTGAATACGGCATCATATTGAGCTGTATCTAATACGCAACCATCTAATGTTTTTACTTCCTGAAGATAATATGAAGCTCCCTTCGTACTCATTGGCAGATTAGAAATATCTAAATGTCCATCTAAAGAAAGGGCATAGATACCATTTCCAACTTCACTTCCTGTATTGACAATAGCTCCTGAGTTTTCAGTTGTAATGACAGAATCCTTTTCAAACATCAAAGAACCGTCAATCGAACTATAAATATCTTCTTTTGCCTTCAATACAAATTGGATTTTAGACAGATCCGAACGATCTACCAAATCTGTATCTGTATCTAAATCCATGACCGTTTTATTAAGTTTGATTTCTCCTTTAGGCTGTCTGTTTTTGATCTTTACTTCAACGATTGGATCAGCGTCTTCATCCACATCATAGTCATAGGTACTTGATATAACGAATTCAACTGGTTTTTCAAGATCAAGAAAACCTTTTGGTGTCTTGATTTCTTCAATCGTATATGTTCCTGCATTGAGCATCAATGGAAGAGTTACTGTTCCTTTTTCAACAACAGGAATGATTTCATTATCTGAATTTGTGGTAAAGATATCTACCTTCGTACCCGATACTTTCTGAACGACATAGTTTCCTTGAGCATCCTTGATTTTAAAAGAAGCACTATTGAGAGTTACTTTCTTTCCAGTATCTTCATCTATCTTTACAAGCTTGACATAGGAAGCAAAAGGTTTATTGTTGACACTTACAAGTTTGACCTGTTCGAGTTCATTGTACTCTGAAGAATCCTTAGTAACTGAAACAGTAAAATCAGGTGCTGTCATATAATCCTTAGGTGTCTTTGTTTCTCTTACAAGATATTTACCATAAGGAAGATAGTCAGTAATGGCACGACCGTTTTCATTTGTCGTAATGACAGCATAGGTTTTAGCGTTATCCCAGCCAACATTGTCTACTTCTGTTTTAAGTTTCCACGTAAACTCTGCACCCTGTAATCCTTTAACGACTCCAGAGATTCCTTCTCTTTCACCACTTTTAAACAATTGAATACGTTGTTTTTTGACCGTTTCTTGAACGATCATTTGATTGGCATCATTACCAAATTGTAATTTTGCACCTTGATACTCTTTTGTCACTTGTGCAACATAAGTAGTATCTTCTACAGTAGAAGTAGTACCTGTTGCTGTATCAGTAACATTTAAAGTATTTCCTTTTAACAAGTATCCTTTTGGTGCTTTTGTTTCCTCAACAGAGATAGTACCTAATGGTAAACAAGGATTTCCATCATTATCTAAATAAAAATCATCACCAGATACTTTGTATGAATTTCTTAATCCAGTAACATATGCTTTTTTACCTGTTGAGTAGGTAACTTCAGTTGTTTTAAGAACCCAAGTTCTAGTAGCCTTTGATGGAAGATTATTTTTAGTATAATATCCATCATAATATTTGATAGTAAACTCTGCTCCCTCTAAAGTAGCATCACCCTGTGGCATACCCTTGTTTTCAGCATCATTCTTTACGATTTCAATACCGACTGGGTCATTACCAGGTACTTCGTTAGATTCAGCTCTTACTGTTTGGTCTTTTACGATTGTTACATTGTGTGATGTTTCATCTAAATCATATCCTTTAGATGCTGTAATTTCTTTTACTGTATAATTACCTATTGGAAGAATTGATGATTTAGCATAACCATCTTTATCAGTAGTTAATGTATCTACTTTTGTACTACCACTGTAGATACCATATACAGCACCTTCTAACGAATAACATCCATTATTGTTTGTAATATCTTCATTTTCTGACTTTTTAATTAAATCGATCCATCCAAAATCTAACCAGTCAACACTGTATTTTAATGTATCAACTGATTCTTGAGTCCATGATCCGTGAGTTTGGTTTGCACCATTTCCATCAGAAATTGCTAAAGCACAGAATTTTCCTTTTGCTGAACTGTTCAATGTTCCGCTTGTATAATCAGTTGGACTGTTTTCTAATGGTGCAGTTAGATAGAATGATTGACCACCCCATATAGTTGCAGTTCCACCAGTTTGTTGAGCTGAAGAACCAGCAATATGAATAGTCACATTACTTTGTAACGGCAACTGAACTGTTTCATTTGATGAAGCATTAAATGAGACAGTATTTGTAGTTTGAATCATATTTGCTTTATCGAATGTAGCTTTTAATGATGCAGTATCTCCAGTTGAAAAATTGACTCCACTTGCTGGATCAGGAAGTGTTTCAATAGCACGATAAGTATTCATAATATTCGTACCATAATTTCCTCCGAAAGTTTTGTTAAATAATTCTTCACTGAATCCATTCCAGTCACCACTATAGGCACCGCTTAAAAAGATATGTGTTAAAAGATATTTGACATCATCGTTTGTAAGATATGAATCATTGGGACATACAGCAGTTTTCAAATCATGATCTGGAGCAAAAATATCCCACGCTGCTGGTCCACCATATCCATAATATAAAAGCTTCCTTACCATCGAATTGTTCTCAATGACAGAAGCTGTATAGTTCCCAGCAGAGGGTGTCTTTTTCGATGATTCAAGACAGTAAGACCACTGACCATTATAGGTACATGAATAAGTTGACCACTGTTTTAATGATGCTATTTTACGTCCCCACCATTCAGGATACTTAATATTTTTTACTCTTGTAAACTCATGTGGAATCCCGCTGTCCCAAGCTTCTACTGTATTTGTGTTTCCTGCTGTGAAGCACATAGACAGTATCATTCCTAGAACAACGAAAACTTTGGTTATTTTATTTAACCATTTCTTAAACTTCATTTTTCTTTTTCCCTTTCCGAATAATATTTGATAATACTTTTTGTTTAAACAAAAAGATGGAACTTGTTCCATCATCCTTCAGATGCAAGTTTATAACATCTGTATACTTCTATGAGACAGGTTTTATATTTGACGAATCAAAAGACCTTTGACAATAAAAAAGACAATCTTTCGATTGCCTTATGGGTGAAACACCCATTTTTGCTTATGAATTTTTATCATTTTAATTTGTTTCCTTTCCTTACAGCTTTTAAAATGATCAGTAATTTTTACCTTTAAATTAAAAAGATGGAACAAGTTCCATCTCTCAACTACAATTCTATACTATCATTTTAACACGTCTATTTTTAAAATCTATTGACTTTTTTGTGCAATTTCTTTTAAAAAGTTTTTTAACATTTCAAAATGTATCTTTTTATATCAGGGAGGGATCTCTGACAGTACGAAAGTATGAGATTTGATTATAAATGAATTCTACCGTCTAATACTGCCAGAGATACCCTTTTGGGAATGTTAGAATCCTTTCGTTCAAATTCTAACAATATCATTTTACCACCCTGATTTTTAAAAACCATTGACTTTTTTGTGTAATTTTTTTTAAACTATTTTCATAAGAAAAAGATGGAAGTACAGCCATATTCCATCTTTTTTGATTAGGACTTACATAATTAAATGTAACAGATACTGCTACAGGAACTACTTCTACTGTAGAAGACAGTAACTATGTTGCTCAAATTACAAAAGAGTATCAAGGAGCTAAATTACAATTCGGTAATTATTCCTTTTAAAAATCATATAATTAATGCCTATATTAAATAGTTTAATTTATTCTAAAATATTATTTTGTCGCACCACATGAACATCTGTACCCAGTAGTAACAGTTTCATCATATGCCTGTTTTACAACAACTGTCTCATCATAGGCAGGTGTCACAACAACTGTCTTTGTTTCTTGATGTGTTACTTCATCATGATGATTAGTTCCAACTTGCACTCTCTTTGAAGTATAAGAATGACCAAATTCAGCACTATGTGTAATAGCTTTTTCAACACCATCATCACCCTTACCAAAATCCTGTCCACAAACTTTACATACTTGATGATACTCATAGACAGGTTCGTCATAAACTTCCTTATCTACAACTGTGTATGTTTCCTGACGTGTCACTGCATCATGATGCACTGTTTTAGTTTCAGCAGGATGATGTACTGTTTTAGTGATAGGAATGTTATAGTTATGTTTATGTTCATCACCTTTTGATGATGAAGATGAACTGTTACTACTGTTTGAACTGCTTATATTGTTTCCTGATGGTTTTGATGTACCACTATTTGAAGATGGTTTTGTTGTGCTTTCACTTGATGAACTGTTTACTGTTCCTTTATTTGAAACAGGTGATGTAGATGCTACTGCATCATTAGATGATACATCACTGCTTGATTTCTTTGTAATGACAGTTTTCTTGTTTCCATTTTCATCAGTTACTACTTCAGTTACCGCAACTTCGCCATCGGAAACAGCAGGGGCTTCAACAACATTGACTTTTAATTTCTTTGAAGCTTTATTTTTATATTTGTCTAGAATTGATACTTTTAGATCATAAGTTCCAATCGTGTTGACATCAACTTTAGATGTATCAATCTTCCAGTCTTTGACATCACTGTAATCGGTAGCTTGTAATAAATTACCAAAATTAAAAGTAGAAAGATCTGTATATTGAATGACATCAATACTTTCAGGTGCTTTGATTTCAGGTTTTGTTGTATCTTTTACAGTTACTTTTACAGTAGCTTTTTCTTTGCCATAGGTAAAGTTAATTTCATAGTTACCAACTTTTGGATAGTCTTTTTCTTCTTTCGATACAACATTTCCATTTTCATCCTTATTTGTTACAGTAACGTACTTAAGATTATCTTTTTCTTTTGTATCTTTAATGATCTTATCTAGATTATCAACTTTATTTGCATCCAAATAATCAGCAACATTAGTTGAAACTTTTTGACCAAGTTCAGCATCCACTTCATTTGATGTTAAGACTAGATTTTTAGAACCGTTGTTATTTAGAATGACTGCACCAGCACACCCGATAACTAAAACACCTGCTAAACAACCAGCAACTATTTTTTTCTGTTTTGTATCTAAATATTTTTCAATAAAATTTTGTTTTTTTGTTTCCATATTTCCACTCCTTTGAATTTTTAATCTATTTCTAAGATGGAACTAGTTCCATCGCTCTTTTCTAAATGAATAGGACTTACATAATCTATATGTAGGAAAATTATAAATGCTACTGTTTTACATATTTGTCCTGAAGGATAATAGACTTAATACCGACAATAACATTCCATATTGATTGATGCCTGTTTTTTTCAATCAAGACTTACATAATCAATTACAATTCTATCATCTTTCTATCGGAAGGGAGTATTTTTTTAATAACACCAATTAACACCTGAATTATATTTCTTAGCTGTAATAATGGAACAAGTTCCACCTCTCAACTACAATTCTATACTATCATTTTATCACTTCTATTTTTAAAATCTATTGTCTTTTTTGTGTGATTTTTTGAAATTATTTTTTAATGTATTTGCATGCTGGATATTCTGAACAAGAAATGAACCTTCCATATTTTCTGTTTCTTTCCACCAATGGTTTCCCACATTGCGGACATTTCATTTTTGTTTGAACAACTTCTTTAGATTTTACTGATTCTGTATATTTACAATTAGGATAGTCAGAGCAGGAATAATATTCTCCAAATTTGCCTTTTCTTTAGTTTTCTTAATGATTTTTTTAACAACTTTATTACTTAGCTTATTTTTATCTAAATAGCTATCTATATTAGTCGGTACAGTTTACCCCAATTCAACATTGATTGTATCAAATTTAAGTATTAATTCACTTTGTTGGAAATCACAAAATATTAGCTTTTTAGCTCCCACAACTAAACCAACCACTATAATAATTCTTAATTTTTTTGTTTTTAAAACTATAAACTGCTTAAAAAATTATTCTATTTTTCTTTTCACAATATAATCCTCCTCATTTTAGATGATGAATAGATATAAAAAAAGCAATCTTTCGATTGCTTAGTTAATTTTTACAATTGTATATCCATTTTCTTTGAATTTATCAACAATCATTTGAATATGCGCTTCACCATTTGTTTCACAAGTAACCCTTAATTCCACTTCTGAAAAACGTGCAAAGTTTTTAAATTGGTTATGTTCAACACCAATAACATTTGCATTACATTCATTTAATAATCGAGATACAATTTCTAATTGTCCTGGAATATCAGGTAATTGTACAGAGAATGTTAAGATTCTACCCCTTGAAATAAGTCCTTTATTGATCATTGAAGAAATTGTCATTACATCCATATTTCCACCAGAAATAAGTGATACAACTTTTTTACGTTTACAATGTAATTTCTTTAATGCTGCAAGTGATAAAATACCAGATCCTTCAGCAATTAATTTATGTTTTTCAACAAGTATCAAGAACGCTTCCATTAGTTCATAATCACTTACCGTAACAATTTCATCAACATATTTTTTAATATACTCAAATGGTGTTTCTCCAATTTGTTTAACCGCTGTCCCATCAGCAATTGTACTTACTTCACTTAACTTAACAAGTTGATCATCCTCAACTGCCGCTAACGCACTTGCAGCTCCTTCTGGTTCAACCCCTACAATTTTAACAGATGGATTAATTTGTTTTGCTGCACAAGCAATACCAGAAATCAATCCTCCACCACCAATAGGTACAAGAATATAATCAACATCTGGAAGTTCTTCCATAATTTCTAAAGCAATTGTTCCTTGTCCTTCCATAACATCTTCATCATCAAAAGGATGAACAAAAGTATAACCTTCAGATTTTTGTAATTCTACTGCTTTTTCATAAGCTTCATCATAAGCTTCACCATATAAAACAACATCAGCTCCATGTGCTTTTGTTGCATCCACTTTAATTAAAGGTGTATGTGCTGGCATACAAATTGTTGCTTTGACCCCTAATTTTTTTGCTGCATAAGCTACACCTTGTGCATGATTTCCAGCCGAAGAAGCAATCAACCCTTTTTTCTTTGCTTCATCATCTAATTTCATAATTTTATTGTAGGCACCTCTAATTTTGAATGCTCCTGTTTTTTGTAAGTTTTCAGGTTTGATATATACATCATTACCGCTTTCTTCAGAAAATGCTTCACTATGTATTAAATGAGTTGGTAAGATGACTTCATCAACTCTTTTTTTTGCCGCTTGAAAATCTTCTAATTTTAACATTTTAAATTCCCTCCGTATTAGTATTCCCATTATATCATTTATCTTCGATAAAACAATTATTTTGTTTTAATTTGGTTTGTCATTTCATCATAAAAATAATCATTTTCATCTAATCTTTTTAAGAATTCATCTTCTTTTAAATCATAAATAGAAAGAACATGTACTAATTTCATGTCATCGTCTCTTAATTTCATATTGATCATACTTACTAACATATGAATATCTTTTGTCATTTTTCCACTCCTTGTACTTCATCTACTTTTAGATGTTACCATTATACATCATTTTATTTCTTTTTTTGTCTCAAATTTGTTTCATTTTCCTCTTTTTTATTGTATAAAGTCGATTATTTTTTATCATATTAAATATTTATTATTGATTTTATTTATAAATTATACTATACTGTAACCAAGTCAAAAGCAATGACAAGGAGAGTAGTATTTTTACGAAACTTAAGCGAGCTAGAAGATGGTGTGAGTCTAGTAGTGAACAAAAATATGAAGAACACCTTTGAGCTGTCTACCGAAAGCAAAAGCAAGTAGGCTAGAACGTTTCTAGTTATGTTACAACTAGCGGGTATCGAGTACTCTTAGAAGTATTTTCCGTACCATGTATATCTTTTGGATTTATATGTTACACGATACTCGCACATTCTGTGCGATTTTTTAATTATAAGGGGGATATTAAAAATGTGTGGTTTTTTAGTCGTAGGAAGTGAAGAATTTAAATTACAGGAATTTAATGATGCTTTAGATAAAGCCGCTTATCGTGGTCCTGATCATCAACATATCTCTGTAAGTAACGGGATTACTTGGGGATTTAACCGTTTGTCAATTATGGATTTATCAACAAATGGAAATCAACCTTTTGTTTACAAAGATTGTACTTTAGTATGTAATGGAGAAATATATAACTATCCAGAATTAAAAAATAAATTATCAAAAGAGTACACTTTTAAATCAGGAAGTGACTGCGAAGTTTTAATTCCTCTTTATGATCAATATGGAATTGAAATCTTATGTAAATATTTAGATGCAGAATTTGCGATGGTTCTTTATGATACCAAAACAAAACAGCTTATAGCCGCAAGAGATCCAATGGGAATTCGTCCAATGTTCTATGGTTATAGTAAAAAAGAACATCAAATTTGTTTTGCTTCAGAAGCAAAAGCTTTATTTGATCTATGTGATGATATTATGCCTTTTCCACCAGGACATTATTATTTAGATGGACAGTTTATTTGTTATAACGATTTAAGTGATCCTAAAACAATTGTTGATGATGATTTAGAAACAATTGCGAAAAACTTAAAAACAAAACTTGAAAAAGCCGTTGAAAAAAGATTTATGTCAGATGCTCCAATTGGTTATTTATTAAGTGGTGGCCTTGACTCTTCTCTTGTTTGTGCCATTGGACAAAGATTATCTAACCAACCAATCCGTACTTTCGCTATTGGAATGGAAAGCGATCCAATTGATTTAAAATATGCTAAACAAGTTGCCGATTATTTAGGAACTGAACATACTGAAGTCATTATGAACAAAGAAGATTTATATCAACATTTAAAAGAAGTTATTTACCATCTTGAAACATTTGATATCACAACCATTCGCGCAAGTATGGCTATGTATATTTTATGTAAATATATTCATCAAAATACAGATATTAAGGTTATCATGACCGGCGAAGTTTCTGATGAACTTTTCGGATATAAATATACAGACTTTGCACCAAGTCCAAAAGCATTTCAAGAAGAAGCAAGCAAAAGAATTAAAGAACTTTATATGTATGATGTTTTAAGAGCAGATCGTTGTATCTCTGCACACGCTTTAGAAGGACGCGTTCCTTTTGCAGATGTAGACTTTGTTGATTATTCTATGTCTATTGACCCTGCAAAAAAAATGAATGTTTACAATAAAGGTAAATACTTATTACGTCATGCTTTTGAAGAAACAGATTATTTACCACGCGATATTCTCTTTAGAGAAAAAGCTGCCTTCTCAGATGCCGTAGGTCATTCAATGGTTGATTACCTAAAGGATTTAGCCGATGAAAACTACAATGATGAAGATGTTTTAAAGGCAAAAGAAAAATACTCATACTGTACACCATTTACAAAAGAATCATTAATGTACCGTGATATTTTTGAATCATTCTTCCCACAACAAGGAAAATGGATCAAAGATTTTTGGATGCCAAATAAAGGATGGGAAAACTGTGATGTGGATGATCCAAGTGCCCGTGTTCTAAAAAACTATGGAGATTCTGGAAAATAAAAAGAATGGATTAGTCTTCTTGACTAATCCCATTTTTATATTCTATAAATATTTTTTCGAGTTCTCTTAAAAAATAATGTGATGTTTTTTGATTTCTTTTTTTTGGTCCTTTAACATGGTTATTTTGTTTTCTTGAAATATGTCCTAAATAACGAGACATCAATAGATTATTGATATTATCTTCACTAATTCTTTTACCTGAAACATGTAATACAAGAGCTTCTTTTAATAAAGCAAGACTTGCTAATCCATAATCTTGACTAATCAACAAATCACCAGCTTGTATGTAAGATAAAATCATTTGATCCACACTATCTTTCCCTACTTCACATCTTACAATGCAAATACGTTCATCTTCAATATCATGAGCAAAATCAATAAATAAAAATGTTTCTATTTCATAATGTAAAGCAAGTTCAATAACTTCTTTTCTATTTGGGCAAGCATCACCATCAATTAATAACCGCATACGCCACTTCCAATGAGGACAAGCATCGCCAAAACACCACCAATGAAGCCTCCTAAATGTCCTGTTTTAGATACACTTTTATCTACAAGAGTAAAGACAACATTAATTGCTATAACAGCCATAAAGTTTTTTAAAATCATAAGATAAGGTCCTTTAAAAACCACGCCAAGTGTTACAATCGACCCTAAAAAGCCATAGAAAATACCACTTGCTCCTAAAGTAATTGTATTTTGATAACGTACATCTTTTTTACTGTAAAGATAGGTCACAGTATAAGAAGCAATTCCCGAAACCAGAATTAAATAAATATAAGGAAATGACCCTAAAAGTCTTTCAAAAAAAGTACCGCCTAAATAATACAGTGCATAACAATTCATAAAAAGATGAATAAAATCAACATGTACAAAATTTGCAGTTAAAAAACGCCAATATTCTTGTTTATATTCAATCTTTGCTGGATAAAACGCCCCATATTTAATAGCTAAACTACTTTTATCATCACTTTGATCAATAAAATTGATTACAACATAAATTCCAATGCATATTAATAACATTCCTATAGTAATTATCACGATTTCTTCTCACTTTCATTTTTTATAACTTCAACTTTTCTAGTTCTTTGAATATTATTTCCTTGACTATTTGTAATAGAATAAATCACTTCATATGTACCAACTTCATCGGTATTCACCGTGTTCTTTAAAATCTTAATTTGATGCGTAATATCATTTCCATTACCATCACTGGCACTGACACCTTCCATGATATCAAAGCGCGTTCCTTGAACAACCTCAACATCATTAATTCCTTCTAAAGTCGGATGATTTCCTAAATGTCCAACCACAATTTTTGCGCGTAATTTCGATGCTTGGTTTCCTACAACATCCTCTACAACAATATCAACAATATAAGAACCTTTTTTATTAAATTGTAGTGTTTCTGTTTTACTTCCATCTTCTTGTAAGAAATAAGCTATCGTATCTGATTGGTCTTCTACTTTATCAATTAAATTCAATGCTGCAATCTTTTCATTGACATTGATATTAAAAACAACTTGTTTCAACGTAAAAACCGGTTTTGTAGTATCTTTTATTTTAATATAAAATGGAAGTTCAACACCTGCATAAGTTGCTGATACTTTATACAAACCAATTTCATTTTTTAAATTAGAGAAATTAAGTTTTACTTCATTAATAACACTTTCATTGGCATTGACATAATCCGCGGGATTGTTCGAGATAACAGATCCATATTCATATTCAAATATATCTCTTTTCAATGTCACTGGTGTGATATTTAAAGCAAGAATTGTAAAAAGAGTGCTGGCAACAACAAAAAAACCTAAAACAACACTGATGATTTTCTTTTTCATTATTTGTGTCATTATCTCACTCCTTTCCCTATCATTATATCATCTAATTGTGACATTTTTGTGAAAAGTACCATACTTTTGTAAAATATCTTATTCCTTCATTAAAAAAAAAGCAATAGCAAACGCTTATCAGGTAAAAAAATACAAAAAAGGATAAGAAATTTGCTTATCCTAATCGTTTTAATACTTTATCTTTTCCTAATAATTCCATAGAAGCTGCTAAATCTGGACCATGCATAATACCAGTTGTCGCAATACGTAAAGGCATATATAACATTTTTCCTCTTGCTTTTGCTTCTTTTTGAGTTGCTTTAATACAAGCAAAGATTTGATCCTGCTTAAAATTTTCTTCAGCTAATTCTTCAACCTTAGATTTAAATACAGCTAATGTATTTGGAATAGCTTCATCTTTCATAAATTCAACTGCTTCTTCTTCTAAATGAATTTCATCTTCAAAGAATAGTTTAACTTGTTCAACAATTTCTTCACCACAAGAAATATGATCTCTATGCACTTCTACTAATTTTTCAATCCATTCTTCACTTTTATCGCTTAAATCATAAGCTTCTTGTAAAAATGGCAAACATAATTTTGTTAATTGTTTTGTATCTAATTTTTTAATATATTGGCTATTGATCCATTTTAATTTATTTATATCAAAAATAGCCCCAGACTTAGAAATACGTTTTACATCAAATGCTTCAATTAATTCATCTAATGAGAAGATTTCTTGTTCACCTTCAGGTGACCATCCAAGTAAAGCAATGTAATTTAAGATTGCTTCATTTAAGAAACCTTTATTAATTAAATCTTGATAAGATGCATCCCCATTACGTTTCGATAATTTATGTTTTTCATCTTTCATAACAGGTGGACAATGGATATATGATGGTACATCCCATCCAAATGCTTGGTAGATTAAATTATATTTAGGTGTTGAAGATAAATATTCATTTCCTCTTACAACATGAGTGATGTTCATTAAATGATCGTCTACGATATTTGCGAAGTTATATGTTGGATAACCATCACTTTTTAATAAAACACCTTCAGCAAGTCCCGCGTTTTCTACTTCAATATGTCCATAAACTTCATCTTCAAAAGAAGTAATTCCTGTACTTGGAATTGTTTGTCTTACTACATATTTTTCGCCATTAGCGATTCTTTGTTTTGCTTCTTCCAAAGAAAGATGTTTACATGGATCAATGTATCCTAATTCTTCATTATCAGATTCTTCTTTTGCTTTATTGATTGTTTCTTCATCACAGAAACAATAATGAGCTCCCCCTAATTCAACTAATTTATCAGCATATTCTTTATAAATAGCTAATCTTTCAGATTGAACATAAGGTCCCACATTTCCTGGCTTATTAGGTCCTTCATCATAACCTAATCCTGTTTGATCCATAACTTTATAGATCATATCAACAGCACCTTCAACTTCTCTTTCTTGATCAGTATCTTCAATTCTTAAAATAAAATCTCCATGATCATGTTTAGCGATTAAATATTCATATAACGCTGTTCTTAAGTTACCGATATGCATATATCCTGTTGGACTTGGTGCAAATCTTGTTCTTACTTTTGCCATTTCTATACTCCTTTTTTTCTTAATAAAACAACCGCTTGAGCTACCATACCTTCTTGTCTTCCAACAAACCCTAGCTTTTCTCCACGCGTTGCTTTGATATTGATTTGACTGACATCACAATGTAATTTACTTGCAACATTTTCTCTCATTTTTTGAATATGAGGTGCCATCTTAGGTGCCTCACACATAATAATACTATCTAGGTTATTGATCTCATAACCTTCTTGGTTCATCAGTTGATAACAATGTTCCAATAAAACCATTGAAGAAATTCCTTTATATTGAGGATCCGTATCAGGAAAATGTTTTCCAATATCACCAAGACCTAACGCCCCAATAATACTTTCAATAATAGCGTGTAATAAGACATCTGCATCACTATGTCCTAACAACCCTTTATCATGATCAATTTTTACACCGCCAATATATAAATCTCTTCCTTCTACTAATTGATGAATATCAATTGATTGTCCTATTCTAAACATGTTATCACCTTCCGCAAACATTCTAGCACATATTTTCTAATTTATGAAGTATTGGATGTTTTATAATCAAGGAAAATATGGTAAACTAAAACATATAAAAATTATGGGAGGACTTCCTATGGATAAAGAAGAAGTAGTAAGTAAAAATTTTATTGAAAAAATTATAGATCAAGATTTAGAGGAAGGAAAATATACAAAAATTGCGACACGTTTCCCTCCTGAACCAAATGGTTATTTACACATTGGGCATGCTAAATCAATCTTATTAAATTATGGATTAGCTAAAAAATATAATGGAACATTCAATTTACGTTTCGATGATACAAATCCAATGAAAGAAAAAACAGAATTCGTAGAAAGTATTGTTTCAGACGTAGAATGGTTAGGAGCTAAATATGATGGTGATATCAAATTTGCATCGAACTATTTTGATCAAATGTATGAAGCAGCTGTGCTTTTAATCAAGAAAGGAAAAGCTTATGTTTGTGATTTAAGTCCTGAACAAATTAGAGAATACCGTGGTACTTTAACAGAACCTGGTAAAGATTCTCCATATCGTAATCGTTCAATCGAAGAAAACTTAGATTTATTCGAAAGAATGAAAAATGGTGAATTTGAAGATGGTTCAAAAGTATTAAGAGCTAAAATTGATATGGCTTCATCAAATATCAATATGCGTGATCCTATTATTTATCGTGTCGCTAGAATGACACATCATAACACAGGAGATAAATGGTGTATTTATCCAATGTATGACTTTGCTCATCCAATTGAAGATGCTATTGAAGGAATTACTCATTCAATATGTACTCTTGAATTTGAAGATCATCGTCCTTTATACGATTGGGTCGTTCAAGAAATTGGTTATGAACATCCACCAAAACAAATTGAATTCGCCAAACTTTATTTAACAAATGTTATTACAGGAAAACGTTATATTAAACGTTTAGTTGATGAAGGTATTGTTGATGGCTGGGATGATCCTCGATTAGTCACAATTGCCGCTTTAAGACGTAGAGGATTTACACCTGAATCAATTAAATCTTTTATGGAATTAGTTGGTGTTACAAAAAGTAATTCTTCAAATGATTATGCGATGTTAGAATATTGTATTCGTAATGATTTAAAACCAAAAGCACCTCGTGTGATGGCTGTTTTAGATCCTATTAAATTAGTTATTGATAACTATCCTGAAGGACAAGTTGAATATTTAGATGCGATGGTCAACATGGAAAATCCTGATTTAGGTTATGAAAAAGTTCCATTTGAAAGAGAATTATGGATTGATCGTGATGACTTTATGGAAGAACCACCTAAAAAATATTTTAGATTGTTCCCAGGAAATGAAGTTCGTTTAATGAATGCTTATTTCGTTAAATGTGTTGATTTTGAAAAAGATGAAAACGGAAAAGTAACTGTTGTTCATTGTACTTATGATCCTATTACTAAAAACGGTACAGGATTTACTGGTAGAAAAGTAAAAGGTACAATTCATTGGGTTCCTGTTCATCATTGTAAGAAAGTAACAGCACGTTTATATGAAAACTTAGTCGATGAAGAAAAAGGTGTTTATAATGAAGATGGATCTTTAAACTTAAATCCTAATTCATTAACTGTTATTGATGATTGTTATGTTGAACCAGCTATTGAAAAATACAAACGTGGTGATTCGTTCCAATTTGTAAGAAATGGTTATTTCTGTATTGATACAAAAGATTCTACAGAGGATCATTTTGTATTTAATAGAATCGTTTCATTAAAGAGTTCATTTAAATTACCTAAGAAATAAAAAAAGTGGAGATTGTAAAAACAATCTCCTTTTTTGTATAAAAAGCAATATCTTTCGATATTGCTTTCTTTTTATTATTTATTATATTTACGATCATGTGCCGCTGAAATTAAACCTTGGAATAAAGGTTGTGCACGGTTCGGTCTTGAAGTAAATTCTGGATGGAATTGACATCCTACATAGTAAGGATGATCTTCAATTTCAACAATTTCTACAAGATTTCTTTCCGGGTTAAATCCCGCAACTTTTAAACCATTTTCAACTAAAACATCTTTATAGTTATTATTAAATTCATATCTATGACGATGTCTTTCTTTAATTAATTCTTTTCCATAAAGACGTGCTGCTTGTGTCCCTGGATTTAATTGACATTCATAATCACCTAATCTTTGTGTACCTCCCATATCTTCTAAAGATTGGTCAGACATTAAATTGATCACTGGATTCTTACATAATTCATCAAATTCTAATGAGTTAGCATCTTTAATACCACATACATTTCTAGCATATTCAATGGTAATTAATTGCATACCTAAACAAATACCTAAAAGTGGTACATTATTTGTACGTGCATATTCAATAGCATCAATCATACCAGCAATACCACGATCACCAAATCCACCTGGAACAATGATACCATCGGCATCTTTTAATCTTTCTGCTACATTTTCTTTATTTAATTCTTCTGAATTAATAAAATCAATATTAACAACACTGTTCACATAATATCCTGCATGTCTTAAAGCTTCGTTAACTGATAAATATGCATCAGGCAATTGAACATATTTTCCAACTAACGCAATATTTAATTCTTGGTTTAAGTTTTTAACACGGTTAACTAAAGCATCCCATTCATCCATATGCGCTGCTGGTGCATTGATTTGAAGATGTTGTAATACTAAATCATCCATTTTTTGATCTAGCAACATGCGTGGTAATTCATATAAATTTTCTACATCATAGTTTGAAATAACATTTTGTGTTGGTACATTACAAAATAAAGAAATCTTATCTTTTAATTCTTTTTCAATATGATGTTCACTACGACAAACAATAAAGTCTGGTTGAATACCTAAACCTCTTAATTCTTTAACACTATGTTGTGTTGGTTTTGTTTTTACTTCATGACTTGCCCCAATGTATGGAAGTAAAGTTGTATGAATATAAACGGTATTTTCATACCCTAAATCTAATCTTACTTGGCGGATAGCTTCGATGAAAGGTAAACTTTCGATATCTCCTGTAGTTCCACCAATTTCAGTAATAACGATATCTGCTTTAGAACTACGTGCAGCTGCATAAATTCTTTCTTTAATTTCATTTGTAATATGAGGAACAACTTGTACAGTAGCTCCTAAATAATCTCCACGTCTTTCTTTTGAAATAACGTTACTATAAATTCTACCTGTTGTAATTGATGAGTTTTTATTTAATTGTTCATCAATAAATCTTTCATAGTGTCCTAAATCCAAGTCTGTTTCTGCCCCATCTGCAGTTACAAAGACTTCCCCATGTTGATAAGGTGACATTGTTCCTGGATCAACGTTAATATATGGATCTAATTTTTGCATGAAGACTTTTTGTCCTCTTTGTTTTAAAATTCTTCCTAAAGATGCAGCTGTTAAACCTTTACCAAGACCTGAAACAACTCCACCAGTTACAAATATGTATTTAGCCATTTTCTATCCTCCTCTAGTATCTATAAAAATAAAAAGTGCCTTCCTATGGAAGACACTGTATTGCCCTTTCTTATTTTATCAATATTAAATATTTATTGCAATAATAAATTTATCATTTTTAAACAAAAAAAGGAACACGCGTTCCTCCTTTGCGTATAAGTGAATTTTTGGGAGAGGGGTCACTTATACTTGTTTATTATATTGTCTTCATCTGACATGATTACTATAACAATTCTATATGAATTAATTATGAACTTTATCTTAACATAAAAGAAAAGGTAGGACATACCTACCTTTATCATTATTTATCAAATTTGTTTTTGTAATCGTAAATTTTACGTAAGATATCTTCCATATCTTTAACCATAGGCATTCTAGGGTTAGCTGGTGTACATTGATCTTCGTAAGCATTCATAGCAATTCTATGAACTGATTCTTCCCAAGCTTCTCTTGAGATACCTTGAGATTCTACGTTAGATACAACACCTACTTTGTGACATAATTCTTCACAAGCATCAGCGAACATTTCAACACCTTCAGCTGGAGTCTTAGGATTTAATCCAATTAATTGAGCTAATTCCATGAATTTAACATCAGCTTTATAGTTTTCAATTTTTGGCCAGATATTTAATTTAGTTGGAATAGTTCCGTTATATCTAATTACGTGTGGTAATAAGATACCATTTGTTCTACCATGTGGAATATGCCATTCCCCACCAATTTTATGAGCTAATGAGTGGTTCATTCCTAAGAACGCATTAGCGAAGGCCATACCTGCGATAGTTGCAGCGTTATGCATTTTTTCTCTTGCAATTGGAGTACCTTTCTTAACTGATTCTTCTAAGTATTCAAATACTAATTTAACAGCTTGTTTAGCCCATCCATCAGTAAAGTCAGATGCTAAGATTGAAACATAAGCTTCAACTGCATGAGTTAATACGTCGATACCTGTATCAGCAGCGATTGCTCCTGGTAATGACATTACGAATTCAGGGTCAACGATAGCGATAGTTGGAGTTAAAGCATAGTCAGTTAATGGATATTTTTTGTTTTCTTTCTTATCAGTGATAACTGCGAAAGGAGTAACTTCTGATCCAGTTCCTGATGTAGTTGGGATACAGATCATTTTTGCTTTTTTACCTAATTCAGGGAATTTGAAAGCACGTTTTCTGATATCCATGAATTTTTGTTTGATATCATCAAAGTTAACTTCTGGGTTTTCATACATTAACCACATAACTTTAGCAGCATCCATTGATGATCCCCCACCTAAAGCGATGATACAATCAGGTTCGAATTTTCTCATTAATTCTACCCCTTCTCTTACAGTATCAATACTTGGATCTGGTTCAACATCAAAGAATAATTCGATATCTACATGATTACGTCTTCTTCTAATAACGTCTTCGATTTTTTCAACATAACCAAGATTTACCATACTTCTATCAGTAACGATCATGGCTTTTTCCATATGTTTCATATCTCTTAAGTATCTAATTGAATTCTTTTCAAAGTATACTTTTGGAGGAAGTTTAACCCATTGCATATTGTTATTACGTCTCCCTATTCTCTTAATATTGATTAAGTTAACAGCACTTACGTTGTTAGATACTGAGTTATGTCCGTAAGAACCACAACCTAATGTTAATGATGGAATGAATGCATTATATACTGATCCAATACCACCGAATGTTGATGGAGCGTTTTCAATGATACGGATTGCTTTACATGCATGTCCGAATTTTTTAGAAATTTCATGATCTTCTGTATGAATTGCAGCAGAGTGACCTAAACCGTTAAATTCAACCATTGCAGCTGCTTTAGCGATACCATCATCAGTGCTTTTAGCTTTTAAGATAGCTAATACTGGAGATAATTTTTCTCTAGTTAATGGTTCATTTGGTCCTACTTCTTTACATTCTGCACAGATAATTTGTGTTTCAGCAGGAACTTTAAATCCAGCTTGTTCAGCAATCCATTCAGCAGGTTTACCTACAACATTAGGATTTAATTTAGCTTGAGCAACATTGTCTGAATAAGCTTCTGCACCAAACATGAATTTTTCAAGTTTAGCTTTTTCTTCTTTGTTTACAAAGTAAACATGGAATCTTTTAATTTCTTTCATGAAATCACTGTAGATTTCTTGGTCTACGATTGCAGCTTGTTCAGAAGCACAAATCATACCATTGTCGAAAGATTTTGATAATACGATATCATTTACAGCTCTTGGTAATACACATGTTTTTTCAACATATGCAGGTACGTTACCAGCACCTACACCTAAAGCAGGTTTACCACATGAATATGCAGCTTTAACCATTGCGTTACCACCAGTTGCTAAAATAGTTGCAACACCTGGGTGATTCATTAATGCATTAGTTGCATACATAGATTTAATAGATAACCATTGAATACAGTTTTCTGGTGCACCAGCAGCAATAGCAGCATCTCTAATAACGATTGCAGCTTGTTTTGAACTTTCATGAGCGCTTGGGTGGAACGAGAAAATGATTGGGTTTCTTGTTTTTAAAGCGATTAATGATTTGAAAATTACTGTTGAAGTTGGGTTAGTTGTTGGAACGATACCACAAACAACACCTACTGGTTCTGCAATTTCAGTAATTCCAGTTAATGGATCTTCATTGATGATTCCTACTGTTTTTAAATGACGTAAATTATTAGTAACATATTCACATGCAAATAAGTTTTTAACAGCTTTATCTTCAAATACTCCACGTCCTGTTTCGTTAACTGCAGCTTCAGCTAAAATACCATGATGGTCTAACCCAGCTACAGAACATTTAGCAACGATGTAGTCTACTTGTTCTTGTGTAAAATCTTCAAATTCTTCTAAAGCTTTTAAAGCTTTGTTTACAAGGTCATCAACATGAGCATCAGTTTCTGCTTCAGTTGGGACAGCTTGTTGTACAGGTTTTTTTTCTGCCATTTTATTTCCTCCATATTTATTGTGAAATTTTTCATTTGTACACCAACATCTTACATGAAAAACATGCAAAAAACAAGTATTATCGCACGTTTGATGGGTAAAAAAAGCAACGTAAGCGATTACATTTTTAACTTCTTGAAATTTTTGTTTGCTATGACAATATTTACACCTTTTTCCTTAAAATAACCATAACGAAAACGATTTGTTACACCCCATGTATTAATATCTAATCCATGTTTTAAATAAAGTGCAATTTCATCTTCATCTAAATAATCTTCTCGTACATGGACATGTAATTTTTGTGTTAAACATAATTGTTTATTCTTTTCATAATCATCTTCAAAAAGATATCCTAAATATAAAGATGAATCAATCGCTCTTAATTTATAAAGAGATTCAATAGAAAAACTCGAAAACAATACTTGATCTAACATTCCCATCTCTTTAATCATTTGATAGCTTTCTAATTCTATTCCTGAATATTGGATCTTATTTGTTTTAATTTCTAAATTAATTTTTATTTTTTTGCCTTTACATAATTCCAAGAGATCTTTCAATGCAGGAATTCTTTGAGGATTTTCCTTTGTTCCAAAATTATAAGTACAAAGTTCATCATAAGTCATATCTTTGATATAACCTTTTCCATTACTAGTTCGATTTATTTTTTCATCATGACATAAAACAAGAACGCCATCTTTTGTTTTATGAACATCTGTTTCAATTCCATCAAAACCACTTTCAATAGCCTTTTCAAAAGCCAACATTGTATTTTCAGGATATTGATCACTATAGCCCCTATATCCAAACAACAACATAGTCTCACCTCCTAAAAACATTTTACTCTTTTATTGTTAAGAATACACCAAAAATTTGTTATATAAAAAGCAGACTTTTGTTAAGCCTACTTTTCACACATTATTTTAAAAGAGTCTAAATAATAAAGTTCAACTTCTTGATCACACTCTAAAGAACTCCATTCACTAAAAATCACTATATAATCTAAATGATCAACTTTTAAATGTCTTTGTTTACGTCCATATCCTACTTTCATTAAAAGACTATTTTCGTTTTCTAAAGTAAAATCACTTCTTAGTTTTAAAGAAAATTGATCTTGGATTTTTGAAATGTGCAATTCAAAAATAGTATTTTCTACTGTTGGAATCGTATAATCGACATCAGGAAGTCACATCCAACCAATGAGTATTCTTCTTCCTTTTTCATCCAAGAAAGAGTGAGCTGCATAGATATCAAAACCATTATCAATTTCTTCAAAATCTTTAACATAGTCTTCATTAAAATAACAAGAAACTATAGTTTTTCCAACACCAGCCATTTCCACAATGTCTTTCATTACAAATTTTTTCTTTCATATCATCACCGCATCCATTATAACAAAAAAAAGAACACTTTAAATAAAGTCGTGCAATGGCATGAACTTAAGATATAATCTTAGGTTCATGTCTTTTTATTTTTATCCT
>OLQI01000448.1_pt1 | contig 39077 bp, 36 predicted proteins | sample 1672171 | NCBI WGS metagenome assembly OLQI01 (sample SAMEA3136655, study PRJEB25190) | human gut metagenome
ACATATCACAGAGGATCAACGACAACTTTTTTCTAACTTAAATTGACATTTCAGGTTATTTAAAGTGTCAACCCTAAGGGGTAATTGTACGGGTAATCCATCAACAAGATTTTACGGGTAATCCATCAACAAGATTTAGTGTAGAGCCAATTTTTATAACGCTGACTAATTTAACAGCCCCGCCGGTAAGGCCGGGGGGGTCCTTAGGATAGCTAGCGAGTTGATTTGGTCGGCGTGGAGCTGGTCAATTAAACCATCGACGCCGTCAAACTTAATTTCGCCGCGCAGCCGTTGTATCCAACTGACGGTGACGTGCTCGCCGTAAATGTTACCCTTGAAATCAAAGAGGTAGACTTCGATCGTCTTGTGCTTATTTTGCCCAAAGGTGACGTTGTAGCCCACCGAGGCCATTCCACCGTACCAGTGGCCGTCAACTAAGAAGTTAACCGTGTACACACCCACGGCCGGGATCCGTTCGAGCGGGTTCCAGGCGACGTTGGCGGTCGGAAAGCCGATCGTCCGGCCCCGGGCCAGGCCGTGAACCACGATTCCGCTGGTTTGGTACCGGTAGCCCAGGAGCTGGTTAGCGTCTTCCACCCGGCCCTGGTCAATCAGGTCGCGGATCCGGCTGGAGCCAATCTTTGCGCCCCCGGTTTCCTGTTTTTTTACCGTCACCACGTCAAAAAGGCCGGCCGCGTACCCCGCCAAGCGGTCCATCGTGGCGACGTCCTTTTTGCCATAGGTGTGGTCAAAGCCGGCCACCACCGCCACCGCGTGCATCCTGACCAAGTAATCGCTGACGAACTCTTCGGGACTCAGGCTGCCGAGCTTGGCCGTGAAGTCGACCAGGTAAACCAAATCGGCGCCCAGCTGTTCCAGCAGGGCCAACTTCCGGTCAATGGTGGTCAGGTAATGGACCCCCTCTTCGTAGCGCTGGTAGACGATCCCCGGTAGCTTGTCGTAGGTCAAAACGGCCAGGGGGACCTGGCGGCGGGCCGCCTCTTCTTTGGCCCGGGCGATCACCGCTTGGTGGCCGCGGTGAACCCCGTCAAAAAAGCCCATTGCGACCACTACCGGACCGTCCGGTACCTGTTGCTCTAATAGTGGATGGTGTACCTTTATTACTTCCATTGTCTTCCCTCTAACTATTCTTAAACATCTTTTCAGGTTGGTAGTGGCGCTCAACGTGCTTGTAAACGGCCTTGGTGTCCCCTTGGTAGGTGACCACCACCCGCGGCTCTTGGGGGGTTACCTCACTTTGCTTGAGCCAGCCACCGTTTTGAACGGCTTGCCACTGCTCGGCGTTTAGTGCCAGGTGGGGCAGGTCCTTGACGGCGTAATCAAGCGGGTACAAGTTGACCATCCCGCTCGCCGTGACCATGTCTTGGATGTCGTCGAGGCTCAGGGTCTGATCCAGGGTGAAGCCACCCGACTTTAACCGGGTCAAAGACGACATCACCCCCGGGTAGCCCAACTTGGCGGCTAGGTCGACAGCCAGGGTCCGCACATACGTCCCCTTGGAGCAGGCCACCTTAAAGCGGACCCGCTGGACTTGCCGTTCCTGGTCGTAACTGGTGGCTAGCAGGGTGAACTGGTCGATCGTCACTTGGCGCTTAGGGCGTTCCACGGTTTCGCCAGCCCGGGCGTACTCGTATAAACGTTTCCCCCTGACCTTTACGGCCGAATACATCGGCGGCACCTGGGTGATTTCCCCGGTCATTTCGGCCATTTTTTCCGCAATCATTTCTCGAGCGATGGGCGCCGGCACCGGCTTTTGGTCGACCACTTCCCCATCGAGGTCTTCGGTGGTCGTCGCTAGCCCAATCGTCAATTCGCCGGCGTACTCCTTACCCGAGGCCATCAGGTATTCAACGGCCTTGGTGGCGTTGCCAATCGCAATTGGTAAGACCCCGTCCACGTTGGGATCCAGGGTCCCCGAGTGGCCGACCTTCTTGGTGTGTAAAATCCGCCGCAAGCGGGCGATGCAATCAAACGAGGTCATCCCCCGCTCCTTATAAAGTGGAATGATTCCGTCCATTGGTCTTCCTTTCTGCTCTATAAAAAAGGCCCCAACGTCCACTAAACGAACGCTAGGGCCCAACTGCTGTTAGAGCTCGTTATTTTTGTGAAGCTCGTTCAGCAGCTCGTCAATGCGACTCCCGTATTCAATCGATGGGTCGCGGACAAACTTAATTTCCGGTGCCTTGAAAATATTCAGGCGGCTCCCCAGCTCGCTGCGCACCAGCCCGGTTGCCTTATCCAACCCGGTTTGGGTCTTTTCGGCGTCCGAAGCCAGCTTCGACAGGATCGTGTAGTAGATCGTCGCTTGCTGCAGGTCACCCGTTACGTCAACGCCGGTCACCGTTACCCCGTTGACCCGGGGATCACGGACCCGCTTTAAGAGGATGTCGTCGACTTCGCGCTGAATCTGTTGAGCGAGCCGTTCCACCCGGAATTGCTTATTCGGCATGGCGCTCCTCCTTTACTTAACCGGAACTTCCTTCATGTGGTAAGCTTCGATGACGTCGTTTTCCTTGACGTCGTTGAAGTTCTTGATCGTCAACCCACATTCAAAGCCCATCTTAACTTCCTTAGCGTCGTCCTTGAAGCGCTTGAGTGAGCCCAATTCGCCTTCGTAAATGACCACGCCGTCACGGATCAGGCGGACCTTGGCGTCGCGGGTGATCTTACCGGAGACAACCATCCCCCCGGCAATCGTCCCGATCTTGGATGCCTTGTAAAGTTGCCGTACTTCAACTTGACCCAGCACTTCTTCTTCGTAAACTGGTTCCAGCATCCCCTTCATGGCGTCTTCAACTTCTTCGATCGCGTTGTAGATCACCCGGTGCAGGCGGATGTCGATGTTGTTAGTTTCGGCTTCGGACTTCGCCAGTGGAGTCGGGCGAACGTTAAAGCCGATGATGATGGCGTTGGAAGCTTCGGCCAGGGTAACGTCTGATTCAGAGATCGCCCCAACGGCCTTGTGGATGATGTCGACCCGCACACCGTCAACCTGGATCTTTTGCAGGCATTGGGCGAGGGCTTCAACGGACCCTTGCACGTCGGCCTTGATGATGATCGGCAGGGACTTCATTTCACCCTTCTTCATCGTGTCAAAGAGATTGTCCAGGGTCACGTGACTAGTGCGGCGCCGCTTTTCGTCTTCGGCCCGCTTAGCCCGTTCTTCCCCGGCGGCCCGGGCCGTCTTTTCGTCGTCAAAGACAACAAAGTGGTCCCCGGCTTCCGGCACCCCGTTGAGCCCGGTAATTTCGACTGGCGTCGATGGGGTGGCGTCCTTGATCCGCCGACCGTTTTCGTTGGTCATCGTCCGAACCCGACCAAAGGTGTCGCCGATCACGATTGGGTCCCCTACGTGCAGGGTCCCTTGTTGAACCAAGAGGGTGGCTACGGAACCCTTCCCCTGGTCGAGACGGGCTTCTACCACTGCCCCAGCGGCGTTTTGGTCTGGGTTAGCCTTTAATTCCATCACTTCGGCTTGTAACAAGATCATGTCGAGCAATTCGTCGATGTTCTTGCCGAACTTGGCGGAAACCTTGACGTAAATCGTGTCCCCACCCCAGTCTTCTGGGATCAGGCCGTATTCGGTCAGTTGTTCCGTGACGTGGTCCGTGTTAGCGCCCGGCTTGTCGATCTTATTCACCACAACGATGATCGGCGTGCCGGCCGCCTTGGCGTGGTTAATGGCTTCGATCGTTTGTGGCATCACCCCGTCATCGGCGGCCACCACCAGAACGGTGATGTCGGTGATGTTGGCCCCACGCGCCCGCATTTCGGTAAAGGCGGCGTGCCCTGGGGTGTCCAAGAAGGTGATCAACTTGTCGTTGTACTTAACTTGGTAGGCCCCAATGGCTTGAGTGATCCCACCGGCTTCGCCTTCGGTCACGTGGGAGTGACGAATCTTGTCCAACAAGGTCGTCTTCCCGTGGTCAACGTGCCCCATGACCGTCACAACCGGTGGCCGGTCGGCGAGGTTGGCGTCGTTGTTGATCCGTTCGTCAAAGAAGTGGTCTAAGTCGGCCACGTCGACTTGGACCTTTTCCTTGGCTTCGATCCCGTAGTCGGCCGCCAAAATTTCAATCGTGTCCGCATCCAAGGATTGGTTTTGGTTCACCATCACCCCTAACATGAAGAGCTTCTTGATGATTTCGGCTGGTGACCGGTGCAAGATCTTCCCGAGGTCCTGGGCGTTCATGCCGTCCGTGTATTCCAATACGTCCGGCAGCGGCCGATCCTTGCGTTGGGTTGGGGCCTTAGGAGCCGTGTCGCGCAGGCGTTGGTTACCCTTGTTACGGTTCTTCTTCTTTTTGTTCTTATTCTTACCCTTTTTAAACCAGTGTGCACCCTGACCTTGACCGTTGTTATTGTTCCGGTTAGCGGCTTGGCCTCCCTGGTTGTTGTTTTGGTTTCGCTTTTGGTTGCCGCCGTTACCGTTAGCATTGGCGGAACCGTTATTGCTGTTGTGGCGGTTATTGTTACCGTTGCCGTTATTGTTCCGGTTGCCCCGGTGGTCGCGGGTTTGGTTGTTTTGGCCGCCTTGGTTAGCCGGACGGCTGGCTTCCTTTTTCGCCGGCGCCGACTGGTGTTCTTGGGCCTTTGGTGCCGGCTTGGCAGCAGCTGGCTTGCCCGCCCCCTTGGCCATTGAACGCAGCTTGTTGGCTTCGTCGGAAGTGACGGAAGACATGTGGGTCTTAACGTCCATCCCCTCCTTTTTGGCTAAGTTAACCAGATCCTTGCTTGGCATTTTGAGCTCTTTAGCTAATTCGTAAATTCTTTCTTTGGCCATACGCTCACTCTCCCTCATTTAGTTTGGTTGTTAATTGATGGATTTTCTTTGCAAACCCTGCCCCGGTAATTCCCACGATCGTGCGCGCCTGGCCGATTGCCTGGCTAATTTCCAGCCGGGTAAAATCGTTGACCACCCGCACTCGGTGGGTTTGACACTTATCGGTCACCTTTTTAATGGTTGCCTGGCCGGCGTCACTTGCGAGCAACACAATTCGCACCTGGTCTTTTTGCAGGGCGGTTAAGGCCATCCCTTCACCAGTCACTAGTTGTCCCGCGCGCCGGGCAAGCCCGAGGAGGTTTAAAATTTGCTGACGCTGATTAATCATTCTTACCGAACAGCTTTTGGCGTGCTTGTTGGTGATCAGCGTACTGAATCAACTCATCGTAAAATTCGTCAGTGAGCGTTACGCCAAAGGTCTTGTCAAAGGTCCGTTCCTTCTTAGCCTTTTGGGCAACCGCTACGCTCACGGCAACGTAGGCACCCCGCCCCGGCTTTTTGCCGGTTGGGTCAAGTGATACTTCGTTTTCCTTGTTCTTGACGACCCGGATTAATTCCCGCTTGGGCACCATTTCTCCGGTCACGATATCCTTACGCATCGGTATTTTTTTCTTTTTAACCATTTTTTCACCCCGTTGCTTTCTTGATAAGGATTAAGTCTAGTCTTCGTCTGCGAAGCTGTCAGCGGCTTGGTCAAGCTCTGGGGCTTGCGTTGGCTGCTCTACAACTTCTGCTGCTGGTTCCGGTTGCGCTTCTTCCAGGGCCGCCGCTTGGGATGACGACTTGATGTCGATCTTGTAGCCGGTCAGCTGTGCGGCTAAGCGAACGTTTTGCCCCCGCTTACCGATCGCCAGTGACAGTTGGTCGTCCGGTACGATCACGGTGCAACCACGGTGGATTCGTTCCTCGTGTTCGCGACCGTTTTCGTCGACGCTAGCCGGTTCATCGACTTCCCCGTTGTTTTCATCGAAGAGCACCCCTTCGACTTCGGCCGGGTTCAGGGCGTTGCGGATAAATTCTTCCGGCGCCTCTTCGTACTTAACGATGTCGATGTTTTCGCCGCCCAGTTGGTTGACGATCGCCTGAACCCGGGCCCCGCGTGGTCCCACGCAAGTCCCGACTGGGTCAACGTTTTCGTCGCGGGAGAAGACGGCCACCTTGGCCCGGTCCCCGGCTTCACGCACGATCCCCTTAACTTCCACGATCCCCTGTTGGATTTCCGGCACTTCCTTTTCAAAGAGCCGCTTGAGCAGGTCCGGACTGGTCCGGGAAACGAAGACCAACGGCCCGCGGGCGCCGCTCTTGTCGTTGACCCGGGTCACGTAAACTTGGATCCGGTCGTGCACCCGGTAGTGCTCGTTTGGCATTTGGTCATGCTTGTTCATGGCCGCTTCCACACCGTCACCGAGGTCGACGTAGATGTAGCGTTCGTCTTCTCGTGAGACTTCCCCTTCGACTAAATCATCCTTTAACTTGTTGTACTTGTCAAAGATGATGTTTCGTTCTTCGTCCCGTAGCTTTTGCAACACCACGCTCTTGGCGGTTTGGGCAGCCAGACGACCGAAGTTGCGCGGCGTTACTTCTTCTTTGAAGATATCACCCAGTTCGTAACCGCGGTTAACCCGCAATGCGTCGGCCAAAGAAATTTCTTCCACGTCGTTAGTGACTTCTTCAACCACCGTCTTAGCGGCGTAGACCTTAAATTCACCGGTCCGGTCGCTGATTTCGACTTCCACGTTGGCCGCGTTGTCTTCGTAATTCTTTTGGTAGGCGTTGGCCAGGGCGTCCTTTAAGGCCTCGATGATGACCTCTTTTTTGATCCCTTTTTCCTTTTCCAGGATGTCCATCGCGTCGAGTAGTTCTACCCGGTCTTCTTTCTTGCTCATATTCGACTCCTTCAACTCTTAAAACTTAATCGCTAAGCGGGCCTTGGCAACCTTGTCCCGCGCGATCACAACCTGCTTTTGGCGGGTCTTATCCATGTACTCAATGGTTAACTCATCCGGGCTCAATTGGCGAAGATACCCTTCAAACACCTTGTGGCCGTCAATTTGTTGGTACAAAGAGACGTTCACGTATTGGTCAAGGGCCCGTTGGTAGTCCACTTCTTTTTTCAGCGGCCGTTCAGCCCCCGGCGAAGAAACTTCCAAGAAGTAGGCCTGGGGGATCGGGTCTGGGTCGGCGTTGTCCAGTTGTTCGCTCAACTGGTCGCTGACAAGGGCACAGTCCTCCAGCGTGATGCCGCCTTCCTTATCGATGTAAACCCGCAAGTACCAGCTCTTGGCCTCCTGGACGAATTCAACTTCGTACAGTTCAAAGTTGTGTTCAGCCAAGATTGGTTCCACCAGCGCCGTTACGGTCTCGACTACGGTCTTATTACTCATCTCGTCACCTCCCGTTTCATTGCAATAAAAAGAGCGAGCATTTCTGCTCACCCCCTCAACGAGTTATTTCAAATACTAATATACCATTCTTTGCCCGTCCTGACAAGCTTGGTGACCATTGATCTCTTTAAAGCACCAAATTTTAGTCCTTCTTATTAATTAACCACCGGCACCCCCACCTTGCTTAACGACATGATTTCACTAAGGCTGGTGGCCGCCGTCAAGAGGGGCACCCCGTTACTCAGGGCGTAGTAGTTCAATGGTGTTGTCGTGGTTTGCGCTTCGTCATCATTAACCACCGCCCAAACCCGTTGGTATTCCAGCGTTGGCAATTGCTGGCTTACCCAGACCTCGACCCGGAGCCCCGCTTGTTCAAGTTGAGCCCGTAACTTGGTGTCAGTGGCGGCAACCGGGTCAAGTAAGACGATTTGACCCTTCACCGGCGTTACTAAGCCATAACTATTAGCAAGCGCCTTGGCCAGGGCCACGGCCGGGCTTTCACCAATTCCAATTGTTTCCCCAGTCGACTTCATTTCCGGCGCCAACCGGCAAGTAAGTCCGGCCAACTTGGCAAAGGAAAAGACCGGCACTTTGACGGCGAAGTGGTTACTTGGGGATGCTAAACCACTTGGTAAACCTAAGTCAGCCAAGGTTTCACCCAGGATTAGCCGGGTAGCTAGCTTGGCTAAGTGATACCCAGTTACCTTACTCATAAACGGCACCGTCCGGCTGGCCCGCGGGTTGACTTCAATCACATAGACCCGGTCGGCAACGATGAATTGAATGTTCATCATTCCCAGACAGTGGACCCGTTGACCAATTGCAATCGCAGTTTGAACAATTTCTTTTTGCTGGGCTGACGTCAGGCGGACTGGTGGGTACAGGGCCATCGAATCACCCGAGTGAATCCCGGACCCCTCCAAATGCTCCATGATCCCGGGGATCAAAACGTCGTGACCGTCGCTTAAGATGTCGACTTCGCACTCAAGCCCAGCTACGTAGTGATCAATCAGAACCGGTTGGTTGGGCGCCGCCTTCAGGGCCTTGTTGACGTAGGTTACCAATTCGGTTTCGTTTTCCACGACCGCCATTGCCCGACCACCCAGCACGAAGCTCGGCCGCACCATTACCGGATAGCCAACCACCGGCGCAATCGCCTTGGCCTCGGCTAAATTGAGCGCCGTCGCCCCCTTTGGTTGGGCGATTCCAGCGTCCTTGAGCAATTCCTCAAACTGGTGGCGGTCCTCGGTCTGTTCAATCCCCTGGAGTGAGGTGCCCAGAATTTTAACCCCCCGTTGGACCAGCTCCTTGGTCAGATTAATGGCCGTTTGCCCCCCAAACTGAACGATCACCCCGCGTGGCTGCTCTAGGTTGACCACGTTCATGACGTGCTCAACCGTCAGCGGTTCAAAGTAGAGTTTGTCGGAAATTGAAAAATCGGTCGAAACCGTTTCGGGATTGTTATTGATAATGATCGCTCGGTAGCCGGCCTCTTGAATCGCTTGAACGCAGTGGACGGTCGTGTAATCAAATTCGACCCCCTGACCAATCCGAATTGGACCAGAACCAAGCACTAACACACTATTGCCCAGTGGCTGACTCTCGTTATTGCCCGGGAAATAACTGCTGTAATAGTACGGGGTCGCACTAGCAAACTCACTGGCACAGGTGTCGACGGTCTTGTAAACCGGAGCTAACCCCGTGTTTTTAACTAGCTGCTCAACGTTTGACAGCGAGCACCGGAGCGCACTGGCGAGCATGGCGTTGGTAAAGCCAAACTGCTTGGCGTTGGCCACGGCCGCTCCCCCTTGCAATGCCAGTTCCCGCTTTAGTTGCCAAATGTGGGCCAGCTTGTGCAAGAAGAAGGGGCTGATCTTGGTCCAATCTGCCAAGTCAGCAATTGAATAGCCCCGTTTAAGGGCGACGAAGAGCTCAAACAAGCGCAGGTCAGTCGGCGACTTAAGCGCCGCCACTAATTTCTGGTCGCTCAGCTGATCATCGTTAGCCGGCAGGAGGCTCGCCTGAACCCCAGGGTCAATTTCCAGCGAAGCGACCGCCTTTAAAAGCGCCTCTTCAAAGGTTAGACCGATGCCCATCACCTCCCCGGTTGCCTTCATTTGAGTCCCTAAGTGCCGATCGGCTCCACCGAACTTGTCAAAGGGGAAGTGCGGCAACTTAACCACCACGTAGTCGAGGGCCGGCTCGAAGGCAGCGATGGTGGTCTGGGTAACCGGGTTGGTAATTTCACTCAGGTTAAGGCCAACGGCGATCTTAGCGGCAATCTTGGCGATCGGGTAGCCGGTCGCTTTGGAGGCGAGGGCCGACGAACGGCTGACCCGCGGGTTAACCTCAATCACGTAGTAATCATCGCTAATCGGTGACTGGGCCAGTTGAACGTTGCAGCCCCCTTCGATCTTTAGGGCGGCCACGATCGCTAAGGCTGCCGACCAAAGCCGTTGGCACTGAACATCCGGTAGGGTTTGGTTGGGCGCCACCACGATTGAATCACCGGTGTGAAGGCCGACCGGATCGAAATTTTCCATGCAACAAACACTTATCTCATCCCCGTTGGCATCGCGCATTACTTCAAACTCAATTTCCTTTAAGCCGGCGATACTTTGCTCAATCAGGCATTCCGTGACCGGCGACTGAGCTAGCCCCCGTTTAGCAATTATCTCAAGCTCTTCCTGGTCGTTGGCGATCCCGCCTCCGGTTCCCCCAAGGGTGAAGGCCGGTCGAACGATTACTGGGTAGCCCGCTTCTTCGGCAAACTGACAAGCTGCCTCGACAGTGTGAACGGTTAGGCTCGCCGGCACCGGTTGCCCAATCTCCTCCATTAACTGCTTAAATTGTTCCCGGTCTTCGGCCTCCTGGATCGTTTGTAAATCGGTGCCTAAAAGAGTGACGCCGAACTTCTTTAAGACGCCGGCTTGGTCGAGCTCGATGGCCAGGTTCAGACCGGTTTGCCCGCCCAGGGTTGGCAAGAGGGCGTCGGGGTGCTCCCGTTCAATGATCTCGGTTAATGACGGCACCGTCAGTGGCTCCAAGTAGACTTGGTCAGCAATTTGATCGTCCGTCATGATCGTGGCTGGATTGGAGTTGACCAAGACCACCTGGTAACCCTCTTCCTTAAGGCTGATGCAGGCCTGGCTGCCGGCGTAATCAAACTCAGCGGCTTGACCGATCACAATTGGTCCCGACCCGATCACTAAGATCTTGTGTAAATCCGTTCTCTTAGGCATTGACCGCCACCCCCGTTTCCATTAACTGTTTAAAGTGATTGAAAAAGTCCCGGGCGTCGTTTGGGCCCGGCCCGGCCTCCGGGTGAAACTGGACCGAAATGACCGGGTAGCCAACCAAGGTTAGTCCCTCTACCGTGTGGTCGTTGCCCTCAACAGCGGTTACCTTTAAGCCGGTCTGCTTGAGGCTAGTGGGATCGACGGCATAGCCATGGTTTTGACTGGTCATGATCGTTTGCTGTGCGGTCAGCAGCATCACCGGATGATTAGCCCCCCGGTGGCCAAAGGGCAAACGATAAGTGGTTGCGCCATTAGCTAGGGCTAACAATTGGTGTCCCAAACAGATTCCCGCCAGCGGGTAGTCGTGTTCCAATCCCCGAATTAGGGGTAAGACCGCCTGGTAGTCCAGCGGATCGCCGGGACCGTTTGAAATCAAGACCCCGGCCGGGTTGAGCTCATGGACCTCGGCGACCGTCGCCGATGGTGGTAGGACGACGACTCGACACCCACAGGCTGCTAAATTATCAATAATCCCCTGCTTCACCCCCAGATCGATTAGGGCAACGGTCAGGTTGGCGGTTGGGTCCATGGCACCAGCGTTTCGAGCGGGAAGTTTCTGCTGGCCGACCAACCGGTTATATAAGTTCGTAAACTCAGTTGGGGTCACCTGCTGATTAACCAGTAGGGCCTTAACGGTGCCGTCTTCGCGTAAGTGCATGGTAATCGTCCGGGTGTCAACACCCTCAATCCCCGGCACGTGATGGTCGACTAACCAAGCGTCCAAAGTCTGGCCAGTCGGTCCCGGTTCGTTTTCGAGCTGACGGACGATCACGGCACCAGCGGTCACTTGCTTGCTTTGGCTCTGCCCGGGCCAAATTCCATAAGTCCCAATTAATGGGTTGGTAAAGGTTAAGAGTTGATTTAGGTAGGAAGGATCGGTCAAGGCCTCTTGGTACCCAGTCATGGCGGTGTTAAACACTAGCTCCCCGGCTACTTGCGCCTCCTGATCCCCAAAGGCGATCCCCGGGTAGGTGGTCCCGTCCTCTAAGATGAGGTATTTATTCATTTTAGCAGCTCCTTTATTCGTTTTGTGTGTATAAATATTTATTGACGATCATAACGCCCTTTCACTCGCCATGCAAGGAGTAATTTTAAAATAGCGGAATTTATTGACTATTTATGAACATTTAACGCATTTTATCCGTATTTTCTGGATAAAAATAAAAAAGTTCTTGCTAATCCGGTCACCACGTTGTAGGCTGTTAGCAATCATAAAAATTTATAAAACTTGCATAGAAGAGATGAAGAAGATGAAAGTTGCCCTAATCGGGATCACCGGCTACGGCGGGATGGTCCTCTACCAAATGCTTAAAATCCACCCGGGGATCGACCAAGTTGATCTCTACGCCCGACACCTTGACGGACCAACTCCCTTAAATCAACTGGTGCCCAATCTTTTTGATGACCAACCGGTGCACCCTTATGACAGTCAAGAAATCATGACAAACGACGAGGCGGTCTTTTTTGTCACCCCGGCGGGCGTCACGAAGACCGCTGCCCGATCGTTCTTGGCCGCCCACTTCCCGGTGATCGACCTCTCTGGCGACTACCGACTAAAAAACGGGGCCACCTATGAAAAGTGGTACCACCAATCCCCGGCCGCCACCGCCGACCTCAAAGTCGCCCACTACGGTCTGACCGACTTCTGTGACTCTACTGACGAGAATTTGATTGCCAACCCAGGTTGTTACGCAACGGCGACCCTCTTGGGCTTGGCACCACTCATCATCAACCAGCTGATCGACCTTGATACCATTGTGGTCGACGCCAAGTCGGGAACCTCGGGGGCAGGTAAACGACCGACCCCTAGTACCCACTTTACTCAGGTTAATGAAAACGCCCAGCTGTATAACGTCAACCACCACAAGCACATCCCAGAAATCGTCCAACAACTGCAAGCTTGGGATCCGGCCGTTGATGCTATCCAATTCAGCACCACCCTCTTACCGATTACCCGCGGAATCCTAGCGACCATTTACGCTAAACCCAAACCGGGCGTTAACAAGGATCAGGTGGCGGCTGCCTTTAAACAAACCTACGCGACCGACCCCTTTGTCCGTTATACCGGTGAAAACTTACCCACCATTAAGCAAGTGGTCGGTACCAACTACTGCGACCTGGGGGTCTTGTTCAACGAGCGCGCCAACACGATCATGGTGGCCAGCATAATTGACAACCTTATTAAGGGCGCCGGTGGCCAGGCAATCCAAAACTTCAACCAACGTTTTAACTTCGCACCGGCCGCTGGTTTACCGACGGCTCCCCTCCTGCCATAGCTTCAAAAGAGAAAGGAATTGTTACCATGACTAAACACGAAATTAACACCTTAACCACTTTCACCTGGCCAAAGGGTTTTTATGCCGACGGGCTACACGCCGGTCTGAAGGAAGAAAAAAAGGACCTGGGCTGGCTATATTCCAAGGTGCCGGCCGCTGCCGCCGGGGTCTACACCACCAACCAGTTTCAAGCCGCCCCAACCAAGCTAACGAAGCAAACCGTCAACTTGGACCACCAACTCCAAGCGGTGGTTATGAACAGCGCTAACGCTAATTCTTGCACCGGGCCCCAGGGCATGGTTAACGCCAAAACAATGCAACACCTAGCAGCCAAGAATCTGGGCTTAACCGATCAGTTGGTCGGCGTGGCCTCAACTGGGATCATCGGCGAACCACTACCAATGGATAAGATCACAAACGGGATTAGCCAACTCAGCCTAACCAAGTCCGCCGCCGTGACCGAGGCGGTTTTGACCACCGACAAGCACCCCAAGTCGATCAGCGTCCAGTTTGAGTTCAATAACGAACCAGTCACCGTTACCGGCTTTGCCAAGGGGTCGGGAATGATCCACCCCAAGATGGCGACCATGCTAGGCTTTGTGACCACCGACGCTAAGATTGACGGGGTGGCCCTACAGCAGCTCTTAAACCAGCAGGTTGACGAAACCTTCAACCAGATCACGGTTGACGGCGACACCTCGACCAACGACATGGTTCTGGTCTTGGCCAACGGGATGGCCCAAACCTCACCAGTAACGGCAGATCCGGCTGGCTACGCCCTCTTTGCCGCCGCCTTCCACCAGGTACTGAGTTTCTTAGCCAAGTCGATTGCTAAGGATGGCGAAGGGGCGACCAAGTTAGTCGAAGCCGACGTCTTGCACGCCTACAACCACGACGAAGCCCAAATGGTGGCTAAGGCCATTGTCGGCTCTAACCTGGTCAAGGCCGCCATCTTCGGTGAGGACCCGAACTGGGGGCGCCTGATGGGGGCAATCGGACAAACCAAGGCCCACTTGGACACCAACCACGTTGACGTTTGGCTCAACGGCCAACCCGTCGTCAAGGACAGTCAGGCCTATCTAATTGACCCACAGGTGGTTGCCAGCCACCTCCACGAAAACCAGGTAACCGTTAAAGTCGACCTCCATAACGGCAAGGCGCTCGGCCAGGCCTGGGGGTGTGACTTGACCTATCAGTACGTCAAGATCAACGCCTCGTACCACAACTAGGAGGGGCCTATGACAGAGACCATCGTTATCAAAGTTGGCGGCCACGCCAGTAAACTCTTAGACGACCAGTTCTACCACCAACTTGCCAAGTGGCGTGCCCAGGGAAAACACGTCTTAATCATCCACGGCGGCGGACCCCAGATCAGCCAGTGGCTGGACCTGATGAAGTTGCCTAACCATAAGGAAAACGGGATCCGGGTTACCACCCCAGCCTGCCTAGAAGTGATTCAAGCCGTCTTATTAGGGGTGGTTCAACCGGCCCTGTGCCACCAGTTGACCACCCACCACCTCCCCGTGGTTGGCCTAAACACTAACGACCACCACTTACTAGCTGGTGATTACCTCGACCAGCCCCACTTTGGTGAGGTCGGCCAGATCACCGGGATCAATCAGGCATGGCTGGACCAACTTCTGACCAACGAAATTGGCGTCTTAGCCCCGTTGGCCCAAACAGCCAGCGGTCAACTCTTAAACGTTAACGCTGACACGGCCGCCGCCGAAATTGCCACCCGACTTGGCGCCAGCAAGCTCGTCCTCTTAACCGACGTGCCCGGGGTCTTAAAGGCTGGCAAGATCTTGCCACGCCTTGATCAGACCGGTGCCAACCAACTCTTCGCCCACCACCAAATCACGGCCGGTATGATGCCGAAACTAACCGCCGCCTTTTCCGCCCTAAAGAGGGGCGTTGCTAACGTTTCAATCACTAATGACCTCACCCAGTCAGGGACCGCCCTGGCCCACCAGGTCAGCGCTTAAAAGGAGCAGCCCATGAGTAATATTTTTAATACCTACAACCAATACCCCATCGACATCGTTGCCGGCCACGACTGGCACCTCACCGATAAAAACGGCCAGACCTACCTTGACTTCACCAGCGGGATCGGGGTTTGTAACTTTGGCTACAGCAACGAGCAAATCACCGATAACGTTTTCGAGCAAGCCGCTAAGATTTGGCACACCTCTAACCTTTACCAAAGCCAATTGACCGAAGACGTCGCCGGCCTCCTTGCCGGTCCCGACAAGCTCGCCTTTTTCTGCAACTCGGGCACCGAGGCTAACGAGGCCGCAATGAAGTTCGCCCGTAAGACCACCGGGCGCTCCAAAATGGTCACCTTTCACAACAGTTTCCACGGCCGGACATACGGCGCCATGTCCTTAACCGGTAACGAGGCAATTAAGGTTGGTTACGCCCCGCTGGTTCCTGATGTCGTTTTTGACGATTACAACAGTGATGCCTCCCTGGCCCTAATTGACGACCAAACCGCCGGCGTGATTTTGGAAGTCGTCCAGGGCGAAGGTGGGGTCATCAACGGTAAGCCAGACTGGTTGACCAAGGTCCAAACCGCCTGCCACCAAGCCGGCGCCCTCTTGATTATCGACGAAGTCCAAACCGGGATCGGGCGGACGGGCAAGAAGTTCGCTTACCAGCATTACAACCTGGATCCCGATGTGGTCACGGTCGCCAAGGGGATCGGCAACGGTCTGCCACTCGGGGCGATGCTCGGCAAAAAGAAGTTCGCCGCCACCTTTGGCCCGGGATCGCAGGGGACCACCTTTGGCGGCAACAAACTTTCCTTGGCGGCGGCCAAGGGGGTCTTACAGCAGCTAACCCCGTCGTTTTTAGCGATGATTGACGAAAAGGCCGCCAGCGTTTGGAACTACCTAAATGAAAAGATCGATGCCCTGCCGGCGGTCGAAAGTATCTCGGGTCTCGGCTTGATGATTGGCATTCACCTAAGCCCGGTGGTCGACGTCAATGACGTCATCACCCAACTGCAAGCAAAGGGCCTCTTAACCCTGTCGGCCAAGCATAACACCCTACGCCTCTTGCCACCTTTGGTAATGACCGAACACGATTTAAAGAAGGGCCTGGACATGATTACGGATGTCCTAGAAGATGCCGTAACTACGACTGCTTAGACAAAAAGAGACGATGACAAATTTGCCATCGCCTCTTTTTTTCGTAGATATTAATGTAGTCGCTAACTCTTGCCTTAGCTTAGCCAGCCGACCCGCCAAGGAGGTTAGTTGCCACTCCCCATTACAGCATGTCAAACAGGGACAGCTGGTTTTCGTCAGGCAGTTGGTCCAAGACGTGGTTGACGGTCATAAACTCAATCAAGGTCTTGGAAACCTTCCCCCGTTCGGAGAGGTCCTGCTTGGACAAGAAGGGCTTTTCCTCCCGGGCGGCCACGATCTGCTTGGCAACGTTGATCCCCAGTCCCGGGATCGCCCGGAACGGCGCAATCAGGGTGTCGCCATCAATTAACCAGTCGGTGGCGTCGGAGCGTTCGATGTCGACCATCTTAAACTTAAAACCCCGCTCCAGCATTTCGTTAGCCAGCTCCAGGATCGTCAGCAGTGACTTTTCCTTGGCCGTGGCTTCGTTGCCCTTGCTGGTGATTGCTTGCATCGCCGACTTAACGGCTTCCTTGCCGTGGCTCATGGCGACGACGTCAAAGTCATCGGCCCGCACCGAGAAGAAGGCGGCGTAGTAAACCAGCGGGAAGTAGACCTTAAAGTAGGCAATCCGCAGGGCCATCAAGACATAGGCGGCCGCGTGGGCCCGCGGGAACATGTACTTGATCTTCAAACACGAGTCGAGGTACCACTGGGGCACGCCGACTTCGGTCATCTTCTCTTGCCACTCTTCGGGGATCCCCTTCCCCTTACGGACGTGTTCCATGACCTGGAAGGAGGTTTCCGAATCTAGCCCGTAGTGGATCAAGTCGGTCATAATGTTATCCCGGCACCCGATCACGTTGGCAATCGTGGCGGTGCCGTTTTTAATCAGTTCCTGGGCGTTATCGAGCCACACCCCGGTCCCGTGGGAGAGCCCGGAGATCTGCAGGAGTTGGGAGTAGTTTTGCGGGTGGGTGTCTTCTAGCATCCCCCGCACAAAGCGGGTCCCGAATTCGGGCAGCCCGAGCGTCCCGGTCTTGGAGTTGATCTGTTCTTCGGTCACCCCGAGCGCTTCGGGGCTGGAGAAGAGGCTCATCACCCCGGGGTCGTCCATCGGGATCGACTGCGGGTTGATCCCCGACAGGTCCTGGAGGGCCCGGATCATGGTTGGGTCATCGTGGCCCAGGATGTCCATCTTCAAAATGTTATCGTGAATCGAGTGGAAATCGAAGTGGGTCGTTTCCCAGGCTGCCGATTGATCGTCGGCCGGGTACTGAACCGGCGTGAAGTCGTAAATTTCCATGTCGTCGGGCACGATGATGATCCCGGCCGGGTGCTGACCGGTCGTCCGCTTGACCCCGGTCGCCCCGCTGGCCAGCCGGTCCTCTTCGGCGCCGCGGAACTGAACTTCCTTGTCGCGTTCGTAGGCCTTGACGTAGCCGTAGGCGGTCTTATCGGCGACTGTCCCGATCGTGCCGGCCCGGTAAACGTTATTTTCACCGAACAAGACCTTCATGTAGTTGTGGGCGATCGGCTGGTAGTCCCCGGAGAAGTTTAAATCGATATCCGGAACCTTATTCCCCTTAAAGCCCAAGAAGGTTTGGAAGGGGATGTCGTGGCCGTCACCAATCATCTTGGTCCCACACTTCGGGCAGTCCTTGTCGGGCAAGTCAAAGCCCGAGGAGTATTCCCCCTTGGTGTAAAAGTGCGAGTACTGACAGTTCGGGCAGCGGTAGTGCGGCGGTAGGGGGTTAACCTCGGTGATCCCAGACAAAGTGGCGACCACACTGGAGCCGACCGACCCCCGCGACCCGACCAAGTAGCCGTCCTTAGTGGACTTGGCCACCAGGCGTTGGGCAATCAGGTAGTGGACCGAGAACCCGTTGGAGACGATCGAATTTAGTTCCAATTCAACCCGGTCCTTAACCAGTTGCGGCAACGGGTCACCGTACCACTCCTTGGCCGTCGTCCAGGTCCGGTCTTGAATTTCTTGTTCGGCCCCCTCCATGTGCGGCGGGTACAAGCCGGCCTTAACCGGGCGGATCCCGTCGTCGACCATGTCGGCCACCAGGTGGGTGTTATCAACGACGATCTGCTTGGCCACGTCTTCGCCCAGGAAGGAAAAGAGGTCGAGCATCTCGTCGGTGGTCCGGAAGTGCACGTCAGGGCGCTCGGTCCGGTTCAAGGGGTTGGCACCCCCCTGGGAGTTGATCAGAATCTTACGGTAAATGGCGTCTTCGGGGTTAATGTAGTGGGCGTCCCCGGTGGCCACGACCGGCTTATTCAGGGCGCTGCCGAGTTTTACCATGTTCTTTAAGACGTCTTCTAAGTGGGCCTGATCCGTGATCACGCCACTCTCTAACAGCGGGGCGTAATTAGGCTTGGGCTGGACCTCGATGTAATCGTAAAATTCTGCCAACCGTTTGGCCTCGCCATAACCCTTTTGCATCATGGCGGTGAAGACTTCCCCGTCGGCACAGGCGGTCCCGAGCAAGAGCCCCTCCCGGTAGCGGTTCAAAACCGAACGCGGAATCCGGGGTACCCGGGCAAAGTACTCGACGTTGGACAAAGAAACTAGCTTGTAAAGGTTCTTCAAGCCAGCCTGGGTCGCCGCCAAGATGGTGACGTGGAACGGCCGGGCGTGGCGGTAAGCCCCGTTATCAGTCATATGCTTGTTCAAGTCGTCGACGTAGGTCACCCCGTAGCGCTCCTCGGCGTCCTTTAAAAAGATCGCCAGCAAATGGCCGGTGGCTTCGGAGTCGTAAGAGGCCAAGTGGTGGTGCTCCAAGGAGACCTTGAAGCGCTTGCTCAGGGTGTTCAAGCGGTAACCGCGAAAGTCCGGGTGCAAGAAGCGGGCCAGCGGTAAGGTGTCGATGACCGGCTGCTTGATTTGCTCCATCCCGTGCCGTTCGTAGGCCACGTTCATAAAGCCCATATCAAAGGAGACGTTGTGCCCGGCTAACAGCGAGCCGTCCGCAAAGTCGTCAAAGAGCTTGAGGACCTCTTCTTCGGTCTTGGACCCCTGCACCATGTCGTCGGTGATCGAGGTCAGGGCGGTCGTTTGTTCCGACAGGTGGAAGCCCGGGTCGATGAATTGGTCGAAGTGGTCTAAGACCTCGCCATCTTGCATCTTTACGGCCGAAACCTGAATGATCCGGTCGTAGATGGCCGACAGCCCGGTCGTTTCAATATCGAAGATCACGTAGGGTTGCCCCTTGAGTGGCAGGTGGTTTTCGTTATAAACCAGCGGCACCCCGTCGTCGACCACGTTGGCCTCGACGCCGTAGAGCATCTTGATCTTGCTTTCGTCCTTTTTCCCGTCGTACGAGGAGCTAAAGGCCTCCGGGAAGCCCTGTAAGCCGGCGTGATCGGTAATGGCGATCGCCGGTTGCCCCCACTTAATCGCCTGCTTGACGTATTCGCCGATCGTGTTGGTGGCGTCCATCGTTGACATGGTGGTATGGAGGTGTAACTCGATCCGCTTTTGGTCGGCCGGCGCCGTGTCCTGGCGTTCCTGGTGGGAGACCTCGTTAATGTCGCGGGCGTTAATCACCAGGTCGCGCATGTAAGTGTCTTCTTGCACCGAACCGCGGACCTTGACCCACATCCCCTTTTCCAGGGCGGCAAAGAGCGGCTTATTGGTCCCCCGCCGGTCGGAGAACATCTTAACCGAAAACGAGGAGGTGTAATCGGTGATCTCTAAGATCAGGATTTGGCGCTCCGAGCGCAGTTCCTTAACTTCCTTGGCAAAGACGTACCCTTCGACGACCACCTGGCTCTCCTCTTCGGTGATCGTGGCCATCCGGGTCACCTGATCGTTTGGCCCGAGCTTTCTGCCGATCACAATTGGGCCGTCGGGGGCCGCACTGGCGGTCGCCTGTTGCTTTTGCTTGGCTTGTTCGATCTGGGCACGGGCCTGTTTAACCAGCTCCTCGTCGGCCTTTTGTTGCTTGGCCTTTAATTCCTCAATCTTGGCTTGGGACGCACTCTGGTCGACCAAGGTGTGGATGTGAAAGGCCGGGAAGCCGACCTGTTGGTAGCCCTCTTCGATCTTGCCCAGGAGCTTGGTGGCAAAGATCTGTTCAACGGCCTCGTTTTCCATCAGCAGGCTCACCCGCCCGTCGTCGAGCTCCGGCGAGGTCTTTAAGCAGATTTCCTGGGCCATCGGCGAATTGCCGGCCACCATCCGGACCACGTAAGGCCAGTAGTCGCTAATCAAGTTTTGGGCCAGCTCCCCTTGGTCGGTCGTGATCTCAAAGCGGACCTGGGCCTTGGCCAGTTGGTGAAAGGAAACCGCCGTTTTTTGTTCCAACTGGGTGAAGACGGCTAGCGGCAAGACCTCCCTTAAGTGAAGGTGCAACTCCCACACCCGTGACTGCTGGTGAACCACCACTTGGTCAATCACCCCACCCGTTAAGTGGGGGTCGGCATAGTCAATTTGCTCCAGTAACTTTTCAAACTGTTCCTGTTTGCTTAGGGCCACAAAATCCCTCCTCTTTCTAACACGCCGTCAGGGCGCACTCTTTCAAACATTTGTTCGCAAACTAAATTCTAACATCTTACTGGGTGAATGCAAGAAAAAACAAAAGTGGCCGGTGAAATCCCCGAACCACTTTCGCTTGTTATTCAGCCGTTTGTTTAAGCAAGATGGCGATGTTGGTGGCCAATTCTTCCTTGTGAACTTCCAAGGTTTCACCGGTCTTGCGGATCTTGATTTCCACGATCCCTTCGCCGGCCTTCTTACCGACCGTGACCCGGATCGGCACCCCGATTAAGTCGGCGTCGGCAAACTTGACCCCGGCCCGTTCCTTGCGGTCGTCAACGAGGACTTCGTAGCCGGCCTCTTCTAGGTTGGCCGTAATTTCTTCGGCCATGGCCATCTGGTCTTCCTTCTTGGCGTTAACCGGAATCACGTGGATGTCAAACGGTGCCACGGCTTGCGGCCACACCAGCCCGTTTTCGTCGGCGTTTTGTTCGGAAATGGCGGACAGCAGGCGGGAAACCCCGATCCCGTAGCAACCCATGATCATCGGCACGTCGCGGCCATTTTGGTCCAGCACCGTCGCCCCGAAGACCTCGGAGTAGTGGGTCCCCAGCTTGAAGATGTGACCAATTTCGATCCCGTTGGTGAACTTGATTGGTAAACCGTCCGGCGCCGTTTCACCTTCTTGAACGGTCCGGAAGTCACCAAACTGATCCACCTTAAAGTCGCGGGTGAAGTTGGCGTTGATGTAGTGGTAACCATCGTCATTAGCACCCAAGGCCATGTTAATCATCCCCTGCAGGTGTTGGTCAGCCAGGATGGTAACGTCTTCTTTGACCCCGATCGGTCCCAAGGAGCCCGGGTGTGCGCCTAGGTACTTTTCGGTGTCTTCTTCGGAGGCCATCAACAATTCTTCGCAGCCCAGGTAAGAAGCGACCTTGGTTTCGTTAACCTCGTCGTTGCCCCGCATCAGAACCATCACCGGCTTAAGCTCTTCGCCTTCAAACTTGGCTAAGAAGACCATGCTCTTTAAGATTTGACTGGCTTCCAGGCCCAGGCTTTCGGCGGCTTCGTCAACCGTGTGGGCGCCCGGGGTCGCCTTCTTGGTCAGTTCGGCCTCTTCACCGATTTGCTTCGTCGGGGTGAACTTGGTGGTTGCCTTTTCCAGGTTGGCGGCGTAATCGCCGTCCGTGTAGGCAATCACGTCTTCACCAATTGCGGCCGGAGCGGAGAATTCTTGGGAGTTCTTGCCCCCCATCGTCCCGGAATCGGCTAAGATCACCTTGTAATCAAGGCCAATCCGGTCAAAGATGTTGCGGTAGGCCTTAGCTTGCAGATCGTAAGCCTGGTCTAAGCCGGCTTGATCGGCAGAGAAGGAGTAACCGTCGAGCATTTCAAATTCCTTGCCCCGCAAGATCCCGTAACGCGGCCGGTCTTCATCGCGGTACTTGTCTTGCAGTTGGTAAACGACCAGCGGCAGCTTCTTGTAGGAGTGGATGGCGTCACGCAGGATGGAGGTGACCGTTTCTTCGTGGGTCGGCCCCAGGATGAAGTCGCGTTCCCGGCGATCCTTTAACTTAAACAGGTTGTCCCCGTATGCCTCGTAACGGCCAGATTCCTTCCATAAGTCGGCCGGCAAGAGTCCCGGCAGGAGCATTTCGACCGCCCCGGCCTTGTCCATTTCCTCGCGGATGATTTGTTCGATCTTACGGATGACCCGGTAGGCCAGTGGCAAGTAGGCCCACACCCCGGCGGAAACCTGGTAGATGTACCCGGCCCGGACCATCATCTTGTGGGATAAGACTTCGGCGTCTGCCGGTGCTTCCTTTTGGGTTGGAATCAGCATCTGTGACTGCTTCATAAATCGATTCTCCTTCTTCTTCAAAAAAATTTGTTAATGGATAAAGTAGCGTTGAATGTCGTTATAGGTCACGAGGACCATCAGGATCATCAAGAGGGCAAAGCCAGCCAAATTCAAAATCCCCTCCACTTTTTCGGGAATTGGCCGGCGAATGATGCCTTCGACAATGTTTAAGAGGAGCTTCCCCCCGTCTAAGGCCGGGATCGGAATCAGGTTAACGATCCCTAGGTTAATCGACAGCATCGCCAAGAAGGCGAGGATGCCGTTAATCCCTAACGAGGTCGCCTGTGAGGTGCCGGCGTAAATTGCCACCGGCCCCCCCAAGTCGTTTAAGCTAAAGCCGTGCGTAATCATGTGGCCGAGCACCGCAAAGATCAGGGTGCCGGCGGTGATAAATTGGCGCCAGCCGTAGTTAATGCGGGCGACCGGATCAAACTTCTCCTCTTCTCTGATCCCGATCATCCCGACCGTTTGGCTCCCCTGTTTGGTGGTCTTAGGAGTCACGGTGGTGTGGTAGGCCTTGCCATCGCGCTGGTAGGTAACGGCGAGCTTCTTCCCCGGGTTAGGGGAAATTGCCTGGGAAATATCGTTCCAGGTGCTGACCTTGGTCGTCGCCACCCTGGTAATTTTATCGCCGCTCACCAGGCCGGCCTTAGCAGCCACCGAATCCTTGGTTACCCCGCCCAAGACGTTGGAGTTGGTGGGGATCCCGCTCAGGGTAAAGCCCAGGATGATGAAGACCAGCAGGGACAAGATGAAGTTGTTCATTGGCCCGGCAAAGTTGGTCATCATCCGCGCCGGTAAGCTGGCCGATTGAAACTGAACGTCCTTGGGGGCGATCCGCACCTCGGTCCCGTCCCGTTCGACGATCGTCGCGTCGTGATCAACCGGGTAGGTCTTGACGGTTTCTTCATCATCATTTTCGTACCCGGAGATGATTAACTTATACTCCAGGTCGCTGTCAACGATCCGCAGCGGAATCCCCTCCAACAGGGTTTCCTTTTCGCTGGCGTTGATTAGGGTCACCTTGCCTTCCTCATTGGTTTGCAAGGTCACCGGCGTCCCGGGACGGAGTTCGTCTTCATCTTCATCGGCCCCGGCCAGGCGAACGTAGCCCCCGAGCGGCAGGATCCGGATGGTGTAGGTCGTCCCGTTTGAACGCCGCCACCAAACCTTGGGCCCCATCCCGATCGAAAACTCGCGCACCAAAATCCCGGCCCGCTTGGCAAAGTAGTAGTGGCCGAATTCGTGAACGAGCACCAGGATTCCGAAGACGATGATAAAAGTAATGATGGTGATGATCAAAGAATCACTCCCTTCGCTAGACTAGAGAATGCCCAGCAGCGCCATGGCCGGCAAGACCAGTAGCATGGAATCAAACCGGTCCAAGATTCCCCCGTGCCCGGGCAGGATCTTACCGGAATCTTTGACCCCATAGTACCGTTTGAGGGCCGATTCGACCAGGTCGCCGAACTGACCGAGGATCGACAAAAGCAGGGTCAAGACGATCATGACCGCTAGGTTGTCGTAACCAACTGGGAAGAAGGTCAAGTAGACGGCCAAAATGACGGTCGCCGCTACCGTCCCTAAGACGGACCCTTCCCAGGTTTTGTTGGGACTGACGTTCGGGGCTAACTTGTGCTTACCGAACTGGCGCCCAAACAGGTAGGCCCCGGAGTCGGTTAACCAGACAATTAGCATCCCGTACAAGAGGGTTTGGAAGTTGACGGCCCGGGCAACGGTAAAGGCGTTAAAGCCCATCCCGATGTAGAGCATCCCGAGGGTCAAAACCCCGGCGTCGTCAAAGTTAAACCGTTGCTTACGAATGACGGTGTGTAAGAGTAGAAGAGCCACCATTACGTAAACCAGGGTGAGCCGGCCAATTTGCTCCGGCAAAAAGTCCAGCCAGGTCTGGGGCACGATCATCGCCGCCACCCCCAGGTAGGAAACAATCGCCTCAAAGGAGATCAAAAACATCTTCTTCATCAAGAGCAGTTCGCTCATGGCGACCATTCCCAAGACGATGGCAGCCAGCATCAAAGGCCAGCTACCAACGATAATCAGCGGGATAAATACAATTAAGGCGATCACCGCCGTAATAACCCGTGTTTTCAAATACGTTACCTCGTTTCTACTTATTCTTTAAGCCACCGAAGCGTCGGTGACGGGATTGGAAGGTGGCCAAGGCCCGCTTGAGGGAGTCACCGTCAAAGTCGGGCCAGTGTTCGTCAACAAAGACGAATTCGCTGTAGGCCGCCTGCCAGAGCATAAAGTTACTAAGCCGTTCTTCCCCGCTGGTGCGGATAATCACCTCGGGGTCGGCGAATTGACCGAGCGGCGCCGTCATCATTTCCCGGGAAATCAACTCCTCGGAAATGGCGTCCGGGGTCAGCTCCCCAGCGGCGACTCGCTTTGCAACCGCCTGGGTCGCCCGAACGATTTCGTCACGCCCACCGTAGTTTAAGGCGAAGTTTAAGACCATCCCGGTGCAATTCTTGGTCGCATCCAGGGCGCCTTGCACCGCCTTTTGGGTCCCCGCCGGCAACTTGGTAATGTCTCCCATCACCATCACCCGGACGTTGTGGGCCACCAGGTCCGGGACAAAAGTGTTGAAAAAGCGGATCGGCAGTTGCATTAAGAACTTGACCTCAGTTGAGGGGCGTTTCCAGTTTTCCGTTGAGAAGGCGTAGAGGGTTAAGGCTTTAATCCCCAGGTCGCTAGCGGCCATGGTTACCCTTTTGACCGTCTGCATTCCCTGTTGGTGGCCGGCCACCCGCGGGAGGTGGCGGGACTGGGCCCAGCGCCCATTACCGTCCATGATAATGGCAACGTGGTGCGGAACCCGGCTCCGGTCTAACACCGGCTCACCAACCGGTTCCACTTGTTTTTGTGAATCCATCTTCATTCTCCATTTCAGAAAATTTTCATATCATCAACATCTTACCAGATATTAGGGCGGGGGGCTACTCACCTTCGTAACGAAAAAAGCCCGCCGGCCACCCCGCGGGGTTAGCTGGCGAGCCGAAACTGCTTAGCCTTCCAACAGTTCCTTTTCCTTGTCAGCGGCGATTTGTTCCAGGTTCTTGATACCGGCGTCGGTTTCTTCTTGGACCTGCTTTTCCAGGTCGTGGAATTCGTCGTCGTTGAAGTCGCCGTCCTTGTTCCCTTTCTTGAGGTCGTCCATCGCTTCCCGACGAACGTTACGAACGGCCACCTTGGCCTTTTCCATTTCCGCCTTCACGTCTTTAACCAGTTCCTTACGACGGTCTTCGGTCAGTTGCGGAACCACCAGCCGAATCGTTTCCCCGTCGTTTTGCGGCGTCAAGCCGAGGTTGGATTCGTAAATGGCCCGTTCGATGTCCTTTAAGGTCGTCTTGTCGTACGGCGAGATCAACAGTTGGCGGGCTTCTGGGATCGTGATCGATGCCAGTTGGTTAAGCGGCGTCGGGGCGCCGTAGTATTCAACCGTTACCGGGTTTAAGAGGCTCGCGTTGGCCCGGCCGGCCCGGATGTCGGCTAAGGTCCGCTTCAAGGCGTCACCGGACTTGGCCATCTTTTCCTTTGCTTCTGCGAGGATTTCTTTTCCAGTCATTATTTTTCCCCCTCAATCGTGGTCCCAATCTTATCACCGCGAACCACTTTCAAAATGTTACCAGGCGTGTTCAAGTTGAAGACGACCAGCGGAATGTCGTTGTCCATCGAAAGAGTTGAGGCCGTGGAGTCCATGACGTTCAAGCCCTTTTCGATGATGTCCATGTGGGTCAGGCGTTCAAACTTAACGGCGGATTCATCCTTGTTTGGATCGGCGGAGTAAACCCCGTCAACGCCGTTTTTGGCCATCAAGATGGCGTCGGCGTTCACTTCGGCGGCCCGCAAGGCAGCGGTAGTGTCCGTTGAGAAGTACGGGCTCCCCGTCCCCCCAGCGAAGATCACGATCCGGTTCTTTTCCAGGTGCCGGATGGCCTTGCGCCGAATGTATGGTTCAGCGATTTGACGCATTTCAATGGAAGTTTGGACCCGGGTTGGTACCCCGATCCCTTCCAGCGCGTCTTGAAGTGACAGGGAGTTCATGATCGTCCCGAGCATCCCAATGTAATCGGCCTGGGCACGTTCCATCCCCAGCTTTTCACCGGTGATCCCGCGCCACATGTTACCACCACCGACAACGATTGCTACTTGAACTCCCAGGACGTAAACTTCCTTGAGTTCCTTTGCCACCGTCTTTAATTCCGGGGGGTTGATCCCAAAGCCTTGGTCACCGGCGAGGGCTTCCCCACTTAACTTCAATACTACTCGCTTATATTTTACGTCAGCCATTCCATATCCTCCTGGTCTGGGTCCTGTTTTTCGCACAAAGGGACGTACGAAATTGTACGCCCCCCACGGTCAACCGATAATTACTTGTTCAGTTGTTCTTTGATTTCTTCAGCCAGGTTAGTTTGCTTCTTTTCGATCCCTTCCCCAACTTCGTAACGGATGAAGGACTTGAGCTTCCCGTCCTTGGAAGCAACGTACTTTTCAACCGTCAGGTCTGGGTCCTTAACAAAGTCTTGGTCTGCCAAGCAGATTTGGGAGAGGAACTTGTTGAGGCGGCCTTCCACGATCTTGTCAACGATGTTAGCTGGCTTGCCTTCGTTCAAAGTTTCTTCCTTGAAGATGCCGCGTTCGTGGTCCAGGCGTTCGTCGGAAACTTCGCTGCGGTCGAGGAATTCTGGGTTAACGGCAGCAACGTGCATTGCAACGTCCTTAGCAGTTGCTTCGTCAGCGCCTTCAACCACCGTCAAAGCGGCGATCCGGCCACCTTGGTGCAGGTAAGCACCAAAGTTTTCGTTGTCGTTCTTTTCAACGATCGTGAAGCGGCGCAGGCTGACCTTTTCACCGGTCTTTTGGGTGGTGGCGATCAGGTCATCGTTGAGCGTCCCGTTAGCCGTCTTCAATTCCAAGGCGGCTTCCACGTTGGCCGGCTTGTTGTCAACGATCAGGTTAGCAACGTCCTTCAAAACGGCCTTGAACGGGTCGGAAGCGGCCACGAAGTCAGTTTCGGAGTTTAATTCAACGATCGCAGCGGTGTTACCCTTGACCACAATGTCAGTCAAACCTTCAGCGGCGATCCGGTCGCTCTTCTTAGCGGCCTTAGCGATCCCCTTTTCACGAAGGTAATCCATTGCCTTGTCCATGTCACCTTCGCTGGCAACGAGGGCCTTCTTGGCGTCCATGATCCCGGCACCGGACTTCTTGCGCAGTTCCATCACTTGCTTTGCACTAATTTCAGCCATTAGAATCTCTCCTTAATTTTCAAAAAAGGCCGCTTTGCACTCAGGCCAGATAGGTCCTTTTGCAAAACAGCCTAAGTATTAACTATTTTGTTAGTCGTTGCCTTCGACGCTGTTCTTCAGATCTTGTAAGGATTCGTCAGAAACTTCTTCAGCTACGTCTTCTGCAGGGGCAACTTGTTGGTCGTCTTCGCCTTGCTTGCCTTCGATAACGGCGTCAGCCATCTTGGCAGTAATCAGACGAACGGCCCGAATTGCGTCGTCGTTAGAAGGAATGATTACGTCGATGTCGTCTGGGTCGGTGTTCGTGTCGACCATGGCAACGATCGGGATGTGAAGCTTTTGGGCTTCCTTAACCGCAATTTGTTCCTTGTGCGGGTCCACGATGTACAATACATCTGGGATCCGTGGCATGTCTTCGATCCCGCCTAAGAAGCGTTCGAGCTTTTCGCGTTGCTTAGTTAAAACAGCAACTTCCTTCTTTGGCAGACGGTCAAAAGTACCATCTTCGGCCATCTTCTTGAGTCCCTTCAGACGGCTGATCCGGGATTGGATCGTCTTCCAGTTGGTCAAGGTACCACCTAACCAGCGGTGGTTAACGTAGTATTGACCGGCACGCGTAGCTTCTTCTTCGATAGAATCTTGAGCTTGCTTCTTGGTCCCAACAAAGAGAACCACCCCACCGTCAGCAGCCACGTCTTTAACGTAGTTGTAGGCAGTGTCGATCATCTTAACGGTCTTTTGCAGGTCAATAATGTAGATCCCGTTCCGTTCCGTGAAGATGAATGGCTTCATCTTAGGGTTCCAACGACGAGTTTGGTGACCGAAGTGGACACCGGCTTCAAGCAATTGCTTCATGCTAACAACAGGCATAAATAATCCCTCCAAATAGTTTTTTCCTCCCCATTCACTCGCACGGCTTGGGCACCAATTGGCACTTCCCAAACCATCATGGATGGGTGTGAATTATGGATTTAACATCGAAAATCATTATACCCAATCATTGCGGTTTGGGCAAGGATTAAATCAAAAGCGCCCCTGCAGTTTTTCCGGGCTCACGCCATGGGCGAGTAAATAGGCTTCCTTTTGCCGGCGCGACTGGTGTTTAAAGGCGTACTCGGCCTTTAAAGCGGCCGATTTATCGGCGAATTCTTCTTGGTAGAGCAGGGTCAGGGGGTGGCGTTTTTTAACCCGGGTGTACTTGGCGCCCTTCCCCGCTTGGTGGGTGGCCACCCGTTTTTTTACGTCATCGGTAAAGCCACAGTACAGGGTCTGGTCGGCACAGTACAAAACGTAGATGTAGTAAGGCTTACTCATACAGGGCCTTCTTCATCGCCGGGGTGTATTCGCCGCTCACGTCGGCCGCCAAGAAGCCGGGCATGATTTTGCTGCCGCCGGGCTTGCCGTCCTTGATCACTTCAATTAAGACCATGTTGGCGTCCATCCCCGGTTTGGGGTAGACAAACTGGATCCGCTTGGGTTCGAGCCGGTGGTCCGCCAGGGTCGCTAAGATCTCGGTCAACCGATTGGGGCGGTGGACCAAGTAGCCGTGCCCGTTCATCTTCAAGAGCCCACTCATCCGGTCGCACACCGTTGCCAGGTCAATGGTCAGTTCGTGCCTGGCAATCGCCAAGTAGGGGTTGGGATTTTTTTGACTCGCCGGTTGGTCCTTAAAATAGGGTGGGTTGCACACCACCACGTCGGCTTGGTCCTTGGCCACGTACTGGTAGACGTCTTTAACGTCGGCGTTAATTACTTGGTAGCGGTCCGCCAAGTCATTTAATTGAATCGAGCGGTCCGCCATGTCAGCCAAGCGTTGTTGGAATTCGACTTCCACCACCCGCCCGGCAAAGCGCCGGTTTAAAAAAAGGCCGACCGCCCCGTTGCCGGCGCACAGGTCGACTAACAGGGCCCGCCGCTTCTGGCTGGGGCGCACAAAGGCCGCCAACAACACCGCGTCCAGGGAGAAGGCAAAGACCTCGCTTGATTGGATGATCTGAACCCCCTGGCTCGATAACTGGTCGATCCGTTCGCCAGCTTTTAACGTCACTTCTTGTTCCATGCTCCACACCTCTCTTGAATCCGGCTTGCAAGTTGACGAATTCTTCTTCATACTATAACCGATACTTAATCTAGCTTAAATAAAGGTGAATGACAATGTTGTATAGTTTTTTAATCCACTTCTTTGGTCCCTTAATCTCCCTGTTTAACGGGCGGCAAATCGTTGCTAACAAAGCGGACCTACCAGAGGGTAACTACGTGTTGGTGGCCCCCCACCGTACCTGGATGGACCCGATCTTTTTGGCCTTGGCCGTTTACCCCAAAAAACTGGGCTTCATGGCCAAAGAAGAACTGTTTAAGGGCAAGTTTGCCAACTACTTTTTGCGCAAGCTCAACGCCTTTCCGGTGAACCGGACGAACCCGGGTCCCTCGGTGATCAAAAAGCCGGTCACGATGTTAAAAAAGACTGACCTGTCGACGATCATCTTCCCCTCGGGGTCGCGCTACTCTTCTAAATTAAAGGGCGGCGCCGTGATGATCGCCAAGATGGCGGGAGTGCCACTCGTGCCGGCCGTCTACCAGGGACCGCTCTTTTTCAAGGACCTCTTCAAGCGCCAACGCCGCAAGGTGGCCATTGGTAAGCCGATCTACATTGACCACAAGATGAAGCTAACCGAAGCGAACCTGGCCCAGGTCGAACAAGAACTCCAAACCGCCTTTGACGCCCTAGATAAGCAACTCGACCCAACCTACCATTACGTAGTACCAAAAAAGCCGAAAAAAGACTAACTAATATGAAAGGACCCCAGCCGTTCGGTCTTGCCGAGCAGTGCTGGAGCCCTTTTTTGTTTTCACTTACTTGCGGTTGGCACGCTTAGCCTGACTCTTCATCGTTTGCATCATTTGGTGCAACTTGCGGTCAGACGGCTTTTGGCCCATTTGAAGCATCATAGTCCGCAGCATGTCTTCGGAAATTGGCGGATTGTTACGAAGGTAATTTTCCATGTAACGGCGCGCCCCGAAGAAGCCAATCAATGCCCCAACCAGGATCCCAAGGATTACTAAGGCGATAGTAAGACCCACGGTGATTTCCCCCCTTAAATTTATCAATACTCTTAATTATTGCACAAACCGACCCGCTTGACCAATTCTTTTTAGCCTAGTCGTCGCGGAACCCCTTCTTACGTTGGACTTCCTTAACCTTTTCCGGCGTGACTTCCTTGCCGTTCTTATCAAAGATTTGCATCATTTCGATGTTACTGCGAAAGGCCGCCCGGAAGTTCTTCAGGTATTGGTCGCGTAGGCGTTTGCGCTCGGCCTTTTCAGCGGTCGTTAAGCCCTCGGTCTTGTTCTTGTGGGCTAACTCATTGATCCGCTTGAGTAAGCGATCTTGTTCAGGTGATTCTGCCATTCTGCTACCCCTTTTTTACTTGTTTGCCTCTCAGTCTACCTAATCCGTTGCCCCATTTCAAGTTGGAGCGCCCCTTTCGAACGTACGTTTTACAAACGCCCGTTCATTATGTTAAAATATGTAATAAAGATCACAATAATACGGAGGAAATAAACATGCCAAGGAATTCCACCAACAAACAAATGGCCGTGCTCAGCTTCATCCATAAGCAAGTTGACGCCCACGGCTACCCGCCGACCGTGCGGGAAATCTGCGGGGCCGTGGGGCTCTCTTCCACGTCAACGGTCCACGGCCACATCAACCGCCTGATCAAAAAGGGCTACCTACAAAAGGACCCGTCCAAGCCCCGGGCCCTGGAAATCACCCCGGCTGGGCTGGAAGTCCTGGGAATCACCCCTAAGCAAACCCAAATCCCCCTCCTAGGGGTGGTGGCCGCTGGGGAACCGATCCTTGCGGTCCAAGACGCCACCGATTTCTTCCCGATTCCGCCTTCGATCCCGGATCACGATGACTTGTTCATGCTGACCATTCAGGGGACGTCGATGATCAACATTGGGATCCTAAACGGCGACAAGGTGATCGTCCGCCGCCAGGAAACGGCCAATAACGGTGACATCGTGATCGCCATGACCAGCGATAACGAAGCGACTTGCAAGCGTTTCTTTAAGGAACAGGGCCACATCCGCTTGCAACCGGAAAACGACACGTTGGCCCCGATCATTTTGGACGACGTCACCATCCTCGGGAAGGTGGTCGGCCTCTTTCGGGATGATATTTTTTAGAGAAAGTGAGTGCGACCAACCTCCTCGACAGGCCGTATGGCTAAGCTAGGGCGAAGGTTGGTGCCCTGGCACCGTTCTTCGCCCGTACTTAGACACTAGGCCTGTGGTTGGGAGCACGTTATCTCAGTGAGTGCGACCCAACCATCGGGCAGGCCGTGGGCTAAGGATAGGACGGGGGTTGATGTAGCATGCATCGTTCTCCGACCGTACTTAGACACTAGGTCTGTGGTCATTTTCCACGTTATCGGGAAGTGCGACCCAACCTTCTCGACAGGCCGTTGAGCCCTCATTCCCCACTTCAAACTCAAAATGCGGCCGGAAAGTAACCCGCTTTCCAGCCGCATTTTTTATTTATTAATCCTGCTCGGCCAGGTCCCGGTACTGGCGTTGGTGGTCCTTTTGCCCCGCTAAAATAAAGCGTTGGCCAGCCGCCGGCGTTTCAAAGGTAACGTCTTCTTCCTTTAAACCTAACTGTTGGTTGAAGAGGTCTTCATATTCGGCCAGGCTCACCTGGGTCCGGGCGGCTAACTGCTCGTTTAAATCGCCCAGGCCTTCTTGATAACCCGGTTGTAAGATCCCGGCGAAGAACTCGCCTTCCGCCCCGGAACCGTAAGAAAACAGGCCGATCCGCTCGCCCGGTTTAACGTCGCCTTCCGTCAACAAGGACATTAAGCCCAGGTATAAGGAGCCGGTGTAGAGGTTGCCGACCTGGCGGCAAGCCTCCTGGCCGGCCGTCAAGTTAGCTCGCAAGCGGGTCGCCACTTGGTCGTCCCGATCGCCTAATTCCGCCTCCAGGGCCTTCTTGCCCATCTTGGTGAACGGCAAGTGGAAGGCCAACGCGGCGAAGTCCTCTAGCCCGTAACCGGCCAGCTGCTGGTAACGGGTCCAGCACTGCTTGAAAAAGTCGATGTAAACGTTGGTCGAATACTTACCGTCGACCAGCGCTTCTTCGGCATACAGTGGCCGCCAAAAGTCCATCACGTCCTTGGTGTAGGCGACGCTGGTCGGTTCAATTGCCAGGACCCGCGGGTTGGCGGTGATTAGCATCGCCACCGCCCCGGCCCCCTGGGTGACCTCGCCGCCGGTTTCCAGGCCGTAGCGGGCGATGTCGCTGGCGATCACCAGGATCTTTTCTTGGGGGTTGAGGGCCACCAAACCACGGGCAAATTGCAAGGCGGCCGTCGCCGAGTAGCAGGCCTCCTTAACTTCCACGGCCCGGGTAAAGTCGCTTAACTTCAATAGGTGCTTGACGTAAACCGCCGCCGCCTTGGAATTATCAATCCCGGATTCGGTCGCCACGATCACGGTGGAAACCTGATCCCCTTCAACCGGGTCCAAGAGCTTGTCGGCCGCCGCCGCCGCTAAGGTCACCACGTCTTGGGTCGGTGGAACCACCGCCTGCTTGCTTTGGCCAATCCCAATCAGATACTTATTTGGGTCAACGTTGCGTCCCTGGGCCAGGTCCTCCATCGCCAAGTAGTAAGGTGTCGTGGCGAAGGCCAACTTATCAATCCCGATTTTCACGAGTGAAACCCCCATTTAAATGAATTTTTTGCTCGGCCCTCGTTAACAGCGGGGCGCCGATCTTTTAACCATCAAATGCTACCACGGTTCGTCGCTAATTAGCAAGAAAGGACTCCCCAGACTATAACTAAGGAAGCGGCCGACAAGATTTACGAGTTCACCCAGTTTATTTACCGGGTCCTCGGCGTCGTTGACTGCGGGGCCGAACTCGACGCCAAAGTGACGGTCCACCGGTCTTGTCACATGACCCGTTTATTGGGTGAACGAACGGTGCCCTTCGTTTTATTAGACCACGTCAAAGACATTCAACGGGTGCCACTGAAAAACGTCCAGCTGTGCTGTGGTTTCGGGGGGGACCTTCTCGGCCAAGCACCCCGAATTATCCGATGAAATGGTCAAAGAAAAGGCCGCTGACATCATAGAAACCCAAGCAGAAGTTTTGATCGGAATGGAGCCGTCTTGCTTGATGAACATCGCCGGTTACATGAACCGTAACGGTGATCACATTAAGGTCATGCACATCGCCGAAGTTTTGAACCACAACGTCGACGTCAACCGGATCACCTACCTGGCCGACACCGACGAAGAACTGGTTCCGGCTAGCGGAGAGGGGGTCTTTTAAATGGGAATTTCAACGAGTGATAAGCCATACATGACGCGGGTGGAAGAGGCCGAAGCCGACAAGTTCATGCGGGCGGCCGTCGCCAAGGCCCAAGACGCCCAGTTCGTCAAGCGGCCGGCGGCCCGGCGTGAAATGGGCCACTGGAACGAGTGGCGCGACCTGGCCGAACAGATCCGCCAACACGTCATCAAGTACCTGCCCGACTACCTAGAGGAATTTTCCAACAACGTCGAACGCCAGGGGGGCCACGTTTTCTTCGCCCAAACCGAAGAAGAGGCCCGTAACTTCATTAAGGAACTGGCGATCGAAAAGCAGGCCAAAAAGATCGTCAAGTCCAAATCGATGGTGACCACCGAAATCGACCTTGATAAGACCCTGTTGACGATTCCGGGGACCAGCCTCTTGGAAAGTGATCTGGCCGAATTCATCCTGCAAGAAGACAACTGGGACGAACCCACCCACATCGTTTTCCCGACCCTGCACAAGAACCGGGATCAGATCCAAAAAGAATTCCAAAAGCTTGGCTACGACGGCGATAACAACCCGCAACACGAGGCCCGCTTCGTCCGGGGGGTACCTGCGTAAGTACTTCATGCAAGCCGACTTCGGAATTACCGGGTGTAACTTCGCGATCGCCAGCAACGGGATGATCAACTTAGACACCAACGAAGGGAACGCCGATTTAACGATGGCGATCCCCAAGACCCAAGTGGTCGTCATGGGGATGGAACGGCTGGTGCCAACCATGAAGGAAGCCGAGGTCTTGGACAACATGTTAGCCCGCTCCGCCGTGGGCCAAAAGCTAACCACCTACTGTACCTTTACCGGCAAGCAGGTGGCGGGCGAAGTCGATGGCCCCGAAGACTTCTGGGTCGTTGTCTTGGATAACGGCCGTTCCGACGCCCTGGGGACCGAATTTGAACCGATCCTGCAGTGCATCCGTTGTGGGGTCTGCATGAACGTGTGCCCAGTTTATCGTCACATTGGGGGCCAAGGCTACGGCTCCATCTACCCCGGTCCGCTGGGTGAAGTCCTCTCGCCAATTCTGGGCGGCTACGAGAAATTTGAAGAACTCCCCTACGCTTGCTCGCTGTGTGGGGCCTGCACCGAAACCTGCCCGGTCCGGATCCCGCTCCATAGCCTGATCCGCAAGCACCGGATCGTCGAAATGGACAACAAGCACATGGACAAGTCGATGACCAACCTGATCCTCAAGGTGATCGGGATCGGCACCGGCTCCCCGTTCCTCTTCCAATCGGCTTTGACCTTCACCCACCCCGGCGCCGGGATGTTTGCCAAGCAGATGGCCCCGGGTGACGTGGAAGGGATTTATGAGGGCGGTAAGATTAACCACGTGCCAAAGATCACGCCGAAGCTGATCCACGACTGGGTTGACTCCCGGGACGTACCGATGCCAAGCAAGAAAAAGGTATCCAACTTGAAACCAACGGTGTTTGCCAAGCCCCCGATCCCGAGGTTATTTCCGGCACCACCAACGGCGTCAAGCGGGGAAGTGTGGAAGGCAAAACCAATCACATCACCACCCCAATTTTGGGTATTTTTATCACCAAGGTTGGTCCACGTCGTCAAGGAGAAGTCGTGGTTTAGGTCGATCTTATCCTTTAAGGTCACACTCCCGGCCAGATTATTTTTATCAGGTGTCAGCGTCACAATCCCGGTTGCACTGTCGTAGGTCGCCAAACCGTGCGTCTGGTTGTAGTCTAAAAAGTTATTCTTATCAACGTTAACCAGCTTCCCCTTGTGGGCCTGGTTGTATTGGATGTCGGATTCGGAAGTAACGGCGTCGGACATGTCAGCCAGCCCACCATCGGCTTCGCTGGTCGTGGCGCTTGAGTCACTCGCCGCCGGTGCTGCCGCCGCCAAGACGGCCTGCTTGACCGCCACCGGTGCCACACTCGTTGCTGAGGAAGAACTTGTGGAGCCCGTCTCAGCCGTTACCGAACTAGCGCTAGCCGTCGTTGACGTGGTGCTAGTTTGGGAGGTGGTGGAAGCACTTGAGTCCGTGGTCGTCGCTGTTGGTGTGGTAGTTGCACTAGCGCTGGCACTGGTCCCCTGATCAGTAGCGCTCGCAGGAGTGGCGATGGCCGTCGTGGTCGGCATATCCGTGGTCGCCGCGTGGGCAACCGGGTCTAGCATCATGTTCGAGAACAAAAAGACCCCGGAAGAAACGGCGACGGAAACGACACCAATACTCAATCGACGTAGTGACCAACGCGTGTATCGCTGCCCCATCTTCTTCTTCAATAGCCATTGATTGTTTTTCCCAACCATGGAAATCCCCTCTCTTCTTAAAGCGATCTTTGCGTAACCTGAACCATCTCCTGCGTCTTAATATCGCGAATCCTAATCGACATTCAAGGTTCCCTAATCATCATCAAAGTTTCATCGTTTTATCAGTCAGTTCTAATGTGTGGCATTTTTATGACTTTCTTTGATTTTATTTTAACAGCGATAAAGCCTAATCGTTAATAATATATAATCAATAGATATTTATATCCTTAATGTAATTACAAACATTTCTTTATAAGGATTTGACTTATTAGCTGATTTTATCGATATCGATTATTAAATAAATATTCACCCTTACGAGGGGGGACGAAATTAGATTAAAATTCGCTTGATTGGACGCAAAAAGGGCGCTCGCCGTTCGGTTATCAAACGACGAACACCATCCTGAAAAACAGCAGCTTCAATTTTAGTGGATCCCCAAGAGTAACCGGGCCCGGCGGCTCATCCGCGCCACCGTCCAGGCCGGCTCCCACACCAGGTCAATATTGACGTGGTGAACCTCCGGCACCGTTACTAACGCCTGGGTCACCTCGCGGCTCAAAATCCCCTGCAGGGGGCAGCCCATCATCGTCAAAGTCATCGAGAGGTCGCAAATTCCGTTATCCTTGAGGTCGACGCTGTTGATTAGACCCAGGTTCACCACATCGACGCCCAGCTCGGGATCGATCACTGAAGTCAAAGTGTCCATGATGTCTGCTTGGATCTCTTCCGGCGCCCTCATGACTCCAGGTCCTTTCCAAAGATCCGGAGCTTAATTTGTTGCCCGGTTAGGGTGCCGGCTAAGCCGCCTAGACCGGTCTCACGCAGTTCAACTGGCATTTGGCGGCCAATTTTATCCATCGCCGTGATCACCTCGTCGGCCGGCACTAGGGAAGTGCACCCGGCTAGGGCTAAGTCAGCGGCGATCAGGGCGTTACCGGCCCCGGTGGCGTTGCGGTTGACGCAGGGCACCTCGACCAGGCCGGCTAGCGGGTCGCACACCAACCCTAACAAGTTGCTCATGGCAATCGCCAGGGCGTTGGCTGACTGAACGGGGGTGCCACCGGCGATTTCGACGGCGGCCGCCGCCCCCATCGCACTCGCCGACCCGACCTCGGCCTGGCAACCACCGGAAGCACCGGCAATGCTGGCCTTGTTGGCGATGATCATCCCCATCCCGCCGGCGGTGAACAAAAAGCGTAGCATTTGGTCTTCGGTCAACTTCAGGCGGTCGTTAAGGGCAAACAAGATCCCCGGAAGGGTCCCGGAAGAACCGGCGGTGGGGGTGGCGCAAATTACCCCCATGGCGGCGTTAACCTCGTTGGTGGCGATCGCCCCTTCCACGGCGGCCATCATGGCGTCCCCGGACAGGGTGCGGTGCGTCTGGCGGTACTCCTTGACCTTCACGGCTTGACCACCCGTCAAACCGGTCGCCGAGTGGACGCCCTGGCCGCTAGTCCCCCGCTCAACGGCCGCCTTCATGGTGGCGAGGTTGTTTCTCATCCGTTGGAAAATCTGTTCGCGTGACTTCCCGCTGGTTAAAATTTCTTGGTTGATGATCACTTCCGACAGCGGCAAACTCTGGTTGGTAGCGGTGGTGACCAGTTCATCAATCGATTTAAACATTTACGACTCCTCTAAACAAATGATGCCCGGGTAGGTTTGCAGTAAATAGGCCCGCAAGTCGTCTTGCAGGTAGTCCTTGAGGTCAAAGGCCCAAATCGTACTGTGCGGGCTGGTAAAGGCCTGTTGCTTAATAAAGGGCGCCTTCCACTCCAGGTCGTTAATTAACAAGCGCCCCTGCTCTTGCTTGGCTTGATCGGCGACTGGGGCCTGGAAGAGGACAATTGGCAGGGGGCCAGACGGTTGAATCGCCACCCCTTCCAGGACCAGTTCACGGACCTCAATGATCCCGCCGCCGACCGAGCACCCGGCCAGCCGGGCCTGCTTGGTGGCGCCGACCAGGTCGAGCACCGCCGTGTTGGGATGACCAATCGGGCTTGCGCCGGGTTCTTCGACGAAGTTGATCTCAATCCCGGCCTGGCTCGCCAGTTCGCGCGAATTCGGCACCCGCGGGTCAGCCGGATCCATTTGCAAGAGGCCGGCCACGATGGCGTAATCGGTGCCGTGGCCCTGGTGGGTTTGGGCAAACGATTCATAGTAGTGGACCGTCACCCGCACCGGCGTTTGGCCGAGCACCTGGCGGGCCACCCGACCGATGGCGACCGCCCCGGCCGTATGTGAACTAGAAGGTCCAATCATGATCGGACCAATGATATCAAAAACACTCCGGTAATTTTCCGTCATTTATACTTCCTCCGAATCTTGATTCAGTATACGGCGGCGGTGGCCGTAAGAAAAGGCTTCTCTAATCTTTGTCTCAAAGCATCTAAAAGCACGGCGCCGACTTTTGATTCTTTCGTTTTTTAAGCGCTCAACTTAACGATCTTTAAATTTATCGCTGGATAGTTCTAATTGGTGCTAAATCTCTGTTGTTCAGGTATAATTAGCAAATAGATAGGGGGAATCACTATAGCTAATCACATTGAATCGCTTTTCATCGACGATTTGCTACTCAATTACCTAGACGGCTTTTGTAATAACGCCGGGGTTTCCCGGTCGGTCTTCTTAAAGAACTTCTATACTACCGTCGCCAAGATGGGCGAGCTCCCCTTTGAACCAGCCGCCACCAGCCACTTTGCCGCCCGGTTCAGTGGTTGTCCACTCGCCGAAGATGACTTTTCATCCGACAACGATCGCGGGGATTGGTTCAGTCAATTGGAATCTTAACCCAACGGAAGCTTGCTTCTAGAAAGGAGCTCACCATGGATGGTACTATCCCCTGTCAAGTTGACACTTATAAAAACGAAAACACAATTTTTCTTATCCGACCAAATCGTGGTAATATTCCGCCACGGTTTGGTCATTTCTTTTAGC
>OLQI01000452.1_pt1 | contig 38742 bp, 35 predicted proteins | sample 1672171 | NCBI WGS metagenome assembly OLQI01 (sample SAMEA3136655, study PRJEB25190) | human gut metagenome
TTAAACCAAAATAAGCACTGATGTTAAATCCATCAGTACTTAAAATTGTAGAACCTAGATAACTGGAAAAGTGGTAGAATAAGACGAAGCATGACAGAGAACTGTATTGGCACGAGGAGGAATACGATGGGTTCACCGGTTTACATTCAGATACACAACCAGCTGCGAGAGAACATCGAAAACGATAAGTGGCGGGTCGGTCAAAAAATCCCGGCAGAACGGGAACTAGCTAGCCAGTTTAACGTTAGCCGAATGACCTTGCGCCAGGCAATCCAAGCCCTGGTCGACGAGGGAATCCTGGAACGCCGGGTCGGGTCAGGAACTTTCGTGGCTAACCGCAAGGTCCAGGAAAAAATGGCCGGGGTGACCAGCTTTACCGAATTAATGCTGGCAGCCGGGAAGACGCCGTCTAGCAAGACTATTTCCTACCACTTGACGGTGCCCTCCCAGACTGAAATCGAAAAATTAAAGCTGCCGGCAGGGGAGCAGGTCCTGCGGATGGAGCGGGTTCGGTCCGGAAACGATGTCCCGATTTGCTATGAAATTGCTACGGTGCCCGCTGCTTTGGTCAAAGATTTTAGCCGGGATGAGATTACCAGTTCCTTTTACCGGACGCTGGAGCAAAAGGCCCACCTCTATCCGGGCCACGCGATCCAGCATATTTCCGCAACTAAGGCCACGGAACGGATTGCTACCTACTTAGATGTCAAACGGGGTGACCCGCTCCTGCGGATGACCCAGCTCTCCTATTTGCAGGATGGCCGCCCGTTTGAGTACGTTCACACCCAGTACGTTGGCTCCCGCTTTGAGTTTGTCCTCGAAAAATAAGGATGGCCGGGCGAGCCTGCCGGTTTAACGCGGGTGCCGTGTCGGTGACCGTTGAAAGGGGTTGGAATTAATACCCCGCTCTGCTATATTAAAAATAATTTTTACTACCGCTTTGTTAACCATATTGAAGGGAATATAGAACAATGAAATTTGATTATCCAGATGATAGCCTTGCTTTGCACACCGATGCCTACGAGCTCAGCATGATGCAGACCTACTGGAAGCAGGGGATGGGCAACCGCCGGGCAGTGTTTGAGGCTTTCTTCCGGAAAATGCCGTTTAACAATGGCTATGCCGTGTACGTTGGACTGGATCACATTATCCGTTACATCAAGAATCTGCACTTTACGGCTAGCGACATCGACTACCTCAAGTCGACTGGTCAGTTTGATAATGACTTCCTGGAATATCTCCGTGACTTCCGCTTTACGGGCTCGCTCCGCAGTTTTGAGGAAGGGGACTTTGTCTTTAACCACGAACCGATTTTGCAGGTGGACGCGCCGATGATTGAGGCCCAGCTGGTGGAGACCGCGATTTTAAACATCCTCAACTACCAGATTATGATTGCGACGAAGGCGTCCCGGATCCGTTCCGTGGTTGGGGACCAGAGTGTCATGGAATTCGGGACCCGGCGTGCCCAGGAACTCGATGCGTCAATTTGGGGAACGCGGGCGGCCTACATCGGTGGGTTTAACGCCACCAGTAATGTCCGGGCTGGTAAACTCTTCGGAATCCCGATTTCTGGAACCCACGCCCACGCACTCGTCCAGGCCTACATGAACGACTACGATGCCTTTAAGGCCTATGCCCAGACCCACCACGACTGCGTTTTCCTGGTGGATACCTTTGACACGCTCAAGAGCGGGGTACCAAATGCCATCAAGGTTGCGAAGGAATTCGGTGACAAGATTAACTTCCAGGGGGTCCGGATCGACAGTGGTGACATGGCCTACCTATCTAAGCGGGTGCGGACCATGCTGGACGAGGCCGGCTTCCCAGAGGCCAAGATTTTTGCCTCCAACGGCCTGGATGAAAAAACGATTCAGAACCTGAAGATGCAGGGTGCCAAGATCGATGTCTGGGGAATTGGGACCAAGCTGATTACCGCCTATGACCAGCCAACCCTGGGGGCGGTTTACAAGCTGGTTGCCTTTGAAAACGAGTATGGCGAGATGGTTGACACCATCAAGATTTCTAACAACGTCGGCAAGATGTCAACGCCGGGCAAGAAGCAGGTCTGGCGGATCAACGACCGTTTAGACGGCAAGAGCGAGGGGGACTACATTACCCTCGCTGACGAGGACCCGCGCAAACTCAGTCAGATCAACATGTTCAACCCGCAGTTCCCACTCCAGCAAAAGGACGTCAGTGACTTTACCGCGCGGCCAATGCTCAAGGACATCTGGCGGGATGGCGAGTTTGTCTATACTGAACCAAGCCTGGAGGAAATCAGGGACCACCGAATCGCAAGCCTGGCAGCGCTTTGGGACGAGTACAAGCGGGACCTTAACCCTGAGGTTTACCCGGTCGACTTGTCACGGCGTTGCTACGACAACAAGATGAAGCTGATTCACCAGGTCAACGAGTACGTTAAAGGGCTCGATAATTAAGGAGAAGGAAAATGCGGCAGTTACAAAAATCAATTATTAATACGTTGAAGGTGAAGCCCCAAATTGACCCGCAAGAGGAAGTGGACAAGCGAGTTCAATTTATCGGTGAGTTTTTGCAGAAGACGGGGATGACGACCCTAGTTCTGGGGATTTCCGGGGGTCAGGACTCGTCCTTGGCAGGGCGGTTGTGTCAATTGGCCGTGGAAAAGCTGCGGCAAGAAGCACCGGACAAGCACTATCAATTCATCGCGGTCCGGCTGCCATATGGCGAACAGGCGGATGAATCTGATGCCATGAAAGCAATTAATGATTTTATCAAGCCTGACCAGACACTGCGGGTCAACATTAAGCCGGCGACCAACGCCATGGTTGCGGCTGTTGAAGCGGCGGGGGCCCAGATCAGTGATTTCAACAAGGGGAACATCAAGGCCCGGGAACGGATGATTGTCCAGTACGCGATTGCTGGCGCTAACCACGGTGCCGTTGTGGGAACCGACCACGCGGCCGAGGCGGTCACCGGTTTCTACACCAAATTCGGTGATGGCGGTGCTGACATTACCCCCTTGTCCGGGTTGGACAAGCGACAAGGGAAGGCCCTGCTGGAATACCTCCGGGCGCCCAAGTCGCTATACGAAAAGGTGCCGACCGCGGACCTGGAAGACGACCAGCCAATGCGCCCCGACGAAGAAGCGCTGGGCGTTTGCTATGAGGATATTGATAACTATCTTGAGGGCCACCAGATTGCCGATAAGGTTGCTGAAAAAATCGAGGACTGGTATAAGAAGACGCGGCATAAGCGCCACCAGCCGATTAGTCCGCTCGATTCCTGGTGGAAGTAGTTTTTAGACGGAGGACTTAATGGATCAACAAATTGTTCAATTAGTAAGTCAGCAGCTGCCCAAGCTGCGGCAAAAACAGGTCAGTGCGGCCCTGCAGCTGATGGACGAAGGGAATACGATTCCCTTTATCGCGCGGTACCGGAAGGAAATGACGGGAACCCTGGATGAAGTCCAGCTGCAAGAAATCCGCGACCAGTACCACCACGTTACCAGCCTGCGCGAACGTCAGGAAACGGTGGTCAACAAGATTAAGGAGCAGGGGAAGCTGACTCCTGCCCTGGAAAAGCAGATCCGTGCTGCCACCGATCTCCAAACGGTGGAGGACCTCTACCTGCCCTACAAGCAAAAACGGCAGACCAAGGCCCAGAAGGCTAAGGCAGCGGGACTGGCACCGCTGGCAAACTGGCTGCTGACCTACCCTGATGGCGATCTGACGACTAAGGCAGCCGAATTTGTCAACGATGATGTTGAGAGTCCGGAGACAGCTCTTGCTGGGGCCCACGAAATTTTGGCCGAGGCCATCTCCGAGATGGTGACCGTCCGGGCTTGGTTGCGGAACTTTACCCACAACCACGGCCAGCTGGTCACCAGCCTGAAGAAGGATGGCGAGGAAAAGGACGAGTTGAAGACCTATAAGCAGTACTACGACTTTACCGGTGCGGTGAAGGACCTAAATTCCTACCAGGTGCTCGCCATTAACCGGGGCGAAAAGGAAGATGTTTTGTCCGTTAAGCTGGCGGTCGATGAGGAAGCCGTCCTGAACTACCTCAAGTTTCGCCTGATCCGGACAAAGAAAGAGAACCAGGCGACAAACTTTATTGAGGAGGCTGCGGCCGACGCCTACAAGCGTTTCTTGGGCCCAGCCATCGAGCGGGAACTGCGGCGGCAACTAACGGATGACGCTGACCAGCAGGCCATCAAGGTTTTTGGTGAAAACCTCTACCACCTGCTGATGCAGGCACCAATCAAGGGCAAGGTCGTGCTTGGCTTCGACCCCGCCTACCGGACTGGCTGTAAACTTGCCGTCCTGGACGAGAATGGTAAATTCCTGACTAAGGCGGTCATCTACCCCCACAAGCCGGCACCGGAGAAGCAACGGGCCGCTGCGGAGGGCGAGTTCATTGACCTGCTGGAGAAGTACCACGTCGAGATGATTGCGATCGGTAACGGGACTGCCAGCCGGGAGTCCGAACAGTTCGTGGCGGCGGCGCTCAAGAAGATTGACCGCCCGGTTTACTACGTGATTGTCAACGAAGCGGGGGCCTCCGTTTACTCCGCAAGCCAGGAAGCCCGGGATGAGTTCCCAGACCTGCATGTCGAGCAGCGGAGTGCAATCTCCATTGGTCGCCGGCTCCAGGATCCGCTGGCGGAATTGGTCAAGATTGACCCGCAGTCGATCGGGGTTGGACAGTACCAGCACGACTTGCCGAAGAAGGAGCTGAGCGGTGAACTGGACGCTATCGTGGAACGGGCGGTCAATCGGGTCGGGGTCAACCTGAATACGGCCAGCTACCAGCTGCTTAGCCAGATTTCCGGCCTGAACAAGACGATTGCCAAAAACATCGTTAAGTACCGGGATGACAACGGCCGCTACACCAACCGTCAACAGCTCAAGGATGTGCCACGGCTAGGCCCGAAAGCCTTCCAACAGTCGGTTGGTTTCTTGCGAATCGTCAACGGGGAGAACCCGCTCGATAACACCGATGTCCACCCGGAGAGCTACCCAATCGCGGCAGCAATGATGGAAAAGGCGGACGTGGCGGTTGCTGACCTGGAAACGCCGGCAGCGACCAAGCGGATCCGGCAGTTGAATCCTGCAGAATTTACGACCGCCAAGGCTGGAAAAGCGACCGTCAACGATATTGTGGCTTCACTGCAAAAGCCGGGCCGTGACCTGCGTGATTCGATGCCGGCACCATTGTTGCGCCACGATGTAATGACGATTGAGGACCTGAAACCGGGGATGCAGCTTCAGGGAACCGTCCGGAACGTGGTCGATTTCGGAGCCTTTGTGGATATTGGGGTCAAGCACGACGGCCTGGTTCATATTTCGAAGATGACCAAGAAGTTTACCCGTGATCCACGGTCCGTTGTTTCTGTCGGCGATATCGTCGACGTGTGGATTGATAGCGTTGACCTAAAACGGCAGCGAATCCAGCTGACCATGCTGAAGCCGGCGACCGTGGATGAATAACGCGGACCTGCAACGCCTGACCGAGGAATGGTCACTAGCAGCCTTTCACCGGCCCTTTACGCACCGGATTTTCTTTAATGCCCGTCTCAAGACGACCGGGGGCCGCTACCATTTGGATGACGGCCATATTGATATCAACCCGCTGATGTATACGGAATTTGACCTGGCAAACCTGAAACGGGTGGTGCTTCACGAATTGTGTCACTACCACCTCCACCAGACTGGCCAGGACTATCATCACCGGAGCGCCGCCTTTCGAACCCTGTTGGCCCAAGTTGGTGGTTCCCGCTACGCACCGCCGACCAGCAAGACTCAGCCACGCAAGGTAAAGTGGCTCTACCAGTGCTCAGGCTGTGGGATTACGATTGGCCGCCAGCGCCGCTTTAATACCCGGCGCTATGTCTGCCGGCGCTGTGGTCACCACTTTTACCTAAAAAAATAAAAAAGGGCTTGTCAACAAGTAGTCAGCTTGCTATAATACTATTTGTTGACGCGGCCATGGCGGAATTGGCAGACGCGTAAGATTAAGGATCTTATGGTCGTTTAGACCGTGGAGGTTCAAGTCCTCTTGGCCGCACTACTAAGAACACCCGACTGATTTAGTTATCGGTCGGGTGTTTTTTTGCGTTAACTTTAAACTGCGTACGTTTTTGGTGGGTAGATGAAATTTTGAAGGGTTATCAGAGGCCGTTATGATGGTTGTTGGCCTTCCTTGTTTGCATAGGATTAATTTTAAGGAGTGAGTGAGCTAAAGCAGGCATAGTAAGGTAGCCGGTTTCTGCTGTATAATTACTTACAGAGAATTTAAAAAGAAAGTAGCCTAAGAAGGAAATGAAAATGATGGAAACTAATTTTGATAATTACCCTTCTAAATACGCAGAAATTGGTAAATCAGGACAGCAGGCGGAAAGTATACTATACCAAGCACCAAGAAATGCAGTCCAAGGATTTCGTGTACTGGTCGAGACTATTACTAAAGAAGTGCTCCACCTTGACGGTTATGGGAGTTATACCGAACGTCAGGTTGACCGGCTTAGACTAATGCAACTCCACCCGACTGATTATCCAGTTAAAGTGGTTCAAGCAATGGACCGTGTCCGTCAGTTAGGAAATAAGGCAAGTCATAATGGCAAACAGGATATCAATACAAACCAGGCCCTTGAAATTGACCAAGATGCTTATTTGGTCTCAGAATGGTTTTTAAGCACTTATACGCAAGCTAATGAAAAAGAATATATTCAACCACAGAATAATTCTCAAAATATTGAAGAGCTTAAAAAGCAACTGGCGGAACAGCAAGAGAAAATTCAACGGTTACAACAGCTAAATAGTCAAAATAAAGTTGCACCAACGGTTGAAGAAAAAGTTGCACGGCGTAAAAAGAGCCTTCAATTTGCTAATGCTCACCCACTTAGTGAAAAGGAAACTCGTAAAATCATTGACGAGCAATTACGGGCAGCAGGTTGGGAAGCAGATACTAAAAATATTCGTTACAGTAATACAAAACCAGAAAAAGGAAAAAATAAAGCAATTGCAGAATGGGAATTTCCTAATGGTGACCGTGCTGACTACGCTCTCTTTATCGGAAAAGAAGCCGTGGGGATTATAGAGGCTAAAAAATACGAAGACGATGTTTATAGTTCGTTAGATCAGGCTGTAGACTATTCAAAAGAGTTTGTTTTTACAGATAAGGTTGCAGAACCTGTTCGGAATTATGAGGTTTATAAGCCTTATAATGTTCCATTTGTTTTTAGTACGAATGGACGGCCTTACTTAAAGCAACTGGAACAAAAGTCAGGAATTTGGTTCTGGGATGCGCGTAATCCCAAACATCCCCGGCGGCCGCTTGAATCCTGGTTCACGCCAGATGATTTAAAGCTCAAATTAAGTGCACCCTTGGAAAAAGATTCAGACAAGGCTTTAAATGATGATGATATTTATCCGGAATTAGCCAACCGAGATTACCAGAAAGAAGCAATCCGGGCGGTAGAAAATGCGATTGGCGAAGGAAAAACAAGAATTCTTCTCGCAATGGCAACCGGTACTGGTAAAACCAGAATGGCAATTTCATTAATGTATCGTCTAATCAAGAATAAGCGCGCTCGGCGGATCTTGTACCTGGTTGACCGCCAGTCATTGGCTAATCAGACGGCTAATTCATTGAAGGATAACAAAATAGGATCTCAACCAGTATCTAGTATCTATAACGTTAAAGAGTTTACAGATAAGATGCCTGCATCAACTACTAGAATTCAGATTTCAACGGTTCAAGGAATGGTTCAGCGTCTATTTAATAGCACAGATACTGCGGATAAGCCAACGCCTGGTATGTATGACTTTATTATTGTCGATGAAGCGCATCGTGGTTACAGTGAAGACCGTGAAATGTCAGATGATGAACTGCGCTTCTATGATCAATCTGAGTACATTAGTCAGTATAGAAGAGTAGTGGACTACTTTGATGCTACTGCAATTGGGATGACTGCCACCCCCGCAATTCAAACTGTTCAAATATTTGGGGAACCTGTATATGCTTATAGTTACCAGCAAGCAGTTATTGATGGCTACTTAATGGATCATAACGCACCTTACATTATCAAAACTAAGCTTTCGGAAAATGGAATTCAGTTTAAGAAGGACCAAGAAGTTAATTCATATAATTATGATTTAAACGAACAAGAAAAGTTTCGGATGCCGGAAGATATTAATTTTGATGTAGAGGCCTTTAATAAGAAAGTCATCACTGAACCATTTAATCGGGCGGTATGCCAGGAACTGGTTAGACGCTTAGACCCAAATGATCCAAGTCATGGGAAGACGCTTATTTTTGCGGCAACTGATGAACATGCCGATATGGTGGTTCGTCTTCTAAAAGAAGAATTTGAAAAGATCGGCAATCCAGTCGGTGATAATGCAGTAATGAAAATTACCGGCCAAGACCGCCACCGGGATATTCATATTAAACAATTTAAGAATGAACAGTACCCTAATATTGTGGTTACGGTTGATTTACTGACTACTGGGATTGATGTTCCGTCTATTTGTAATATCGTTTTCTTACGTCGAGTAAAATCGAGAATCCTGTATGAGCAAATGTTAGGGCGTGCTACTCGAAAATATGACGGGATTGACGCGTTTAATATCTTTGATCCAATTGGTCAATATGACAGTATGAAGAAGTATACCGATATGAACTCGGCTATTAATGAGAAAACTGTTCAGCGGTCGGTAGAGGAATGTTATTCATTAGCATTGGACGCTCAGTCGGAGGATTCACTTAAAGAATACCGAAAGCAATTAGTAGCAAAGCTTCAGCGGAAAATTCAACGGTTAGATGACAAACAGGCTGCGGAATTAAAAAATGCCGTTCAGGAAGATGATTTGTCGGCGTGGGCACGGAGCCTAGAAAGTGCAACGCAAAGTAAGTTGAAATCTGAATCCGGAAAGATTAGAACCATTAGTGAATTTCGTCTGAAACCACGGACGGCTTTAATCTCTAACCAGGAGGATGAGGTTGTCAAGGTTGAACGCGGATACGGCAATAATAACGAGAAACCAGCTGATTATTTAGAGGAATTCACTAATTTCATCAAATCTTCCCGCAACGAAATCCCAGCAATTGATGTTTTAATTAATCGGCCAAGCGATTTGAGCCTGCAAGACTTGCGTCAAATTCAAAGCGTTCTCAGCGCTCACGGATTTAAGGAGAATGATTTACAGTCTGCGTGGAAAACAGCTAATAAGGTCGATATTGCGGCGAACATCATCAGCTTTATTCGACAGGCAGCTTTAGGCACGCCGCTGGAATCAGATACAGCCGTTGTTGATCGAGCTATGTCTAAGGTCTACGGAATGGCAGATTGGACAACTGTTCAAATGAAGTGGTTGAAACGGATTGAGGAACAGCTTAAACAAAATCATATTTTGGGACCGAATGCGTCAACAGCATTTAATGATATTGAAGTATTTAAAGAACATGGTGGCTATAAGCAAATGAAGCGTGTTTTTGGCAAGCAAACAGATGAAATCGTTAGTTTGATTAACCAGAACTTATACGCCTAGTTTAGAAAGGAAAATTGATTAGTTATGGTAATGTCTAACCAAGAAATTGTTCAACAATTATGGAAAGAGAGTGATGTCTTACGTGATGATGGGGTTACGTATCAGGACTACGTAACTGAGTTAACGTATATTCTGTTTCTTAAAATGAGTAAGGAACAGAATGAGGAAGCAGAAATTCCTGAGAAATACCGTTGGGATAGTTTACTGCAATATGAAGGACTAGAATTGATGAACTTTTATCGTCAATTACTCCTTGACCTTGGTAATCCTCAGAAGACTAATAGTCCGCGGATTAATGCAATCTATGACAATGCCTCGACCAGTATTGATGAGCCTGCTAACCTGGAGAAGATTATCCATGACATTGATGGCTTGGACTGGTTCTCTGCCCGCCAAGAAGGACTTGGTGCACTTTATGAAGGGCTGTTGGAGAAAAACGCCAACGAAACTAAGTCTGGTGCTGGGCAATACTTTACGCCACGGCCGCTAATTAATATGATGGTGCGGATGACTAAGCCGCAAGTTGGAGAACGATTGAACGATCCAGCAGCTGGGACTTTTGGCTTTATGGTTGCGGCCAATGATTATCTGAGCGAGCAAACGGATGAGTTCTTTGACTTGAGTCAGGAAGATAGAAAGTTTGAAAAAGAAGAAGCCTTTTCGGGGATGGAATTAGTTCCCAATACTCACCGTTTAGCTTTGATGAACCAGTACTTACACGGAATGGATGGCCGTTTAGACCAGGGCGATTCATTATCCGCCGCTGGTAAGTGGATGAAGAACTTTGATGTTGTCTTAACAAATCCACCTTTTGGAACAAAAAAGGGTGGCGAACGGGCTACCCGTGACGACTTGACCTACGAAACATCCAACAAACAATTAAACTTCTTGCAGATCATTTATAATTCCTTGAAAACGGATGGTCATGGCCGGGCAGCGGTTGTAGTTCCAGATAACGTTTTATTTGCGGACGGTACAGGAGAGGCAATTCGTAAGGACCTGCTTAATAAGTGTAATCTCCATACCATTTTAAGACTGCCTACTGGTATCTTTTACGCCCAGGGTGTACAGACCAATGTTTTGTTTTTCACTCGTGGTGCTAGTGATACTGACAATACTAAGGAAATTTGGATTTATGATATGCGCCACCAGATGCGCACGTTTGGTAAGCGCAACCCGCTTAATGAAAAGGATTTTGCGGAATTCGAAAAATTATTTTCAGCTGATGACCTGACTAAGCGGAAAGAAAATTGGGATAAAGATAAGAATCCAAATGGCCGGTGGCGGAAGTTCACAATTGACGAAATCATGAAGCGGCCAAATACCAGCTTAGATATTTCTTGGATGAACGAAGAAGAGGAGCATGATAATCGTTCGTTGAAGGAAATCCTTAGTGAGATGAATGATAAATCAACGGCAATTAGTGAAGCAATTGCAGAACTGAATAAGGCATTAGAAGGAATTAACGATGAAGACTAATACTTTAGATTTTGATGCACAGGCTCTAAGGGAAAAAATCCTGCACCTGGCAATGCGGGGAAAGTTGGTTCCGCAAGATCCTAATGATGAACCGGCTAGCGTATTACTAGGGAAAATTAAGGCAGAAAAAGAAGAGCTAGTCAAAGAAAAGAAGATTAAGAAGAGCAAGCCGCTTGCCCCAATTACCGAAGATGAGAAGCCCTTTGACATTCCTGATAGCTGGGAATGGGTAAGATTGGGGGATGTAATTAATTTGATTTCTGGTAGAGATATACCTAAGAAGTCACACCTAAATAAACCTGCTAATGATTCAATGCCATATATTACTGGCGCTAGTAATATTGATAATAATGGGAAAATTACAATAACTGAGTGGGTTAATAATCCAAGTGTTATTGTAAAAAATGGGACATTGTTATTATCAGTAAAAGGAACTATTGGTAAAGTTGCAGTTTTGAAAATTCCAGAAGCACATATTGCAAGGCAAATTATGGGGCTAGAGAATATCTATAAGCTAGATTTAGAGTTTCAGAAATACTTTCTTGAAGATTATATTGAAGAACTTAAAAGTAAAGCTAAAAGTATGATACCGGGTATTTCAAGAGATGATTTATTATCAGCGGTTATTCCCTTCCCACCGTTGTCCGAGCAAAGTCGAATCGCTGCTAAAATAGCGCAGCTCTTCGCTTTGCTCCGCAAAGTCGAATCGTCTATTCAACAATACGCAAAACTGAAAGTTTTGCTGAAATCAAAGGTATTAGATTTAGCAACACGTGGAGAATTAGTAGAGCAAGATCCCCATGATGAACCAGCTAGTGTCTTGCTAGAGAAGATTAAGGCGGAAAAAGAAGAGCTAATTAAAGAAAAGAAGATTAAGAGGAGTAAGCCGCTTGCCCCCATTGCTGAAGATGAGAAGCCCTTTGATATTCCTGCTAGTTGGGAATGGGTTAGATTAGGTGAAATTGTTAGTGTTAAGGGTGGAAAAAGAGTTCCAAGGGGTGAAAAGTTAACGAATCAAAAAGACTATAAACCTTATATTAGAGTTGCTGATATGAAAAATCAGTCTGTTAATTTTCAACATATAAAATATGCCTCTAAGGCTATCTTTGATCAATTAAGTAGCTATACAATTTCAAGCCACAATGTTTATTTTAGTATTGCCGGAACTATTGGGAAGGTCGGAAGTATTCCTCAAGATTTAGATGGTGCTCTATTAACAGAGAATGCTGCAAAACTAGAAAATATAGGTAAGAATTTAGTTAGTAATACTTTCTTAATTAATGCTCTTGAAAGTGATGAAGTTAAGAATCAGCATAAAAGAATTTTGAGTCAAGTTGCTCAGCCCAAACTTGCATTAACAAAATTAAGAAATACTGTTATTTCGTTTCCACCACTAGCCGAGCAAAGTCGAATTGCTACCAAAATAGCACAACTTTCTGAGTTACTTGACTAAAAACATTTGGCAATACCAAGAAAGGTAATAATTGAATTATTCTTGCTTTCTCTACACATGTAAATCTGTGACGAACAGGCAGTTTTTAATATTGAATGGAGATGATTATTATGGATAAAGCAACTGAATTTTACGATTGGTTCCACAATTTAACGCCTGCGGAGATTAAACGGATGGCTGATAACGAACCGAACGAAGATAAAAGGTTGTTCCTCTATGATTTATTAAATTCTAGGCTGCGAGAAGTCCAAAAACCAATCATTGAAGGGAAGTTTGTCCTCTAATGCCTGAGTATATAATTTTAGCTGGAGTAAATGGCGCAGGTAAAAGTACTCTATATAGGTCTCTATTAAGCAGTGATAAGAATTATGCGTTGATTAATGCGGATGAGATTTTGCAGTCAATGCATGGAGATTGGCATTCGGATCTGGATAATTTGAAAGCAATGCGGGTTGCTGTTGCTAAATTAAAGCACGAGTTGTTGTCGGGACATAATGTTATCCAGGAGACGACGCTTGCTTCAAGCCGGAAGGGAATTTTAAAATTTATTAACTTTGCCAAGAAACAAGGATATACAGTGCGCTTGGAATATGTAGGTTTGGCAAGCGCCGAATTAGCTATTAGTCGAGTTCAATCACGAGTTTCCAAAGGCGGACATGGTGTAAGCTCGGACTTAGTTATTCGGAGATATACTAGGAGCCTCCAGCGATTGGCTGAGCTCTATGATGAATTTGATGCAGTAGAACTTTGGGATAATAGTCTGGGTGGCACGGAGTTAATATACTCGGCGGATCACGGCAAAGAGCTCATCAATAAAAGTAAGGACTATAATTGGGTTCCTGATAGCATCAAAGAAAAACATAGTTAAATTTTGAAAAGCAGTTTGTACCTTGAATGGGCACCGGCTGCTTTGTTTTTTAGCTAATTGTGATTATTTACCTTTTAGTAAAATCCATCAATGTTTACTATCTTCGCCTAAATGAAAGCGCTATACTAAAACTGGATAGTTTTAGTGAGGAGGTTTTTCATTCATGGATGCAGATATTAAATGGTTGGACGATCCGGAGACCTTCCGGGTCAACCAGTTGCCCGCCCATAGCGACCACCGTTACTATGGCGACTACGCGGAGTGGGCGCACCACCGCAGCCGCTTTGTCCAGTCCCTTGATGGGCAGTGGCAGTTTCAGTTTGCCCCGAACCCGCAGGAACGGCCGGCGGACTTCTCTGCCGTTGACTACGACACAGCCGACTTTGGCACGATTGAGGTGCCGAGTGAAATTGAGCTCAGTGACTACGCCCAGAACAATTACATTAACACCCTGATTCCATGGGAAGGAAAGATTTACCGGCGACCAGCCTATGCCGTGGACGGCCAGAACAAGGAGGCGGGCTCCTTCAGCACCGGGGCTGACAATACCGTAGGCCTCTACCGGAAACAGTTTGACCTTGACCCGGCACTGCGCGGCCAGCAAATCCGGGTCCGCTTTGCCGGGGTCGAGCGGGCGATGTACCTCTGGCTCAATGGTCACTTTATTGGCTATGCCGAGGACAGTTTTACCCCGTCCGAATTTGACCTGACCCCGTACATTCAGGACGAGGGCAACGTCATGGCGGTTGAAGTCTTTAAGCACAGTACCGCTTCCTGGCTGGAAGACCAGGATATGTTCCGCTTCTCCGGGATCTTCCGTTCCGTCGATCTTTTAGCCCAACCAGCAACCCACGTCGAGGACATGACCATCCGTCCAACCGTTGATGATGACTACCAAAACGGCCACTTTAATCTGGAGCTGCAATTGGCTGGTGAACAGGCCGGGACCGTGCATGTGGTTGCCAAGGATGCCGATGGTCAGGTAATTGTCGACCAGACGAAACCAGTCGCTGCCAGCATCCGCTTGGCTGAAACAACGGTCAAAGATGTCCACCTCTGGGATAACCACCACCCCTACCTCTACCAGCTGCTGGTTGAGATCAAGGACGAAGCAGGCCGCCTAGTTGAGCTGGTCCCATACCGGTTTGGCTTCCGGCGGATTGAAATCAGCCCGGACCACATCGTCCTGTTGAACGGCAAACGGTTGATTATCAACGGGGTCAACCGCCACGAATGGGATGACCAGCGGGGCCGTTCCGTCACGGTGGCCGACATGAAAAAGGATATTCAGACCTTTAAAGAAAATAACATCAATGCCGTCCGGACCTGCCACTATCCGGACCAGTTGCCCTGGTACAGTATGTGTGATGACAACGGCATTTACATGATGGCTGAAAATAACTTGGAGTCGCACGCTACCTGGCAAAAGATGGGCAGTGTCGCCCCGTCTTACAACGTGCCGGGCTCCGTTCCCCAATGGAAAGAAGCGGTGGTGGATCGTGCCCGGACCAACTACGAGACCTTTAAGAACCACCCGGCCATCCTCTTCTGGTCACTGGGGAACGAGTCCTTCGTCGGTGATGACATGGTAGCCATGCAACAATTCTACAAGGAGCATGATGACAGCCGCCTGGTCCACTACGAAGGGGTTTGCCATACTCACGATTATAGTGACCAGATTCCAAGCATGGATAAGGCTAACTACCTACCGGCCGGTGGGACCAAAGACTACCGCGACCAGGTTTCCGACGTCGAGAGCTGGATGTACCTGCCGCCAAAGCAGGTGGAGGAATACCTGCAAAATAACCCGGACAAGCCGTTTATGGAGTGCGAATACATGCACGACATGGGGAATTCCTGCGGGGGAATGGGCTCCTACATCGCATTGCTCGACAAGTACCCGCAATACTTCGGCGGCTTCATCTGGGACTTTATCGACCAAGCACTTCAGGTCAAGGATTCAGTTAGCGGCAAGCTGGTAATGCGCTACGGTGGCGACTTTGACGACCGCCACTCCGATTATGAATTTTCTGGCGATGGCTTGATGTTTGCGGATCGGACACCAAAGCCGGCAATGCAGGAGGTACGGTACTACTATGGATTACACAAATAAATTACACGTTGTATACGGTGACGGTTCGCTCGGCGTTGGCGGTGCTGGCTTTCACTACATCTTCTCCTACGAGCGGGGCGGCCTGGAATCGTTAAAACTGAACGGGAAGGAATGGCTCTACCGGACGCCAGTGCCGACTTTCTGGCGGGCCACAACGGATAACGACCGGGGGAGCGGCTTCAATATCAAGTCGGCCCAGTGGCTGAGTGCGGACTACTTCCAGAAGTGTACCGCCATTGACGTTACGGTGGATGACCACGACTTTGGCGGCCTGCCACTGGACAACGACCACTACTCGAATGAAGAAACGGCTGACAAAGTGACGGTTGCCTACACCTTTGAGACACTGACGGTTCCGGCAACCACGGTCACGATGACCTATACAGTGAAAGTGGGCGGGCCAATTACGGTCCACGTTCACTATACGGGCAAGGAAGGTTTGCCGGAGCTACCTGTGATGGGCGTCCGGCTGGTAATGCCGACCCTGGCAGATGGCTTTGAATACCAGGGCCTATCTGGTGAAACCTACCCGGACCGGATGGCTGGAGCTGAACACGGCGTCTACCAAATCAAGGGCCTGCCGGTCGCCAAATACCTAGTTCCTCAGGAAAACGGGATGCACATGGCGACCGACTGGGTCGAAGTGACCCGGACGACGACCCAGAACAATGCTGATCACGACGGGCAGCCGTTCAGCCTGAAGGTGGCAAAGGCGGACCAGCCATTTGCCTTTAGCTGCCTGCCATACACGGCGGAGGAGCTGGAAAACGCGACCCACATCGAAGAACTGCCCCTGGAACGGCGGACGGTGATGGTAATTGCCGGTGCGGTTCGCGGCGTCGGCGGAATTGACAGCTGGGGGGCCGATGTTGAGCAGCGCTACCACATACCGGCCACTAAGGACATTGATTTTAGCTTTGTCCTGAATGCTAAGTAATAGGCCAATAGTGGGGAGGGATAGGTCTAGCTTCCCCAACTGTCCAGGCTGCTGCTTGAGGAGGGGAAATTGCTGATTTACCAGCGCTTGCCCTGCCAGCTAGCTACTGTGCTGTTGCACTTTTAGCTTTAAATTAGCAACGAGGCTGAGGTTATTCTCAGCCTCGTTTTTGCTTTTCTCGGTTGCTTCTTATATCATGGAGAACAAGGAATGATACGGAAAGGAGTGCTGTGAAAATGCAGATTAAGCAAGCAACATCTGCTGACCTAGAGACGGTTTGCCAGTTTTACCAAGAAGTTTGTGCCCAGCAGCAGGGCGATGAATACGGAGCTGATTGGCACTGGGGTGTTTACCCCAACCGGGACCTCCTGGCTGACCGGATTGATAACGGGATGGTAGTCGAGGGTCTAGTAAACGGTCAAGTTGCCACTGTCGGAATATTGACGACCGGGGAGGACCCCAATTACCGTCAGGTTAGCTGGGCAATAGCAGCACCAGAGCAGCAAATTACCGTCCTCCACCTATTTGCCGTCAGCAAGAACTTTCGGGGCCAGGGCCTGGCTAAGCAAATGCTCCAGAAATTATTTGAATTTGCCAAGAATAAGGGGTACGCGGTAATGCACCTCGACGTGATGACGGGCAATGTCCCGGCCGAACGGGCATACGTCAAGAGCGGTTTTCGCTTTGCCGGCGAAGTAGTCCTCCATTACGAAGACATTGGCGACACCAGTGCCCACATGTATGAACGAAAATTGTAAAGCAAACGCCCACGCGAGCGACTTGATGTCGAAAGCGTGAGCGTTTTTAACTATTGCGGCTTTTTGAGAAGGTCGTTAAAGGCCTCACTGATGGTTGGGTGGGTGTAAACCTGGTCACGGAGCAGGGTGTAGGGGAGCTTAGCCCGCATTGCCAGGGCAACCATGTTGATGATTTCATGGGCTTCCGGTGCGTAGAGGGTGGCACCGAGGATGAGCTTGGTCTGCGGATCAACTAGCATCTTGAGGACCCCGCGCTGGTCCTTTAGCACCTTGGCCTTTGGGATGGCAGCGACGGGGAGCTTAAACAGTAGGTAATCCTGTCCTTGAGCGTGGGCCTGCTTTTCGGTTAAGCCAACTTGGGCGAGCGGTGGCTCAATAAAGACGCTGGTTGGGACGACCCCACGGTTACTGATGCGGCGGGTGCCGTTTCCGAAGAGCTCGTCCTTGATGATCCGAAAGTCGTCCAGGGAAATATAAGTAAACTGGGGACCGCCCTTAACGTCGCCAATGGCCCATACACCGGGCACCGTGGTGTGGAGCTGGTCATCGACCTTGATGGCGCCCCGGTCGTCAACGGCAATTCCGGTATTTTCCAGCCCGAGCTTTGCCGTTGCTGGCCGACGTCCGGTGGCAGCGAGAATTTTGTCGGCGACCAGTTGGGTAGTATGACCATCGCGACTGATTTCCACTTGGGTTTGCCCATTGGCCGTGCTGACCTGGTTGATGTTGACCCCGAGGCGGAAGGTGACGCCGGCTTGCTCTAAGTTGGCTTTTACCATCGCCGCGACGTCCGCGTCTTCACGGGGAAGGAATTCCTGGTGGTGGTCAACCACAGTCACCTGGGCGCCGAATTCGGCAAACATGCTGGCAAACTCCAGGCCGATGTAGCCAGCACCGATGATTACCAATTTTTGCGGCAGACTATCCAGTTCCATTGCGCTCGTGGACGTCAGCAGGGCTGGACTCTCCTGCAGGCCGGGGATGGCCGGGACGGTTGGCTGGGCCCCGGTGTTGATGAAGATTCGCTTACCGGTGAATTCCTGGGGACCAGTTGCGGTATCGACGGTAATTGTATGGTCACTGGTAAAGTGGGCGGTCCCGTCTAGGACGGTGATGGTGTCCTCATCGGCGAGCATGTGGTAGTTTTTGTCCCGCAGCTGGGCAACCATTTCCCGCTTGCCCCGGATGGCGGTCGCAAAGTCAGTACCGCGGGCGGCCTCGGTGATCAGCCGTTTTGAGGGGAGGCAGGCAATGTTGATGCAGGTGCCCCCGTACATTTCCCGTGACTTTTCTACGACGAGCACCTCTTCGCCTTGTTGGGCGAGAAATTTGGCGAGTGTTTTTCCACCCTTGCCAAAACCAATAATGATGTTTTGCACTGTCTTCATTGCTTCTTCCTCCTTAAAGTTGGTTTTCAGCTTGAATTATACCGAGAAAGCAGGGGATGTCACGCAATCTGCCTGGTGCAAACAGAGCTAGTTGCCGTATTTTATTATTGGGAGGGAAGTTTTTACATGGCCGGCGGCAGGTGCCGGTCAGTTGGAGTGGCCGACTGCGCCTCTTTGCAACGCCCAAATGAACGTCAGCTGCATTCTGGAGTACGACACTATCAAGTAAGCAGGTCGCTTCCTATTAGAAACGGCGCCAGCCAGCAAGTAAATTTTGAGTGCGGTTACATTGTTCGCGATTCTCCTGTATAATAGTTTGTGAAATTATACTGTTCAATATAAGGAGGACGCTATTATGACGAGAAAAGATAATAATCACAAATCAGCACCGATTCTTGTTCAGTGTGCAATTTTTGCCGGCATCCTATGGGTAGCGAGCATTCTATCTGCTCTCTGTCCACCGTCATTTGTTGTGCCGACCCCAGTAATCGGGTTGGTTCTGCTCTACCTATTATTGACACTGGGAGTCGTTAAACTAGAGTGGGTCGAAAACTTGGGAATGTTTTTGATCAGCCTGATTGGTTTCCTGTTTGTGCCATCAGGAATTCAAATCGCCAACGACCTGGGAATTTTACAGCGGGAGGGCCTGCAAATCCTGCTGGTCATCTTAGTTGCGACCGTCGCCTTGCTGGTGGTAACCGCCTACGTTACCCGGCTGGTGATTGCCATTCACAAACGGATTATGGGAGGAGGGCAGCAGCATGACAGCATTAACTAACAACCTTGCCTTACCGTTTACCGGAATTTTTATCTCTCTGCTGGTTTTCCTGGTCGGTCAGTGGCTATTCAAGAAGAGCAATGGCTTTTTCCTCTTTCAGCCCCTCTTTTTTGGAATGGTGGCCGGAATTATCATCTTGATTCTTTGGGGAAAGGTTCAGGGGACGTCAACCGCGTATGTTTACCGGCACTTCTACAAGCCGGGTGGGGACATCATCTTCTGGTTTTTAAACCCAGCAACGATTGCCTTCGCGATTCCCTTGTTTAAGCGCAACGACGTCTTGAAGAAGTACTGGCTTGATATTTTGATTTCCCTGGTGCTATCGAGCGTACTCTGCCTCTTTATTATCCTTGGGGCCAGCAAGCTGGTGGGCCTGTCACATTCTTCGGCGGCCGCCATGCTTCCCCAGGCCGCCACTACCGCGATTGCGATGCCGGTTGCCGAGGCGATTGGTGGCAATTCGGCGGTGACCGCCATTGCCTGCATCGTCAAGGCCGTGATTATTTACGCCCTGGCGGATGTCTTTATCAAGGTGTTCCGGCTTCAGCATTCCCAAATTGGGCTGGGCCTGGGTCTAGGTACCGGGGGCACGATTGGTTCCGCTAAGGCGCTTCAGTTTGGTGTCTTGGAGGGAGCAATGGCCTCAGTCTGCGTTGTCATTAGCGGGATTGTCATCGACCTGGTGGTTATTCCGTTTGCCCGCCTGTTTATGTGAAATAGCTTGACTGCACTTTTTAAGCAATGACCGTCCGAAGCTGCCTGTCCGTCGGTTTCGGGCGCTTTTTCTTTCCTGGCAAAACAGGTATAATCGATGGACAAGGGGGCGGGACCATGGCAAAGATGGATGAACAATTTATTCAGGACGTTTTAAATACGGTCGACCTGATTCCGTTTGGACGGGTTGCCAGTTACGGTCAAATCGCTCAAATCATTTGCCGGCCCCGCAACGCGCGCCTCGTCGGTAAAATCCTGGGGAAGTATGGCGGTCGGGGAAAACACCCCTGCCACCGGGTAGTGACCGCAAGCGGCCGCCTGGTGCCCGGCTGGTTTGACCAACGCCCAATGCTGCTGGCAGAGGGGGTACCGTTTAAAGACGAGAACCACGTCGATATTCGGCGCTGCCGCTGGCGGGGAATCTAATGCTTGTAGAACGGGAAAGAAAGCGGTCAAAAAAAGATTGCCCATTCGCTTTTAAAAGTGGTAGAGTGGAAAACGAGATATTATGATGGGGGGATGCTAGATGGCTGATAAATATGACCAAATCAAGTCGGCACTAAAGGAACCAGAGCTTAACGCCCAGATGTTCGCCTGCCGGTTTGGCTTGGAAGCTAAAAAGCATCGTGTATTGACGAATGGCCGGGCCAGCCGCTATCCTTATCCGGCAAACTTGCGGTCACGTCAACACAATATTTACCTGAATTCTGGGTTTACCGATGATATGATTGACTTTGAAACCCCGCCCGTGGTGGGGAGTGCGGCAGCGGTACGCCACCTGAAGATGCTGGAACAGATCATGATTCAGCACCTCCACAGTGATGAGCGGCTCTGGCCGTTGAGTATGGCACCGGCACCCTTGTACCAAAACGACCTGGATTTTCTCAAGGACAACTACACGAAACATTGGGACCAGGCAAACCATGATTACCTGGGAAATAAATACGGGATCGTTAAAGAAATCATGGGGGATGTCCACATTAACTTTGGCTTGGCGCCCCAGCTGATTACGACCCTTTACCAGCGCTTTTACCAGGAAGACTACAAGAGTGAGGTTGACTTCCGCAACCACCTCTATTTCAAGCTGGCCCAGGTCTACTACCTTTACCAGTGGCTTTTTACCTACTTATATGGGGCCAGTCCAGTCACCGAAGACATGCCTGAGAGCTTTCCTGACAGCTTGGAGTTGCCGGTGCGGAGCATTCGGGCGAGTGACTTTGGGGATGACAACATTGCTAGCGAACGGGTCACCTACAACTCACTTGAGGAGCACGTTGCTCAATTGCAGGAGTTCATGGACAATGGGACCTTTTATAGCCTGAAGGAATTCTTTGGACCGGTCCGGCTGCGGGGACATAACCAGGACGTGACTGACCTGAAGGGTTCCCTGGCAAAGGGGGTCGACTACCTCGAATTTCGGAACTTTGACCTGGATCCGCTCTCGAGGACCGGGATTAGTGACGACACAATTAACTTCCTGGAACTGTTGCTGCTGGATGCTTTGGTATCGCCATTGCCAGATGATTTAACTGCGAAGTTAGCCCAGGCTCGCCAGCTCAACAATGAGGTTGCCCTGCAAAAGCCTAAGGATGAAACCGCGTGGATGAAAGAGGCGGCGAACGCCCTGATTACGGAACTGGAAGGATTTGTTGAGGAATTTAACGCTCCCCGGGAATACCGGCTGGCATTGACCTTTGCCAAACGACGGGTGGAGGATCCTGCCCTGACCATCAGCGGACAGTTGGCTGACCAAATTGAGAACGGCAACTTACTGTCGTTTGGGTTAAAAATTGCCAATGACCGGTACACGAATAACATCAACTACCAGCACCCGTTGCAGGCCATCAGCAAGGACTATTCCGACGATGTGCAGCAACTGATTCGGGCGGCGATTGAACTTGGTGTTGAATTTAAACTGGCTCCCGACCAGGTAACCCTGGCGGTGGGCGACCACCGGGAAAGCTACCGGGCGCAAGAGGCCTTTGACTTTAGCAAGGGGGCCCGGGACTTTATTCTGAACACTTTCCCAGAAGCAGCCGCTTTTCAGGAAGAGGTAATTTAACTTACAGACGGGCGGGTGGGCTGGAGCTAGGCTGATCAGTGCCTAGTTCCAGCCTCGTCTACCGCGCTGTGACATTATGAGCTTTAAAATAGCAAAGAGGCTGGGATATTTTCCCGGCCTCTTCTTTAAAAAAGGAGATAGAGAGATGCGCACAATTGGTATTATTGGTTTGGGCCACGTGGGGCGGCTACTGGCAAATGAGCTGGTGGCGACGGCCGCGGTCGACAAACTGGTGTTAATCGACCAGGATGATGACCTGGCACTGGCCGTGCAGACTGATCTGCTGGACGCACTGCCAGCCATGCGGACCCAGCCGCAGATTATCATTCAAGACTATGCTGCCCTTGCCACGGCGCAAGTCCTAGTGGTAGCGGTCGGTGACAGCGCCCTCACGAAGGATGACCCGATGGCAGAGCTAACGGTAGCAGGGCGGGCCGTCATGCAAATCGCTCCGCGGGTTAAAGAGAGCGGCTTCCACGGCCTGGTAGTCAACTTAACTGACCCGAACGAGGCGGTGACCGCCTTCCTCCAACAACAATTGCAGCTGCCGACGAAGCAGGTGCTGGGGATTGGAACGGTGCTTGATACTGCGCGCCTCTACCGGGCAATTGCCCACGCCGCCCACGTAGCGCCGGCCAACGTCAGCGGCTTTGTCTATGGACAGCACGCTGGCCGGCAGGCGTTTGCCTGGTCGACCGTCCGGGTGAATGGTCAGGCACTGGACGAATCCATCAATGGTCACCACTTGGATGAAAGTCAGCTCAAGATTCAGGCCGACCTCTCAAGCTGGTATACCCTCAAGGGACTCGGTTATAATAATAGTGCGGTAGCTGCCTGGACCTGCCGGCTGATTAGCGCCCTGTTAAATGACGAGCAGCTGGTCCTGCCCGTGGCAATCTATCAACCCCAATATTCGGGTTACGTAAGTTTTCCCGCGGTGTTAGGCCGGCAGGGGGTCGGCAACTTAATTCTCTTAAAGCTATACCCCGTTGAAGAAATGGCGGTCCGAACCGCGGCAACGGCAATTAGCGGGCAGCTAGCCGCCTTGAATGAGTTGGTAAAGGAAGGAACAACAGATGACAATTAAAAGATTAGCAATTTATTGTGGTGCCCTTCAGGGGAAGGACCCGGACTACATGGTCGAAGCTGAGAAGGTCGGCGAATGGCTGGCCGCCCACCAGATTGAATTAGTTTATGGTGGCGGTCAGCATGGCCTGATGGGGGCTGTGGCCCGCGGCGTTCTCGCAAATGATGGAGTGGTTCACAGTATCTTAACCCAGGAATTATACGACCGGGGCGTGGCGCTTCCCGGGGTAACTGACCGGCAGATTGTCGCCAACATGGACCTGCGCAAGGAAAAGATGATGACTCTGGCGGATGGGATGATTGCCTTTCCGGGGGGCTTAGGGACCCTTGAGGAAATTAGCCAGGCCGCTTCCTGGGTAACGATTGGCGATAATGCCAAGCCGGTGGCGGTGTACAACTACCGCGGCTATTACGACAACCTCAAAAAGCAACTGGTGACGATGAATCAGGCCGGCTTCTTGGAAGACCAATACTTACGTGAAATCTGTTTCAGCAGTAACCTGGATGAAATCTTACGTTTTATGGAGGATTACCAGGCGCCGGCTCACCGAACGTACGATAAGTAGTTTAAAATAAAAAAACGCTGGTTAGCAGCGCTCGAAAATTTATTGAACTGGTTGAATTGTGTAGACCTGGTCGTCCGCTTCGTCAGTTAAGGAAACTGGCCGTTGTTCGTTGGCCCGGATAGTAATGTGGTAGCCGAATTTATCGAGGAATACCAGCTTATCAGTTTCGATTTGCTGGACGGTGGCCGGAATAGCTTGATTATCGATCCCTAATTTTAATTCAGGAGAAATGGTGATTCGATGGGACCGATTGCGTTCTTTGTCGTAATATTGCCAAGTACCAGTATAAAAAATCGGTAACGCAGTTGTCGTGCTACTTTTCTTACGGCTGAAACCCAATGTACTGCTGAGCCCAGCCATTAATCCCGCGCCGAAAAGTAACATTCCCTTTTTCTTCATATTTCATCAGTCTCCTCAATTAAGTATGCGATAAGTCATTAACTTCATGGTCAATTATACACACATTTGTATTAGGAGAAGATTTCATTTCTGTTAAAAAGCGGCAATAATTGGTAAAATTAGTTGTAACAAACGTATTTGTTAATAAAGGAGAGAGAAAAGCGATGCTCAAGCTAGGAATTATTGGAACTCATATCATTACTGATCAGATGTTAGACGCCGCGAAGACGACGGGCAAGTACCAACTGACGGCGGTCTATTCGCGGACCCTGGACCGGGCACGGGAATTCGGTGAACCCTACGGCGCAACGGAATTTTACGATGACCTGGAGAAGTTCTTCAGCGAGGGCGACTTCGACGTAGTTTACGTGGCTTCACCAAATAGTTTGCACTATCAACAGGTGCGGCTGGCAATCGAAAATGATAAGTTTATCATCGTGGAAAAACCAGCTTTTGTTAACCCGGCCGAATTCAGTGCGATCGAATCACTGCTGGCGGCACACCCGCAGGCCCGGCTGGTAGAAGCAGCTCGGCACATCCACACGCCGCTCTATGAAAAGGCTGTGGAAAAGGTTGATGAGATGAAACAGCACCACTGCCAAGGGGGAACCATCACCGTGATGAAGTACTCCTCACGGTATGACAAGGTCCTGGCTGGCGACCAACCCTACCCGAACATCTTTACCCTGGACTTTGCGGGTGGCGCCCTGATGGACCTAGGGGTCTACGCCGTTTACGGTGCGGTGACCCTGTTTGGCGAGCCATCAACGGTTGTCTACTACCCAACTTTGGCGAAGACGGGCGTTGACGCGAAGGGAGTTGCCATTCTCAATTATGACCACTTCACGGTGACCCTGAACTTTGGTAAGACCGCTAATTCCTACCTGCCATCAGAGGTGTACGGCTTAAAGGATACCCTGGTCTTTGATAGTATTTTTGAAACCCAGAAGGTAACTTACTACGATGCTGATAAGCAGGCCCACCCGTTGGAAGCACCAGTTGCGAAAAACTCGATGACCGACGAAATGAATGATTTCGCTGACCTCTTCAACAACCCTGATGACCCAGTGCAAGTCAAGAAGTACCAGCACTGGATGAACCTGGCGCGGACGGTCAACTCCGTGATGTACTCGCTGCGCCAGTCCGCTAATTTGACTTTCCCCGCAGATAATGATCAAGAATAGGATGATGCTATTTGATCGAACAGTTTAAAGAACATTTTGAGAAGCTCTACCAGCAGCCGACTGCGATTCAGACGGCCGTTGACCAAGCGCTGCAGACGGATCAATCCGTGCTCGGAATTGCGCCGACGGGGTCTGGGAAGACCCTCGCCTTTACCCTCCCGCTGCTGCCGAAGGTGATGCCGGGTGCGGGAACCCAGATTTTGGTGCTGGCACCGTCCCAGGAACTCGCCTTGCAGACTGCCCGGGTGATGCGCGAGTGGGGGACAATTCTCGGCGTGAAGGTCCAGTCGTTGACCGGGGGTGCGAACCTGCGCCGGCAGGTCATGCAGCTGCACAAGCACCCGGATGTCGTGGTCGGCACGCCGGGGCGGGTACTTCATATGCTGGATAACCACCACCTCAAGCTGGGCCACCTCCAGACCCTGGTGGTCGACGAGGCCGATGACCTGCTCCAGGATGACACCCTGGCGGTGGTGGAGGATATTGAACGGGCAACCCCGCTCAGTACCCAGCTGGCGTTTTTCTCCGCCACGATGTCGCCCATCTTGGACCAGCTCAGCGTGATGTTTGGCAGGGATATTGTAACCTTTGATGTTCGGGATACTGACCATTCCCGGGGCCCAGTCCAGCACGTTTACCTAGCGGCCCGGACCAATGCCCAGAAGACGGCTACCCTGCGGCGGCTGGCAAGTATCAAAGACTTCCGGGCGCTAGTCTTTTTCAACAGCACCCGAACCCTTCACTACGCGGCGAGCCGCTTGCGCCATGAACACGTGGCAGTGGGGACACTCGGTGGCCGTCAACGGCAGGTGGAACGGGAAAAGGCGATGCGGATGTTCCGCAAACGGCAGATCAAGCTGCTGTTGACCACTGATTTAGCGGCGCGGGGATTAGATATCCCGAAGCTCCCTGGGGTGGTTAACTTTGACTTGCCAACGAGCACTAATACCTATGTTCACCGTGCGGGGCGAACAGGCCGGCAGGGTGAACGGGGAATGGTAATTAACCTCGGGGACGATCATGATATCCGTGACCTGCGCAAGCTGACGACGGACTTGGACCTAAATATCCAACGTTTTTACATCAGCCAGGACCAGCTGACTGACCAGAAGCCGGTGGCTGGCAAACAGGTTGAGCCATTTGTCAAGAAGGCCGACCGTCACCTGCAAAAGGCCCAGCTTGATAGCGAAGCCGGACCGCGGAAGTCGGTTGCCAAAACCCTGAGCGGCTTTTCAAAGCCGAAGAAGCGCCGTCATAAGAAGAACCGGAAAAATAAGGGGATCCGCCTGAAACACCGGCGGCAAAATTCCTAATAAAAAAGAATATTATCGCTTTACCTCCGAAATGGATAATGCGATAATATTCTTTGCTTGGTCCCATAGCATAATTGGATAGTGCATCCGCCTCCTAAGCGGTCGATTCCGGTTCAAGCCCGGATGGGATCATTAACAGCCTTGAGTGGGACTGTGACATAAGTTCTTTTGTTCACTCAACATCCGAATAACGCGGTACACATATGAGCTTCAGAGATCGGCTTTGCCGAACTCTGAAGCCCTATTTGTGCTTTCTAAAGACTAGCTGCGCGTCGACGGGGGGCGTGAAGACGAAGTTATAAACACGCTCCCATTTCTCTACCGCCAGGGCAGCTTGGCCTGCTGGGGATAAAAATGTGAGCTGATTTGGTGTACAATAATGTTAACAATTGCTTAAAAAGAGGTGAGAACTGTGCAGGCGCCGTATCGAATCATGTTGCTGTTTGGAACCCGGGCGGAAGCATTGAAGCTGGCTCCGCTGATTAAGGTAATGCGGAATGATCCCGCAAACTGGCAACCAGTAATTGCCGTTGCCCCGCAACAATCCCAACAGGAAGTATTAAGCCAGACGCTGGCGTACCTTCAAGTTGTTCCTGACTTTGACCTGGCCCAGACCAGCGGCCGGAAAGGGGCGGCGGTCGAAGAACTCAGCGGCTTGCTCCATAACTTGAACAACGTTATCAATGCCGGGCAGCCGGATATGCTGCTGGTGGTTGGGGATGCGGTTACCAGTTTGGCGGCGAGTCTGGTCGGTTTCTACCACCACCTGCCCATTGGCCACGTTGAGGCGGGCTTGCGAACCTATGATAAGTACTCGCCATTCCCCGATGAAATGCACCGGCGGCTGACCGATGACCTGGCCGACCTGTACTTTGCGCCAACGACCCGGGCCCGGGATAATCTCCTGGCTGAGCACCATCCGGCCAAACAGATTTACGTGACTGGGAACACGGCGATTGACATGGTAAAGGATTCGCTGAAGGAAGACTTCCACAGTCCAATTCTCCAGCAAATCCCGGCTGACCAGCGGCTGATCCTTTTAACGATGGCACGCCCCGAAAGCATTGGTGAACCGATGCGGCAGGTTTTCCACACGATGAAAGACATTGTCGAGACCAATCCTGACGTGGACCTGATATATCCGGTGATGCCCCACCCCGACGTCCTGGCGATGGCGGAGAAAATTCTGGGGAATAATGACCGGATTCACCTGACTAAGCCCCTTGACCACCGCAGTTTCCTCAACTTGGCGGCGCGCAGCAGCTTGATCATTACCGACTCCGGTAGTGTGCAGGAGGAGGCTCCGGCCCTGCACAAACCAGTTCTCTTATTGCGGGAAAAGACGGAACGGCAGGAAGCGGTTGACGTTGGTGCCGTTAAAATCGTAGGGAAAGATCCGACGAGCATCCAGCAGGCGGTGTTTGAACTGTTAAACAATCACCGTGCTTACCGGCAGATGGCCGAGGCGGAAAATCCGTTTGGGGACGGGCAGGCGAGCCAACGCATCCTGCGGATCATTAAAAAGTACCTAAGCCAAAAGTAGCAGTGGCTGATTGAATGAACCGTCAGGCCGCTGTTTCTATTTAATGAACTGTTCAGGGGCCTAATTATTATTATGGTATAATAGGGGCGCTGTAAGTTGAACGATTTATGATGGTAAGTTGGGGGAGGAAAATGATGCTAAAGAAAACACTGAAGACAAGTCTGATTGCAACAGTGGCATTATCCACGCTAGGGGTGGCGGGAGCACTGATCACAGCAACTCCGGCCCACGCGGCGACAACTGCTGGGGAGGTAGTAACTAGCAGCAATAGTGACGCGGCCGTTCAGACAACAACTGAGGCCCAGAAATATGGAGAATTGGTTACGATTAATGACCAAACCATCCGGCAAAACCACGCTGAGGAGTTAACGACTCCGGTAATTGCTAATCCTACCACGGCGGGAAGTAGCCAGGACGGGATGAACCTGGCTGTTGTCCCTGCGGGGATTAAGACGAGCTGGGCGGCACCACAGCAACTTATGGCTGACGTGGCCCAGCCAGGTAACCACCAGGAGGGTGTGGTAGTTGCGTTCCCCGATGGTTCTACCAAGACCCTCGGAATGGCACTGCACGTCCTGGGGGATGAGCAGAACACTAACCAGACTAAGCAGTCACAGCTGATGCCGAGCAACCGCGCTGACCTTGAAAGTGCTAGCAATGGACCGGTAGCTGCTCAGTTCAACGGTCAGGGGAAAACTTCTTCTGAGCTTGAAAGCCGGGCGATGAGCTTGGTTACTGATTCGGCTAATCCTCAGTTGGTAACAGAGAGAGTACCAGCTGACAATAATCAGCTTCCGCAAACTGGTGTTGACCAGGAAAAGGGCCTGCTTTCTTTAGGTTTGGCGACGGCAATGACGATGTTGGGCTTAATTAGAACGAACCGTCAAGCAGGGAAGCGCTGAGTCACCGACCATTGCTATGAGCAAAAATAAGCACGAACCATTCAGCCTCGCTGGAGGATGGTTCGTGCTTATTTCTTGTTATTGATCCTCAATTTGCTTATTATCCTTGAAAATCAACCACTTCGAGAAGACATAGTTGGCGATGATTACGATCACGTTATCAATGACTTTAACGATAAACTGGCCCATTGGATCCTTGAAGCCGAGGACGGAAATCCCGATGAAGGTGATGACAATATCAATCACCAGGGTTAGTGCCCGGTAGAAGAAGAAGCGCAGCATTTCGACGAGGAAGTCGCTGACCGTGGTGTAGTGGGAGCCAAAGACCCACACCTTGTTGGTAAAGTAGGCGACCAGGACGGAGACGAACCAGGCAATTACGTTCGCCAATTGGTAATTCCAGTGAATTCCGGAACTCAAAATTTGAAAGACAGCCAGGTTGATAACAGTTGTCACAACGCCCCAGAAGAGGTAAGCGATGATGTGCTTATACTTTTCCCAGAGTTGCTTAATCATTGAGCGCCTGCGCTTTCTTGACTAGCTCCGCGGCAAATTGGTCCAGCTTCTTAACGTCGTCTTCAGCGGGGGCCAGGTTGACGTGAACGTTTTCGCTGCCCTTAGTAGCGCCGGTGTCCGCCAGCACCTTGCCGAATTCATCGACGGCCTTGCAGAAGTCATCGCCGTAGAAGGTATCGCCAGAACCGGCAACACCATAGACTTTGCCAGTCAGTTCTTCTTCTTGCAGGTCCTCATAAAAGTCCATTCCTTCGTCCGGCAGGGCGCCTTCGTCGTAGGTGTATGGGCAGACTACACAGATATCGACGTCTTCGAAGTCTGCGGGGTCCGCAAGGGAGATTTCGGTCATTTCAACGTCGACGTCGCGGTCTTCTAGTGATTCGGTGACCAGGTCGGCAACGTCTTCGTTGTTTCCAGTGATGGTTGCGTAAACTACGAGTGCTTTCATTACGTGTGCCTCCAATTTATTAATCCCTACAAGTATAGCATGGTTTGGGGCAATGATGGGGACAAGTGGTATACTATTAGAGGTAGAATGTCAAAAAGGAGATCCGAGAATGATTACATTAAAGTCACCACGCGAAATTGACGCGATGGAAAAAGCCGGGGCCGCTTTAGCAGCGATGCACCTGGGAATTCGGGAATTTATCAAGCCGGGCATCTCAAGTTGGAAGATCGAGGAATTTGCCCGGAAATACTTCAAAGCTGCTGGGGCTAAGGCCGAGCAGATTGGCTTTGAGGGTTACAAGTACGCAACCTGTGTCAGTGTCAACGATGAGATTTGTCATGGTTTTCCCCGTAAGAACCTGGTATTGAAGAAGGGGGACCTGGTGAAGGTCGACACGGTGGTTAGCGTCGACGGCTTTTTCAGTGATTCCTGTTGGTCGTATGCGGTCGGTGAGGTTAAGCCGGAAATTCAACAATTAATGGACGTGACCAAGAAGTCACTCTTCATGGGAATTGACCAGTGTGTTCCTGGCAACCGAATCGGGGATATTGGTGCGGTCATCCAACACTACACGGAAGACGAAAATGGCTACGGTGACGTTCGCGAATTCGTCGGTCACGGAATCCAGCCGACAATGCACGAAGACCCAATGGTACCGCACTATGGTGAGCATGGTCAGGGCCTGCGTCTCAAAAAAGGGATGACCATCACGGTTGAACCGATGATCAACACCGGAACGTGGGAAGCAGATACAAGTGACCCGAGTGGCTGGTTAGCGAAGACCGCTGATGGTGGCTGGTCCTGCCAGTACGAGCATACCCTGGTGGTAACCGCTGACGGGCCAAAGATTTTGACCTCCCAGGATCCTGAAGCTGATGCCAAGTACATGTACAACGATAACTACGCCAAGTACCTGGAACACTACGCTAAAATTTCCCGGGAAATTGCGGAAGAATTTAAATAAATATGTGGAATTGAGTGGCAGTTCACTATTAGGTTAGTGGACTGCCACTTTTTTTATGGAAAAAATTACGTTGAATGCATAACAAGGCATTTTAATGCAACTTGGATGTGGGGGATTTTAGTAAACTAGGGGGCGTGTTTATTAAACGGATTGGGGGAATTAATATGTTTTGCCCGAATTGTGGCAAGAAGGTTTCCACGACGGCAGACTTTTGCCCGTATTGCGGAACCAAGCTAGGCCATTCTACGGATAAAAAAGGACAGGTAACACCAGAAGAACAAGTTAAATCGACGGGTCAATCGGAAGCAGGTACTGCTGCTCATCAGCCAACACCGTCATCACCGAACGGGAGTAGCAAGAAACCGGGAAAAAAGGCACAAATAATCTTAGTCATCGTAATCATCGCTCTCCTTGCGGCAATCGCCTTTATGTTGGGGATGCAAGGAAACGGCGCCAATTCAGCAGCGACGACAAGTGAAAAGCCGGCTAGGACTATTGACAAGAAAAGTAGCAGTACTAGCAGGTCAGCGAGTCGGCCAACCTTCAATGACCAACAGAAAGCAGCTGCAATCTTATACTATGCCAAAGAAAACGAATCGAATAATTTTTGGGGAGAACTTTACCGTGGTGCTTTAGCCAAGTCTACTAAGGTGACCTCTGATAGTTTGGCGGATCAAGCCACCGAACGAGGCGATGGAACTATGCATGCTTATTATCCTACGGGGTTGTTCTTTGGCGGAGCAAGTGGCTACGTCATGGGAAGCGATGGCCAGACGGTGTACTGCTACCGTCTCGGCCCAAGCCCTGATGACAGCATTGACCCTGACGATACCGTTTCGTTAAATGAGATTGAACAGTATGTCATTGACCACCATGCTATGGACCAAGTCAACCAAATTGCCGGAAACATCAAATTCAATTAGGAGGAGCTATGAAAACTAAAAATATTGTTATTACAGTTATCGCAGTTGTGTTAGTGCTGACCGGTGCTTATTTTGCTGGGCGAACTTTTAGCAAACCATCCGTAGACAGCAGCCAAGGAACGAGTACAAAAGCGCCGGTGCGGCAGAGCAGTTCATCATCAGCTTCTGCTACTAGCACAAGTTCTTCGTCGACCAGCACTGACACTGACCGGCTGGACTATAACACAATCACACCAATGCAGACGGCAGCGGCTATTATGTACTATGCCAAGGATAAACTTAGTGACCAGGGTGACTGGCACAGCATTTACAATGCAAATGGAATTGACCTGTTTCAAAGCAACAATACTGAGCACCTGTCTGACCCTGGCCGGGGTGTCTGCTGGAGTCTGCATCCTTCTGATATGGCAGGAGGAGATACTCCGACCTATACCGTTGGGGCTGATGGGACGGTAAGCTACTATCACGTCACCACTGTTAACCAGAACAAGGATAAGGATCCTCTCTTAACCGCTAACCTGCATGACATTATCAACTATGTTAACAGTCACCATGCAGTCAGTGAGATTAAGGCTAAAGCACAAGATATCCACGCAACAATCGATAACAATTAACCAGCCTACGAAAGAGGAGAATTTGATGAATTTTTGTGAAAAGTGCGGGGCTAAATTGCGGCCTGAGCAAAAGTTTTGTGAGCAGTGCGGTGCTCCGGTAAGTAGTGTTCCTGCCTCAAATAAAGAACAAGCGCAGGACAAACCACAATCAGCAAGTCAGGAGCGGGAAGCAGCAAGAAAGGCACATGATCATCCAGCAACCGTTTCTTCGGTGGAGCATGAGCGCCTGCAAAAACAATATGCTGCTTTAGAGAGCCGCTTAAAAGCAGAACGCCAGAATAATAAGGTGAACGTCTTCGCCCGGTTAGCCTTTACCCGGGTACACTTCAACCAGGTTTTACAATTTGTGAAGGATAATGCCTTGACGATGTTCTTCTTTTACTTTCTGGCTGTTGTTTTTCCTGCCCTTCGCTGGTACCTGCTGATTATTTTTCTAGTGATGGTCTACTTGTTCCCGTTGCTTTCGAATGAGAAGCGTTTCAAATGGGATGAAGCCGTAGACAATTACCTGCAGAATAAGGAACATACTAAGGAATTTCGTAATTCGGCGGTGGAAATGTATCAGTCACTACGCAGTGGTCAGCATTCCCAATCACAGGCTGAGGGGAAAGTACCTACCCAGCCGCAAGAAAAAGCAGATTCGAAAGCGCAAAAGACGGCAACGACTGCCCAACCAACGGCGGCCACAGTTTCCCAGTCTGTTGGCTTTTCATGGAATGGGGAAGCTATTTTGGGAATCGTTGGGACCTTGCTCGGTGCAATTATGTACTTTATGACTAAAGATGAGACGGGGAGTTTGCTCAGCCAAGGCCTTTCCGTCCTCCAAAGCGGGGGCTTAAATGGAGCATCATACCTGAACCTTTGGGGGTTCGTTATGCTACTAATTGGGGTCCCCGCGGTTATCGGTGGGATTATTAAGGGAGCCACCCACCATGTTGGTGGCGGAGTTCTGAAGACTTTGGGTGTCCTCCTTGCGGCCGTTTACGGGCTTGCCTATTCATATGTGTTTGCGAATGCAGCCGAAGTTGTAGGTCGGACAGCAGTTGCAGCGCTTTCGGGTGATACCTCCCTGAACGATTTGGAGAACTTGGCTCACATGGTACAAATTATTCCATGGCTGGTCGTTGGGTTATACGTTATTGGTATTTTGGTTAATGCCGTTTCCAATCGGCAAAAATAGGTAGGAAGGAAGAAAAAATGAAATTTTGTAGTAACTGCGGTACCAAGCTCAACCCTGGCGCCGCTTTTTGTCCGCACTGCGGTGTTAAGGTTGAACGGGTCAAAACAGCCAGGGCGTTTGAAATTACCCAGCAGTTTTGGCTGGGATTTTACCTAACCTTGGTTGGGGGAGTGGCAGCCGGAATCGCAGTCAACGTTGATACTTTGACCACGATGGTTTCGTCTGCAATCATTGATCCGGTAATGACGCTGCTGATAATCATTGCCTGTGCTGCTATTCCGGGAATCTTCACGTTAATTACGGGGATTATTCGGGGCTTTAACCGCCAGCGAACCGGGATCGGACAGACGGTCGTCGGGATGGCAATGTTGCTGGTAGCTGGCTCGCTGGCCAGTGTAATGTTTGCTGGGGAATACAGTATCAGTAGCACGATTATGGTTGTTAGCCTGTTCTGCTATTTCATTGCCAGTGTAATTTTCGTACTAGCCTATTTCACGACGATCTTTGTCACTAGCAAACCGGCGGCAGGAAGGCAGATCCGGCAATTGCGCTGGGCAGTGGCCGGTATGACCGTGGTCGCCGTCCTGCTTCTGGCTGCCCTACTTCTGGGAATTATCGGTTTCTTAATCGCCGTAATCATTTTGGTTGGCGCACCATTTTTAGGTCGGCGCTTTAGCTTAGATGGTGGTCACAATTGGTACCTTTTGGCCCATGAACATGGTTATAAAATAAGCTGGCGCTTTTACTTGGCCCTCCTAGTTCTGGTCGGGGGCTGTGGACTGTGCATGGCGAAAATCTACCTGGCAGCGGGACTGATCCTGTGTCCTCTCCTTGTCATGGCAACGGAATGGTGGAGCAATCCCCTTCGTCTTGGGAAACAGCAACGTGAGATGGCAGGCTGCCTGTTAGTCGTTGCGTTACTGCTTCAAGGAATCTATCTCTCGTTTGGTAGCCGGATGGGTAACGCGTGGCCAATTTTGATTGCCATCTTTATCTTAATGGGTGTGGCCTTCTTCACCTACTTTTACGTCATGTTACGAACACGGTTTGTGATTAATGAAAGGGAGGATGAAGCAGAATGAAAAAATGTTCTCACTGTGGTCACGCGCTCAAGGCGGACCAGAGCTTTTGTCCCCAATGTGGTACCAAGTATATTGCTCCGCAAGCTGAATTTGTCAAACCGGTTAGCTACCAAGGACACCAGCGGTCGTTTTGGCGGCGGATTGGTTTCTCCATCATTGTTGGGGTAGTTATCGTCGCCATTAGTTGGTTGGCCTGTTCCAGTTACGACAACCATCGTCTAAGTATTACCAAGGAAGACAGCGATATTATTTGGTTAGTCACTCCTGATAACCAGACCGTCGACCGGCTTGACGACAGCACCAAAGTTACCTATGCCTACCGCTTTTTCTACAAGAATAATGAATTTTACACGGCAATCTATAATTTAGGCGATACGGAATTAGGTGACCTGAAGTTAGACAATGGGCGGTTAACCTATCGCAGTATTGCAAAGTACGTGGGGATGAAAGAAGGTACGTATAAACCCAGTTATCACGAGCCTTCTGTAATTGAAGGTAAGCAGAAACTATCTAAAGAAGATCCCGTCCACTTAGGCTTTAAGCACTATGCACTTGATGATGACGACCCAGGGCAGTACCAATACGACTCGCAGCTGAACTTAATCCAGGAAAAGATTAGACAGCGGTTAAACAACGGGAATTATGTAATTGGTTACCGGACGAATCAGACTGACGATGATTTGGATCCTAGTCACTCTCATAAGGGCTACTTAGTGACAATTACTGGTCACGCCAACCAGCAGGCAGTCTTTCAATACGGAAAATTATATCAACAATAAGAGGTAAAAATGAAATTAGGAAAGTGTCCCCATTGTGGGAAAAACTATAAGCAGGGAGCCCGCTTTTGTCCCCATTGTGGGCAGGAATTACCGGCGACTCGGCCGCACCGGCGCCAACAAATGACGAAGCATTTTGACTTCCAGGGACTGGGATTGCACCCATTTAAGAAACAGGATTGGAAATGGTACGCGGGAATCGTGGTAGCGTTAATTGTTGCACTGACCAGTTTAGTATTTATTATGATTGCTAACCAAGACTACCACGCGATTTTAAATCAGCGGGAGCCGTCACTGATTGATGCCTACGAAAAGGTAGGCGCTGGCTTGACAAGCCAAATTACGGGAATTGTACTGCCTAGTTACCTTGTTTTAGGAGTTGCATTGGCAGGACTGACCTGGCTGCTGGTTAAGGGAAGTAAAAAGCAACGGATTATAATTGTCGGGATTGCTGAAGTGCTACTGTTCGTAATCGGCGGTGTCAATTTTGTCAGTGCGCATAATTTTTCCTTCTCCAGTAACCGGCTCGGTCAAGCCTTTGTAAAGGACCAGTTAAATGACAAGATTTATTGTTATTCCTATTTCAAGAACCGCCCGGGTGATGATACAAGTGATGCGGATGATGATTTCTGCAACCAAATTCCTGATCATGATAAGGGTTACCCGGAGGAATACTCAACCGTCTTTCTGAAATTTAATTCGGATGGTACGCTTGGCGTGAACGTTAACCCTTACTGGCGGGATGATAATGCGACGGCTTACAACAATAGTAAGACGGGAAACTATCGAACCGTGGGAATGTGGCATGTTAATAAGAATGGGAAATTGCACATTAATTGGGATCAAGCCGATACTCGTGCCTACGACTACGAGGCGGTACAGGTGAAGGTGAAAAAGAAACATCATAAGAAGCACCACCGCAAGTATCGTTATAAGACCGAGTATAAGTGGGTTGCTCAATATACGGATCCAGAAACCGGGAATGATGACAATAGTTTGCCAATTTATTTCCCAGGTGATGATGTCGACGGTGCGGTGAACTTTGGCTATGACATATTCAAGGTCGATGGGGTTAAAATGCAGAAACCAAATTCAGAAGGCGAAGTAGATTAGTAAATGGAACTAAGAGAGTGGGACAGAACTAGCTTGTCTAGTTCGTCGTCCCACCTCCGTCGACGCGCAGCTAGCCTGTAGGAAGGATGGCTACGCCGTGTAGCAAGCCTATTTTGGGTTGGTTAAAGGCTGATCGATCAGCGTTTGAACTGCCAGCCAGCTACTGCGCTGAGGCATTACTAACTTTAAAATATTGAAGAGGTTGGGTTTATGCCCAGCCTCTTTTAATAACTTTTATTTCTGATTTTTATGCATGTCACTCAATGTATCTTTATACGAATATTTACCGGAATAAAGGCAATTATCCAAATTACAATGTATAAACAGCCATCCTAATATGAATATTTATATTAAAATTAGGTTAGAATATCGTTGAAAATGTTTTATTATACAAAAAGACGATTATACTAAGAATATTCATTATATCTGCACTTATTATTGGAGGCATTAGAATTGGAAGAGCAAAGTAGTAATAAAAAAGTCATTACTACCTTTGGCCTGGTAACGATGATCATTACCGCGATCTTTGGTTTCGGGAATGTTTCGAACGCTTATCTGCAAATGGGCTACGGTAGTATTATCTGGTACGCACTGGCTGGGATCTGTTTCTTCTTCCCGTGCGGCTTGATGATGGCGGAATATGGTTCCACCTTCAAAGAAGCTAAGGGGGGCATTTACTCCTGGTTGGCCGGTTCCGTTGGTGAACGGGTTGCCTTTGTCGGGACGTTCGTGTGGCTGGCATCCTGGATTGTCTGGATGGTTTCGACCGCTTCACGGATTTGGATCACCTTGTCTGCATTGATTTTCGGTAAGGACACCACCCAGCAGTGGCACGCCTTTGGTCTTGATTCCACCCAATTCATCGGGGTACTGGGGATCTTGATGATCCTTTTCATTACCTACCTGAGTTCCCGGGGGATCAACTCGATTGCCAAAGTCGGCTCACTTGGTGGGATTTTCACCATTGCCGTTAACATCATCTTCGTGATTGTCAGCGTGATCGTCCTGATTGCCAAGAAGGGGGTCCTGGCCCAGCCAATTCATGGTGCCAGCACCTTTATCACGTCACCAAACCCGCAGTTCCAAACGCCGATTGCCATTATTTCCTTCGTGGTCTACGCGATCTTCGCGTACGGGGGGATGGAGTCACTGGGGTCCGTTACGGATAGCATGAAGAACCCTGAAAAGACTTTCCCGAAAGGCCTGATTATTGCCAGCATCTTCACGATTGGGACCTATGTATTGATGATTTTTATGCTCGGTTGGTCCATCAACTACCAGCAGGACTTGACGAAGAGCAGCGTTAACCTAGGGAACGTTACCTACGTCGTCTTCAACTACCTGGGAATTGCCCTGGGAAACGCCCTCGGCTGGTCCCACGCCGCCGCGTTGACCTGCGGGGTTGTCATGACCCGGATCGTCGCTTTGGCGCAGACCCTGGGATTCTTAGGGGCACTGTTTATCCTGCTCTACTCGCCAATCAAGGCCTTTATCCTCGGTTCCAACCCGAACCTGTGGCCGAAGAAGCTGACTAAGCTGAACAAGGCTAACATGCCGGCTAACGCCATGTGGCTGCAAGCCATCGTCGTTTGTGTCATCATCTTCCTGGTCGCTTTTGGTGGCTCGGCTGCCCAGAAGTTCTACCTGATCTTGACCGACATGGCCAACGTGTCCGCGACCTTCCCGTACATTTTCCTGATTGGGGCCTTCCCATTCTTTAAGGCCAAGAAGGACCTTGACCGGCCGTTCGTTGCCTTCAAGAACCGCTTCTGGACGGATGTTTTGGTAATCTTTGTGGAACTGATTCTGATTATCGGGATCCTGTTTACCTTTATCCAGCCATTGACGGAAAAGGATTACCAGACCGCCTTCTGGACACTGGCGGGACCAATCTTCTTCGCCATCGTTGCTCTGGTCTTCTACCAAATTGCGGTAAAGAAAGGTAAAGTCGAAAAATAAATAGTTTTTAAAATGAAGTGAGTGGGAAATAACCTCCTCGACAGGGCGTATGGCTAACCTAGAACGATAGTTGGCACGGCACGGGCCGGCT
>OLQI01000457.1_pt1 | contig 38392 bp, 38 predicted proteins | sample 1672171 | NCBI WGS metagenome assembly OLQI01 (sample SAMEA3136655, study PRJEB25190) | human gut metagenome
GTGCAATGTCTTTTGCTGTCCCCCATCTAGCCGAACCATACTCCACTCCCTGCCGGAACTTTTTGGCATTTTTCCCTTTCATATAAACCATGAGCTTCACTCCCACGGCTCCGGTCAACCCAACCAGCAATTCATTTTTATACATACTTGGAAGAATCCTGCTAAATGCCAGCTGAAAATTCAGGACTAACACTATCAGTCTTTCTATCATGGAATTACCTGCACAGTATTGATACAACCATGCCAGCTTATTCCCCACATAAAAAATCATGATATACGGAAGATTCAGCAGAATGAGCCGAAGCAGCTTATGTACATCCACCGGCGGTAATCTCTCCAGGTATCCTTTTCCTACACCAAGCAACTTCTGTAATCTGCTCATAATGACGGCTCTTTCTCCTTTCCTTTTGTTTTCTCCAGTTCTCTGTGCTTTTTAAGCGACTTGGAAATCGCCTGCTGAAGCTTTTTCCTTACAGATGGCTTTTTATCCTTGTTCAGAGATTGTCCTGTATATTCTTTAAAAGCCGCAGTCATTACATCTGCATCTCTGGCTTTAAAGAACACATAATATCTTGGCGGATCAGCGTTCACATCTTTTTTCAGGCTGAAATCAATGCTGTACTTTTTTGCTACACGCTCAAACGATTTGATGTTTCCATCCGTGATCTCAATATTGGAAAGCTGTACATTCTGCTTCATCAGCTTATCCATACTCTGCTTTCCCTTATAGGTTTTATCCTCTTTATCCTGCTTAGGCTGTTTCTGCCCCTTCAGCTTTTGTTTCTCCTGTTCCATCTTAACAAGAGCTTTTTTCATTGCTGCCTTTAACAGATTTGCAGTGACCTTCCCACATCGGATACAAAGCGATACGGTTTTTTCGTTTACTTCATCCTGCACTTATCTCACTCCTCCTTTCTTTATTCTTCACTGTCACCATACATATCGTGCTGCACCAGTGCGGAATAATAATTGCTGATCGTAAGTGGTGCATTATATAAAACTGTCAGTAAATACTGCCGGATATTGATCACCTTACTGGTATTCTCCTTCAAGCATTTCAGGACAAACCGGATGTGTTCAGAATTCAGTTTCAAAAACTGACTTTTAACCACATCCTTTGGCTTTCTATCCCCACCTATCCGTATCATTTCCTGTTCGGAACAGACAGTATCCACAATCAGCTCCACAATCTCGTTCAGCATATCCCGGTTATACACATCAACCAGATATTCGTACCCAATGTTGTTCAAGATCATCTGGTGGTATACTTCTCTTTCCATTCGTTTCCTGTGCATTTCTTCACTTTCTTCGGAATAGAAAGAAAGATACTCAGTATCACTCCTATCAGTGTCACTTATTTCAGTCTTATTATCCTCAGTATCATTACCCGGCATTTCTGACATATCTGTACCTGTCATATTGGCATTTCCAGAAATGTCATTTTGACGTGTCTGGATATTCCTTTTATACATATCCTGTTGCGTACATTTGCGTACATAAATCCTATCCGGTCTGCCTAACCCCTGCCGTATCCTCGTAATCAATCCAATTCCTTTCCGACTGTCAAGCTCTGCTAACAGATTCCCTACCTTTTTCAAGCCACATCCCATCATGCCGGAGATCTGCTCCTGGGAAAAATAGATATATACCTTTCCCTCTTCATCCAGCCACCGGTTCTTTATAGATAGCTGCATACGGTCAAGCAAAAGTCCATAAAGCAATTTCGCTTCACAGGAAAGGCTCTTAAACTGCGTATTGGTAAAAAGGACTTTAGGCACACGGTAAAAAGAATAGGACTCCGCTTCTTCACCATAATGATACGGAAATTCATATGTATTATCCTGTGTTCCGATGCTCCTTCACTTCTTTCATAGCCTTCACAATGCAGTAACCCAGACAGGGAGTATGTTTTCCATAAGGACAGCCTTCACATGGCTCCCAGTGAGTTACCTTCCTGCGAAGTGGCGGAGAAGAAATACGATAAAAACATTCTTTCCTTTTGCATTTCTTTCTCCCGGCACTAAAGAAGTAACAATACGCACAGTCCGAAGGCTTATCACTTGCATACCCTACTTCTGTCATCTTCCTGCTCCTTTCCTTCTTTCAGCTTGTTATACTGTTCATCGGATTCCTTTCCAACTCTTATGCAGCAGTATAAAACAAACCCATATACCAGGAATACGATAATCCCTGCAATGATCAATACTGTTTTCATCCCATTTCTTCTCCCTTCACTTTTTTATCAGTATTGGCAAAAAGGGCATCTATGAAACACTTGTCCATAAATGCCCTCTTCTTCTTTAAGAAATCTTAGGATCTCTTATTTTTTCTTCTTTTTGCGGAGAATCACAGTACCTCCGACTCCTGCCATTCCAACTCCTGCAAGCAGGATCCAGAAAAGGATCGGTGTGTTATCTCCTGTCTTCGGTGAAGTAGATGTCTTTGTTGTCTCAGTATCTTTTGTTTCTGGTGTTGATGTTGTTTCTGGTGTTTCCTCTGGAGTCTCTGTTGGTGTTTCCGTCGGCTTCACCTCGTCCTTCATCACTACTTTCTGGATCTCTCCTGTATCTTTTACTGTAAACTTCACATCTTCTGCTACCAGGTATCCATCCGGTGCTGTCTCTTCCCGAAGTGTATATTCTCCAATCGGAAGCATTTCAATATAGTGTGGTTTTTCCTCGGATGTCCAGCTCTCCACTGTCTTTCCCTCTTTATCAAGGATTGTCAGCTTCGCTCCCGGCAGTTCCTTACCAGAAATATCGGTCTTGGAAATCTGCACTTTTGTCACATCATCCTTCATTTCCACCTTCTGTACCTCACTGGTATCTTCAACCGTAAAGGTAATGCTCTCTGCTGTAACATAGCCATCCGCTGGAAGTGTCTCTGTCATGGTATATTTCTTACCAACTGTCAGTTCTTTAATGATATGTGGCTCTTTTCCGGAAGTCCATTCATCCACGGTATTTCCACTTTCATCGGTCACTTTCAATTTTGCTCCCTCAATCTCTTTTCCATCCGTCAGAGATGTCTTGGTAAATTCTACGGTTGTTTCCTCATCTTCAAAAGTAAACTCATAGGAAAGAGTCTCTTTTTCAGCCCCACCATACTCAAAAGTAAACTCCTGTACCTGATCTGTGGTCGCAAATCCCGGTGCTGGTGAAGTTTCCTTCACATAGTAGGTATGACCAAGAGGAAGATCCGCAGTAAAGGTCAGTTTTCCATCTTTATCTGTAGCCTGTTCCTCAATCACCGTATCCGCTTTCAGGATCACATCACCTTTTGCATTGACAATATCATCCTTATTGCACAGAGCAAATACGGCTCCTTCCAGTACACGGTCAGAATCTTTCGCTTTTTTCAGCACTTTCACTTCTGCCTTCTGACGTTCGTTCTGCCAGTCCGCAGAGTAAGTAACTTCCGCAGTATTCTGATCACGGTAAGTCAGGTCAACCTCACGGTTTTCTCCATCAAGGACATAACCGTTTGCTGTCTCTTTCTCTTTGACATAGTATTTGCCAAGAGGAAGATTGGTCAGTTTTGCCACACCAGTCTCATCCGTTGTAATGGTTGCTACCAGTGCATCCTTTTTATAATAATCCTCACTCTCACCATCCGCCGCTTTAATATCCTCTAAGGCATAAACTTCAAAAGTAACCTCTTTCAAGGAACCAGAGAAATATTCAAACAGATGCTTGAGCCAGCCACCAACGGAATCCAGTGCAGATACTTTGTCCAGGAACTCACCTTTTTTATTGATGATCAGTGTTCCAGTCGGTACGTCATCTTTCATTTCCACCTTCTGAATTTCTGCAGTATCCTCCACAGTAAATGTGATCTCTTCTGCCATCAGATAACCATAAGGAGCCATTTCTTCACGAAGTGTATAAGTCTCCCCGGCAGTCAGTCGCTCAATCAGATGTTCTTCCCCTTTTACAGATTTCCATGTATCTACCACATTTCCATCTTTATCAAGCACTGTAAGAGTGGCACCGGAAAGTTCTACTCCTGTAGTAATATCTGACTTCTTGAATGTTACTTTTGTTGGCTGGTTCTTAAATACAGATTCCAGTTTTACCACTTTCACATCCTGTCCCTGATATTTCGCAGTTACTTCCAATGTCTCAAATGAAGATACATAACCGGCAGGAGCCGCAAGCTCTTTGATAGAATAGCTTCCGAATGGAAGATCCAGTTCAAATACTGCCTTTCCATCTTCATTGCTGACTGCTTTTCCAAGCAGAGTGTCTGCTTTCACAACTACTTCTCCATGAGCAAGAATATCTTCCTTTGCATAAAGTCCAAATTCTGCACCTGCTACAACCGTCTCATTTTCTGCATCCTGTTTTACTACGGATACTTCTACCTTCTGGCGGTCATTCTCAAAAGCAGCTGTCTGCTCGATCACTGGTGTTTTCTGGTCTTTGTAAGAGAAAGTAACGGTCTGTGCCTCTTCGTTTAACACAAAGCCCTCTGGTGCTGTCTTTTCGACAACCTTATACGTTCCAAGGGGAAGGTCAGCAATCTGTGCTTTTCCGTCTTTATCGGTCGTAACCGTTCCTACTAATGCTCCAGAAGCATATTCCAGAATACGTTTACCCTGGTCATCTTTCTGGAAATCCGCTGTGTAAATATCCTCAGCTGCATATACTTCAAAAACTGCACCTTCCAGATTTTCTTTCTGGTAAGTGAAATCGTCCTTAAATCCATTCAGAACTTCACCCTGTTTTACGATGTTCAGTTCCCCTTTGACCGGATGGTTTTCATATACGATCTCAATGATGACATCGCCAGAAGTTCCGTCCATCTGATATGCTGTGTTGGAATCTACATTTACCTCATAGTAATTCTCATTCAGAGTATATCCATAAGGTGCGTTTACTTCCTCAATGCGGTAATGCCCGATTTTAAGATTCTGCGGAAGGATCAAATATCCCTGCTCATCTGTAAAATAGGATTTATGTTTTACCGTAGTCGGATAAGTCGTTACCTGCTCCACATATTTCTCAGTGTCCATATTGAAGACCTTAAACTCTGTATTCTTCTGAAGCACTGCCTTCTTGGTCTCGTCATCCTGTTTGATGATTTTCAGCTTCGCTTCAAATTCTTTATCCAGCATCACTCTCCACACCTGCGGAGTGCTTGGATGGTTCTCTGTAATCTGTACAATAAAATCATCTACCGGAGTATAGTTATGCGGAGTTGTTGTCTCACGGACAATATACGTTCCATAAGGGATCGCAATACTGCAGGCATAACCTTTCTCGTCTGTAAAGATTTCTGTAGCACCATTCTCTCCGATCACTACTGGTTTGGCAGAATCAAAATCATAACTGCCATCTTCATTTACTTTCAGGGAAGACACCAGATAAGCGGTAAATCCTGCCCCTTTCAGTAAGTCTGCATCGGTCTTTCCATTGTTCGCTGCTTTAATGATCTGGAATGGCTGTTTCATCACCTGCTCCAGAGACAGACAATCACGTTTTACTTCTGCTACAAGGTCCCCCTCGTAATTGCAGACCAGATCATGTTCTTCCTCATCTGCCAGATAACCGGTTGGAGGAGTGATCTCTTTTACATAGTAATTGCCAAGATATAATCCATCCACAGAAGCCTGTCCATTCTTATCTGTCGTAAGAGTGGCAACCTGTTCTCCTGCTTTATAGACCACACCAGTCGCACCGTCCGGATGCACAATATCCTCACGGGCATAAAGTCCGTACACTGCTTTTTCCAAAGTGGCATCGCCCTGTGGAACTGCTTTTTTAGTTTCTTTATCCTGCTTCTGCAGAGAAATCTTAGCTGTCACACGTTCATTTTTGAATGTATGCTTAAATGTCTGTTTTGCCTCTTTATCATTTGTATATGAGAGAGCAAACGTATAAACATCTTCTGTATTTCTCACATAACCTTCCGGAGCCTGCACTTCCTTCACATCATAAGAAAATCCAAGTGGCAGATCTGCTGTAAACTTTGCTGTACCGTCTGCTCCTGTTGTTGCTTTCTGAATCAGCGTACCTTTCTTCACAACAACTGCTCCATCCGCATTGGTAATATCACTTGCAGCATAAAGTCCAAAGATTCCTCCATCCAGAGGATTTTCTGTATCTTCATCCTGTTTTGTAACAATTACTTCTGCTTTCTGTCTGTCGTTCGTAAAGGTTGTCTCAGAGAAAACAACATCCACATTTTGTCCGGCATAAGAAATAGTCACTTTCTTCTCCTCTCCGGCATTATAAAATCCTGTCGGAGCCTGCTTTTCCTTTACAACATATATACCAAGATGCAGATTTTTAAGAACGATGGCTCCATTCGTATCTGTTGTCAGATTTTCTTTTACCAGATCGCCCTTGCTGTAAACTTTTGTACCGTAGGCAGTTTTAATATCTGCTCCGGCATACACATCGTAAACAGCACCTTTCTGTCTGCGTTTCTCATACTTAAATGTTGTACCGTTCTCTGTCACGTCAGCACCAACCAGTACCTCACCTTCTTTATAAACGGTAAGCTGTCCCAGCTGTTCTTCATCTGGAACTGTAACGGTTGTGGTCTTGCTGACTTCCAGTTTCACATTGTAAGCGGTTGCATTGATACGGTATCCGCTTGGTGCTGTAATCTCTTTGAGATATACGGTGTCCTGTGTCTTAATGATCTGTACGGACGCTTCACCATTTGCATCTGTTGCCGGTAACTTTGTGATCAGCTTTGTACAGTTTGCATCACTGTATAAGCCAAACACTGCCCCGGCAAGCTTCGCATTCGCCTTGGCATCTTTCTTAATCACCTTAACACTTGCGTACTGTACCCAGGTTACTTTAAAGTCCACATATTTCTCATCATCCACACCTTCACCAAATACCAGTGCTAAGTCCTGTGAACCTGACCCTGTGCTGATCTTATACGCAGAATAGTCTTTGGTTACGCTTCCTTTCATCGTAGCTGACCAGCTTCCTGCAACATCCTGCACCTGTGTCAATGGTGCTGATAAATAAAACCTCGTTCCACCAATGATCTCTACGGCTTCCCCGGCTTTACTTGTCTTTCCGGTTGTTACATTATGAAGCTTCACACCACTTGGAAGTTTCATCGTAATACTCTGTAGTTTATCTGCCTTAAATGTAATCTCCTTTGTTCTCTGGCTGCTGCCATCTACATAAGCGGTCACATTTGCATCCGAAAAACTCATATCGACATCCGGGATCTCCGGCTGTGACATACAGTAATTATACAGTTTCATAGCAAGTGTTTTTGCTTTGCTGCTTGCTCCGGAAAAAGCGGAATCTACAGCATTTGCATAGGATGCAGCAAGATGAACCAGAATAAATCTGGCACCTGCACTTAAATTGCCATAACCGTTCTCTTCTGTAAAGAATCCTTCATCACCTGCCGCCTTCGTTCCATAATAGCAAACCTTAGCCAGTTTCTTACCGTCACTCAGCTTTGTAATATCGTATGTTCCGGTTCCAGGACTGGATTTCTCCGGCTGGATACAATAAGCGGTTGCAGAAACATTTCCAAACTTCACGGTGTACTTATACGTCAGATAGCTTCCATACCCATAATCCGAATACTGATAGCAGGCTCCTCTGGTCACAGTTACCTTCTTTGTGCTTCGGGTTGATGCTTCCCTTGCCATAAAAGTAACCGCTTCTCCTTCCTCCATTGAATAAAGGTCAATACCACTATCCTCTGCCTGATCCATTACTTCAGAGACAGTTAATCCAGACTCTTCATTTGTTGTAACTTCCTCCTCTTCTGGCAGATCGGTTACTATTTCCGTCTGCCCTTCTGCATCGGCATCTTCTTCCGCATTACCAGAATCTTCTGTCTCGCCAGCATTTCCTTCACCAACAGTATTTTCAGAAGTATTTGGTTCTGTCAGCTGTTCCGTTTCCGGCTCTTTTACGGTTACATTTCGGCTGATACGATAAGAAGGATTTCCACTGACCGGCTCTACCTTATAAACTGCTTTATAGGTATCTGCCTGGTATGTGTCAAAATCATCTCCTGCCTCATTCTTCGCTTCATACAGCTCTACTTTCACTTTGGCATCATTGATTCCTTCAATGCCGGAAAAATCCACCTTAATGTCAAAATCAGAGCCATAATCAATGCTGTAATCATTGGCAGTTAAAATCTCATCCTCCGCCAGCTTATCTTTCGCCGCTTCCAGTTCCGGATACTGTGCTTCAAAAGAAGAAGCTGCCTTTTCCGGTTCTGCTGCATAAGCAGTCATTGGATGTGCCACAGCACTTGCAATCGTAATAACAGATAATACTCCAGACATTACTCTTTTCAATGTCCCTTTCATTCTCAATACCTCACTTTGCTTTATTTTTTCTGTTACCGGTTTACAGGCTTTCACCTGTCTGATACAATCAAATCATAGGCATCACCCCATTTTAAATTATTTGTGCCAAAATCATTGCTGATGACAGCACAGTCATACGCCGGAACCTGCATAAAAGCGAAGCTCCGACGCATGGTCTACTGTCATCGCCCGGCGAACCGGGCATAACAAAAATAAGGATTGAGCATTTCCGATCAGAAGAGAACTTCCACTGGCCGCAAAATGCGTAGCTGAGCTTTCATCCTCTTCTGACCTTTTATTCAGTTATCAAGGTACGGTGGATTGGGATTAAATCATTTAGAAATGTTGTCTTGAATGACTTTGCCCTCTTTCCACTAATCACAGGCGGCAGAGGGCAAAAGGTCAGAAAAGTTTCAAAAAAATTTTTTAGAATATAAATGCTATTTAGAATTGAAAATAAACTTACAGGGAAACTGCTTTACACATGCAGCTTCCCCTTCTCATTTTACTTATCTTTTTTTGCCATCTTCATCATAATTTTTCTCTATTTTATTAAGAGCATATTTCAATATTTCTGTTACGGCATTTCTCTTTACTCCATTTTCCTTTGCAATCTGTTTATGTGTTTTCTGATTCCAGTAAAATTCCTGAACTACTTTTTTCTGCTTATCACTAAGTACACTCATCATCTCTTCTGCAATCTGCTGACGGTTCACACGTTCTTCTACATCTGCAAGTTTATCTTCCATACCTGCAAAATCCTCAGAAATACCACTATATGAAATGCATCGTCCCCGATCACGACTAGAAATATTGTGTGCTAAACGATCCTCGCCAATCAGCATCAAGCGAAGATACCATTCTTCTTCCTCAAAAAAACTCTCTTCTATCTCACAAAAATATTTTTTTTCACGAAGTCCTGTCTCTGGATTCCAGGTGTTATACTTTTCTTCTTCTTTGTGTTTTTCCTCTATTACAGAAGAATAGCCATAACCTAACTCCAAATTTACTGGAAATACCGTTACTCTGTTTCCGATACCATAAACCGCATATCCAGACTGATAAACGATAATATGTACCTCATTCACTCCTGCTCCTGTTGTTTTATGAGCAACTACCGGTGATTCCCCTGTACGAAGCTGCTTCGGTGTAGGAAGTTTTTCTCCTCTCTTTGGTGTGTTGATCAGTTCTTTCAGTGTTCTTAATGTCAGCATAATTGCCACCTTTCCCGCAGGAACCGGTGACAAAAAGAAAGGCAGCTAAGCTAAATAGACCCCGATTCCGCTAATTTTTTTTATTAGCGGAACCGAAGCTCCAGCCTGCTGCCTTCTGTATGGAAAAATCTGCTGCACAATCACAGTGCTAAGATTCAACCAGCATTATTTACTTCTATTTACTACTGATGCGGTATCCGTCTTGTTCTCTTTTTCTTTCTGACGGATTTCCTTTAATACATCTGAATAATCACCAAAGGCATCATAGGGACACCTGCGGCGAAACTCTAATTCTTCCTGAGTCATGAGTTTTTTCCTCCTTCATTTGATAGGTTAATTCTACTAAAAAATAAATTTTATTTAGCCCTATAAAACGTCTTATTTTCATTTATTAATGAGACGAATTTGTCTTTTTTTTATAAATTCTCCGCTTGTATCTCTTTCCTATTACGTTTCATTACTAAAAAAATCTTAGTAACTACATTTTTCATGTAACTACTAAGATTTCCCTTTTAACTCTATTCTAAGTTCTAAATACTTTATAATTTTCTTTTGTTCTTCTATTGATAGCTTATCTAGCATATCTATTAACTCTTTTTCTTCCTCTTTTGGACATTTTGATGGACAGGAATCTTCGGAAGTTAATTCTTCCATAGTCATTCCAAGCGATGTTGCTAACCGGTAGATCATAGCATGCGAAGGATTATGTAAACCGCCTTCAATTTCTCCAATTCTTTTCATAGGAATACCAGTTTGAATATATAAAGCTTTTTGTGTCAATCCTAGTTCATTCCTTTTCTTTCGCAGCTTCTCTCCTATAGCCTTTAAGTGTTGGCGTTCTTTTTCTGATATTTCCACAGAATCACCCTATTACATAAAAATTACCGTAAAAAACAAAAAAGCCAAAGCAAAAAATACCCTTTCAAATCTGAGTATTTATCGCTTCGGCTCTTCCTCATGGGCAGCTCTGTCAAGCAGGCATTTATATTATAATCTTGTTAGAACAACATCATTACGTCCATACACAATACATCGCATGTCCTGTCCATATATCTCACGTAGCAATTCACTTAATGTGAATGTATCGTGAACTCCCTTCCTTTTTACTTCAAAAATAGCTTCTCCCTGAGACAGGGTATAATCTGCTATACGAATCTCATTTTTAATGGTTCTAAAGGTTCTTTCTCTCTTATTATCCATATCATTTCTCCTGTCATATTCTGTAATTTGAATAAAAATTTCTTTACTCTCGTTTCATGCACTTCTACACTGTACTCTCCTGAAAGCAACATTCTACCTCCCTTTTTTTCCAAATTGCACTTGACAAGCAAAATAATTTCGATTATAATAGTTTAAGTTGTTTGAAAAGAATATGATAATTTTGCCATAACAGTAAAGTATTGTTACTTGACGGTTGTGGGTAATTATGATAACATAATCTTACACAACTATAAAACATTATATGTTTCAAGTGCCAGTTGAAACATCACGTTTTATAATGCTATAATCTTAAATTGCTGTGTTACAATTTGTTTATAGTAATTTTACAAGAATTTTACAGAGACTTTTCCCCGTAAGGGGAGAACTCTGGACTCATTATACTACTGCTGTGCTCATTTGTCAATGTGCATGGTTTTTTTTTATTTCATTTCTACATTTTGTACAAAATGAACGAAATAAATAATATTCTTTCTAACCGCTCACCATTATTTTGGTTGACATTATTCTGGAAATTTGCTAATATTTATGTAAATATTACATATCATTTACTTAAAATCAACGCAACAGCCGGAAGGAGGAAACCTTATATGACTAATAAGGAAATTTTGAACTCAATAATTAGTAAGATAAAGTCAGAAATAAAACGGCAACATTTATCCCAAGAGGAACTTGCCAATATATGTACCCAGAAAATCAAAGAGAAAGATCCAAAAGCAAAAGGGATTTCACAAAGTTCAATATCCAATATTTTAAACAAACCTTCTTCTGCCACACTGTCTAACCTTTTAAAAGTCTGCGATGGGCTTGACTTAAGTTTATTTGCTATTTTTCGTTCTATCAACAATTCGCTCTCTTCAGACAACACAAATTTGATATATGATATATCTAATCCTGCTTTTAAAGGATATTCTTCTGAATCTAAGATGTATATTTATTTTCTTTCTACAGAAAGCAATTATACGGATGAATTGTTATATGCAGAATTAGAACTTGGTGATTTTTATCATACTAACGAATGTATCGTACGTTTACAGATTAATACCAGGCAACATAGTAATCCCAATACAGCTCCGGATTATAAAAAATATGAAGGAAATATGATGATTTATCATAATGTTTCTATTTTTATGCATTTAGTTTCCTGTGATACTGGGGATGTCTGGTCTCTTATTTTTAACCACAGCGATTTATATAAAAAAGATTTAGCGTGTTCACTTGGATGTGCAGTTACCTTGGCCTCTGGAAAAGGACATAGACATCCTACTATTCATTTTGCATGTTTAAGTAGCCAAAAATTAAATTCTAATCAGGAAACTATTGTAAAAAATCAACTCCGTCTCCACAATGAATTTATCTTTATTTCTGCAAAGGATTTATCTGCTTTTTTAAAAAATGAAACAGTTGACGAAGCTTTTAAAAACAAAATTAAATCTGCCATTAGAGAAAAATCCTATTCTTATTCTGAATGGTATGATTTAGATTCCTACACAATTTCTATAAAAACTTTAGAAGCATCATCTCCACTTGACACCAAAAGAACATCTGAGGCAATCTCCAAGTTACTACGCTACTCATCCAATCCTAGCTCATATACTATTGCCCCCGATGAAGATAACAAATTATATCATTTATTAAACGACTGATTTTTTTTGCTTATAGAGAGAATGATTAATAAGAATCATTCTCTCTATAAATTTTTCTACTCACTTTCACTCATCTTCAAACTCCACTTCATTCATTTCCGGAAAATCCAGTAACTCAGAAACTGTCATGTTTAAGCCCATGGCAATCTTACGCAAAGTTTTCAACTTCGGATTCTTTGTTTCCCCATTCATCATGCTGTTAATCGTTGATTGTGTAATCCCCGATAATGTCGCCAGTCTGTTTATTGTTATCCCTCTGTCAGCACACAAGTCACTTAATCTCTTTATTATGGCATCTGAATACGTCATGTAAATTCTCCTTAAATCACAATATATATTCAGTATAAAGGATTTCTCCCTTGTTTATTAACGGTATACCGTTGACATTTCCGTAATTTAATGATAGATTAACGGTATACCGTTGATTCGTTTCGCATAAACTCAAAGGAGGATTTTATCTTATGAGCAACAAAGAACAAAAACTACGAAATAATCTTTATAAGATACTCACCGAATATCTACTTCATGACAGCAAAAATACCCTTCACTCATTAAAAGCCAACCAGGAAAGTTTTCTAGATCAGCTTGCAGCTTTTCGTATGGAAACAACATTACCTATTGCAATAAAGCACGATGTAAAATATCAAAAAGCTCAGAAAAAATGCAATAAAGCCAATGAAAAAATACGGGATCTTAATCTAACTCCTCAACAATGGGACACTGTTGATGCCGCTATCACTGCTGAAAACATTTCATCTATAGAATATATACGGATTGCCTACAAACAAGGAATCATTGATGCATTTTCTATTTTACGAGAAACGCTTTAATACATCCATGTTAATCCAATCGCTTATAAGCAATAAAGCAGGGATTTATCTCTGCTTTCCCATTTTCTTCTCTATTGCTTCCGGAACTCTGATCAAACCAAATCGCCATAGTATCGGATAAATATATGAAACTCCTCTAATATCTCCAAGTGCCTTCGGTTTCTTCACTTCTTCTGAAATCCTCTTACTATTTTCAAATGCCAGCACCACACTACTCCAGGCAAGACTCTTACTCTTCTCTCTTCGGTCTATCAGCAACTCTCTGTTATACTCTCCGTTTTTACCGACCTTTAATTTATATCGGAATGGTAATCCAGTTGCCGTTTTAAATGGATAATCCTGAAAAGCAATAACAGCCTGCCACAGATTTTCCACTGATGGTATTTCCTTTAGAAGCCGAACCTGCTCTTGTCGAATCTTATATGTCCGGCATCGCTCCGCATTTAGACTTATCTCTGCTACATTATACAGTCCCTTAGTGTAGGGCAGATAGGAATGAACCGATGCTCTGGAAAGACCCGTGAGTTTCATAATCTCTGGAATCTTTTTTCCTGACTGATGCAGATTATTGATTTCTGTACATATATCTGATGTGAATACATCTGCAGTAATAAGTAGCTTGCGGAGTTTAAGCAGACTAATATTTAACTCATCTGCCAGTGATCTTAAGGAATCTGCCTCTTTATAGGCATCTCTTAACTCTTGAAGAAAATTATTAAATTGAAGTTCTGGATTATATTCTGGTTTCTTTTTTGGTCTTCCCGCCATTTCAGCTACTATTTCCATGTGAATCCAATCGTCTTGCACCTAAAACAGAGGATTCTTTGCTCGGACTAATTCTCCGATAACTGTCCTCTGTTTCATCTTACTATTTTTTTACCTTCCATCCCATCCAATACAACACTCCTCCCATGGCTCCTCCAAGCGTATTGTAACATAAATCCGAAAGCTGAAATGTCCCAAGTCGCAAGAAAAGCTGCAGGAACTCTATCGTCAATGAGAAAAGAAATGCAACCTTTGTGCTATACCAAAGAATGCTTGTAAAACAAATTTGTCTTCCCTTCTCTTTTAAAAGTTTCTCTTTGGCAGTCCACATGAGCAGAAAAGTAAATGGCAACATAAGGGCAATGTTTTCAAAACATTCTGTTGTTAATGTCACTGTTCCATCCGATTGTTTCTCCCAAATCCACCAGCCAGCCATCACGTCAGAAAGGGGATTCATCCACATATTACGGTTTAGTAAAGTTCGAAACAGAATCATTACCGTAAAAAATACAAGACAAAATAGTTTACGAAAAAACAAGGAATTCTTAAATGTACGAATCCAGGCAAGACAAGCAGATTTAATTCCTTTTCCGGTGTCGATTGGATGATATGCATACATATAAAAAAACAAAATGAATATCGTAAGGAGTACTGCAAACCAAAATGGCTGGTAAAGAGCTGTGAGAACATTGGTTACTATACTTTTAAAAATTTCCATTTCTTTTCTCCTCTTTATTCATCTTGGTTTTCATTCTTATTTCAAATCTTCAAACAAACCCTTCTGGTATACACCATCTTCTATCAGCTTGGCAAATGACTTCACTACATAGTCTTTATCCTCTTTATAGGTTACTCCGAACCATTTGTCATTCGTATCTAACACTTTTACGGAAACTCTGCCTGCCTGAAGAAGTTCGTCTATGTAGATTGGCAGTAAATATTCTGCTTTCAGAATATCTTTGTCTCCCATATTGGCAAAGAATTCTTTAAAACCATCTTCTAAAGTCTGCATAAATTCCGGTGTGAGTCCCCACATATTCATGGATGCGTAGGATTCTGCATTAATTGAAGTGAGCTGTCCATCGGTATCTACTGCTGCACCCTCTGGAGTCTTAACAATATTGGAAGTTTCATGTACTGCTGTGAGATAGCCTTCCTCATTTGTCTCGCAGATACCTCTGGTAACGGCACCATTCTCACTTAAAGTATTTTTTAAAATGAAACCTGCCATACAGAACTGATTCGCTTTTTCCGGCGTATAGCCTACAAGAAAATCGTGAAGCTTAACAAATGCTTCTTTTCCATAGTAATCATCTGCATTGATAACTGCAAATGGCTCATGCAGAACTTCTTTACAAGCAAGAACAGCCTGTCCTGTTCCCCAAGGTTTGGTACGTCCTGCTGGCAGTTCCACACCTTCTGGCAGTTCATTTAATTCCTGATATGCATAGACAATCTCCACATCAAGATCTTTACAAATCTTTTCAATACGATCACCGATTGCTTCTTTAAATGCATCCTTAATATCCTTACGGATAATAAAAACTATTTTGTTGAATCCTGCTTCTATTGCATCATGAATAGAATAATCCATGATAATCTCTCCATTTAAACCAACTGGAGCAAGTTGTTTAATTCCACCGCCGAATCGGGAACCGATGCCGGCAGCCATGATGACTAGTGTTATTTTCATAATATTTCCTCTTTATTCTTTGTATTTACATATAATTTATGTTCAATATTGACACCTATTTTCTTTGCTGGTACACCGCCAACAATATCATTCTCTTCAATATCTTTTACAACGGCTGCATTAGCAGCTATTATTACATTATCTTCTATTTTTATATCCCCAATAACTTTGGCTCCAGCTGAAATCCGTACTCCATTTCCTATTGTTGGAGGTTTTTTATCAAAAGTATATCCTATAGTAACTTGTTGATTAATCCAACAATCTGATCCAATTTTAAGAGCACTTATATTTGTTGCAAATCCATGCTGGATAAATAATCGTGGGCCAATTTCTGGAGTATTAATATACAATGTTTCCATACCTGGAAAAAGAACTTTCAATATAATTTTTCGTATTTTTCCCCCCCCACACAGAAATTCTATACTGTAACAATGAACGATATTCTTTTAAATCTAACATGAGTCCGCAAAACAAATCGAACTTTGTATTTTCTAATCTTTGTGCACATTTTTTCCAATAATATAATTCATCTGTTATAAGATTACGGACATCGCTAGATATTGTAAATACTAAAAAATATGCCGGAATACATCTCCATAAATTAGCAATCTGTAATATTCTAGATTTCTTTATCATTTCTTATACCTTTCCTTATTATTAAATTTCATTTTATGAGTATTATCATCATAATGAATACTTACCCATTATCTCTTATTCCTTTAATTATGTTCTGGATTTTTCTCCTATATAAAATCAATAAAATTAAAATTATCAAAATAAGAAAATATTTTACAACCAAATTTTGATTAATAAATGAAATCACAATACCAGCTATAATTGTACTAAATGAAATCATCACAATACCTTTGATATCATATAACTGTTGTCCGCATAATTCTTCTTTGCAAACTTTTTTATAAAAGAAATAATGAATAACACAAAATATTAAATAACATGCAAAAGTAGTATAAGCAGCTGCCTGATAACCATATAAATTAATAAATATATAATTCAATAATAAGTTTAATACTGCACATAAAATGGATGGAACAACAATAGTAATTTTTCTTTCATAATATTCTTGAACACGTGCAAATAATTGAAATAAATAATTGAAATATATTCCAATACAAATAGGAATAATAACTTCTGTACTTTCCAAATATTTTTGACCGCCAAATATTAAAACAATTTCTTTACTAAACAGCATAATCCCAGCTAACATAATCGTTACAAAAAGTAGGACTTGATTAGCTACCTTGGCTAATTTTTCATAATTTTCTGCTTTAATTTGCTGATATTGATATGGTGCAAATGTTGAATTAATTGCATTCGTAATTAAATTTATCAATGATCCAGCAGCGTAAGCGATACTATACATCGCAACATCTCTTGTTCCACACATATAGTTTATCATCAATTTATCTGAACTTTGTAAAATAAATTCCGATAAATAATGTGGTAATAATGAAACACAAAAAGATAATGCAAAAATCCACATTTTTTTATTATAAAATGTATGGTTCTGCTTAAATATTGATAAATATAATATCAATCCAATTGTTGCAACCACCGCAACTTGTGGTATTAAACGCCCTTCAGCACTATTAGATAAGCACAACACGCTTATTACTCCTATTACACTCGAAAACAGAGTCAATGCAATAGTCACCACAATTAATTTTTTATAGTTGAAAATATATCGTTGATATAAAGACCAGCAATCAATAACTCCTTGAAAAATAAATGAAAAAAACAAACAAAATGTTAATTCTCGAGACATTTGTAATAGTCCCGCTATTTGTCTTGAAAAGAGCAAATACACAATAAACCAGAATGTTGTTACTAATAAAGTTAATCCACTAATCGCCGACAGCACTTTCTCCTTATCATCATATTTTATATATAAATTCATCATTGCTTTATATAATGATAACGATGATAACATCAATAATAACGTCTGCCATGAAAAGTATGTACTAACCATACCATAATCTTCTTGTGATAATACACGAGTAAAAACAGGTGTAGTAATCATTGTAATTCCTCGTTGCATGAAATTACAAATGGTAAACCAAAAACCTGCTTTTATTGGTAATGACATTAACGAATACTTATTTTTAAATTTTTGAATAAAATTATTCATTCAAAAAAGCCTCCAACTCTTCCGGTGTTCCTAATACATGTACTTTTTTCTTATCAACAATACTAATTGTGACTTTCATTTTCTTCTCAATCATAAAATTATATAATGGAGCAATATATTTCTCATTCTTTTCCAAATGTGAATCATCTGAATAATATTCATTATATAAATCTGCAAATAATTTTGCTGATGCAAAATAATATGCTCCTAATGTACAATTCTCTGATATTCTCTTCTTTTCTCGAACTTCAATAACATTTCCATCAGCATCTAATTTTGCAAAACTCCAATGGTCTCCTTCAGCATAAAAACATGGAATATGTCCATCACCATTAATATCTTTATACTTCATTTCATACGGTTCTACATATGTATCAATATTATAAACCATAATAGATTCGTCCTTATCACAATATGGTATCGCTAACATACATGTTGTTGCCTGACCATCTGTCATATAATCAATTTCAACGATTTCGACATTACTAATTCCATATTTTAAGCAATGTTCTTGAATAAATTTTCTTGCATTATCTTCTTTTCTAACTACAAAAACATATTTATTAACATATCTATTATAATCTAAAAGACTATCCATTGACCAATCAAATAAAGTTTTTCCTTTCGCCTCTATCATATATTTAGGACAATTATATCCCGCTTTTTTAAAGCGACTTCCTAAGCCTGCCATTGTAATAATAATCGTCATTTTTATCTTTACTCCTTACTTTTCATTAGAGCTTCAACAGAATCATACTTATCTTCATTAACTAAAACTGCAGAATTTATAGATTCATAAGCATTCTCATGCCCTTTAATTAATGTTGAATAAATTACCATTTCTTCTTCTGTTGGAAACCTTCCATTTTTTATCTTAAACCCTAAAGCATAATTTCTTGAAGAATCATAAAATCTCTTTTTCAGTTTTTCCTTATGTTCCTCCAACGTACAAATTACTCTTGCTGGGTTTCCTGCACACACACAATTACTTGGTATTTTTCCAGATACTATAGAACCAGCACCCACAATAACATTATCACCTATTTCTGCCCCCATTAATATAATAGATCGCATTCCAACAAACACATTATTTCCTATTTTGGTGAATTGTTGCGGACGCAATGATACAGATTTCTTGATATTTTCTAAAACTTCATAACTATAATCATGTGCAAGAATAATAACGTTTTCTGTTAAAACAACATTATCTCCTATTGAAATAAAAGGGAAACTCGTACTATCAATATTTATTGATGTCGGACCATAAAATCTACAATTTTTTCCTATCTGCCCCCCCCCGGAACGAATATACTTAACATATGCTTCTGTTGAATATTTATGTGGATATACCAACTTCTTTAATAACTCTCTAATCATCCTACTCTGAATCCTTTCTGGAATTAGTACATAATTGATCAAGCTCACCTACTGAATATTTAAGAAATTCATCTGGACGAATTGTACGATCGTCTACATAAAAGCCTTTATGACCCGGCCATGGTTTTCCATACAAAATCTCATCATATGGTATTTCCCATTTATCTAACCAATCCAACAATATTTTTGCAGTATTTTTATTAATAATTCCTAGATTTCCCTGATAAGAATTCATATTACGTGATGTAAATAAAATAATTCTTGCTCCATTTTCCTTATAATACTTCAGCTTATCTATCATATTTTTGTATGGAACCAAATCCTCATACTTCTCATCTTTTTTCTTAATAGGGCAAAGGGTTCCGTCTATATCAAATATAAATGAATATTCCTTAAACATTATTATTTATCTCCTTTATTTTCTATATTTACTTGCATATCTAACCTTCTATAAAATTCATCAAAACACTTTTTGTTACAAATACTTTTTACCAGATTCCCTATTACTTTATCCAAAATAATCCCTAATATAAATAAAATACCTACTGTTAACACCATATTACATAAATACTTATAGCATGACAAATCATAATATTTATCTACCCTAAATATTTTATCCCAAATTAAATATCTAAATAATGGATTTTCATGAAATAAATATACTCCAAAAGTACATTTAGATATATTAAGTATTACTTTTTTTATATAATTATTTACTATAATATTTTTGTCTTTAAAATATGTAAAAAGTATTATTCCCAAAATTATGGGGATTGGTGAAAATATATCTACTAAATCATATATATGTTTTTTTATTGTTACTACATGAGTTACATCTCCTACAATAGAGAGGCTGCACAACAGCATACCTACACCAACAAAACTTCCTATCACTATTTTTCTATTTACTTTTACATTTATGATTTCCAATTTAATACAAGTAGTCAATAAGAATAATGATATTGCAAATAACAGCGTAAATGTAGGTGTATTACCTCCTAAATACTTATATAAAGGTGTTAACACAAAATTAACAAATAAAGTCATATATGTGAGAAATCTCAAATTCTTTTCACTTATATTCCTAACTATTTTATTAAGGTATGGAATTAATACTATAAAAAACATATATGATGTTACATACCAATATGTATTATTAATTGGTGTAAATATAATATTTATTATACCTAGAATAGTTATTTTTTCACCTAACATTTTTGAACATAGCATACATATTATTTCAAAAATAGTTATTTTTCCATATAATTGAATCCATTTTTTTGCTGAAAATCTTTTTTGTTCTATTAAAAACCAAGAAGAAATCATAAAAAAGCACGTTACTCCAACAATCCCCCATGAACCAATAATATATGATAGCACTTGGTTGATTGAAAATTTTGAACTAAAAATCATTTCTGAATTTCCATGTATACAATAATGAAAACTTGTAATCATTACCATTGATAAAATGCGAAGTACTTCAAAATTAAGTTTTCTATTTTCCATTTCTTACTCCGTCACATCAATAATTCTATTCAAAATCTCTAGTCCAGTACTTAACATGACCAATTGATGTTCAAAACTTTCATTATGCAATGGAACCATTGTTAAAAATAATAAGGCTTCAATTAACTCAATTTTTTTTAAATTATTTCCTATTGCTTCTTTAAATACATCTAAAAAAGTTTGATACAAATCAAATGTTCGTACTCGATTAATAATCGAATAATTTATTTCATTTTCTTCAGATTTATAGTTGATTTTAAATAAATCTTTAATAATAAAATCGTATTTTCCATCCACACTATGAAAAAGTTTTGCCAATTCATAGCGAAAATCTCCATAAACATCAAAATCTCCAAATTTTCCACGCGGATCTATTACTTTAATAAAAGAATAATTTTCATCAACCATTATATTTGCAAAACACAAGTCCCCATGTATAATACTAAATTCTTCTACATCAAACAGCATTTCAGGAACAACTCTTTGCAACTCTTCTTGAACGGAATTTAAACACTTATATTTTTTACCATTTACTATAATTGGTTGATTAAAGAACTTCTTGAATCTTTCATCTTTTCTCATCCTATCCAATCTTTGTACAGTTTTATTTAAATACATATCTTCTAACGAGTTACGAATAAATTCATTTTTAACTGTATACTTTTTAAAATCTTCACAAACAAAACAAATTCTTTTAAAAATGTCAATCCACTGATGTCTATTTAAATCTCCATAAAGTGCAAGCTCATGTAACGTATGATATGCATAATATTCCATTTCAACATATGGATTATTATACTCTGTAGAATATGAGAAAATTCTTGGTCGAACATATTCTAAATTTTTAGGTAATTTCAAATACCATAAAATTTCTCCAATAAATTTATCTTTATCATCACTAGATTTTCTTAAAATCCCTCGATTCTTATCAATTGTAATATGATTAAATTCTCGTGCCTTTACTTCCAATTTTGAATTGTAATATGTATCCGCATGTCCAATATCAAACCAATTCGTTGTTTCAACATCTTCAAATGGATACTTCTTACTGTATTCCATTATTGCATAATAAAAATTATTTATTGCTGAATTATTATTTTGAAAAGCTTCTTTTAAACAATTTTTAAAATAACTTGTATGCAAAATCTGAAAAACACCAACAAATAGTTTTCTTTTTTCTTTTTTCTCCCAATTAATTTTGTCATACACATTCGAAATAATACCATCTTTTATATCGTAGAACGTCCAAATATCTGTTGCAAAATCTTCTGAATAATAAAAAGCATCTTTTTCTACTTCAAAAATATTATCAAATACTATTGTATCTGAAAAATTAATAATAAGTGGAGAATCTATATCTTCAATTGCTGAATAAACAGTATATCCTAAGTCTCTCAATTCATTTAATTCTATAATATTGACCTTCTTACCTTCATAAGAACGCAATCGCCGATGAACCTTATCGGCAGCTTCATAACAAATTACCTGAATATCCTTACATGTGTTCTTATACTGTTCATATAAATACTCAAAAACTATTTTTTGATTTACTGGATATATTACTCCTGGAAACTTTCCAACTTTCTGTAATTCTTCAGGAACTAATTTGGCACTTGGAATAATTAATGTAGGATTCATATCTAACATCCCCTTTACTTAAAAACTATATCTGCTAATTCTTCATATTCTTCTTTATATTTTAAAGTACCCGAATATAAATTAAGCCAATTTACAAAATCAAAATTAACGGTTTTTATTTTTTTATCATCATCATCGAAAAAATAATCTCCATAAAATGTATTCATACAATACTTGCCATCATATTTTGGCCAGATTAAATCAACCGTTTTCATATCTATGCATATCAAATATTTTTTTACTGCTGACCAATAGTCTTTTACCGTACCATCTCCGGAGCATCCACATTTTACTAGATAATGCTTCATAATATAAACTTCCGGTGCATACATAGCATTTGAAAAAGCCCTTCTGCTTGATCCTAATGGCATATCAAACTTTCCTCGTTTATCTAATGGTACCGAAAATAAATCTAGCATATCTGAAACCGTTCCAAAATACATAAAATCACTCATAAAATATGGATAAAACAAGTTTCCATAATTCATAGAAAGACTGATTAATCGTTTCTTCTGTTTCGATTCTGAATCAGGTTCGAAAACATTTATCAAATTCATCATGTATTCAAAAATCCCAGCTTTATTCAGTCTTTGATCTGTTCTAGTTTTAGCAACATAATCTACCTTTAAATCGCATGCCTTTTTAATCCCCCCTAATGAACTGACAATTTGAAAATTATCATTTAAATGTCCACCATCTATTGGTTTTTCATTTAAAACAATAGTTGCTCCTAATTCCTGTATTTTTTCTATGTAATTTGCATCTTCATCAATCCATGTAGATACTATTACTTCAACATTAGGATACATATGTCGATAATATTTCACTGTATTATATGTAAAATTTTCCTCTTTTCGTATAGGACCTTGCATCACAATAGCTAGATTGTCTACCATATATTTAAGAGACAAATTTGTATCTTTAATTTTAGGTAATATCTTAAACGACACATCATATTTCTTTGAAGACAATACTTTGCTAACCTCATTTAAAATGAAATACTCTGAATCTTTTTTCAAATGACGTATACATCCCCATAAAAGAGCAATATTCCATCTTATCACCTTTTTTAAACCATCTGATAATTTATTTTTTATTGCCATACAAACCTCTTTTTATTTCATTAAATTATTATAAGGAACTTGTTTGCTTGCATATTCAACAATAGCGATACAAAAAGGAACTGCCAAAAGATAAATTCCAAAAAACATATCTATATTTATTATTGTCAGAATAACCGCTAACATATTTCCATATACTAGTAAATATAAGTTCGAATCCTTATCTCTATTTTTAATTTTCTGCCCAACATAAATACTGCGAACTATATATAATAAATAAAAGACAATTATCGTCACTCCAACCTGTACAAAAGAATATAATATTCCAATATCGCCCAATGTTGCAACAATATATCCCACTTTCCCAGTAAATTGTCTTTCAGCAAAGGATAAAAAACCAGTTCCAGTCCAAAAATGTTGACGAATCATACTTGTATAATATGCTAACGCTTCGACCCTTCCCGTTGTTGAACCGGCATCTCCTCCTATTAAAAAACTATTAATAAAATTATTCCCCACTGAAGAATTTATAAAACAAATGCAGCTTGTTGCTATGCATGCGAATAAAAACATTTGTTTTTTTGTACTCTTCCTTTTGTACAAAATAATAAATATCAATTCTATAATTTGATAAATTGTCACTGAACGGGCACCATTTATAACTATAGAATAAAATATAACATATGCAACATAAATTAAATATTTCTTTCTTTTCTTTTCATCAGATTCAAAATACAAATACATTAGTATTGGTATAATTATAACAGAAAATGCTGGTGGATTAACTCTTAACCATCCATTTCTTATCCAACCCTCTGCGGCATATTCTGTAGCAATTTCTGAAAAAATAATTACACCCGTAAATTTCTGAGTAACCGAAATAATTGTTCTTATTATTATTGACAATATTGTTACATTAACTATTAAATTTAAAAATTTCTCAAACTTCCAAATCCTACTAGATAAAAGCTGATAAATTGGAAATGCTAAAAAGATGTAGGAATATTTATATACAGGCATTCTTACATCATAAGAATAAACATTTTTTCCTGCCATTACCGATGTATGAACTCCTACTATTAATATTATAAGCGTGAGTAATAAATAGGCATAAATCATATCACATTTAGGTCTATATCTAATTAAATAAATAGCACATAAAACAATAGAAAAAATGCCTGTTTCCATTATAATATTATCCGTCATCCCCCAGGACAGTGAACCTGTAAATGGTTTTAGTAACCCTACACCTAATATCATAAAGAATATAATTGCATACACTGGCAACATTTTTATTTTTATTTTCATAAGATAGCCTCTTTATTTTCCAAAAAACTTATCTTCTAACATTAAGCACCAGCAATGATATACCGGCAAGTGTAACTCCTGAACCATATACGTTTCAGTCTCAGGCACTTTAACGCATACGTTTGCCACTTGACTTAATTCTCCACCATTTTCTCCTGTAAGACCTAAAACTTTGATTCCTAATGCACGAGCTACCACAGTAGCACTCATTACATTTTGGCTATTTCCTGAAGTTGTAATTCCCAGAAAAACATCTCCCTCTTTTCCAAAACCATATAATTGCTGTGCAAAAACACCTAATCCATCAACATCGTTAATATATGCTGTTGTTAATGCTTCATGAGCTACTAATGGAATAGCCATTAATGGGCGCTCAAGATTTTTTGATAAATTTTTCCCTCGTATCGAATCAATTTCTATCAATTTCTTTTTTAAATCTTCTGGTATCGAACGAGGTGTTTTAAATCTTTTCATCAGTTCTCCTGCAATATGCTCACTATCAGCAGCAGATCCTCCATTTCCTGCTATAAGAAGTTTTCCACCATTCTTATAGCATGCTTCCATCAATTCATATCCACCTATAATTTCCTCTTTACAAGTTTCTAAAACTGGATATCGCTTCATTAATAAATCAATATGTTTTTGTAATTTTTCTTCTAACATAATCATAAAATCCTTCCTATCAATTCTTTCAATGATTTTCCTGACAAGTCTTGTTCAAAATATTCATCTCCAATAAGAGCTGTTTTGCATCCAGCATTTTTACCGCACAAAATATCATTTTTACTGTCCCCTATCATCCATGAATTATTTAAATCAATATTAAAATCTTTCGCTGCCTGTAATATTAAGCCTGGTTTAGGCTTTCTACATTCACAATCAATCTTTAAATTAGATATTTCTCCCTCAAATCCTTTATGTGGATGATGTGGACAATAATAAACTCCATCCAAGTAAGCACCACTCTTTCCCAATAATGTCTCCATTTTATTATGTATTCTATCTAATTCTTCTGTCGTTACTTCTCCTCGTGCAATTACAGGCTGATTCGTAATAACAATAGCTAAATAACCCGAATTATTAATCATCTTGATAGACTCATCAACGCCATCTATAAGTTCAAACTCTTCAATATTACGTAAAAATCCAACATACTTATTAATTGTTCCATCACGATCTAAAAAAATAGCTTTTTGCATATTCTTTAAATTTTTGTTAGATACTCTGCCTTCTTTAAAATCACAACAAACGGAATAATACCTATCTGGAGTTCCCATATCTTTAACATATTCTGGGCTATCATAACAGTACATTTTTCCTGAACCAGCTAATGGCTTTAGCAATTGTCTATCTAAATCTATTTTTTTGCTGCTAATATTTTTTTCTAATATCTTTGTATTAATCACATGTAAACCAGCATTTACACGATTTTTATAAAATTCTGGTCTCTTATCCTCTTTAGCCAACCATTGCTCTACTTGTTTGTTTTTATTTGCAATAATAAGCCCACTATCATATGGATGTGAATTAGGATGTGTAAATAGTGTAACTAAAGCTTTATTTTCTTCATGAAATTTGACAAACCGTTCAAAATCCACATTAAACATTGCATCCGCATTCAATAGAAGAAAATCATCTGTTAATTTATCCTTTATTTTAAATAACGCACCTGCATTTCCGAGTGGCTCATCTTCAAAATAATATTCTATTTTAACTCCAAATCGAGATCCATCTCCAAAATATTCCATTATGATATTTCCCAAATGAGAAACTGTGATAATAATATCTTTAAATCCTTGATCTTTTAAGCACTCTATTTCATGCTCTAATACAGGTTTTCCCTCTATCTGAATCATTGGCTTAGGTATATCATTTGCTATACTGGAAATACGTGTTCCTTTTCCTCCAGCCATAATAACTGTTTTCATGTAATATCACCTTCTTTATCTCAAAATTCACTTTATCATTATTCATTTTTCAATGGTTCATAAGCTTCTGGCCCATAATAAATAACCTGTGTGCCTCCATCCTCAAACTTAAACGGAATATACATTAAATTATGCATAGCGCATCTAACAGCTTCCTGCTTTTCTGGTTGTACATAAAATACTAAAAAACCTCCTCCTCCTGCACCCAGAAGTTTTCCACCTAAAGCACCTGCCTCTAAACCTCTATTATATAATTCATCAATACTATCTGTTGAAACAGCACTACCTGTCTTTCTTTTTAGTTTCCAAGTCACATCTAATAATCGCCCAAAATCATCCAAGTTTCGAGTTTTATCTGTAAGAATCATTTCTGCTCTATCAACAAGCTCTAACATTTGTTTTAACTGTTTTTCTTTACTTTTCTCATCCAATTTATTTGTTTTTTGAATATCACTAGAAAAACGAGTAAATCCTGTAAAAAACATCATCAGGTTATTATTTAATTGACGTTTGCGTTCAGGCGAAATGATAATAGGCAAAACTTCATAACCATCTGCATTAAAATTAATTCTGTTAAACCCTCCAAAAGATGCTGCAATTTGATCCTGCCACCCTCCTGCTTCTCCACATAAAATTCTTTCTAAGTATACTGCTTCATCTGCCAATTGTCGTTTAGAGGCATACTTACCCTTCAAAGCATAAAAAGCATTTAGCATTCCCACAGCAAAAGAACTGCTTGTTCCCAAGCCAGATCTTGCTGGAAGATCTGCCTCATATGTCAATCGAATTTCATGCATATCTAACATTTTCATGGCATTTCTAACTGCTGGATGTTGAATCATTTCAACATCTGTTACTCTCTCAGTTTTTGAATAACTAATTTCCGTTGAATACTCAAAAAACCTTGGTAAATGCCTAACATTAACATAACAATATTTATCGAATGTTGTGGATATTACAGATCCACTATTTTTCTTAAAAAAAGATTCCATATCTGTTCCACCACCAAAGAATGACATTCTAAATGGTGTCTTTGTTATTATCATATTATTTTGACTCCTTATCAATCCTTTTTAACTGTTCCTCAAATGATTTTTTCATAGTTTCATATGAAAAATGTGAATAAAAATCATTAAACACTGTCTTATTAAATTTATATGTATCTTGAGTTGCCAATTTATTAATTATTGCAATCCACTCTTCTTTTGTATTAACTTTATAGATAAATTTATTTCTAACTGAATCTGAAAATTCTTCCCAAAAACCATGTAAACTTTCTTCTGTTCCTACAAAACATTTTCCATAAGATATCGCCTCAATAGATTTTACTTTCATGCCACCTCCATCAAATAATGGAGCAATAAAAATATCTGCATCTAAATAATATGGTACTGGTGTTTCTACAGTCCCCACAACGTTTACACGAGAATCCTGAAATTCTTTTTTTAAAAATTCAAGTCCTCGCCCAACGATAATCAGTTGGATATTCTTGTCTAATTCTGGCAATACATTTTTCACAAACCAACGGATTCCAATTACATTTGGATAATAAGATGACCCAACAAATAATAATTTCTTAACTTTATCCGATTGTATATCTTCTTTATCTTGTATTTGCTTTATTGCGGCAGGCACAGGCGATGCTAGTGGAATCATTACATCGGGATCAAAACCGTAAAATTTGTTAAATTTATTAAAATCCGCCTGATGAAATACCCAATTATAATCCCCATATTTAACACACATTTTTTCCTGATAAATTGATAAACTATTCTCTATTTTATTCAATAAACCAGGCTGCTTTCTCCACTGTCTAAATAAATCAGCTCCAATATCATGGTAAAATGTGATAATTTTTATATCTTTTTTTATTTTTTTTGCTTGTTTATAAAAAGATCCGATAACAGATTCCTCTGAAAAAATTATATCAATATCTTTATTAACTATTATTTCACACAATTCTCTAATAATTTTATTACTAATAATCATTGTGTTTTTCTGTATTATCCGTTTTACTCTCTCAATTTGACCATTATATTTTCCATAGCATATATAATTTTCTTCTCTTTTATATGGTTTATTAAAGCTGAAATCTACATAAAACACATTTTTATCACCATATATTTCTTTTAAAGCCTCTAAATGGGTAGTTGAACCTACATCAGCTCTTTTTGATATATATAAAATCACTCTACTCCCTCCTCAAAAAAGATTTAACATATTTTTTTAATTCCCAAGGTAGCATAGAAATAAATTTATTTTTTTTACTTATAATATTAGTCGTACCTAAAATCCATCTCTTAAACTTATATTTTTTCAATACTATATCAGCTACCAAATCAAAATTCTTATATTCTTCATACAAATCAATAAATATATTATGCTCTAAAGGCATACTTGATGGCTGGTTAAATTGTGGTTCGTTCTCTAATGGCTCTAATATTGGTCTCTCTACAACCTCTATTTGTCTGTTTTTAATTAATTTATTTACAATTTTCTTCCCTTTTTCAGTATTTATAAGAATGCACGATACTGAATCTTTATTACCATTATAAACAGACATTTTTCCAAGACCATGATAATCAGCTATCGTTAAGTCTCCGATTCTTCTCCTTTGTGCATATGGACATTGATAACAATTCTCTCTATATATAAATGCTCCATGATATCCCATTTGATAATTGTCTTCGCTCAAACTATTTTTCTTATAAAAAACTTTATTATTCCTCGATAATGTAAAATAATAATTTTGAGTCCCAAATTGCGGATTTCTAAAATATATGTTATCAACAATTTTATTTTTTTTCTCTTCAATTGTTTTTACATGTTGCTTTAAGAATTCTGGTGATGGAGTTCCATGACATGCTAAATCTATCAATATTAAATTTTCATTTTCACCAATATAATTTCTTAAACCAGCAATTTGACATGGCAGACCAACAAATAAAATTTTTTCGTCCTTTTTTAACAGTTCTTTGCATTTTAAATATATATCATCCATATAACTAAATGTATATTTAGAATTTTGAAATTTTTCTATACTATTTTTATTATTTACTAATTCAAAATGTGCTTCTAAATTCTTATCCATAGAAACACCTGCAAAATACATTTTCTTATCTACTGCATAATTATACAACTCAGTAGCTATTCCACCTGATGCAGAATTCTTGTGTATTTCTTTATCTGTTGACCATGCTGCATACGCCTTTTGTGGGCTATATAAACTAGGAACATGATTATTAGGACAAACTTTCAAACAACGATTGCAATTTTTGCACTTTGTATCATCAATTTGCATGTACCATGAATCATCTTTTCGCTTAGTTCTTATTATCGCTTGAAAATTACAGGAATTTTCACATGCCCCACAAGCAGTACATAAGGAATCATCACAAATATTTTTTATCATTGATCTTCTGCCTCTCTCAATACATTTTCCAAATAACTCCATGATTCTTGTCTTTTTTTATTAATTACTGAATCTACAAACCCATAATCAATGACAGCATCCATGCTTAAATTAATAGGTGTTCCTTCTCTATTCTGAATTTTCAACTCTTTACTTAACGATGTCATCCTTGATTTATTTCCTCTATTGTAGAAAAAAACATTTTTATGAAAATATAATGAAAATAATAATCCATGGTATGATGCCGAAAAAATTGTATCTGCATTTTTTATCAGTGAAATAAATTGTTGAATAGATACTGGTTTAACAACACTCAATCCTTTAACTGGCTTTGTTTCATAAAAGTCAATATAATATGCTTTTATTCCTTTTTTTCGGGCATACTCAATTCCATCTGTAATATTAGATTTATCATTCATAGCCATATAAATTAACACATATTTTTCTTTGGGTAAAATTTGATCATCCGTATATCTACTCCAATACTTAGAATCCCACAACATAGTGGGATCACAAGTAACAGGTACTTCTTTATCAATCGTTTCTTTGACCCATTCCGATGCCAATTGTTCTCTTACACTTATATTATCAAATCGAAGTAAATTTTTCTTAATTTCAGCAGTAAATTGTTTCTCCCATGCAGTTCCAATAGATGATGAAAAAGAAATACGTTTTTTATTTTCATCTGTAAAATCTAAAAAATATGTAAAATCATTTCCTGTAATATTCATTCCCCAAACAATATCGCTTCCCACAATAAAAGTCTTATAAATATCATTTGCATCTTTAATATTATCTCTATTATACGAAATTGAACTTAGTTTCATCTCATTGCAAACAAAACCATCAAATTTTTCCTTTTTTTCCTTCAATTTTTTATGCCATAAAAACCATCTAATAATGTCTGAGGCTTTTTTTATCTCAGACAAAGAATATGTGGTTTCCCGTTCGTAAATTGCTTTACATTTATAATCTATAACTTCTACTTCATAGCCTAGCTTTTCTATTGCAGCATATGTTGCAAATGTTTGTAATAGTGAGCCGTAGTTTATAGTATCATGTATCGTAAGTAATCCTATTTTCTCTTTCACTTTTATTTCTCCAATAATTTATAATATCTTAAAATTTCTTTTTCATTTCCATACTCATGTTCTTTTAAATAGTTTTGAATAGAATTATATAGTTCATTATCTTTCCTCAACATCATTACTCCATCTGACACTGCCTTAGAAGTCATGTCAACGATCAACCCTTCTTTTTTATTTTTCAATTGATCTTTAACAGTTGAATAATTCGTTGCAAGTATTGGTTTTTCCAATATTTTTGTTTCATCTAAAACCACAGACTTTCCTTCCCACCTGGAAGGTTGTACTAACAAATCACAATACCTAATATACGGATATGGGTTTGCTTTTAAGCCTAAAAATGTAATGTATTTTTCCAGTTCATTATCTTTTACCTGCTTCTTGAGTTGATCTTCTAGTTCTCCAGCACCTATAATCCACCAATGAACATCAAAACATTCTTTCTTCAAAATTTTTAACGCATCAATTGCAATATCATATCCCTTTTGTTTTGTCAAACGTCCTATTGATAAAATATTAAACTTATTCTTATCAAATTCTGTTACCTCATACTCTTCTGACATTTTTTCTATCAAATTGCTTGAAGTTAAATTTGGTAAACATAAAAATTTATCTTGCATATGAGGGTAATTTTGTTTTAAAATCTGTACACATTTATCGGAAATACTAACAACATTGTTAGCTTTTTGAAAATATTTCTCATAAATACCCGCATCTTCATTTTGCTTTATTTCATTAAAATCATTATGAATCCAAAGTATTTTTTTTAATGCATTTACTTTATCTATAACATAATACGATGCATCTCCTTCTAAAAATCCAATAGCAACATCATATTTGCCCTCTAAATTTGGTAAATGTCGTTTATAATATTTAATCCATCTCTGCTGCCTTGCATTTTTCTTATAAAATAATTTACATACAAACGTACTCATTACTCTTAACATCCCTGACTTCATACCTGAAAATGAATTAAACATACTTTTATTGATCTTATAAGCATATTGTAATGAGCCTGTAAGAGGTAAGAGATTAACCTCCTTTGGAATTTGATTCAAAAACAATCCTTCCTGTTTCAACAATAATAAATCTATATTATATTTTTTATAATCTATAATGTTCAATAAATTTACTAAACTTTTTTCTGCCCCACCACTATCTAATGATGGCATTACAAACAATATTTTCTTCATAACTTTCCTCTTTTTTATAGCTTTTAAGAGATTCTACTCTAAATACTTATTTTGAATATACCTACTTGGATTATTATAGTTCAATACTTTTGCATAATTTCCTGCACATGTTGAATTATCAGGTAAATCTTTGGTTACTACACTTCCTGCCCCGATCGTCACATCATTCCCTATCACAACATCTTCTACAATACAACAGTTAGGACCAATATATACATTATCTCCTATTATCGCTGCCTTTCCTTCGTTAGAACCTATTGTTACAAATTGAGAAAGATTGCAATTATTTCCTATTATTGTGCTTGGATTTATTACAACCGGCCCTCCATGGCTAATATACAATCCATATCCAATTTGAGTAGTACGGGCAATTTGTATTAATTGTTTATTTCTAAAAATCCATAAAATAATTCCTAAAAGTTTTGCCCCCCCCCTTGAATTTATAAGTCTAAATGCCACAGAAAATCTAAATCCTGCTTCCTTTCTATAACAATAAAAAAAAGATTTTAAACTTACATTTCCAGCATAGCGATACAAGTCACTTTTTATAAATTTATTCATATATAACCTCTTTAATTTAATTTATTATCAACCAACATCCCATAAAATGTAGGAATTCCATCTTTTTCTTTTGGATATTGATACTTCCAACTCAATTTAAATAAATATGTATCCTCTTTCAAAGCACACCATTTACTCTCATCAAACTGCTCTCCCATCACTTTATATAATTCATCACATTCTGGATTATTCGGCTTAATATCAGCAAAAATTTGGGCAATTCTCTTATCGTATTTTTGTGCCAATACAATCATATAATCAACCATCAAATAATCAACCATAGTATCATTATGTTTCCAATAATTCAAAAAGAAATCATGAATTGTTATAAATGCGAAACGATTTTCCTCGTTACAAGCTAATGAATAACCTGCAAAATATCCTGATGCAATAGACGCATGGAAGTAATCTGGTCTTTTTATTGACCATAATGGCTCTTTAAAATACTCATCTAAAATTGGCTCTGTACAAAAAAATGTAGAATCAATCCACATACCACCATGTTTAGCCAATAACGAAAGTCTTAATAAATCAGAATAATTCGTTCTTGTTATAATTCCCTTATTCTTTTTTTCTTCCACCCACTTTGGAATATCCACATATTGCTTGTAATTATCATCCGTCAAAATAATTACTCTATGATTTCCTGCATTTCTTTTTATAGAGTCTACACAAACTTTTACAAGCTCTGGTGCCTGTTCAAGTCCCTGCCACCAACAAACCCATATGCAATCCGAATACTCTGATTTAGGTAGCTTTTTATTTTTATGATCATAATCATATGTCTTTAAAAAATCGCCAAAAGTCTTTTCATAATAACGAATCATAATATCATGCTTACGTAATAAATGATTTTTTCTAGTTTCATTTTCATAATATCCATTACGATTCATAACCTGAATATCAACTTTTGCCCTAAAAGTTTCTAAACCTTCTTTAAAAGAAGTAACTTTAGAAATCCTTCTTGTTGCATCTATTTCTTCAGCACAACGATGTATAATTCGCTTAATACTTTTATGTCCTGCCATATTACAATCCTTTCTTATTAACTATATCCAAATAATAATTTTCCAATATTGAATGTGCCACTTTAATATCATATTGACTGTTCTGTAAATCTTTTGCTTTTGAATTTCTCTCGATATTCTTTGTTTTTTCAATAGATTTAACCCACTCATCTAAAGCAGCTTCTAATTTAACGAATTGTGTTTTAGAATTAAATTTCACTTCTTTTGGAACTCTATCCGAGAAAATACAAGGTAAATCTGAAAATTGAGCTTCTATACCAACTACTGGAACACCTTCAAAAAAAGACGGCATAACAAACACATCCATTGCCTGATACAATTCATTTACATCGCTTCTATTTCCTAAAAATTTCACTTTAGAATCTAACCCAAGCTCATGTATCTGTTTTTTTATTTCCTCTTCTTTTTCTCCAACGCCTACTAATATTAATAATGCATTTCTCTCTAATTTCAAAAGTGAATTAAAAATTTCAATTAACAATTTATGATTTTTCTGATAAGAGAGTCTCCCGACATGTCCCACCACAAATTCATCTTTTATACCTAATTCTGCTCGTTTTTTATTTCTTAAATCTTTATCATATAAAAATTTATCAACTTCAATCGCATTGGGAATAAAAGTAAAGTCTTTATTTCCAAACAAGAATTTTCCAGCTTCTTGTCCACAAGTACAGTAATCAGTAGCAACCGTTGTTATTCTGGAACGAAAATATTGTTTTAATAAATACTTGAAATCTTTATCAATAGAGGTATTATGACTATGTGCAATACGTACCGGTATATTCGCTTTCTTTGCAGCTTTTAATGGCAAATAACTCATTGCATCAATGTGTGAATGTATAATTTTATATTCTGGATGTTCACTAAAAAACTGTTTCATCCATTTAAAGTATTTAGGATAATTTTGTGGATACAAGCGGGGAGCATAATAAATCTTTCCTCCCAGGCTCTCGATTTCATCATCATAATCACTTCTCTGTGGACGATGTGTTAAAAAATCAAATTGAATTTTTTCCCTGTCTATATTTCTATAATAATTCATAAGCATCGTCTCAAGTCCTGCTCGATGCATATCATTTACACATTGCAATATTCGAATCATTTTTTACCCTCTATATAAATTTAATGTTTTTTCTACTACATCATCCCAATTATATTTTTGACAAATATAATCTGCAGCTTCGTCTTTATATTTTTGTACTTGTTCTTTATCATCACAAGCTTTCTGCAATTTACTTTGCAAATCTGCTACATCACTTTTCTTAAAAACAAATGCTTTATCCTCTACAACAGATGCACATTCATCTATGTCAGACACCAAACAGCAGTTTCCGTAACTCATTGCCTCTAATAAACTAAGCGGCATTCCTTCCAAATCACTCGGCAAAGTATATACATAAGCATTACTATAAAGTTCATCTAACTCTTTTCCTTGAACAAACCCAGTAAAAATAACTCTTGAATCATCCCTTGCCAGTTCTTTTAATTCTTTTGTAAATTCATCTGTATCTGAACTTCCACCAGCAATAACCAGTTTTTTCTCAGTATCTACCTGTTTAAAGGCTTCTATCAAATATCTAAGCCCTTTTTCTGGAACTAATCTGCCCAAAAAGAGGATGTAACTATCTTTTTCTAAGCCAAATTTATTCTTAATAATTTCTGCACTTCGAATAATTGGTCTGTTTACACCATTAGGTATAAAACGGGTTTCTCTCCCATATGTATCAAGGAAATATTCCTGAACCCCTTTACTTAACACAATAATTTCGTCAGCAAATTTAACCGCACATTTTTCTCCCAACATAATATATGTACTGGCTAATTTACCCCATTTTGCTCTCTGATGATCTAATCCATGCACCGTGGCTATACATCGCTTTCCGAATAATTTTGGCAACCATAACATTGCACATGGTCCTTCTGCATGAAAATGTACCACATCATATTTTCCAAACGCTGCTGCCACCGCTGCAAAAAAGGAAGCACTCATTGCTGCTAATCCTTTTTTATCTATTGTCGGTACATATTTCATTCGGATTCCTTTATATTCTTTTAGCTTCTTTCCATCAAATTCTTTACCACTTACATGATGTCCGCTACGGTTATATACTGTTATTTTATGTCCCAGTTTTGCCATACGAACTGTTAATTCTTCAACTACAATTTCAATTCCACCTTGGCGACTCGGAATTGTCTTATGTCCAAGAACTGCAATTTTAAGTGGAGAATTATTATTTTTCCTTTTATTCATAACTTCCTCTTTTAAATGCAATCTTTATATTTATAACTTATCTATATTTATCCTTTTGCAGCTTATTCTCTCTATAAAATAAGCTGCTTGTAGGATTTACATTGATCCATCTTTCTTAAAGACTACCAATATCGTTTTAAACAATATTTTTATATCTAGTCCAATGTTCCAATTTGTGATATACTCTTTATCAAGACGAACTACTTCTTCAAAATCGGTAATGTCACTTCGTCCACTTACCTGCCACATGCCAGTGATTCCTGGCTTAATTGCCAGCCTCGCACGATGGTGAAGCTCATACAGATTCGTTTCTGAAATCAAGGGTGGGCGAGTACCTATAATCGACATATCGCCACGTAATACGTTAAAGAATTGCGGAAATTCATCTAAACTTGTTCGTCTGATAAAATCACCGATTCCTGTCTTATGTGTCCCATCTGGAAGTATCTTATTTCCGATAACACGAGGATCAAAGTCCAGTTTAAACATCTTTCCATCTCCAAGTTTGTTATCTTTCATAAGCTCTGCCTTACGTTCTTCGGCATCCATATACATACTGCGGAACTTGTACATTTTAAATTTCTTTCCATTCTTTCCTACTCGTTCCTGAGCAAAGAAAATTGGTCCCGGTGATGCAATATAAATTGCCGGTCCGACAAAAATACAAATGATTCCGGTAAAAATACATCCAACTAATCCACCCGCAATATCCATCAATCGTTTTAACATTAACTGTCTGGTTGATGCATAATTAATACTTGTCGTAAGGACTGTGTAATTACCAACCTTTTCCACAAACTGTTTTTTCCCTGGCACACTTGTGATCTTTGCAAGATTAAGATGAATGGTTACTCCTGTCTCTGATAATTGCTCAATTAACTCTGACGGATACGGAAGAACTTCTGAAACAACAATCAGAACTTCGTCAATCCATTCCTGACATACATACATTGCTGCAGTCTCTTCGTTGGCAACTACCGGAACTCCATGAATTTCTCTTCCAGTCCAGTCCGCATCAATTACAGCTACACCAGCCAATGAGAATCTGGCATAATTGTTTTCCTGCATACTTAACACTACTTGTTCAGCCACAGCTTCTGATGTTACAATCAGTAGTTTACGTTCTCCGCCATCCTTCATCTGTTTTCGCAGAAGTTTTTTCCAAAGTTCTCTGACAACATACGTCATTACTAAATAAATTATTATGGTCAGCATCAATGTTAATCTTGAAAAGTCCTGCCCTTCATGAAGCAGGAATAAATATAAAACCGCTAAGGCACCTACCATAATCGCATGATTTAACGTAACTACAAAATCACGATAGTATCCTCTCTTTAACACGCTTTTCATGGTGCCATATGCAAAAATCATAACCAAATCTGCCAGTTCAAGGAAAACTGCCATATTTCGATAAATAATTGTTTCATATGGATTAAATCCATATCCGCTAATTGCATATGCCAGAACATACGCTAATTGCAAACAGATCATGTCTAAGATTATAAAATCTGTGTGTTTTAACCATCCTTCAGAATCTTTTCTATACATAGATTTTTTTCTTTCCCCTTCCATTTTTTTGTAATCTATTTGTTAATCTACAATCGTCCCCACAATTGTAGAAATTGCCTTCAAATTTGAGTGATTTAAAACTAGATAGGATTATTGCTACACAAAGAAGAGCATTAATCCAGAATATGTTAAGATGTGTTGAGATATGTAATTCCGTCCATAGCCATACCTCAAACACAAGTAAGCAGCACATGGGAATCACATTTTGAATATTTAGATATGCGATATAAGAATTTCGATATTCAGTTTTCTTTTTCTTTTCATTCCCATTAATATGTACTGGGGTATCCATCGTACACTTTCGTTTTGATATTCCTAGCATTTCATATCTCCCTTACTGTACCCCCCCCCCGACAAAATCGAGGGCTACTTTCTTATCTCTTTTTTCTCATTTATGTCTTATATTTTTCTTCAACGACAAATAACCTGTGAACGTCTTTCGAGGGACATTCGCAGGCTCAGCCATTACCTCCTATTATTTATGATTCTCATTTACTTATTTATGATTGGGTCAAATAAGCATCCAGGAAACCACTTTATTATATATATTCCCGCTGGAAATGCGATTGGTTTCCTTTAATGAAAAATCATACTAAGGAACCTAGAGCGTGTTTGAAAAACATTTTAAGTTGTTCATTTTAACCAAATTAATATT